>Ga0307436_1001161_pt1 | contig 11826 bp, 12 predicted proteins | sample SalMarWE160440MG_FD_202513 | JGI IMG/M metagenome (GOLD analysis project Ga0307436, IMG submission 202513) | Salt marsh sediment microbial communities from the Plum Island Ecosystem LTER, Massachusetts, United States - WE1604-40 | ecosystem: Environmental > Aquatic > Marine > Intertidal zone >...
TTCGAGCGGACGTATGGCCGAGGGCGTGATCTTATCCACGCGCAGCACGAAATAGCCGTCGTTGGGAATTTCCGTGAGCGCGCTCGGCAGGCCCTCCTGCGCGTCGAAGGCGGTGGCGGCGAAATTCTTGCCGGGCAGGTCTGCAATCGGCTCGCCGGAGGCATCAAATCCGCGCGAGTCGATCGCCTCGATGGTTTCCACTTTTAGCCCAAGCTTTTTGGCCGACTCTTCGATCGTGGCTCCGCCCGCAAGCGTGTCCTCGAGCTTGTTCGTCAGCCCGTCGATTTCGTCGCGGGCCTTTTCTTCGGCCAGCTCCTGGCGCAATTCGTCTTTCACGTCGTCGAAGCTCTTGGATGTGCCGGGAACGACCTTGACCGCCCTGATGATGTGCCAGCCGAAAGCGGTCTTGACCGGCTGGCTGACGGTGCCCTCGGCGATGCCGAACGCCGCCTCACGCAAATCCGGGGGAATCTGGTCGGGGAGCACGGTGCCGAGCTCGATGGCGTCCCCTTGCTGGTTGGCGACTTCCTTGGCGACTTGGGCGAAATCCGTCCCGTCCGCCAGCATCTTTTCGGCCCGCTTGGCGGCGTCTTCGTCGTGCAGCACCATTTGCTGCAACGTCCGCCGTTCGGGCGTGGTGTACCGGCCTCTGCGCTCGTCGAAGGCTTCCTTCAGCTCGTCCTCCGAGATTTCGATACCCTTGGCGAGGTCCTTCGAGGTGATCGCGACATAGGTCACCTTCCGGTATTCGGGCGCCGTGAAACTGTCGGAATATTTTCCGTAATACGCCTGCACCGCCGCGTCGTCCGGTTCCCCGACGTCCTCGAACGAGCCGGCGTCGATTTCAACGTAGTCGGCTATGCGGGTCTCTTCCTGCAGCCGGAAGAGCGCATCCACCATCGTTTCCGGAGCGTATCCCGCCGCGTTGATGGAACGGATGAGAATGCTGCGCGCGACGTCGTCGCGCATGGCCTTCACGAAGCCTTCCTCGGAGTATCCGGCCTTCATCAGCATTTCGCGGAAGGCGATCGTGTTGAAGGTGCCCCCGGCTCCTTGCAGGCGCGGGTCCGCCATGATTTGGGCGCGGACGACCTTGTCGCTGATGGCAACGTTCAAGTCGTCGGCCCCTTGATCGAAAACCGCTTGGCCGATCATCCGCTGCAACACCTGGAAATGAAGCCCGAGCTGCCGGGCTTTCTCGGAGTCGAGATTGCCGCCGAAAACCGGGCGCAACTGATCGATGTAGCGCTGATACTCCGCCATGAATTCCTGGGCGGTAATTCTTTGATCGCCGACTTCGGCCACCACCTTGGCGAAGCCGCCGCCCCGGAAAATGTCGCCGATTCCCCAAATGGCGAAGCTGACGACCAAGAGCCCGAAAAGGATCTTGGCGACCATCGATCTGGCCGCATTGCGAAGGGCGTCAAGCACGGAAGACCTCGGCGGTTGAAGGCGGCCGGTTAGCCGGCGCGCCGGATGATAGAAGGGCCGGCGTGGCCGCCGCAACAATGGAATCGCGGGAAATCCGCGCCTTTTCGCGGCGTGGCGGCGGCCGCCGATTGGATTGCCCCGGCCCCCATGCTAAAGACCCTTGCGGCGCCCGAGGGGGGCCGGATGACCGGTTTGTCGGGATGGCGGCCAAAAAACTCATTGCCGGAAACTGGAAAATGAATTGCCTGCGCGCGGACGGCGTCAGGCTGGCCTCGGAATTGCGCGAGCGCGCGCTGGCGGCCGGACGTTTGCCCTGCGACGTCGTCGTCTGTCCGCCCGCCACCCTCTTGCATGAGATTTCCGTGGTGCTGCGCGAAAGCGACATTGCCCTCGGGGCGCAGGATTGCGGGGAGGGCGATTTCGGCGCCCAGACCGGCAACATCAGCGCCGCCATGCTGAAAGATGCCGGCTGCGAATACATCATTGCCGGCCATTCCGAGCGGCGCCACGGGCAAGGCGAAACCGATGCCCGCGTCCGGCGCAAGGTGCAGTCGGTGCATGATGCGGGCCTTGTCGCCATCGTCTGTGTCGGCGAAACCGAGGCCGAGCGCGATCAAAACCTCACCTTCGACGTGTTGGCGCGCCAGGTTGACGCTTCGCTGCCCATGGATGCGGGCGGCGGGAACACGGTGGTCGCTTACGAGCCCGTCTGGGCGATCGGCAGCGGCCGCACGCCCTCGGCGGACGAGATCGCCGCCGCGCACCGGCAAATCCGCGCCGTCGCGGCGCGCCGCGGCGGCGCCGGCGGAGACATCCGCATCCTTTATGGCGGATCCGTAAAAGGGGATAACGCTGCCGCCATCCTCGCCATTCCGGAGGTCGAGGGTGCACTGGTCGGCGGCGCCAGCCTGAAAGCCGGCGAATTCTGGAAAATCGTCGAATCTTGTCCCTAGCGCCGGGCGGCATAACCGACTAAAACGCGCCCCAAGTCCGGATCCCCGATAGGAGCGAATCCATGACGACGGTCATCCTCGTCATCCACGTCATGCTTGCGGTCGCACTGGTGGCCGTCGTCCTCCTCCAGCGCAGCGAGGGCGGCGCGCTTGGCATCGGCGGAGGCGGCGGCATGGGCGGGCTGATGACGGGCCGCGCCACCGCCAACCTCCTGAGCCGGACCACGGCGATCCTGGCCGCCTGCTTCATGCTGACGAGTCTGACCTTGGCTTATATGGCCCGGGTGACCCATGAGCCGACCTCGATTGTCGCGCCGCAGCCCGGGCAAACCGTGCCGGCTTTGCCGGCCGCTCCCGAAATGCCCGCCGCGCCCACGGGCGAAGCAGCGCCGGAAACCCCGGCCGGCCCCGAAGTTCCGCTCGCGCAATGAGGGCGGCTCGCGCTCCTGGTCACGCGAAAAGGCGTAAACTTATCCCGAGGCGGCTCTTGAGCCGCCTCTTTTTGTTGGTGGCCGCGGGCGGCATGACGTACACTGCAATTCCATGACGCGGTTCGTCTTCTTCACCGGCGGCGTGGTTTCATCCCTCGGAAAAGGCGTTTCGTCGGCGGCGCTCGGCGCCGTTCTCCAGGCGCGCGGATTCAAGGTCCGCCTGCGCAAGCTCGACCCCTATCTGAACGTCGATCCGGGTACCATGAGCCCGTTCCAGCACGGCGAGGTCTATGTCACCGACGACGGCGCCGAAACCGACCTCGATCTTGGCCATTACGAACGCTTTACCGGCGTGCCGTCGCGCCACAGCGACAATGTCACGTCGGGGCGCATTTATTCCGAGGTCATCGCAAAGGAACGCCGCGGCGATTATCTCGGGGCCACGGTTCAGGTCATTCCCCATGTCACCGAGGCCATCAAGAATTTCATTTTGGCCGACATTACGGACGAGGATTTTGTCCTCTGCGAAATCGGCGGCACCGTCGGCGACATCGAAAGCCTGCCGTTTCTGGAGGCCATCCGCCAGCTCGGCAATGAATTGGGTCATGAGCGCACGCTGTTCGTGCACCTCACCCTGGTGCCCTACATTCCCTCCGCGGGCGAGCTCAAGACCAAGCCGACGCAGCATTCCGTCAAAGAGCTTCAGGGCCTCGGCATCCGTCCCGATATCCTGCTGTGCCGCTGCGACCGCCCCATCCCGCCGGACGCGCGGCGCAAGATCGCGCTCTTTTGCAACATCCGCGAGGAGGCGGTCATCCCCGCGCTCGATGTCGACACCGTCTATCAGGTGCCGATCAGCTATCACGATCAGGGATTCGACACGCAAGTGTGCCGGCATTTCGGTGTCGGGCTGGAGCAGGACCCCGATTTGTCGCGCTGGAAGGCCGTCGTCGACCGCGTCCGTCATCCGGAAAGCGAGGTGACGGTCGCCATCGTCGGCAAATACACTTCACTCGCCGATTCCTATAAGTCGCTGGTCGAGGCGTTGACGCATGGCGGCGCCGCCAACAATGTGCGGGTGAACCTCGATTGGATCGATTCGGAAGTCTTCGAAAAGCCCGACAACATCTACAAGCTGGACAATGTGGACGGCATCCTCGTTCCCGGCGGCTTCGGCGGCCGCGGCGCCGAAGGCAAGATCGAGGCCGTCCGGTTTGCCCGCACGCGGCGCGTTCCGTATTTCGGCATTTGTTTCGGTATGCAGATGGCGGTGGTGGAAGCGGCGCGCAACCTGGCCGGAATCAAAGGCGCGGGCTCGACCGAATTCGGTCCCTGCAAGGACCCGGTCGTCGGTCTCTTGACCGAATGGATGAAAGACCAGGTGCTCGAGCGCCGCGAAGCCAACGGCGACATGGGCGGCACCATGCGGCTCGGCGCCTATGACTGCGTCATCAGCCGCAATTCCCGGGCCCATCAAATCTATAACGCGGATCGCATCAGCGAACGCCACCGCCATCGCTACGAGGTGAATCTCACTTACGAGGACCGCCTCGCCAAGCAGGGAGTCATCTTCTCGGGCAAGTCGCCGGACGGCGCCTTGCCGGAGATGGTGGAAATTCCCGAACACCCCTGGTTCGTCGGCGTGCAGTTCCACCCCGAACTGAAATCCAAGCCGTTCGAGCCGCACCCGCTGTTCGTCTCCTTCATCAAGGCGACGCGCGATCAATCGCGGCTGGTCTGATGCGCGACAACGGCCAACCCACCGTTCGCCATGTCTCCGCCGGATCCGTGACCTTCGGCAACGATCTTCCATTTGCCTTGATCGCCGGCCCTTGCGCGATCGAGTCCCGCGCCCATGCCCTGGAAATGGCGGCGGCGCTGAAAGCCATCACGTCGAAACTCAAGATCGGCTTCGTCTATAAAACGTCTTTCGACAAGGCGAACCGCACGAGCGCCGGATCGCCGCGCGGAATCGGGATGGAGAAGGGCTTGCCGATCCTCGCCGAGGTCCGCGAGACCATCGGCTGCCCCGTTTTGACCGACGTGCACACGCCCGACCAATGCGCGCCCGTGGCCGAGGCCGTGGACATCTTGCAGATACCCGCCTTTTTATGCCGCCAGACCGATCTGCTCTTGGCCGCCGCCGCCACGGGCAAGCCCGTCAACATCAAAAAGGGCCAGTTTCTCGCCCCCTGGGACATGGCCAATGTGGTGGCGAAAATGGACGCAGCCGGAAACCGCAATGTGCTCGTGACCGAGCGCGGCGCCTCTTTCGGCTACAACACGCTGGTGTCCGACATGCGCGCGCTGCCGATCCTGGCGCGCACCGGCTGTCCCGTCGTCTTCGACGCCACCCATTCCGTCCAGCAGCCGGGCGGGCAGGGGGCCTCGAGCGGCGGCGAACGGGAGTTCGTGCCCGTGCTGGCCCGTGCCGCGGTCGCCGTCGGCGTCGCCGGACTCTTCGTCGAAACCCATCAGGACCCGGACCGTGCGCCGTCCGATGGCCCCAACATGGTGCCGCTGGAACTCATGGAACCCATGCTCTCCGGGCTCGCCGAATTCGACCGCATCGCCAAGAAAATCCCGGTGACGCTTGCCTGACCGCCGGCACCCGCCCTTGCGCCTTACCTGTTCCCCCGTTATCTCTTGCCGGGCCTTATGACAGACATGAATGTGACATGACCGCGATACTCGATATCCAAGCTCGCGAAATCCTCGACTCCCGGGGCAATCCGACGGTCGAAGTGGACGTCCATTTGGAATCGGGGGCGATGGGGCGCGCCGCCGTTCCCTCGGGGGCTTCGACCGGCGCCAATGAGGCGGTGGAAAAGCGCGACGGCGATAAGTCGCGTTACGCGGGCAAGGGCGTTTTGCTGGCGGTGGACGCCGTCAACGGCGAAATCTTCGACATTCTCTCGGGCCGCGACGCCGAAGACCAGGCCGCAATCGACGCCGCGATGGTGACGCTCGACGGCACGCCAAACAAATCGCGTCTGGGCGCGAATGCGATCCTGGGCGTGAGTCTGGCGGTTGCCAAGGCGGCGGCCAATCATCTTGATCTGCCGCTCTACCGCTATGTCGGCGGCGTGGACGCGAACGTGCTTCCGGTTCCCATGATGAACGTCGTCAACGGCGGCGTGCATGCGGACAATCCCATCGACATTCAGGAATTCCTGATTATGCCGGTCGCGGCGGACACCGTGCGCGATTCGATCCGTATGGGGGCGGAAGTCTTCCATGTTTTGAAAAAGCTGTTGAGCGACGCCGGGCACGCCACCGGCGTCGGCGACGAAGGCGGCTTTGCACCGCGCCTCAAAAACGCCGATGAAGCCCTCGGCTTCATCATGCGCGCCATCGAAAAAGCCGGTTACAAGCCGGGCGGCGACATCGTCCTGGCCTTGGATCCCGCCGCCACCGAGTTTTACGACAAGGGCAAATACAGGCTCGAGGGCAAGGCGCGCGATTCCAAAGCCCTGGTCGCATATTACGTCGATCTCGCCGCGCGTTTCCCCATCGTGTCCATCGAGGACGGCATGGCGGAAGACGATTGGGACGGCTGGGCCGAATTGACCCGCGCGCTCGGCGGCAAACTCCAGCTCGTCGGCGACGATATTTTTTGCACCAATTCGGAGCGCATCATCGAAGGCATCGAGCGCGGCGTCGCCAACGCCGTGCTGATCAAGGTCAACCAAATCGGCACGCTGTCCGAAACCTTGCAGGCCGTGGTGACGGCGCAACGCGCCGGTTACAAGGCGGTGATGTCCCACCGCTCCGGCGAGACCGAGGACTCGACCATCGCCGATCTCGCGGTCGCCACCAATTGCGGCCAGATCAAGGCCGGCTCGCTGTCGCGCTCCGACCGCTTGGCGAAATACAATCAACTCATCCGCATCGAGGAGAATCTGGGTCCCGCCGCCGTCTTTGCGGGCCGTTCCGCCCTCAAGCGCTGAGACCGGCACGGGCCGCGCTTTCCCCTCCGATTTCCCCGTTGACCGGGTGACTCGCCCGTGATTCCATCGCGCCATGGCGCTGATGGGGGAAATCCGCCGCCGCGCGCGGCATGTCGTGGGCCCGGTGATCATGGCCGGCGTCGCCGTCTATTTCGGCTATCACGCGGTGGAAGGCGACCGCGGCCTGATCGCTTGGTGGCATTTCACGTCGCAATTGAAATCCGCCGAGGCGACGCTCGATCGCGTGCACGGCGAGCGCAAGGCGCTGGACCGCCGCGTCGCTCTTCTGGGCCCGGATCGGCTCGACCTCGATTTGTTGGACGAGCGCGCCCATGTCATGTTGAACTTCGGCCGCCCCGACGAGGTGGTCATCCTGCACCCTTACGAGGACGAAGCGCCGCCGTCCGAAAAACCCGAATAAAAAGGCGCCGGGCCCGGATTCGGCCCCTTTTGGGGATTTCGATTTACGTCCGGTTAAGCGGTGCGGGCGTTATCTGATATCCGGACCTGACCGGGAGAATCCTCTTGCGCAAGGCGGACGTCGGCACGGCAACGCTTCCCAAGCCCGCCTGGATTCGGGCGCGCGCGGCGCAATCCGCGGGCTTCGAGGCCACGCGCGGTTTGATGCGGACGCATCGGCTCAACACCGTCTGCGAGGAAGCCGCCTGTCCCAATATCGGCGAATGCTGGTCCAAGGGTCACGCGACGGTGATGATTCTGGGCTCCGTCTGCACCCGCACCTGTTCCTTCTGCAACGTCGCAACCGGCCGTCCGGACCGCCTCGATCCGCATGAGCCCGAGCGGCTGGCCGAGGCCGTTGCCGCGCTCGGCCTGGAACACATCGTCGTCACCTCGGTGGACCGCGATGATTTGCCCGACGGCGGTGCCGCGCAATTCGTCCGCTGCATCGAGGCGATTCGCACCGCCGCGCCCGCCGCCACCATCGAGGTTTTGACGCCGGATTTTTTGCGCAAGGAGGGGGCCATCGAAGCGGTGGCCGCGGCCCGCCCCGATGTTTTCAACCACAATCTCGAAACCGTGCCCCGGCTGTACCGGCCGGTTCGTCCCGGCGCGCGGTATGCGCATTCGCTGTGGCTGCTGGCGCGCGTCAAAGACCTGGCGCCAGACATTTTCACCAAATCGGGCCTGATGGCGGGTCTGGGCGAAGACCGCGACGAGGTCCTCGCGGTGATGGACGACCTCCGCGCGGCCCGGGTCGATTTCCTCACCATCGGACAATATCTGCGCCCGAGTCCCGATCACATTGCCGTGGCCCGCTATGTGACCCCGGAGGAATTCGCCGGTTACCGGCATCAGGCTCTTGCCAAAGGCTTCCTGATGGTGTCGGCTTCGCCTATGACCCGGTCGTCGTATCACGCGGGGGACGATTTCGCCCGGTTGCGGGCGGCGCGCGCCCGCCGCGCGCTCGCCTAGTTTCCGCCACAGCCGGCCCGGCGCGATGCCGACCCACGCCGAACAGAAGATCCTCCCTTATTCGCCGCGCCAGCTTTTCGATCTCGTTGCCGGGATCGAGTACTACCCCGATTTCCTCCCTTGGTGCATCGGCAGCCGCGTGACCCGGCGCGAAGGGGATACCGTTTGGGCCGATCTCATCGTCGGCTTCGGAGTCCTGCGCGAAGCCTTCACGTCGAAAGTGACGCTGAGTCCGCCGCATTCCGACGATTCGGCCGGACGCGTCGATGTCACCTACCTGAACGGGCCGTTCCGCCATCTCAACAATCATTGGATTTTCCAGCCGACGGAAAACGGCCGGTGCCGCATCGATTTCTACATCGACTTCGAATTCCGCTCCGCTCTTCTGCAAAAGCTCATGGGAGCGGTTTTCAACGAGGCGGTGCGGCGTATGGTCGGCGCCTTCGAGACGCGGGCCCATAAGGTCTATGGCCTGCCGGTTGCGTCCTAAATCGTGCCCGACTGGCCGGCGTAGAAGAAAATGATCACCACCGAAATCGTGTTGACCGCCATGTGGGTGACCACCGGCGCCACGATCGAGCGGCTGTATTCGTAGAGCAGCGCCAGGACCGCGCCGGTGATGAAGATCTGCAACGCCACGCGCAGATTGGCGTGGGCCACGGCGAACAGACCGGCGCTGACCACCGTGCAGGGCACGACGCCCCAGCGCTGGCGCAACCATCCATAGAGGACACCGCGGAACAGCAACTCTTCGGCGGCCGGCACCAGGACGCCGACGCAGACCACGATGACGATGGCGCGCACGACCGTCAAATTGGCCGGCATCAGCACGTCGGCATATTCATTGATCATCGGCGAACGGTAGAACTGGTCGAAAAGATCGGTGATCGCCCCGGCGACGGAAAGACAGGCGAGCGCGGCGAGCACCGCGATGGCGACCCAATTGCGGCCCATCGGTCGCACGCCGAGGTCGCTCCATGTGAATCCGCGCTGCCGGATGAGCACGATATAGACGCCGGCGAAGATCGCCACGGGCTCCAGCACCAGCAGCGATATCGACACCGCGCTCAGCGAGTTTCCAGAATACGGCCTGATGTCGTTGGCCGCGGCGACGAGGATCGCCAGCATCACGACTAAAAGAATCGCCGCGGTGACTCCGCAGGTGAGGACCACGTCGAGCCAGCCCAGCGGCCGGCGCGAATCCGGCGTGCCGCTCGCGTCGGCCGGGGACGTATCCGGAATCTTCGTCATGGGATCACAACGCCGTGGCACGCAAGGCAAGGGCGAGGGCCGCCTTCGCCGCCGCCAGGCGCACCGCGCGGCGGTCGCCGGGAAAAACGTGCCGTTCCTCGAGAGTCGCGTGAGCGCGGCGCGCCGCCGCGATGTGCACGAGCCCGACCGGCTTGGTCGGCGTGGCGCCGCCGGGTCCCGCGATGCCGGTCACCGAAATGCCGATGTCGGCGCCCGTCGCTTCGACCGCGCCCTCGGCCATGGCCAGGGCGACCTCGGCGCTGACGGCCCCATGCGCCTCCAACAGGCTTTCCGGCACCGACAAATCGCGGGTTTTGGCGGCGTTGGCGTAAGCGACATAGCCGCCGAGAAACACATCGGACGCTCCGGCAATTTCGGTCAAAGCCGCCGCGATCAATCCGCCGGTGCAGGATTCGGCGGTCGCCACCGTCAGCCCGTGTTCGAGGCAAACCGTGTGAAGCGCGCGCGCGCCGCGCGAGACGTCAGCGGGAAAAAGGTCCGAGGCCATAGGTGTATGCGTAAATGAAGGCAGTACCGGCGCCGGCGTAAATGGCGGCGAACAAATCATCGATCATGATGCCGGTGGCGCCATTCAGGCGCTGCGCCCGGTCGGCGGGCCACGGCTTCATGATGTCGAACAGGCGGAACAACAGGAATCCGGTGAGATAGAACAACGGCTCCGGCGCATCCATGAGCCAGGCGAGGGGCACGAAGGTGAGCCATTGCCCCGCCACCTCGTCGATGACGATATGGCCGGGATCGTCGGTACTGTGGGGCTTGATCAGCTTTCCGCAGGCCCAAAAGCCGGCGCCGTAGGCGAGCGCCGCCGCGATCATCAATCCGATCGGTCCGGCCGAGTGCTGAAACGCCCAGGCGAAGGGCAGCGCCGAGAGCGACGCCAGCGTGCCCGGCGCTTTCGGGATATAGCCGACGCCGAACCAGGTGGCGACGATCCACGCCGGATTCGACGGCGCCATGCCCGGGGGCGGGGAGGGCTTTACCATGCGCCGGCCGGCAAACGCACGGCGGCCACGGCCTGGGCGGCGATGCCGTCGCCGCGTCCCGTGAAGCCCATGCCTTCGGTGGTGGTCGCCTTGACGCTGACGCGCGCCGCCGGGATTCCCAGAATCTCCGCGATGCGCGCGACCATCGCCTCGCGGTGCGGCGTGACACGCGGCAGCTCGCAAATCAGCGTCACGTCGAGATTGACGATGCTGCCGCCCCGCTCGGCCACCAGCCCGGCTGCGAAGTGCAGGAATTCATGCGACGGCGCGCCGCGCCATTTCGGGTCGCTGGGCGGAAAATGCACGCCGATGTCGCCCATGCCGATGGCGCCCAAGATCGCGTCGGTCGCGGCGTGCAGCCCGACGTCCGCATCGGAATGCCCCGACAATGTTTTCTCGAAGGGAATCTTGATTCCGCACAGCCATAGATGATCGCCGGGCCCGAAGCGGTGCGCGTCGAAGCCGAGTCCGGTGCGGGTCTCGCCGCTCACGGCTCTTTCCGCGCGTTTGAAATCATCGGCCGTCGTCACCTTGAAATTGTCTTCGCTCCCCATCACCAGCGTCACCGCCAGCCCCGCGCTTTCCGCCACCATCGCGTCGTCGGTCAGCTCGCCGGGACTCTCCGCCGCCTTGCGGTGCGCGCCCAAGATAGCTTGATAATGGAACCCCTGCGGCGTCTGCGCCCGCCAGAAATCTTTGCGCTCGACGGTCGCCGCGATTTTTCCGTCCGTGGCGCGCTTCAGCGTGTCCGTCACCGGAACCGCAGCGATCGCCGCCGGTGCGCTCGCCAGCGCGTCCAGCACGCGGCTGATGACGCCGTGGTCGACAAAAGGCCGCGCGGCGTCGTGAATCAAAACGAGATCCGGATCGGCTGCCGCCAAGGCCTCCAATCCGTTGAGAACCGATTGCTGGCGTGTGGCGCCGCCGTCAATGGCCGGCAGCAAATCGAGTCCGCCGCAAACGGCATGATAGATTTTGCGGTCCTCCGGCGCGATCACCACGCCGACGGCGGCAATGCCGGGATGCGACCGGAACGCCGCCACGCTGTGCCGCAACATGGCTTGGCCCGCGATCGGAAGATATTGTTTCGGAGTCTGGGCGCCCAGCCGGTGGCCGCGGCCCGCGGCGACCACCAGAGCGACGTTTCCAGGCATTGCGAATCCCGCGAAAATGCTGATAGCGTCGGACCAAACTAGACGCCCGGCCCGGCCTTGCCAAGGGCCGGAAAATACGGTCCGATTCCGTAACCCGGACTCAACCCGAATTCAGAACGCGAAGATGTGATGCCCGCAACGCTCGCCGCCGGCATTGGCGCCGCCGCCGCACTCGTACCGGTGCTCGGTCTGGCTTTGGCGCCCCGTGAATCCCGCGA
>Ga0307436_1001163_pt1 | contig 11818 bp, 10 predicted proteins | sample SalMarWE160440MG_FD_202513 | JGI IMG/M metagenome (GOLD analysis project Ga0307436, IMG submission 202513) | Salt marsh sediment microbial communities from the Plum Island Ecosystem LTER, Massachusetts, United States - WE1604-40 | ecosystem: Environmental > Aquatic > Marine > Intertidal zone >...
TGCTTACTGATCTTTACTTTTTTCCACATCAAGATGACAAGAGGAATGAATAGAGGGGCTGCATTATTGAGGAGGATGACATTGACAAGAGGAGCCTTTTTCACCGCGAAAAAGATAAAGGCATAGTTGAGATATCCCGTTAAAGAGCGGAAGACAATGACTCCAATTTTAGAGAGATAGAGACTCTTGCCTCCTCGTTGAACCATCCAGGGAAGCATGACGATCATGCTAATGAAGTACTGAAAAAAAAGGATTGTGGGAATTGAGATTGTTGCGGACAAAACGCGAGAGAGCGCGACAACTGTCGTGAACATAGCAGAGGCGATCAGAACAAAACTAACAGCCTTAATACGACTGGATTGAAAGATCTTTAGTTTCATAAATTCTCACTTAAACGCCGCAAAAGCATCATCGTCTTCTGGTTGGTCTTGGTTTGTAATCGGTGCGTAGTTTGCAAATTGTCCGATTTCTTTGCGGAAGGTCAAGTTGACGCTGCCAACACCTCCGTGACGGTTTTTGCCGACGATTAGCTCAGCGTGCCCCGGTTTGTCATAGGGATCATAATACTCTCTTCGCAGCAAAAACATCACAATATCACTGTCTTGCTCAATCGATCCGCTTTCGCGCAAATCACTCATCAGAGGTCGATGTCCTTGGCGTTCATCCACTTTTCGAGAGAGTTGTGAGGCGCAGATGACAGGAATATTCAGTTCGCGCGCTAAATTCTTGAGCATTCTCGAAATTTCGGAGATCTCATTTTGCCGGTTTTCCTGACTGCGGACGCTACCCGATCCAGACAGCAACTGCAAGTAGTCAATCACGAGCAACTCAATGCCATAGACCTCGCGCATTCTTCTGGCCCGTGCGCGTAAATCAGTGATTTTCAAACCCGGCTGATCATCGATGACCATAGTGTGCTCGCCGATGGCATTGACAACACCCACAACTCGCTGGTATTCCTCACCCGAAAGAGAGCCATTTTTGATTTTGTCCGATTCCACCTCGGATTGGCAGCAAATGATCCGGTGCAAGATCTGTTCAGCGGTCATTTCGAGGGAAAAAATCCCAACAGGCATCCCATTTTTGAAACAGATATTCTCTGCGACGTTAATGGCAAAGGCGGTCTTTCCCATCGCAGGACGACCTGCGATGATCATCAAATTCGAGGGGTTGAGACCGCCAATCATCTTATCGAGATCGATGAAGTGGGTTGAAATTCCTGCAATCCCGGAGTCGTCGGGATCCCGATTTTGATAGGCCTCTTGTCGTTTTTGCAAATCTTCGAGATAGGAAATTTTGGCTTCGCTCTTTTCGCCTGTGATGAGCTGCCGAATGGTCACCCCATCTTTGCCGCTAGCGCTTTGGCCAATGTCGTAAAACTTTTTCTGCGCCTCATCCAGTGTGTTTGTGACATCGGAAGGGTCACCGAGGGCATTTTTTTCCACCTCTTGCGCAGCCAGGATCATCCTTCTCAGAAGCGCTTTGTTGTGCACAAGTTCGGTGTACTCTTCGATATAGGCAGCCGTTCCCGCGTATTGGGCAAGTGTTGTCAAAAACCCAACGCCTCCCACATTTTCGAGTTGATCGCGCCTCTTCAGCTCCTCAGCAATCAAGTGGACATCAGCGGGCTTGTCTTGCAGGTAAGCATCTTTGAGCGCGGAAAAAACGATCTTGTGTTCGGAGAAATAGAAGTCGCTATCGGTGAGAGCATTGGCTGCGATATTGAGGCTGTCGATGTTTGTGAGCATCGAGCCCAATACCATCATCTCCGATTCTTTGGAATGAGGAGGGATCTTCACTTTATCTGGCATACTTTTGGAGTTTACTCGATTGCCCAGTTGAATAAAACCCGCGGTTTCGAATTCTTCTCGAAGACCGAAGATCTCCTGATCTAGGATCATAAAATATTGAGAGAATGTTGATTGGACTGACTCTTTTACGGAAAGAGAAGAGGCATTTTTAATGCCTCTCTATCTCACGCAAGTGAAACTGTTCACTTGCTTCTTTCCAAAAAAATAGCCCAGCTTTGCTGGGTTTTAAGGAGAGAGGGTTCATCCTAGCGGATGAACGGTTCGCCCTTCGGGCCGGAATTTCGCCAGAGCAGGGCGAAATCCTTCGAATCCCTCACGCAAGTGAAACTGTTCACTTGCTTCTTTCCAAAAAAATAGCCCAGCTTTGCTGGGCATTTTTTCGGAAAGAGAGGGATTCGAACCCTCGGTACCCTTGCGAGTACTCGTCCTTAGCAGGGACGTGCCTTCGGCCGCTCAGCCATCTTTCCATAGAGAAAAATGTTAACCCGAACGGATGTTTTAGGTCTACTGATAGAAAGGAGCGGGAGGGAGCTCTTCCCCATTTAGGGCGTTGAAGTGGTGCGTCCGGATCGCCCCTTCCGGATCCTGCACCACAATCCGATGAATCGGAAGGTAGATTTCAGTCGTTTTGCGGATCGAAAAGTGCTGGCCAAAGGCCATTTTGGCTATCTTCTCAATTTGTCCCTGCCGAAAATGCCCTTTTGCACGCTGCGCTCGTTTCTGAGAACGCGTGGTCAGTTGCTCGTGCCAAAGGGTCTCGGGGACGGTTCGAAGTTTGGGGTTTTGCAGATGGATTCGGTACTCGCCTAAATCTGTGGGGATGATCAGGTTTTTTCTGACGCAGGTTTTGAGCATCATCTCCAGTACAGGTAGATCTACTCCAAGTTTGGTCTGTAGTGTTTCAGGACCGGCACTCCCTCCGCTTTTAGAGATAATACTGAGTACCTTCAATTCATGCTCTTGAGCTCTGCTCGCGATGCAATCGGCAAATCCATGGGTTTTTTCCCAGGTCTTTGTGTCGATCACCATCTCCCCATCGGTCAGATCCCACAAAATGAGGCTCTCTTTAGTTTGATTTTCTGTGTCGCAATACTTGACTTCCATCAAGAGATACGGAAAAAACTTCAACTCGGGCTCGAGAAAGCGAGCCCCCTTTTCCTTGAGCAATTCTCTGCTGTGGTTATCCATGATCTGATGCGAGTCATAGCGGAGCTCGAGAGCATTCGTCGAGCGAAAATCGAGAAGCTCTTCGGCTTTGTGCTTCAATTCGGGATTTTTGTCGAAAGCCCAAAAGAGTCCGTACCCTCCGATAGCGAGTGTGAATAAAGTGTAAAGTAGCCGCATTCCTCTAAGATACGGTACCGGGGATTTTTTAAGATAGTATCATCCTGGCAATACGGTCTAGATAGTGCCTTCAAAAGGCTTTTGCTGACACTACCTAGAAAAAAACCTTCATTGTGTGGTACTTTCGCTCATGTATGAAGTTCAAAATTGCCGCAATTGTCTTCTGCCTCTTTCTTTTCGGAGTAGGTGCCTTTTTAGTTCAGTCCAGTAGGCAATCCAATAGGTCTCTGCTCTCGGAAAATGAGGCGTATTTGGAGTACTGCAAGGAAGCGACAGAAAAGGAGGAACTGTTTGTCGCCTTCAAGCGGAATCCCATTTACAATTTGTTTCACGAAGGCATGAACTTTGAAGAGGGACAAGAACATCTTCGCATTGCTTTTCTCCAAACACCCGAGCTCTTTGATTCACATATTCTCGAAAAGATTCGGCGGCTCGATTGTATCGGGTGTCCCCGTGTGCACAACTATGGATTTGTCGGTCCTTTTTCTCCATCAACTCTTCATTATCTGAAGATTGCAAGCGATTTGAAGCTTAGGTTCGGTGAGATCAAGCACATGAGTGTCATCGAAATCAATGGTGGCAGTGGAGGGCTTTGCAAAACCTTGCACGATATTTTCGATATTGACCGATATACGATCATCGATACAGAAGAGTCGTCCGGCCTGACGAAAAAGCACTTGAAGATGCAGGGGCTCTCTCATGTACAATGTATTACACCCAGTGAAATGAAGCTTTTGAAATGCGATCTGCTCATTAGTATTGGGGGAATGACAGAAGCGAGCAAATCGTTACAGAAGCGCTATATCAAACACTTGCTTCCGGGAGCTGAGAGGGGGTATCTCGTCTGCCATTTTTTCCCGCGCCACTTTGGCTTGAAGGGGCTTAAGAAGAGAGAGCTCATTGAAAGAATCCGACAGACTTTTCCAATTGAAATTCACCCCGAAAATCCTCCAACAGGAAAGGAGAATTGCGTCATTACATGGCCCGCAGTTTGATTGATCTGTTTACTTGTGGTGATATTTGCTCGCCTGAGCCTTTTGACGCTCTGTTGAGCGACTATCTCAAACCTCAAGCCGCTCAAGCGGAAATCCGGTTGCGAATAAATGCTATTTGAAAATCGAAAAGAGGCGGGCAAACAACTCGCCCAGAAACTCGGATCCTATGCAGGGAGAGAAGATGTCCTTTGTGTCGGACTTGCGCGCGGTGGGGTGATAGTCGCGGCTTCTGTCAGTGAAGCTTTGAATGTGCCTCTCGACGTTGCTATCGTCAGAAAGGTGGGGGCCCCTGACAACCCTGAGCTCGCTCTTGGGGCCATTTCAGATGAAGGTGAGGGAGTCTTCAATGAAGAGTTGATCGCGATGCTGGGCATCTCGAAAGACTACATCCGCAAAGAAGTAGAGAAACAGCGAGAGTTAGTTCGACAGCGGAAAGCTCTCTATATGGGGGATAAGGAAAGTCTTCCTTTTGAGGGAAAAGTGGTGATCCTTATAGATGATGGGATTGCAACGGGAGCCAGCATCAAAGTGGCCATTGAGGCGATCCGGATCAAAATGCCAGAAAAAATTGTCCTTGCTGTTCCCGTCGCTCCTCATGACGCCTTAAGAGAGATCTCTTTGCTCGTCGATGAGGTTGTCTGTTTGCATGCCCCCACTTCTTTTGGCGCTGTTGGTGCATTTTATCGGGAGTTTTCTCAAGTGACCGATGAGGATGTGATGAAGCTCATTAGTAAGAAATGAGTCTCTCGAGTTCTTCCATCGAAACTTCGGCAAGGGCTGCCTCTGGGCCTCCGGGAAGTTCCAGTGAACGCATTCTCAAATCGATTTCGCGTAAGGATCTCGCACTCTCGCGTGTTAGAGATTGCAAAACAGCCACTCGTTCGAGAAAGGCCTCTACGCAATTTTCCATTTCATATTCTTGAATGGTTTCGACAAGGCTTTCAATGGGAAGCGTTTGAATGAGTTCGCTAAGGCGTTTAGATGGAGGAAATTTTGCCTGGGGAAAGAAATAGAGGGCATTGAGAAGGCTTTCATTTTTCTCTGGAAAGGTCAGGCCATTATCGAATTTAACGAGGGTCAGAGTGCCAAGTGAATCTTCTGTCACATAGATATTTCCAGCATGAGCATCGGTGTCGTAGAGAAGCCAGATCAACAGAAAGAGATTTTCAAATTCTTCTTTATTGATCTGTTCGCAAATTTGTCTTTCCGTTGTTCCTGTTCGTATCCAGTATTTGACGAGTGAATGGAGATTCCCCATGTGACGCTCGTATTTTTGAACGCTACACAGTTTTTCTCGAACCGGAGCTCCCAAGGAATTGTCTCCTTCATCAAGATGATCTGAAATATCGAAGAATTGAGGGTGGGTAATGATCCCGATATGTGTCTCCGGAGTGAGGTGAGTCAATTGGAGTTTCTGGGCAAAACAATAGGCAAGGGCTTCGGCTTGCATTGAACGATAGAGGGGAATTGAACGTCGAACGCGAAAGATGGGATCGTTAAAGGGAGAGGCAAGGGCCTTGGAATTGTGGAGACAGAGCATGTCTTCATCAAATGGTTTTAGAACGAAAGCGGGATCGCCCCCTTGATTCGAGAGGATATAGGCTCCCCCAGATCCTGAAGGGGTTTGCTCGAGTTTGCCCACCTCTAAAAGATTTTCCATCTCCTCGAAAAAGGGTTTGCTTTCCGAAAATTTTAATTTTTGTTTCCAGTGGTCTTTGATGCTTGCAATTTCCTCTCGACGCTCTTGAATCATCCCAATGAGAAGACCTTCTTCTTGCAGGTGCTGTATATGGCGCCAGAGCTTGCCAAATTGGAGCTCATCAGAAGGAGTCGGCGGGCTCTGAGGGAGGTTTTGCTCTTCATATGCGAAGATGAAACGAAACAACAGGAGGGAAAGGAGGAGAAATTTATTGAAACTCACGTTTCAACTCAACGTCAATCCAGACACGATCAAAAAAGCCATTGCCGATAGGGGCAGTTCCATAGGATTTCACCCAGGGTTTGGCGATATAGGCTGAGTTCCAATGGAAAATGGGAGTAATGGGCATTTCATCGATCAAAATGGCTTCGGCTTGCTCCAAAAGAGCAAAGCGCTCTTCCGATGTTTTAGCTGAGCAGGATCGGGTCAAAAGTTCTATATACTCGGCATTTTCCCAATTGGGGTAGTTTTTGACGTTGTCCTTGTATTTGAATCGCTCTAAGATATTCATCGCATCATGGTATTGGGCCATCCAAAAGCTTTGAGCTGCAAAGTAATCGCGAGTTTTCAATAAATGGACGAGGATTTTTTTGTCGACTCTCTCGAGTTCGACTAGAACCCCGAGCGTTTCGAGCCATTGTTGTTGCAGGGCTTGCGCGATTTTGTGGTGGGCTTCTGAAGTGGAGTAGGTGAAACGAATTTTGGGGAAGTTTTCGGCTTCGATCCCCAACTCTTCGAGTCCCTTTTGGAAGAGATTTCGCGCTTTTGTGAAATCGGCATCGTGGAAAAAGGCCTGTGATTCTGTCACTTTTTTCAAGATGGGAGGAATGGCTCCAAGCGCGGGCTCTTCAGAGAGCTGAGTGATGTTGCGGACAATTTGCCTTCGATTGATTGCGTAAGCAAATGCCTTTCGGATATTGACATTGTTAAACGGATAGCGATCGACATTGAATGTGCAGAAGGTCGTTGCAGGAGAAGGGCTCACTTGGAGCAATCCTTTTTTCATCAGTTCTGGAATGGCATCTGAAGGTAGAGGAATTACCGGTTGGCCGAGAATATCAATTTGCCCCTTTTCAAACATTTGTAATGAGGTCATTTCGCTATCGATCATATTCAGATGGATTTCTTCGAGCTTTGTTTCACTGGCTCGGTGGTAATGGGGATTTCGAGATAGTTCGATCGCATTGCTTCGCTTCCATGTTTTCAGGGTGAAGGGACCGCTACAGACGAATTTTTCCCCTACATGTTGATCCCAATCGGGATTAAAATGATCGATTTCAGAGTTGACGGGATAAAAGACGCAAAATGCAGCGAGCTCAAGGAAATAAGGCGTGGGTTGTTCCAAAGTCACTCGGAGTCTCCGCGCATCGAGCGATTCAATCCCCACTTCTGAAAGAGAGAGGGTTCCCTTTTTGGCGCCTTCTGCATTCAAGATCGGATAGAGAAGATGAGCATTCATAGCAGGGAAGTCGGGGTGGAGGATGTCTTTCCATGACTTTTCAAAATCCCATGCGGTAATTGGGGTTCCATCTGACCAGAAGGCTTCCTTGAGATAAAAGGTATAGACTCTGTTATCCTCTGAGATTTCTACTCGCTGTGCAAGGGCCAATGCAACATTTCCTTCATCGTCGAGTCTCGTAAGACCGTCAAAGAGAAGAAAGTGGAAGAGAGACGAAATGAGATCTCCTCCCTTCCGAGGATCGAGGGTCGCAGGATCTGACGGAATATTGAGGTTGAGTCTTTGTTCAATGGGTTTGGGAGGAGCCTTGCTGCATCCCGAAAACAAAAGGCAAACAAAAGTGACGATTAAAAGAAACTGTTTCACTTTGTTCATGCCCCTGCTTGGAATTTGCGGAGAAATTTAAACAGTCGGCTATTTAATTGCAACAATCACAGGTATAGCTACACGACTCTGCACAGTCGTTGCACTCGCAGGGCGCACCAGATGACTCCGTGCATTCATCCGTGCAACAAGGGGAATCCAAGCAGTTGTCACGGTCTTCGTCTAGATCGAACTTCTCCTCATCGAAGGATTTATCCACGATGGGGTCAGTATTCCGTTCTTTGCCAGAATCTTTGAAGAAGAAATCGCGAATGGGTGTTTTCTTCTTAGAAGGGGATTTTGTTTTGTCTTTGATGAAAAAATCTCGTATGGAGCGCCTTCCATCTTGTTTTTCTTCATTGGCTTCGCTTTTGACAAAGAATTCGACAACAGGCCCCTCTGTACAAAGGGGAGCTGAGAGAAAAAGGAGGCTAATAGCTACTCTCATCCAATTTGACTTTGCCGCGGAAGACGCGATAGATGTAAAATCCATAGGCCAATACGAGGGGTACTCCTATTGCCACAATAATCATTAAGATTTTCAAAGTCAATAAAGAGGCAGATGAGTTGGAGATTAAGAGACTATTGTTCTGAGGATCGATGCTTGACCGAACGATATAGGGAAATGTTCCCGCCGCTACGAGAGAAATCAGAAGAGCAATGCTCAGACAAGATGCCAAAAAGGCCCAGCCATCTCGCTTTTTGCTCATCAGGTAAGGAACAAAGAGGATCGAGACCAGTGTGCCTAATGGAATGAGAAACAGAGCGGGATGATCTCGCATGTTGTCGACCATATAGGGCTTTCTATAGAGAGTGATCAGGGTCACAACTATGTACAGTATCAGAAAAGAGGCAATGCAACGGGGTACCCAAGTTCGGATCCGGTCGTGGAGTTCTCCTTCTGTTTTCATGACGAGGTAAATGGCTCCGTGCATGGCAAATAAGGCGACCGTCATGACCCCAACGAGCAAATCAAATGGTTTTACAAAAGTCCAAAAGGAGCCGACGAAGTTGTACTCTGCATCAAGGGGGATCCCATCGACTAAATTCCCGAGGAGGACCCCAACTCCGAAAGCAATGACAAAGCTTCCAAGGGCAAATATAATATCCCAATTTTGTCGCCACCTTGTCGAGGTTTCTTTGCTTCGGAATTCGATGGAAACAGCTCGGTAAATGAGCCCCATCAAAAGGATCATAGTTGGAATATAAAAGGAGGAAAAGATTGTAGCAAAAACATCCGGAAACCCAGCAAAAAGGGTTCCGCCTACGATGACAAGCCACACTTCATTTCCATCCCAGACGGGACCAATTGAATTCAAAAAAATGCGCCTCTCCTCGTCATTTCTGGCAAAGAGGTGAAGCACCCCTACACCTAAGTCGAAGCCATCGAGCATTGCATAGCAGATAATGGCTAATAAAACTACAAAGTACCAAACATAGGCAAGAGTCATCCCTTTGCTCCTAGTTTCTTTGAATAAGCGAGAGGGACTTCTTTTTGCTCCTCAGGACCTTGTTTGATCTTCCTATCGAGAAGAAAGAGAAAGGTGAGAAGGAGGGAGACATAGATTGAAAAGAGCATGATGAGGGATCCGAGAACTTGACTGTTCACGAGGTTGGGGGAAACTCCATTTGCTGTTCTGAGAAGCTTCCAAACAACCCAAGGTTGCCGTCCTATTTCAGCGGTCATCCAACCTGACATGTTGGCTACTTGTGGAAAAATAACGGAAATGATCAAAAATCTCAGAACCCATTTTGATTTTTCCAATTTCTTCCTCCAGAGAAGAAAAAAACCGACAAAAGCGCCAAGTACCATAGCAGACCACATGTAGATCATCATGTGATAGGCCTGGAAAACGGGTTGAATGGGAGGGCGCTCATCTTTTGGAATGTTGTCGAATCCCTCTACAGGAGTGGTGAAATTGCGATAGACAAAAAAGCTCAAAAGCCCGGGAATTTTAATCCCCTTTACCGTTTCGCTTTTGCGATCGACCCAGCCAATGAGTGTCATGGGTGTCGATTTTTTTGTTTGGTAGACCCCTTCCATTGCTGCGAGTTTAGAGGGTTGGTTTTGGGCGACACCTCGAGCCGTTGAATCAGCCGAGATGAGCTGGAGGATGAGGACAAAACAGCTGAGTGCAAGAGCAACTTTCATTGATTTTTTTGCAAAATCTCTGTGCCGATTTTTTAGCATGTAAAAGGCGCTGATACTGATGATAAGGAAAAGTCCCGTGAGCCAGCAGCCTAGCAAGACATGAACGAGCCGATCCATACTCGAAGGGTTGAAGATCATTTCCCAAAAGTTGGTCACGACAGCTTTGGTTTTCGCACCCGTTCCGACAATTTTAAATCCCTGTGGAGTTTGCATCCAGGAATTGGCAACGACAATCCAAACGGCGCTGAAGTGGGCGCCAATTGCCACGCAAATGGTCGCAAAATAATGCACTTTTGGACTGACTCGATTCCAGCCAAAGAGCACCAGGCCAAAGAAGCCCGCCTCGAGAAAAAAAGCAAAAATCCCCTCGGCACCAAGGGCGCTGCCAAAAACATCACCTACATAGCGGGAGTAATCGGCCCAGTTAGTTCCAAAGTTAAATACTTGAACGAGGCCTGTAGCAACTCCAAGGGCAAAGGTGAGTCCGAAAACTTTTACCCAGAACTTTGTCATTTGCAAGTAGAGAGGATCTTTTGTTTTCAGATACATCCCTTCGATAAAGACCAAATACAAACTGATCCCGATACTCAATGGTGGATAGAGGTAGTGAAACATGCTGGTCATGGCGAACTGAATTCGCGAAAGAATGAGAGGGTCCATAATGGACGCTATTTTGTGCAAAAGAAGATTTTATTGCAATTTCATCTTCAGAGAGTATTTTTGAAAATTTCTTCCTAGAGAGGTTCGTGAAGCCCCTTCCATTCCATCCTCTATTTGTCATGACTAGCTCGCTGGAGATTTAGTCTCGAAGTTGCATGGCAGTACAATTTTTCTCTCACAACTCATAATTATAGTTTGAATTTTTTTTTTTTTGAGGTTAGAGGCGTTGTTGCGTAATTCAGAATTGTAGGCCTGTGAGAGTGAGTAGCTTAGATGTAAAGAATTAAGTTGATATCGAGAAAAAACATAAGTAGGCTAGGTAGCGCTAAAACAACCAGGAGCCTACTTATGAGTCGCAAAATTTGCAACTGGCCACAGTATAACCGCAGTTTGATTAACAGAGGAAGCCTCAATTTTTGGATCTCCCAGGATGTCATCGATCGATGGACTCCAAACAGCTCCAAAACTCGTGTGGGCAGACCTGAAAAATACTCTGATGTGTGTATAGAAGCAGTCTGCATGGTCCGGTTTTTTCTTCGTCTGTCTCTTCGGGCTACACAAGGGTTCATCAGCTCGATTTTCGAGCTGATGAACCTCTCCCTTCCCGTTCCCTCTTATAGCCGTGTCTGCAGAAGGATGAAGCAGTTGCAGCTTGACTGTAAGAGATTATCCAGAGCAAGACCTACTGATATCGTGATTGATGCAACGGGCGTTAAAATCTATGGGGAGGGAGAATGGCATCGCAAAATCCACGGGTCATCCAAGAGAAAAAAATGGAAGAAAATGACCCTTGGAGTCTGTCCCAAAAGCCATGAGATCCTCTTCAACCTCACAGCAGACGACAGTTTTGGCGATGCAACTCTATTTAAAGAGACCTTTGAGTGCCTTCCATCGAGTGTAAAAACAGTGATTATGGACGGAGCTGGAGATACCCACGAGATGTATGACCTGAGTGAGGAGAGATCCGTAAAACTGATCACTCCTCCTCGAAAAGGTGCGGTCTATCGGATCGGGCCAGACCGAACAAGAAGAGATCAATACATCAAAGAAATCAGAAGGGATGGCAATGATGAGGATGCTCTGCGAGCATGGAAGAAAAGGCATGGGTACCATAGGAGGTCGCTCGCAGAGACGGCTATCTCAAGGTTCAAAGGAATGCTCGGGGACAAGTTGAGGAGTCGAGGTCTGATGAACCAGCACAATGAAATGCTGATCAAGTCCCTAATGCTCAATAAAATCAGTAGATTAGGGCTACCTCAAAGGGCTTGAGATCGATGGACCAAGGGCTCCATCTTGCATCAAAATCCGAATCAGATCGAATTACGCAACAACACC
>Ga0307436_1001165_pt1 | contig 11807 bp, 13 predicted proteins | sample SalMarWE160440MG_FD_202513 | JGI IMG/M metagenome (GOLD analysis project Ga0307436, IMG submission 202513) | Salt marsh sediment microbial communities from the Plum Island Ecosystem LTER, Massachusetts, United States - WE1604-40 | ecosystem: Environmental > Aquatic > Marine > Intertidal zone >...
CGGCCATCATACAAACGGCGGCAAATATGTTCAGCAATCCGTCGCGCTTGTCCATCGCGCGTCGCGTAATAGACTGCAATCGCATCGTCGCGCACGCTTTTGAAATTCCCAACATCAAATCACCCAAGCGGCAAGTGCGCGGCCAACTATGCCGGCGCGCCCGCCGCCTGGGGTTCGACAAGAGATTGTGATCGCCGCCACGAAGCGGCGCCGTCGTTTAGAGCTTATGGCCTTTCTTCTTGAACCTCTCGCCGGCCGCCTTGAGTTTGCCGCCGCCCGCCGGGTTCACATGGCAATAGCCGCAGGCCTTGCCGGTCTTCTGGGCATATTGCGGCGTAGCCTTGGCCGTCTGTACGGTGAGGATCATTGCCGAACCGGCAATCAGCAGCGCGGCAGCGATCGCGGCCAAGATCAGCTTTGCGTTGGTCTTCATTTCCATATTCTCCGCCGATGACGAAGGGGTTTACGCGTGAAGCAACCCAAGTCACTAGGCCATCGCAGCCTAAAATTCCAGTGCGGACCCGGCGATTTGCCTTGATCAATATCAAGTCGGAACAAACGCGGTCCAAACGGCCGTCGGGTCCGCGCATGTCCCATGCTATGCTGCCGCGCGCGCCTGGCCGTCACAGGTTACCGCCGATCCCAATCGCCATCATGACCAGCAGCGCCAGTCCCACGGCAACGAGGCTGAAGCCGAGGACCTTGGAACCGAGCGCCATCGGCTGCGACGGCGCCTCGACCAGGTAACCCCCGAGCTCGCCGCTTTCCAGCAAGCGGCCGTACTCGACGCCGTATTCGCGCTTGAACTCCTCGAGCGGCATCGAGCCGGTGAAGATGACGATGTCGAGCGGGAACTTGTCGGGCCGCCAGTGATTGGCGAAGAAGTGGATGGTGAACAGGTAGACGGCGGCGAGCACGGCCTCGTCGCCATGCACGACGGTGGCGACGTTGAAGATCCAGCCCGGCAGGTAGGTGGCGGTGAGCGTCTTGAACCACAACACGGCGCCGGACGCGAACAACAAGGTAACGCCCCAGAACGGTGCCCAGTAATCGAACTTCTGCTGGTAATTCCAATGGTCGAACACCGGGCGCGGCCCGGCGCCGAAGAACCATCGCACCATGGCGATCACGTCGCGGCCGTCCTGCCAGGTTGGCAGCAGCGAGTAGGGCCCGAACAAGCGCACGTTCTTCCAATTGCGCCAGAGGTGGATGGCGACATAGACTAGGTGCCCGGCAAAGACCGCGGTCATGACGATCGCGGCGGTTCGGTGCACGATGTCGGCGACGGTCGGCCCGCCTAGCATCCGGATGAGCACCGGCGCCCAGCTGGTGTTGGGATAGAGCATCGGGATGCTGGTCATGATCAGCACGATGACCGAGAGCGCGAACAGGAAATGCGCCCAGCGCCAGGCGGCGCTCCAGCGCTTGACATATTGACGTCCGCTTGGCGGCACTGCCTCCGCCCGCACATGCGGCCGCAGCCGGCGCTGCTGGCGGTCGCGCAGTTCGCGGTAGAGCCAGAGCAGCGAATGCGTCCAGAAGACCGCAAACGTGACGATGATCAACATCCACACGAACTTCGAGGCGATCCAGGTATAGGGATAGCGGGCGAAATTGTCGGTGGTGGCATGCGCCTGGAAGGTGGCGAAGCCGGCGGACGCGTCCGCATGGCAAGTGCGGCAGGTGCCGAGCAGCTTGGCCGGCGACACGCTTGAAGCCGGGTCGCTTGCCGGCAGGATCGCGTGCCCGCGGTGGCAATCTGCGCAGGTCGCGACATTGGCGTAGCCAAGGGCCACGATCTGGCCGTGATAGGTCTTCGTGTAGCTCGCCAAGGCGCCGGCATGGCAATTACCGCATTCCTTGGTGATGGCGCGGCGTGTTGCGGCCAATTGCGGGCGCGCGACCGCGTGCGTCGTATGACAGTCGGTGCAGACTGCGGCATGAACGTTGCTGCCGCTCGTGACCTGCGTGCCGTGAACGGAGCTTTGATAGTCCTTCAGTGCGTTTGCGTGACAGCCCCCGCACAGCGCGGGAATTTGCCGGCGCCTCGCGGCCGGCGTCAGGCCTGCGCTCTTGTGTGGGACCTCGGTTATCGTCGTATGGCATGAGGTGCAAGCCAGCGCGGCATGCACGCTGCCGGCGAAGCGGTCCGCTGCCACGAAAAGCGCACGCGCCTGTCCGCCGGCGCCCGCTGCTGCGAATCCCGGCGTACCGTGGCAGCCGAGACAGGTTGCATTGTCAATATGAGCGCCCTGAGCACCGGCGGTTTGAACAGCACTGAGAACAAATAGCGCGGACATCATCGCCTGCAACAACGCTTTCATGAGTGGCCTCGCGCTTGCTTTGCTGGCGACGCAAGAATCGCCTATTGCGCATTGTATATTGCTGCCGGCATTGACGCAGATCAACCTCGGCGTGGGCGTTCGCCGTCTGTGCCAGCAACGTTCGCTATTAGAATTGCTTCTTAGAATCGATAAAGAACGAAACGCGATGTCTTGTTTCGGGCGTTCAATCGTCAATGAGCGGATTCGGCTTGGCAAATTTCGCCAATGCCGAGGGATTGTCGATTACGATATCATGTCCGGAAATCCGCACGCCGTGTTTCGTCAGCAGCGCGAAGTTGCGGGACAAGTTCTCCGGGCTCATTCCCAAGCAAGATGCCAGGGTGCGCTTTTCAAACGGCAATTCGATGTGGCCGTTTTTGCCGTGGCTAGTGCCGGTCCGCAAAATCCAATTTGCTAGCCGCTCAGCGCTGGGGCGCAGTTTAATATTCTTGAGCGCCCGGACGGAGCCGTGACAATGTTCCGCCAATTTGACGATAATGACGCGGGCGACGGCGGCATCGCGATCGCAAAGATCGCGCACGATCTGCGCCGGGATCATCACGATCTGCGCGGGCGTCAGCGTGCGGGCCGAGTTAAGATGCACGGCGTTACGGATGGCCGCCGCCAAAAATAAGATCGACCCCCGCCCGGCGATTTCGATCGTGGTTTCCTCGCCGTTGTGGGCGCCGAACAGCGCCACCATGCCGTCAACGACGATATGAAGAAAATTCGGGGTCTCACCTTCGCGAAAAAGATTCGTTTGTTTCGGGAAACGACGTATGCGTGCCGCGCATAGCAACGCATTGGCAGTTGTTTCAGTCAAATCGCAAAAAAGCGGCAACTCACGAATGTGCGCCCAGTTTGGTTGAAACATGGCTTTTACTTTCAAGTACTTAGAGCACATACCGCGCCGCAGCAAAAAAGCATTGACATGCATCAATCGTTTGCGCGCAAACAATCAGGGCTCACCGAATTGATCCTTCGCCTCGGAGCACAGCCATTGCACGCGACTGTGCAGCGGCAAGCCGACGCCCACGGACCTTATTCCTCATCCATAAGCGTCAATTCGAGATCGATGACCCGCCGAACTGCCGACGCGAAATTGACCAGCCATGATCTGTCGTGGCGTGGTCGCGCAAGGGAGCGTTACCGCGCCCGTATCGCGTCACCGTCTCGGGGTGCGATCAGCGAAAGCGTGCAGGCCGGGTTACTGCGGTGATAAGAAAGCGTTGATTTGAGGAAAATTCTGGTCGGGGCGGCGGGATTTGAACCCACGACCCCCTGTCCCCCAGACAGGTGCGCTAACCGGGCTGCGCCACGCCCCGACACCCAGAAGGGCATTGTTTTACTAGGGATGTTTAGCGTTTCGCGCAAGGGCGCGGTGCCCTGAATCAGAACATAAGGGACACGAACTGCACGATTCGGTGCCGATAGTCCCGGAAAAGTCCCGAACTGCGTTCCGACATTGTTCCAGCGGCAGGCGGATCGTTCGCTGACGACGTGCAGCGGAGTTAACGTTGGTCTATATTTCTCGATGTGGGTGTTTGTCGTAGATTGCGCTGAAAGCTGAAATCGGAATTCGCATTTCGAATTAAAAAATTCCCGAAAATTTGCTATTTAATCATGAGCCGAAAACCTGCTGAAGGACAATGAGCGACATGTGCGGTCAAAACCAGCAGCGATTTGGCGCGGTGGCTAAGGGCGTTGGCTCGGCGGCTAACATGAGCGCTTGCATAGCGCACTAACCTGCAGGCCGGCGACAACGTGCGGGGAGACGAGATAATCGGCTAAAGCAGTCCGGCGCCTGCATGGTCGCGGAACAACTCAGCGTCCCGCACGTAGCCACGCAACGTGTCAACGCTGCGGTGGCGGCTGACATCCATCATTTTGAACACTGAGGCGCCTCGAGCGGCTGCACTGGTCAAGAACCCGGAGCGGAGCGAGTGGCCGGCGAATTGCGCCGGGTCAAGACCGACACGAGCGGCGTGCGCTTTGATAATATCGGCAATGCTGCGATCGGTCAGGCGGGCCAGCGATGCCCGCTGGGATTTCGAGACAGGCCGAAAGACAGGGCCATCGACGATGCCGGCAGCATCCAGCCAGGCCCGCAACGCGGCGACGGGGCAAGCGATGGCGCCTCGCGGAATGCCAATAATGGCGCCTGCTGCTTCTTGATCGGTTTTGCCGCGGCGGATCGTCACGCGCAGTCCATCGGTGGTTTCCTCAATGTCCTCGCAATCGAGGGCGACCAACTCAGAACGGCGGAAAGCGCCGGCAAAGCCGAGAAGCAACAAGGCGCGATCACGCATGTCCGCCAGCCGCCCGGTGGCGAGCGGCACCATTGCGAGGATCTTGTCGGCGGTGGCCGGTGCTTTCCTATCGGGAGCCGCGCCGTGCGTCCGCCGAATACCGCGGACGGTGGCCCGCACGCGTTCGTCATCCGTTGGCAGGGGCAGGGCGGCTAGCTTGTGAGCGTACCGGATTGCTGCCAGCCGGCGCCCAATCGTTGACGGTTTAGTGCCCCGCTCCGCCTCCCAAGCCAGAAAGGCCGCTACCGCTGCTGGCGTGGCCGGCAAGGCGCTGGCGGCACGCTCGGCGCACCATGCGCTGAAAATCTGGAAATCGCTGTTGTACGCCCGCCGCGTGGCCGATGCCTTTTCGGCGCGAGCGTAGGTCGCCGCCGAATCGAGTTCAGCCGGCGGCAGGGCCAGAGGCGACGGAAAGGCCACGACAGGGGCGTTCATGGGGCACCTTTTAGGTTCCGAGAAACAGACTTATCGGAAGTAATCGCAGGGGCGCCGGCTGCGTTCTGCCCGGCCAAAGGCGCCGCGTGTTGGCGCCGCCAGCGTACAGCCCGCACAAATTGCGAGCCGTTGGCGGCGGATGGCACCGGCCCTAGCCCTCGCGCCTTGGCCGTGTCGGCCTGTTCCCGGCTGAATCGCGCATGGCCGCCAGCGGTGAACGCCGCCGGCACTAGCCGGCCATCCGCTATCGCACGCTCAATCGTGCGCGTGCTGCATCCGAGCTCTGTTGCCAGTCGGCCAGTGGAAAGCATCGGGCTAAAACCCCTTTGCCAATAGTGCTGAGCGGGTTAAGGCGCGTATCGCTTGGGAACGTGTAGGGGGCGCCTCTTGCGCATTGCGCCACTTGTCGAGACGCGTGGCGGTATCAGTGTCGAGGCGCACCGCGACAATTTCCGCAAGCGCAGCCGCGCGGGCAACTCGCGGCCTGCCTCTCGTTCGTTTTGCCTTGGCCATGCTCATTCCTTTCGGCACTGCCATGGGGTGGAGCTATAGCACCATTTTTTAGGTAACGCAAAATGTTTTTGTTTACGGGTTGACGTACTCGTATTTGTGGTTTACAAAAATGACGCGGCGTGGGCCGCAAACAAAAAGGGACGGTCGCGCTGCTGTAAAACAACGTGATCGCCCCTATCACCACTAGAATCAGAGGGAGTTCCGGCAATGACAAAGCAAAATAACGGTCTAGTGTGCTCGACTCAATCTATCCCCGGCGGCAAGATCCGCCTGGTGCGCGACAAGTGGATTACCGAAATCGACGCCCGTGTTCCGCTCACATCGGCCATGGCCATGATTCGCGCCATGGGCGGCGGCCGGGCTTGTCGCGTCGACATATCCCGCACCGGTGCGCGTTTCCGCACACTACTGCCGAATACCGATGTGGCCGCGGTAATTGCCAGCGCCACGGCCTATGCCGTGACGGGCGGTGGCCCGAACGCGGCGCCGGCCACGTGCATGGCCAGCTAGTCTAGCGCGTACACGCCAAGGAAGCCCGCCGCCTCGAGCGGCGGGTTTTCGTTTGCACCACTACCTTGGCCGGTGTTGCTTGTCGCAGCTAGAGACGGCCATCCTGTAGAAGCGTCGACTACGCGACCGGAGCGCAGCACGGCCAGCCGTGGGCACCGGATGCAAAATGGATCTTCACCGCTTTGTGGTTTGCTGCGAGCTCGCACCCGCCGCAGCGTCGAGCGGCGCCCATGTGCCGAGGACACGCCGCCGGCTGCGCTGTTGCCACGATACCCGACTCCCGACCACATGCCGGGGGCACCCCGGGCCCGCCGGCGGGGGGCCGGCGCGTTGGGTCCGAATCCGCGTAACCCGTCACGACTAATTTTTCGGCCCCTGGAAATGTCGGGGGTCGGATTTGCAGACGCTAGGCCAATGCCCTTTTGGCGTTTGGTCGTCTGGCCTACACATGCGCGGAGTTTTACAACGACAGCGGTTGGGGAAGGACCGCCGATGGCCCAAAAGATAACGGTTTCGCAGGAACGCCGTCGGGCCTCCGCGCGGCGGGATTGCGCCGTGTGTCTTCGGTTAGCTGCCCGACTGGCTTCAAAGACGCCGCATTCTCCGGGTTTTGTCGTCGGTATGCACGCACGCATTCTTAGCCGTGCGCTGTGGGTTGGGCCGATTGTCGAAGCGAACACAGATGCCATTCACGCAATGATCACTTTAGATGGCGACGGCGACTTGGATCTTCGTATCGCGCTTAGCAAAGCCCTTTGGGCGGCAAACATTGGTTTAGGGCGGGAGCCTGCGCTTCCTAGCGAAGTTCAATCACAAGCTCGAAAGCGACCTCTCGGGGAGGTTAAAAACCACAGCGACCTCAGTGCAGAGCTTCAGCATGCCGATCATCGAATGGATATGATGATTCAAAAAGGCAACGCCACTGCCGCACGAAGTTGGCACGAACGGCTGTTGCGTTTGACCGAACTCGGTCGAAGCCTACCAATACAAAATGTGTATGACGCCGGGCGGTTACTGGACGACCTGTGGTACCGCGCCAAACAATATCCGTCGACGGGCGCCCGAAGATTTCGCGTCGGCTGCCGTGATGCGAGATTGCGTCTTTGGAATCCCGAAATGCAGCCGGGAACGACTTTGAGACTGGCGCCACTGTTGAAGATTGCGCAACAACTCGATGAACAGGCGGATGCCGAACTGCATAGAGACCTTTCAAAAGTCGTTACGTGGTTGGACGTATTTGAAGGCCATCCGTTGGCCGAAGCTGAAAACGTTCGGCAGCAACGCATACATCGGCTCAGCGTCGTCAGCCTTGGTGGCCGCAGCATTCCTCGCGAAGAAATATATGATTTAGTTTGGTCAGAGCCGGTCACGACCGTCGCCGATCGTTTCGGCATCTCAGATGTCGCGCTTCGGAAGCTTTGCAAGCGTCGATCTATCCCGCTGCCGTCACTTGGCTATTGGGCACATCTCCGGCGCAAGGGGAAAGGCACAAAGCGGTATCAAAGACCCCCGCTGCCCAATCTCGAAGAAATTTTGTAGGCTGCATCATATGCTGACCGCAGCGGCTATTGCAGTAATCCAGAAATGCCCCGGCGCCCATGACCCTTGGCAACATGCGCGCCAACGGCGTGCATACTCTCGCCACATGATGCCTCGGCCGCGACTGCGATCATCAGGCTATTCTGGAACGTGAGCCACTATCCCGATGATGCGACAGTGCCGACGTTCAGACCGCGCACGGGACAAATGAACTATTTTTCAAGCCGAGCGCGGTAAGCATCGATTTCCGCCGCAGTCACATCAGTTGGGTAGCATTTTGGCGAGGCTCCACCGGGGCGGCTATAGGCGCTTCGCCGGCCGCAGCGGCTCCCGTTTCTGGTCCGATCATCCGGGCAGGCGCAGGGATGGCCGGTCGCGTAATAGGCTTGGCGACTAGCCTGCACGATTGCAGCGGCGATCTGAGCGTCCGAAACTACGGCTTGGCCTAGCGCCGTTGTTGCGAGCGCCCATGCCCCAAATATCCCGAAGATAACTGCGCGCATGGTCAGTGGCGCGGTGTTCGAGTGCCATAGAGGCCATTATGGGGATTGTAGTTTCCCCGCGTCCCGTAGTTGTCGAGCTGGGTGTTGTTCGGGTTGGTCTGGTAGTGGGGCGCAACGTAGGTCCCCGATCGCGTCGTGTAGCCGCGTACGGCATGGCTGCTCGAATTTGAGCCGGTGCCATACAAGCCGCCCGAGTTATGTTGAGTGCCATAGAGCTGAGCCGACGCGGTGGTTACGCTGGCGATCACCAGCGCCAATGCAAAAGCCCATTTCATTGAAACCTCCCTAATGGAACACGATATTCAAGATGGGATGTAGTTCGATTCCGTTTGGTGCAACGCCTTCTTGACCGTGCAGCGGATCGAAGAACGCGACGCCAGTTACCGTGACGTTTGTGTTCGGCTTCTTCTTTCTTTTGACTTTTCCGAATTTGCTGTCGATGGTTTGGCGAACTTCCTTGATTTGATCGAGAAATTTGCTGCCACCCGCGCATCCGGGCGACGGCGATTCAACGATCATTGTTCTTTTCTTGTTGTCACGACTGGCGATGACGAGATGATAGTCTTCGTCCTTTTCTCCTTTAATGACAGTCAGAATTCCTTCAATACGATAGGTCTTAAATTCGCCCTTGAACCGAGTGAATTTGCGCGAGTTCGGATTCTTGGGCGGGCGAAGCTTTCTTAAATCATCAATCGACGTTGTCTTCGCGGCCATCGAGACCTTGCCAGCATCATTGTCTTTGCCGACTTTGACGGCCCATCTCTCAGTGCCGCAGGCGAACGCGAAGCTCGTAGAAACGAAGAACGCGGCAGCCCCTAAAACGAACCGACGCATGTGACCTCCCTTCTACAAATGGTCGCAACATCCGAAGCCGGCTTGATGCGTGCGCGTCATTCTTCGGCGCCGCTCAAAACGAATTCTCATCCCGCGCCACTGGCGGCGGTGATGGTGGTGCGTGTTGGAATTTGATCCCGCATTTTTTCCTGATCGAAGCTTGCTCGATCGCATCCATCTGACCTTTAAGGCGCGCCAACTCCGCGGTGTTTTCGTCGTTACCCTTGATGAAAAACAGCGCAGGCCAAACGATGACGAGCCCGACCGTCATCGCCACTGCGTCATTGACCGATTTCTGGTTCTGTACGCCGGAAGCCTGCGCGGCTCGACTCGACACCCGCTGCGCTTCCTCGGCCAATTGCTGACAGGTGTAATTCTCGTAGAGGATTGGCGAAACGTAGATTGCGCCGACTTGATCGGCATTCTTGGCGCAGCCCGCGACTATTAAGCCGCAGGCGGCGGCGATCCAAATTGTACGCATAAACTCCCCCATTCTAGGGGGAGTTGAACACTCTTAGGGGTTGTAGGCAACCTACTTTCTCGCAGCGGTCATTGCGTATGGTTAATAGGGGCGGGCTGCAATGTTAGCAGTTTTGCCATCTGGGTGCCGACGCGCGGCCGAATTGGAACGAGAGGGCGCCGGCCTCTCTATTTAGCAACCACACGATTGCCTAGTTCGGCACGGGGTGGTCTCGATAGTCGAACGGGCCATGCACCGCGCCGTGACTACGAAAATGCTGATTGTAGTAGCGACCGATCGACGGCGCCGACAGCAAGCCATCGACCGAAGCGCGATCTACCGCACAATAGTGATACCATGTGCTGTTTAGCTTGATCAGCATGTACGCCTTTGCGCCGCCGTAGCACACAGCGCGCACAAAGCTGCTTCGCGGCGTCTCTATGCATTTAAAGGTATCTAGACATACTGGCGTTGCGCGGTACTTTACCGCCACGCGTTCAGCCGACGCTGTTGCTCCAAAGCACAGCAACGCGATCCCGATGAGCAAACAGCCGACTGCGACGCGTTTCATTCAAACAACCGTTGAGCTATTCTCGGCTTGGTCAAGGTGCACCCCAAAAATGCACCCTGGCAAGTGACGGCGGGCCTTCAACGCATCTGGTCCGCCGTCGCGCAATAGATAGAATAAAGGTTGCGCGAAAAAGGGAGATCGCAATGCGGGCCATTTTAGTGTTGGTATTTTTAAGTTTAACCTGTTCTCCGACGCGCGCAATGAACATAGCGCAGTGCGGGGCGAGCAAGGGTTGGGCCTACTTCTCATCAAACAATTTAGTGGGAAACGGCCCCGGCCTAGACAAGTGGGTTCAAGACGGCATAAGCAACGGAAGGATAACTCTCGCAAAAGGGACTGATAATTCGTACGATCTTTTATATGGCGACTCTTTAAGCCCCATTAATTCGGCAAGCAAAGACGGTGCACTCGTCGCTAAAATTGGTGAGCTGCGAGGGACACTATCTATTCTTGTGAGCTATCCAAATCGTTCGGTCGAAACTTACACTTTTAGAAAGAGGCCGGATGGCTCTAACGAAGTACTATGGACGGCGATAAAATACGGAACTGCAATAACGACAGCGAGAGCAATGCGAGCGACGTGTGAATTCTTGGCAATCCAATAAGGGGTGATGCGTGACACAGCCAAGCACCGAGCCGAAATAATCGAATACGTGGAGTCGGCCCTGACTCTATGCGACGCCGCCGTTTGGCGCGAATCGACATCCTCACCTAGAATTCGGCGAAGGCCCCGCCGGAATCCGCGTGAGCCGCTGGTGGCGAGCCAACGCGCCGATTGCCACTCCCCGGGGAGGATCAAGTGCCGTCCAAAGTCCGTCCCAAGAAAGAGGGCCGTGCCGCGCCCGGCGCAGCCGTCGAACACCTGCTGAGCATCATCAAGGCCGGCCTCGCGACCGCCCCGTTCACGGGAGGCATTGCATCCTTGATGACTGATTATATCCCATCGCGCAAACAGAAGCGGCTGGAGGAATTTGCCGAGCATCTGGCGACCGACCTGGAGAGGCTGCAGGACCGGATCGACGCAGACACGATCCTCACGGACGAGTTCGCTTTTCTCTTCGAGCAGTCCTTCCGCGGCGCGGCCGAGAACTATCAGGCCGAGAAGCTTGAGGCGTTCAGGGGCATCCTGATCAACGCCGCCGTCGGTTCCAACTTAGCCAGTGATGAGCAGGAGTACTTCCTCAGCCTCGTCAGCACGCTGTCGCTCCTGCACATTCGCATTCTTTCTTTCATGGCCGCACCACATCGTTATCTTGAAGCGCGGGGCATTCCCGGCGAACGAATTCGGGGCGAGTTTTCTCAGTTTTTTCCCGTTGCAATACCCGGCGTCCAGATGGAGGTAATCAAAAGCGCCTTCGACGATCTCTACCGGGCCGGCCTCATCAACACCGACAAGACAATCTTCGCGATCATGACCTCATCGCAGGGTCTCAATCTGCTTGGCGACCGCGTCTCCGAACTCGGCAAAAGGTTTATCTCGTTCTGTACGGTGCCTACGTAACCATGGCCATGTCTCTGTTAGGTCAAACCCGGTCCAAGTAGCGATGTCCTCGCCGCGTCCGATTAGCACTCCAGAGCGACAGGATCGTGGGCGACTCGGCACTTCGCCGACGAGCCAGAAACGCACGTGTGGTTCGATAACCCTGCGCACCTCCGAACGAGGCCGAAAACCTCCAATGCCGACAGTGATATCATCGGCGCGTCGATGGCGCAGCTTGTAGGGCTCTAGCCGGGGCTACTTGCTGCGCTCCTAGTCGGGCCAATCCGCACCGAAAAGCTCACGGTATAATGCACGCCGATCTTCGATAG
>Ga0307436_1001166_pt1 | contig 11800 bp, 8 predicted proteins | sample SalMarWE160440MG_FD_202513 | JGI IMG/M metagenome (GOLD analysis project Ga0307436, IMG submission 202513) | Salt marsh sediment microbial communities from the Plum Island Ecosystem LTER, Massachusetts, United States - WE1604-40 | ecosystem: Environmental > Aquatic > Marine > Intertidal zone >...
CCTAAGGTGACGAACAGGCTAAGCGCGATGCCGATGGAAATCATTACCGCCGGCGTGGCCGCGCCCGGCCGGTAGAGATTGGCGACTGCAAAGCGGATAAGAGCGTTTCTGGGATGTAGGCGCTTGCGGGCGAGCCCCATGATGAGGCGGGCGATAAGGGCGAGCAGCACGAAGCTGGCGATCAGCCCGCCGGCATACCAGGCGACCACCCAGCGGTGCGTGAACTCGATGAGCGCCAGTCCGAACAGCAGCGCAACGACTACGGCAATGGCGGCAAGAAAGCGCCACGGCAGGTGCCCCGAGACCGGAACATATCCGCGGAACAGGAGCCCGGCCGGTGTCTCGCGCGCACGCGCCAGCGGCCACAGGGCAAAGGCGAGGGTGGTGAGAAGGCCGAACAGGCCCGCCACCGCCAAGGGCGCCCAGGCGATGCCGGCGCTGATCGGCACCGGCATCAGCTCGGCCGGCAGCCGCGCGGCGGCTAACGGCAGTGCCGCGCCGATCGCAAGACCCAGGGCGATGCCGATCGCGGCTACCATCAGTACTTGTAAGAGCGAGGCCACGAAGACGAGATCGCGCGAGGCGCCGAGACACTTGAGGATGGCGATATTGGTGCGCTTTTTCTCCAGATAGGACTTGACCGCATTGGCGATGCCGACGCCGCCGACGATGAGGGCGGTCAGCGCCACCAGCGACAGGAAGAAGCCGACCCGGTTGACGAAGCGGTTGATATTGGGGGCGGCGTTGCTGCGCGTGCGGATGCGCCAGCCGGCGTCGGGAAATTCCTTGTGGGCGGCGCGCCTGAGGGCCTTGATCGGCTTGCTGGTGACGACCCCCACCATCTTGATGCGGTAGCGCCAGCGCACCAGGCTGCCTGGCTGGACGAGGCCAGTCTGGTTGAGCGCCTGGCGTGCGATCATCACCCGCGGCGCCAATATAAAGCCGTCGGACACGCGATCGGGCTCACGGGTGATGACGGCGCGAAGCTGGAGCGTGAGATTGCCCAGGCTGAAGCGCTCGCCCACCTTGAGGCCGAGACGGCTGAGAAGGCCGGGCTCGACCGCCGCCCCCCAGGTGCCGTCGGCGCTGCGGGCAAGGGCGCGGGCGAGCGGCATGGCCGGAGCGAGGTTCACCGCGCCATAAAGCGGATAGGCATCGTCCACCGCCTTCACCTCCACCAGCGTCTGCTGCGAGGCCTTGCGCGCCATGGCGCGCAGGCTGGCGATCTCCGACACTTTTCCGGCGTCGTGCAGGAAGCGGCTTTCGGCGGCGCTCGCCTCGCGGTGCATGAGCGAGAACTCGATGTCGCCGCCGAGCAGCGGCCGGCCCTGCGCGTCGATGCCGCGCTCGATGGCCGCCGACAGCGCGCCGATGGCGGCCATCGCCGCCACCCCCATGGTGAGGCAGAAGAGAAAGATGCCCATGGTGGCGATACCGCCGCGCAGTTCACGCCGGGCCAGGCGAAACGCCAACGCCAGATCGCGGCGGGCAGCGGCAAGGGTCACCGGCCGCCCTCGCCCGCATCGGCAATACGGCCGTCGCGGATGGCAATGACGCGACCGCAGCGCCCGGCGAGCTTCTGATCGTGGGTGACCAGCAACAGGGTGGTGCCGGTCTCGCGGTTGAGATCGAACAACAAATCCATGATCTCGCTGCCCGTCTCCTGGTCGAGATTGCCCGTGGGCTCATCGGCAAGGATCAGGCGCACGCCCGCCGCCAGCACCCGGGCGATGGCGACCCGCTGCTGCTCGCCGCCCGACAATTCGCCGGGATAATGGTTGAGCCGGTGCCCGAGCCCCACTCGTTCGAGTTGCCGGCGGGCGCGCTGGCGCGCATCGGCCACACCCTTGAACTCCAGCGGTATGGCGACGTTTTCCAGCGCCGTCATGGTGGTGAGCAGGTGAAACGACTGGAACACAATGCCGACGCTGTCGCGCCGCACCCGGGCGAGTGCATCCTCGTTGAGGCCGGCATAGTCAAAGCCGTCGACCGCCACCTGGCCTTGGGTTGCCCGTTCGAGGCCGGCGAGCACCATCAAAAGCGTGGTCTTGCCCGAGCCCGAAGGGCCGACGACGGCGTTGGTCGAACCGGCATCGACGGCAAGGTCGATGTTTTTCAGAATCTCCACCGGCCCGGCATTGCCGGCAAGCGTCACCGAGACACGGGTAAGCCGTGCGATGATAGACTTGGCGGCGGTATCGCCGGTTTCTTGCGGCTGGATGTCCATGGCGCTGCTTCGCGCCTCGATATAGGGCTTCGAACGCCGGATTGGTAGCGTCGGCAGCGCCGCAGACGCAAGCGGTCAGCGCTGCGCGGCACGCGTGGGCAGGCGCGACAGGACGTCAAAAAAATGCAGAGGGCCGGGGTCCTCTGCATGATCTTGTCGTCAAAAGTGCTTGCTGCGCCGTCAGGCGGCCTTGACCTCGATCTTCTTCTCAGCCTTTTGCGCCTCGACGGTCTTGGGCAGCTTGACCCTCAGTACCCCCTTGTCGAGAGTGGCCTCGATCTTGTCCATGTCGACCCCTTCGGGCACCTGCATGGAGCGGACGAACGAGCCATAGCTGCGCTCGGAGACGTAATAGTCCTTCTTGTGTTCTTCCTTTTCCTCGCTTTTTTCGCCCTTGATGGTCAAAACGCCGTTGGCGAGTTTGATCTCGATGTCCCTATCATCCATGCCCGGCACGTCGGCCACGACCTCGAAGTCATTGTCGGTCTCGGCGAAATCGACGGCCAGCGCCTTGCCGGTCATCATCTCGCGCGGCCACGACAGGTCGAGATCGAAGCCCCGCCCGCCGAACGGAAAGCGAAAGGCAGCGGGATAGAAGTCCTCAAAGACCCTGTCGACCTCGCGGCGCAGATTTTCAAACGGCGAAAAGGTCCTGACATGTTTGCCGGCCTTTTCGGTCTTGACGGGAAGCTTGGTTACTGTCTTTTGCATGGTGTGACCTCCAATATCTGAGAGGTGCGATCCTCTTGGCCAAGTTCGCGCATTTCGCGACCGCTGGATGCGCTTTTTGCCACGCTCTGCTCGGATCCTACGCGCCTTTAGCAGCAGAATCGGGAGCCGCTTTGGCTTATGCGTGAGTAGGTAGCACTATCGCCGCAAAATGCATTGACGCAGATCAACGAGATCGGACGACTCGGCAAATTTGGCCCCCCTCCGCAAGGGCCGGAATGTCCGGCAAATCGCCAAAAACCACCACCTCGCGGTGCTCTGGAACCACGCCAGACAGGCCCCGGCCCGACTGTCTCGCACCTGCGTGATCCAATTGATGTTGGGCGCCGCGGACGGCCTGTCAAGACTGTCATCCAACATGCCGCATCGATGCCACTGACGCCCTTCAGCCCATGTGCCGAGCCAGCCACTCCTGCAGGTTGCCGATGCGCCGGCCGCCCGCCAGATACTCGTCGATGATGAGCTTCAGCTTGTCGCGCCCGAAGGAAAGGCCATGGCCGGGATGCACGACGCTGACCGGGATTTCCCGCAATCGCCTGAGGGATTCGGCATAGACCTCCGGCTCGGAGTGATAAACCGTATCGAACAGGTCGCTGTCATAGACCACGTCGCCCGAAAGCAGGATGCCGGTCTTGTCCTCCAGAAGCGCGATAGAGCCGGGGGAATGGCCGGGCAGGTGCAGGACGCGGAAATGGCGGTCGCCGAGATCGACTACGTCGCCCTCGCCGAGATAACCGGTGAGCGGCGCCGGAGTGATCTCGAAGGTCTTGATCTCATAGCCCTGATGCGGCAGGTGGGAGATGGTTTCGGCGCGGATCCAGTAGCGGTTGGCGGCGGTATTGGCCCAGCTCGGATCGGCATGGATATGGGCTTCGGTGCGGTGCCCCAGCCGTTCGTCGAACTCGTGCGCCCCGCCGATGTGATCGAAATGGGCATGGCTCGAAATGGCGGTCACCGGCCGCTCGGCCAGCGCGGCGATGTCGGTCTTGAGGGGCCGCATCCCCATACCGGAATCGATCAGGATGTCGCGCTCGCGCCCCCTGATGTGCCAGATGTTGCAACGCAGCCAGTCGCCCACATAGCGCTCGTAAATATGGCTGATACCGTCGGAGACGTGGCGGACCTTGTACCAGTCCTTGGCGACCGGTTTCATCATGCGGCAGTAAGCGAGAACAGCCGGCCGAAGCGGGCGAGATCATCATCGACGCCGGCCAGGCGCAGGGCGTGCCAGGCCATGGCGTGGTTAGAAGAAGTGACGGGCAGCCCGATCTCCGCCTCGATGGAAGCGGCCGCCTCCGCCAGCCTCACCGAGGTGCAGGACACGAACACCGCATCGACCGGCGCCGTCTCCACCACGCGCTTCACTCCGGCCTTGATGGAAGCGGGCGTGATGGCCGCAACGATGCCGTCGTTCTCCTCGTTGAACGAACCGAACACCGGCACCTCGAAACCGCGGGCACGGATATAGTCGGCAACGATGCGGTTGACGTCGGCCCGGTAGGGCGTGAGGACGCCGATACGCCTTGCCCCGAAAGCGCGAAAGGCAGCGAATGCGGCGGTGATGGGGGTAGTACACTTCACCCCCGGCCGGGCGGCGCGGATCTTTTCAAAGACCTTTTCCTCGCCGATGGCCATGGAGGCCGAGGTACAGCCATAGGCCACCACGTCGAGATCGGAGCCAGGCAGGATGACGTCGGTGCATGCGGTGATGCGCGGCTCCATGGCGCGCAGAGTCTCAGGCGTGATCTTGGGATCGTTGAGGATGCGGCTCTGATAAAGCGCCAGCCCCGGCACGGCGGCAAAAATCTGCCGCCATTCGTGCTCGATGGTGTAGTCGGAGGCGAGCACGATGAGCCCGATGCGGCCGCGCGCGGCAATGCCAACATCGGTCCCGAATGGCAGGTGCTCGATGAGGGTCATCTCGTCGCGCGGCTTTGCGGCGGTGGCGGTTGCAGACATGGAACTTGCTCTCCGGATATCGCGATGTCGTCAATATGCCATATGCGGAGCGCTTTGTGCATTGCTTGCGCGACACCGGCCGGACATGGCATTAGGTGGCGCCAAACAGCCTTTTGCCGAGGAGTGATCCCAAGATGGCCTATTCAGCCGTAGCCGGCCGCCGCCATTCGCATGGCGTCACGGTGGGTGACGTGCAGGTCGGCGGCGGCGCCCCCGTGGTGGTGCAATCGATGACCAACACCGATACCGCCGATGTCGAGGCGACCGCCGCCCAGGTGGCGCTTCTGGCGCGCGCGGGCTCGGAGCTGGTGCGCGTCACTGTCGACAAGCCGGAAGCCGCCGCCGCCGTTCCCCATATCCGCGAAAAGCTCGATGCCATGGGTCTCGATGTGCCGCTGGTGGGCGACTTCCATTATATCGGCCACACGCTGCTGCGCGATCATCCCGCCTGCGGCGAGGCGCTGGCCAAATACCGCATCAACCCCGGCAATGTCGGCTTCAAGGAAAAGCAGGACCGCAATTTTTCCATGATGATCGAGACGGCGGTGCGCTTTCAGAAGCCCGTACGCATCGGCGTCAACTGGGGCTCGCTCGACCAGGCCTTGCTGACCCGGCTGATGGACGAGAACGCTAAGCAGGCCGAGCCGCTCGATGCCCGCCTCGTCATGCACGAGGCGATGGTGCAGTCGGGTATCGGCTCGGCCAGGCGGGCCGAGGAGCTGGGGCTGAGGCCCGACCAGATCGTCATTTCCGCCAAGGTCTCCGAAGTGCAGGACCTCATCGCCGTCTATCGCGAGCTGGCGCGGCGCTGCGAGTACGCCCTGCATCTGGGTCTCACCGAGGCCGGCATGGGCTCCAAGGGCATCGTTGCCTCCACCGCCGGCCTTTCGGTGCTGTTGCAAGAAGGCATCGGCGATACCATCCGCATTTCCTTGACCCCCGATCCCGGCGGCGACCGTACGCGTGAAGTGGTGGTGGCGCAGGAAATCTTGCAGACCATGGGCTTGCGCTCGTTTGCACCCATGGTGATCGCCTGCCCTGGCTGCGGGCGCACCACCTCGACCGTGTTCCAGGAGCTGGCGCAGGACATCCAGTCCTATGTCAGGCACCGCATGCCCGACTGGCGCGAAGCTTATCCCGGTTTCGAGACGCTGCAACTGGCGGTGATGGGCTGCATCGTCAACGGCCCGGGCGAGTCCAAGCATGCCGACATTGGCATCTCGCTGCCCGGCACGGGCGAGCTTCCGGCCGCCCCCGTCTTCATCGACGGCAAGAAAGCCAAAGTCCTGCGCGGGGAAAACATCTCCGGCCAGTTCAAGGCGATCGTCGAGGACTACGTGGCGCGGCGCTGGGGCGATCACAAGGACACGGGCGCAGCGACACAATAGCCGCTTACCGCCGTGCACTCCCCGGCGTGGCGCCGAACGCCTCGCGGTAGCTACGGGCAAAATGGCTGGCGCTGGCAAAGCCGGTGGCAAGGCCGATCTCGGTGATGCTCAGGGTGGAATGGCGCAACAGCTCGCGCGCCCGTTCGAGGCGGATGCGGCGATAGTGTTCCAGGAAGCTGACACCCATGCCGGCTGCGAACAGCCGGTCGAGCTGGCGCACCGACAGGCCCACGCGGCGCGCCACCGCCGCCCGGTCGAGCGGCTCGCTCATATTGGTCTCCATCAGCTCCAGCGCCGCCACCAGCTCGCGCCGGTGCACGCCGTAACGCTCGATCAGCGATGAGCGCTGCGGGCCCCCGGCCGGGCGGATGTCGGTGTGCAGGAACCAGTCGCTCACCTGGGTGGCAAGCGCGCCGCCGTGGCGTTCGGCAATGAGCGCATGCATCATGTCGAGCGGCGCCACCCCGCCCGCGCAGGTGAGGCGCTTCCTGTCGATGATGTAGAGCGAGCGGGTGAGGAGGAGTTCGGGGAAACTTTCGGCTAAGGCCGGGGCGTGCTCCCAGTGGATGGTCATCGTGTGGCCGCCCATCACCCCGGCGCGGGCGAGGATGAAGGGCCCACCCGACACACCGCCCAGCGCCACACCCGCTTGCGCTAGGCGCCTTAGCCAGGCGAAAGTGCGGGGCTCGCGAAAGGCAGCCGGATTGCCGCCTGCGCATACCAGGAGAAGATCGAGGTCGAGCCGGTCGCCCACTTTCGCCGCGCACGGCACCGCTGCGCCGCACGAGGCCTCGACCACCGAAGCGGCGTGGGCGATATGCACCCAGCGGTAAAGCTCACGGCCCGCGAACAGGTTGGCCGCGCGCAAGGGTTCCACTGCCGAGGCATAGGACATCAGGGCAAAACCCGGAACGAGCAGAAAGCCGACCGTCTCAGGACGCGGTTCCATGGCGCGATTGTGCAATGAAATGACCTGTTCAGGCTAGACCAAACGTCCCATCGCGGCAAAATACATACCGATCCCCAAAACCACAGCCGGGACGCGAGGTTTTATGCGCTATTCCATCTTTTCGCTCGCCCGCAACGCCCTCACCGGGCACAAGCATTGGAAGCCGGCCTGGCGCCAGCCCGAGCCGAAGCCCGAATACGACGTCGTCATCGTCGGCAGCGGGCACGGCCTTGCGACCGCCTATTACCTCGCCAAGGAGCACGGCATCACCAACGTGGCGGTCCTGGAGAAGAGCTGGCTCGGCTCCGGCAATATCGGGCGCAACACCACCATCATCCGCTCCAACTACATGCTGCCCGGCAACAATCCGTTCTACGAATGGTCGATGAAGCTGTGGGAAGGCCTTGAGCAGGATTTCAACTTCAACGCCATGGTTTCGCAAAGGGGTGTTCTCAACCTCTTCCATTCCGACCCGCAGCGCGATGCCTTCGCCCGCCGCGGCAATGCCATGCGCATCGACGGGGTGGATGCCGAACTCCTCGACCGCGAGGACGTGCGCGCCATGTACCCCTTTCTCGATTTCGACAATGCCCGCTTTCCCATCAAGGGCGGCCTGTTGCAGCGCCGCGGCGGCACCGTGCGCCATGACGCCGTCGCCTGGGGCTATGCCCGCGGCGCTGACACGCGCGGTATCGACATCATCCAGAACTGCGCCGTGACTGGCATCAACATCGAAAAGGGCAAGGTGGTCGGTGTGGAGACGACACGAGGGTCCATCAAGTGCAAGAAGCTCGGCCTCGCCGTCGCCGGCAATTCCTCTGAAGTGGCGGCGATGGCGGGCATCAAGCTACCCATCGAAAGCCATGTGCTGCAGGCCTTCGTTTCGGAGGGCCTCAAACCCTATATCGACGGCGTCGTCACTTTCGGCGCGGGACATTTCTACGTGTCGCAGTCGGACAAGGGCGGCCTCATCTTCGGCGGCGATCTCGACGGCTACAACTCCTATGCCCGGCGCGGCAACCTGCCGGCCATGGAGCATGTGATCGAAGGCGGCATGGCGATGATCCCGGCCTTGTCGCGCGTCAAGGTGCTGCGCTCATGGGGCGGCATCATGGACATGTCGATGGACGGCTCGCCCATCATCGACAAGACCCACATCGAAGGGCTCTATCTCAATTGCGGCTGGTGTTACGGCGGCTTCAAGGCAACGCCGGCGTCGGGCTGGTGCTTTGCCTGGACCATCGCCAGGAACGAGGCCCACAAGCTCAACGCCGCCTACCGCCTCGACCGCTTCCGCCGTGGCCTGATGCTCGACGAAAAGGGCCAGGGCGCCCAGCCCAACCTGCACTAGGAGCCAACGACATGCGCATCAAATGCCCCTATTGCGGCGAACGCCCGGTAGAAGAATTCACCTATCTTGGCGATGCCTCCAAGAAGCGCCCCACAAGTCTCGACGACAAGTCGATGGATGAGTGGTTCGACTATCTCTATATCCGCGACAACGTGAAGGGCCGCATGCACGAATACTGGCACCACGGCGGCGGCTGCCGCTCCTGGCTGGTGGTCGACCGCGACACCGAAACGCACGAGATTTTTGGTGTTACCACGGCCCGCGGCTATAGAAGGAAGGGCAGGATATGAGCGGCTTTCGTCTCTCCGCGGGCGGGCTGATCAACCGCGATGCGCCGCTAGCCTTTACCCTCGACGGCAAGCCTTATGCCGGCTTTGCCGGCGACACCCTTGCTTCCGCCCTCATCGCCTCCGGCACTCACCTGATGGGCCGCAGCTTCAAGTACCACCGCCCGCGCGGCGCCTTGACCGCCGGCTCGGCCGAGCCCAACGCACTGATGGAGATCGGCACTGGCGGGCGCAAGGAGCCCAATGTGCGCGCCACCGTGCAGGAGCTCTATGACGGCCTTGTCGCAAAGAGCCAGAACCGCTGGCCGTCGCTCAATTTCGATGTCAACGCCGTCAATTCGCTCGCATCGCGCTTCTTCGTCGCCGGCTTCTACTACAAGACTTTTATGTGGCCGAAGAGTTTTTGGGAGAAGGCTTACGAGCCGATCATCCGCCGCGCCGCCGGCCTCGGCTCGGCCAGCCGCGAGCCCGACCCGGACCGCTACGAGAAGGTCTACGGCAATTGCGACGTGCTGGTCATCGGCTCAGGGCCGACGGGCCTCATGGCGGCGCTCACCGCGGCGCGCGCCGGTGCCCGCGTCATCGTTGCCGATGAGAGTTCACGCCTCGGCGGCTCGCTGCTTTCCGAGCGCGAAGAGATCGACGGCAAGCCGGGGCTCGAATGGGCCGATGCGGCGATCGCCGAGCTCGCCGCCAACACGGACGTGACGCTGATGCCGCGCACCACCGTCTTCGGCTGGTACGACGACAATGTCTTCGGTTGCCTCGAGCGGGTGCAGAAGCACGTTGCGCATCCCACCCACAATAAGCCGGTGGAGCGCTTCTGGCGCATCCATGCCAGGCGCGCCGTGCTCGCCACCGGTGCCGAGGAGCGTTCGCTGGTATTCGGCGGTAACGACCGGCCGGGCGTCATGCAGGCTTCCGCCGTGCGCACATACGTCAACCGCTATGGCGTGGCGCCGGGCCGCTCCGGCGTCGTCTTCACCTGCAACGACTCCGGCTATCGCACCGCGCGCGACCTGATCGCAGCCAGCATCGACGTCCGCGCCGTCATCGACAGCCGCAGCGAAGCGGGCGATGTCGATTCGGGCGGCGCGCCCGTCATCAAGGGCGGGGTCATCACAGATGTGAAAGGGGCGAAGGCCATTACCGGCATCGAGATGGCACGCAGCCACGGGCACGAGCCTATCGCCTGCGATTTCGTCGCCATGGCGGGTGGCTGGAGCCCGGTCGTACATCTCGCCTGCCATCGCGGCCAGAAACCGGTATGGGACGACGAAAAGGCGGCTTTCCTGCCCCCCGACACCGGCAAGGCGCTTGTCGCTGCCGGTTCTGCCGCCGGCACTTGGGCGCTTTCGGCCTGTCTCAAGCAAGGCGCTACGGCGGGGCAGAAGGCGGCGGCCGATGCGGGCTTCAAGTCCAAGGCATCGCCCGCGCCCAAGGCGCGCGAGGAAGCCTCCTTTGCTATCACGCCCTTGTGGTGGGTGAAGCACTCCACCGGAAAAGCCTTCCTCGACTACCAGAACGACGTCACCGCCAAGGACATCCCCATGGCGGCGCACGAGGGCTATTCCGACATCGAGCTCACCAAGCGCTACACCACCACCGGCATGGCGACCGACCAGGGCAAGCTCTCCAACATCAATGCCGTCGCGCTCCTCGCCGAGGCCACCGGAAAATCCATCGGCGAGGTGGGCACCACCACCTTTCGCCCCTTCTATTCGCCGGTTTCGTTCGGTGCGCTCACCGGCGCTCATCGCGGCCATCACTTCCAGCCGGTGAGGAAGACCCCCTTGCACGGCTGGGCCGAGGAGATGGGCGCCGTCTTCGTCGAGACCGGCCTGTGGTACCGCACCCAGTGGTTCCCCAAGCCGGGCGAGACCGACTGGCTGGAAAGTGTCTCCCGCGAGGTGAGGACGGCGCGCGAGCGTGTCGCCGTGTGCGATGTCTCCACCTTGGGCAAGATCGACGTGCAGGGCCCCGATGCCGCTGAGTTCATGAACCGGCTTTACTGCAACGGCTGGAAGACGCTCCCCGTCGGCAAGGCGCGCTACGGCCTGATGCTGCGCGAGGACGGCATCGTGTTCGACGACGGCACCTCGAGCCGCCTCGCCGAGGACCACTATTTCATGACCACCACCACGGCCAAGGCCGGCCCGGTCATGGCGCACATGGAGTTCTGCCACCAGGCGCTGTGGCCCGAGCTCGACGTGCAATATGTCTCGGTCAGCGAGCAATGGGCGCAGATGGCCGTCGCCGGCCCCAAGGCGCGCGCCACCCTGCAGAAGCTCGTCGAGGAAGACCTCTCCGACGAGGCCTTCCCTTATCTCGCCGCCCGCCCGGTGACGGTCATGGGCGGCATCAAGGGGCGCCTCTTCCGCATCTCGTTCTCGGGCGAGCTGGCTTACGAGATCTCGGTGCCGGCCGATTACGGCGATGCCGTGATCCGCGCCATCACGCATGCCGGTGAAGAGTTCGGCATCGAGCCCTATGGCACCGAAGCGCTTTCCATCATGCGCATCGAAAAAGGCCATGTTGCCGGCCCCGAGCTCAACGGCACCACCACAGCAGCCGATATCGGCCTTGGACGGATGATGTCATCGAAGAAGGACTATATCGGCCGCATGCTCAGCGGGCGCGAAGGCCTAAACCGGCCCGACCGCGACCAGTTCGTGGGGCTGAGGCCTGTGGACAGGCATGACCGCTTGCGTGCCGGCGCCCATATCCTCACGCGCGGCACCCAGCCCTCGATGGCCAACGACCAGGGCTATGTTACCTCCGTCGCCTTCTCGCCCATGCTCGACTACTGGATCGGCCTCGGCCTCCTCAAGCGCGGGCGCGAGCGCCATGGCGAGATCGTGCATCTGTGGGACGGCTTGCGCAACATCCACCTGAGGGCCGAAGTGTGCG
>Ga0307436_1001170_pt1 | contig 11784 bp, 12 predicted proteins | sample SalMarWE160440MG_FD_202513 | JGI IMG/M metagenome (GOLD analysis project Ga0307436, IMG submission 202513) | Salt marsh sediment microbial communities from the Plum Island Ecosystem LTER, Massachusetts, United States - WE1604-40 | ecosystem: Environmental > Aquatic > Marine > Intertidal zone >...
TGGTCTTCATGAAGCTCTCGGCCTTGGCGTTGTCATAGGGGACGCCACGGCGGCCCATCGAACCGCGCAACCCATGCTCTGCGAGCATCTCGCGATACCGATCCGCAGCGTACTGTGCTCCGCGATCCGAATGGTGCACACATCCGGGGCTGGGCTGACGGTTCGCGATTGCTGAGCGAAGGGCCGACAACGTTAGCCGCGTGTCGATGGCCCGCCCAATGGCATAGCCGACCACACGCCGCGACCAGGCATCCAATATGACCGCGAGGTAAACGAAGCCTCGCATGATGGCGATGAAGGTCAGATCGGCGACCCAGAGCTCGTTCGGGCCGGCTGGATTCAGCCCCCTGGCCAGGTTGGGAAAGATCGGGCCGCCGTGATTGCTGTCGGTCGTGGCTACAAACCGACGGCGGGGCCGCACGCTTAGACCTTGCTCGCGCATGATCCTCATGGCCCGCTTGTGGTTCACCACAAGCCCATCCCTCTGAAGCTGAGCGGTGACCCGCCGGTAGCCATAGCGCGGGTACTCGGCGCAGATTTCCCCTATTTTCTGGACGACTTTTGCATCCCCAGGAAGCTGGCCGGCCGGTTCGTCGTAGAACGTGGATCGAGCAAGATTCATGAGCTCGCATCCTCGTCTGACGGAGAGGCCACGGGGCCGGTGACGATCGATGTAGGCTCTCTTTTGCGCGACGCTGGTGTTCTCGCGACCCCCCTTAAAAACTCAAGCTCCATGGTCAGCTTGCCGACCATCCGCTCCAGGCCAGCAATCTTAACCTCATGAGCTTTCAGGCGATTATCGTGCTCAAACTCCGGTTCGAACTCCCCGCCCTCATGCTTGAGCACCCAGATCCGGATCAGATTGCGAGCGATGTCGTACTTCCGCGACAAGCTGTTCAGGCTCTCCCCGGTCAAGAACTCCTGGGCAACCTGGCGCTTGAACGCAACATTGAACGTGCGGTAGCGGGCCATGACCTTCTCCCCAAAAGGCCCAGCCAGAATAGGTCAATCTCTCAGCGGTCGCCTGTCCACTTTAAGGGGTGCACCCCATTCTGGCGCAAGAACAGGGAATTTTGCCGGCTAAAATTAAAATCACTGGCGGATGAGGTTTTCGGTACACACAGGCATTTCGATTCGAATGGCGAGGCCAGGATGGCCGTGACAAGCCATAACAGCACGATCATCGCGTCAATTTAGGCGATTCCCTCACCTCATCAACGCGGATAGGGTTTTCGGTACCCACACCGCCATGGATCCGGGATACACCCCACACTGGGTTTTCCCTGCTCATCCGCTGGATCATATCACGCAGCCCACGATCGATCTTCGGGTGCCCTGCCCGCTTTCGGGATTTCCACAGCCAGAAGGCTTTGAAGCCGGCACGATGCCACCGAAGTACAGTCTCCGGTTGAATCACCTGCGCAGCACCGAGCAGGCTCGGCCACAGCCGGCGCATCCAAATAGCAGCGCCCGATCACTGCCGCACAGCCGAAAACGAGGCGGCGCAGACCTCAACGCAACGTTGAGCTGATGACGGAGAAACAGTTTTTCAGCTTCAAGCCGGCCCCGCGACTTGAACAGGTCGGCGACGAACAGGCCGAGCACGTGCAATATCGCAAGCATCGATCCGAATGATGCGATGATTCTGCTTTATGAAGTGAATCCACGCCGGATGACATTTTCGGAAAGGACAGGGCAGCTTTGCACAGCAGTATAAAATCTTGACACTATTGCCACCCCCCGCAGATACTCCTTCGCCTAATAAAATAATGAAAGATGCATAGGAGGAAACGTGCTATGAAACGGCCTCAATTATTCGCATCGATTTTTGCCGCGATACTGTTGACCGCGGCGTCGGTGCATGCACAAAGCACCGTTAATTGGACGCTCGGCGACGTGGACGCGCCATCGCATTGGGGGCCGACAGCCGGTCGGCAATTCGCCAAAACCGTAGAACAGGCCACCAACAATAAATTCAAAATCACCGTTTATCCGGCGGAATCCCTCTTTAAGGGCAAAGATTCACTCGACGCCGTCTCTAAAAACCTGGCCCAGATATACCGGGTCGCCGGCGTACACGTGTCAGGCGAAGAACAGGTCCTCGAATTGATGGACCTGCCGATGTTCGAGCCGTCCGATTACGACTTCCGAAACAAGCTCTGGGACGCGCTGACCCCGATGTACCGGGATCTGCTGCAGAAGCGCTACGGCGTCTATCTTGCCGGGATCCTCCAGGCAGAGCCCCGCATGATCTATACCAAGAAACCTATCAAGAACTTGGCCGATCTACGCGGAAGAAAGATCCGCTCCGCTGGACCGGTGGAGACCGAGTTCACGAGTGCCATCGGAATTGTGCCTGTCGCTGTTGCGCCCTCTGAAATCTATACCGCGTTGCAGCAGGACTTAATCGACGGCAACTGGGTGGCCGACGCGCCGCATTTCTTCAATAAGGGCTATGAGGTTACCAAGTACATCTACGATATCGGCAGTGGTGGCGCCGGCTTCTTCGTGCTCATCAACGATAAAGCATTGAAGGCCTTGCCTGAAAAGGATCGCAAGGCGCTCATGGACGCCTTGCCCGGCTACATCAAGGGATTGCGCGAGGGCAGCCGGAACGGAGCGGTCAACGGTCGCAAGTGGCTCATCGATAAAGGCATGAAGGTCGTTCCGGTATCATCCGAGGACCGTGCAACGATGCAGGCGGCCGCAAAGAAGATCTTGGACAAATGGCAGAAACGGCTCGACCCCGAGTCGCACAAGATCTTCGTCAAAGCCCAGGAAATGGTCGACGCGTACAACGCCGCCAAGAAGTAAAATAGCTGAGGGGCTGGGTAGGTGCGTTTCATGTCCTCCCCGCGGCTCATGTTCGAACGAGCGTCAGCGTCGGCGGCTTATAGCATCGCCGGCGCTGGCGTTTTGTGCGTGATGGCGATGATGGTGATGATCACCTCCGACGTCATCGCGCGCTACGTCTTTAATCGGCCGACGATGTGGGCCGACGAGATGGCCACCTATCTGATGATAGCGATAGTATTTCTCGGGCTCGCCCAGAACCTGCGCCAAGGCGATCATATTCGCATCGATGTCGTCACCAATCTGGTGCCATCCCACGCGCGACTTTTCCTCGAAGTGATCGCCTATGCAGTCGGTATCGTCTTCTCAGCGATGCTGGCCGTGGCGTGTTGGTTTCGATTCGACAACTTCTGGGTCCATAAAACGACCAGCGACTCGCCGGTCATGACCGAGCTTTGGATTCCCATGGTTCCCGTCCTGCTGGGCGCAGCTGTTTTCTGCCTCGTCATGGTCGCAGGCTTCATGACGAGCTTTCATGCCCTTTTGAATCGGTACTCCGGCCGCGCCAGCGAAATCTGAAATTTGAAATGGGCATCTCGATCCTTGTCACCTTGCTGGTCACGCTGATTCTTCTTGGGTCAGGCGTTTGGGTTGGCGTCGCGCTAGGTTTATCCGGCGTCGTCGGTATGACGCAAGTCCTCGGCATGGAGCGCGCGCTCCAGGTCGCGAGCAAGGTTATTTGGGAGCAGAATACGAGCTTCGTACTCCTGGCCATTCCGATGTTCATCTTCATGGGTGAGTTGCTGTTTCAGTCCGGCACCATGAGCCGGGTCTATCTGAGGGCGGCGACCGTGGTCAGCGGCTTTCCAGGCGGGCTGCTGCAAGCGAACATAGCCGCCTGCACGCTCTTTGCCGCATGCTCGGGATCGAGCGTGGCGTCGGCCGCGACCATTGGATCCGTGGGTTTTCCGGAAATCGCGAAGCGCGGCTACCACAAGCCGATTGCGCTCGGCTCGATCGCTGCCGGCGGTACGCTTGGGATACTCATTCCGCCAAGTATCATTTTCATCATCTATGGCAGTTTGGCGGAAGTATCTGTAGGCCGGCTCTTCTTGGCTGGCATTCTCCCCGGTCTTGCGCTTGCCGGCCTCTATGCGCTCTACATTGCCGTTCGCTGCTTGATCAATCCTCGCCTCGCTCCCTATGAGGCTGGATTGGGCATTCGCGCGCGCGTGCGCGCTGCGATCGGTCTTTGGCAGATGGCGCTGCTCGTCATCGTGGTGCTTGGGGGCATCTATGGTGGTATCGCCGGTCCGACCGAGGTCGCCGCGCTCGGGGCGTTCCTGGCACTTCTGATCGCCAGCGTTTCCGACGAGTTTAGTCTTGCGGGCGTGTGGCGCGCCGGCCTTGCGACCGTGCGCCAGACCAGCATGATTCTGTTCGTCATCTTCACGGCCAAGATCCTGGCTATGACACTAATCTTTTTTCGGGTGCCCGCCACCGTTGTTGCCTGGACCGAAGCTGCCGACATGACGGTTGGAAGCATTTTTCTGGCGATCGTCGTGATTTATCTCATCCTCGGCATGTTCGTCGATGGAATCGCCATGATGGTTATCACCATTCCGTTCATTCTGCCCATCTTGGCTGCCGCGCACATGGATCTGATCTGGATGGGCGTGGTGATCTGCATGCTGATCGAAGTAGGTCTTCTCACGCCGCCCGTCGGAATGAATCTTTATGTGCTCCAAGGTGTCACCAACGAATCAATACGCGATGTCATCGTCGGCAGCGTACCGTTCCTCCTGCTTCAATTCCTGATGATTGCAATGCTGTACTGGCAGCCAAGTATAACGCTTTACCTTCCACGCATCATCATGGGCAACTGAGCTCTCGGTGTCGGGTGCTGTTCGCAGGCCGGATCTTGCGCTGACGTGTGAAATGGTCGTTCTACATGGGAGTTGTTCATGACATTACTTGCCATCGATGCGCTGCAGAGGATTCGCAGCGGCCAGCGGACGCTTGGGTTGGGTGTGCACCATCTGCGTGGCGCGGCTGTTCCAATGCTCGCTAAGGCGGCCGGTTACGATTGGCTTTTCGTTGACTCCGAGCATGGAGCGATTTCGACGCAGGAGATATCGCAAATCTGTTTCGCGGCGCTGCCGACCGGCGTCGCTCCGATTGTGCGTATCTGCCGCGGTGCCATGGATGAAGGCACGCGTGCCCTCGACAACGGCGCGCTGGGACTTATCGTGCCACACGTCGATACGGCGGAGGAGGCGCGGCAGATTGTGGAGGCTTTCCGATTCTATCCGCTCGGCCATCGCAGCACCGGCGGGCCTCCCGCGCAATTCGGTTTCAATCCACCGCCTGCGCACGAAATGCAGCGCATACTCAATGCGGAAATCTTGCTAATTCCCATGGTGGAGACGCCGCAAGCGGTCGAAAACGCGGATTCGATCGCGGCCGTCGAAGGCATCGACTCTCTGTTTATCGGTACCAACGATCTCAGCCTGGAGATGGGCATTGCGGGTCAGATCGGCCACGAGAAAATTCAGAACGCATATCAGCAAGTCGCAAGGGCCTGCCACCGGCACAATAAGATATTCGGAATGGGTGGCGTTTACGACAAGGAGTGGGTCACCCGCTATATAGCAATGGGTGCGCGTATGATCCTGGCCGGCAGCGATCATAGTCTCTTATTGAGCGCTGCTACCGGCCGCGTCAAGTTTCTTCGTGAGCTTCCGTCGGTTGATGCAAGCTAGAAGCCGTCGAGCTAGGTCAGAACTTTAATGAGTTCGGACCCAGCGTGTGGTGCGCGCCATCGCGGCCTGACCGCGCACGCCTCATTTGCAGGGAGTTAATCAATGACTGAAGCGGCTGAGCTGTGCCAGGGGCCGGACCTAAATCCGCGTACGCCACGTCTCAAAGTGCCGGCGGGCGCGACAGATACACATTTCCACCTGTTCGGGCCGCAAAGCCGATATCCGCTCGTGGACCTACGCGAATACACGCCGCCGCTTATAACGCCGGCGATGGCGCGCCAGCTCTTCCACAAACTGGGCATCCAGCGAGCGGTGGTGATTCAGCCGAGCGTCTATGGCGCGGACAACCGCGCGCAACTCGACGGGGCAAAGGAAGTCGGTATTCCGACGCGGGCGGTCATCGTGACACCCTACGAAACGTCGGATCGAGAGCTTGCGAACCTCCACGAGCAGGGTGCGCGTGGGTTGCGCTACGTCTTCGCGCATCCTGGCGGGCTTCCCGCTTCGGATCTGGAGCGCTGGGCCGAGCGGGCCAATGAGCTCGGCTGGCATATCCAGTTTCTCGCCAAGGGGCCGCAACTCCTGGAGCTTGCACCGCGGATCGAGAAACTCGCCTGCCCAGTCGTCATCGATCATATCGGCATGATCCGTCCAGGCGACGGTCTCGATCAGCCTGCGTTTAAGGCGGTGCTGCGTCTGCTACGGCAAGGACACTGGGTAAAGCTCTCGGGCGCCTATCGGCTTTCCCAACTGGCGCCGCCCTATCCTGACCTCATACCCTATGTGCGGCAGCTTGTGGCGGCGCACCCGGATCGAATTGTCTGGGCTAGCGATTGGCCACATGCCTTCGTCAAAGGCACGATGCCGAACACCACCGATCTCCTGGATCTCCTGATCGAATGGGTGCCGGACGAGGATGTGCGACGCAGAATTCTCGTTGATAACCCTGCCGCGCTCTACGGCTTTTGAGGAAAGAGGAGCCCATGATACCGTTGTGTCCTGCGCCAGATCTTAATCCGCGGCCCCCCAGATTCAAAGCACCGCCCGGAGCGACCGACACGCATTTTCACATCTTCGGGCCGGAAGAGCGTTATCCATTCGTGTCCGATCGGCGCTTCACGCCGCCCGATGTTTCGGTCGCATCGTATCTCCGTTTGCAGCAGACATTGGGACTTTCCAGAGCGGTGCTGGTGCAGCCCAGCAGCTATGGCACCGATAATCGCCGTCAACTGGATGCGGCCCGCGAGATGGACATTCCGACCCGCGTAATCGTCGTGGTTTCTCCTAGCGCAACCGATCGAGAGCTTGACGATCTTTATCGCGCAGGGGCGCGCGGCGTGCGGTTCGTTCCGACCCAACCGGGAGGCTTGCCGCTCGATCAACTAGAGTCCTATGCCGAGCGCCTGGGGGATCTTGGTTGGCACATCCAGCTCATGCTGGCGCCCAAGCATGTGGTCGAATTGGCGCCGCGTCTGGCAAAGCTCCGTTGCGACTACGTCATCGACCACATGGGTGACATCCAGGCCGCCCAGGGAACCGGCCAGCCGGCATTCCAGGTGTTGCTGCGATTGCTGGATGGGGGGCGGTGCTGGACGAAGCTGTCGGCAGGCTATCACGCGTCCCGGCAGGCGCCGCCCTATCCGGAGGTGATACCGCTTGCCCATGCGCTCGTGGAAGCGCGGCCCGATCGGCTTCTCTGGGGGACCGATTGGCCACACGTCAACTGTCCCGAACCGATTCCAAACCCGACCGAATTTTTCGATCTGCTGCTGGACTGGGTGCCGAACGAAGACATCCGTACGCGCATTTTGGTTGACAATCCCGCACAACTGTATGGCTTCTAGGCGTTCATCGGCACGGCGGGGTCGGATGCAAACAGGACGCGCATGATGGAACGCAAACAGTTCCGCCTGGGCCTTGTCGGCTATGGTGAAGTTGGCAGCACCCTCGGCCAAGGCCTGCGCGATGAAGGCCTAGTCCAGATCGTTGCCTACGATAAATACGCCTTTGACGGTCCGTTCAGCGAGTTAATCCAGAGCCGCGCGGCCGCCGCCGGTGTCCCTCTCGTGCGATCGCCGGAGGAGTTGGCGGAGCGAAGCGAAATCATTCTCGGCGTTACGCCGGGCGAAGCGTCCATCGAAAGCGCTAACGCACTCGCTCCCCATGTCGGCACCGAACATATCATTGTCGATCTGGCATCCGCCACACCCAAGGTGAAGCAGTCGGCCGGACACGCCTTGAGCGGTAGCAACGCAAGCTTTGCCGATGCGTCCATAATGGGAACGCCGCATGTGGACGGACACCGCTTGCCGATTCTGTCGAGTGGCCCTGCGGCCGAGCGGTTTCGCGATCTGATGTCGCCTTGGGGATTAAAGATCGAGCAGGTCCAAGGAGACCTGGGCGCGGCATCGGGCATTAAGATTCTGCGGTCGGTGATAGCCAAAGGCCTGGAAGCGCTCTTGGTTGAGTGCATGCTCGGCGCGCGCCGCTACGGGATCGATGAGGCCGTGCTCACATCGTTCGGACGCTTTATGGACAGCCGTTCGTTCCTCGAGATTGCGAATTTTCTTCTCGTTACCGACGTGGTCCATGCCGAAAGGCGCTTCCAGGAGGCCCTTATGTCGGCCAGCGCTATCGAGGAAGTCGGTGTAGACGCCATTATGACACGCGCCACCGCCCAGCGGCTCGAATGGGTTGCCGAGCTTGGGACAAAAGCGCATCTCGGCGGCGTCGTACCGGAGCACTATATCCAGGCAATCGAAACCATTGAGATGATGCTCAAGCAAAAACAATCTGACTAAAGACGCGCGATATTTTGGCAGCCATTAGAGAAAGCGCGGACATGACGTGGAAATCGCGGAACTGTCGCCCGTGCGTTGCCGAAAGCGGCGGCCATGTCGCTTATTGGCACTTCGCGTCATTAGCGGCGCTGTAGCATTTTGGTCGTTATTGGACTGAGAGCAAACGATGGGCGGTGGTCCGCTTTGGATATTTGGACCAGTTTAAACGAGAGCCTCCGGCACTGTTGAGCCCATCGGGGTATTCCTAGTGGGCGGTGAACATGATCATCGGGGTCTTCTCACCGATTGCACTATGCGGTCTCACATCGTTGTAATCTTGGCGCCAAAGCTCGATCTTTGTGCGGGCGTCGTCAAGGTTCAGGAACCAATGCTGGTTCAGGCATTCAAGACGAACGCGAGCGTTAAAGCTTTCGATGAAGGCATTGTCCGTGAGTTTGCCGGGCCGGCTGAAGTCCAGGATGACACCGTTCGCATAGGCCCACAGGTCGAACTCGCGCGAGGTGAACTGGCTGCCATTGTCCACCCTGATGCTTCGCGGTTTTCCGAACGCGGCGACGGCTTGATTGAGCATAGACACCACGTCGGATGTTCTGGCCTGATGCCCAACCCAAAGCGCAGGGCACAGCCTGGAGAAGTTGTCGACCAGAGTCAGAACCCAAAGCCGCCTTCCATCGAAGAGCTGATCGTACATCCAATCCATCGACCAACAGTCATTGGGGGCAATAGCTGTCGCACGGTCGTCTCGAAGTTTGGCCATGACCCTGCGCCGGGGCGGTTTGTGACGCATTTGCAGCTCTTCGAGCCTATAGAGCCGGTACACCCGGGTTCGACCTATAGACCAACTTTCGCGCTGCAGCAGGATATGGATCCGCCGATAGCCGTACCGGACCCGCGTCTCCGCGATCTCACGACTCCTTTTGCGTAACACGGCCTGCTCAGGGCGCCTCGATCTGTATAAGTACATCGACCGATGCAGGGTCAGCACACGGCGGGCCCGCCGCGTACCGACCCGAAAGCAGGTGCGGACATGATCCACCAGCTCCCGTTCCTGTGCAGGCCTTAAACTTTTTTTCTGAGAACCTCCTGCAGCATCTCCTTATCCAAGCTCAGATCCGAAACCAGTCTGCGCAGCCGCGAGTTCTCTTCCTCGAGGTGCTTTAGCTTACGCACCTCCGAGAGCATCAGCCCACCGTAGCGCTCCTTCCAACGGTAAAACGTGGCCTCGGTATCCCCAGCTTCCGGCAGACATCCGCAACCGACGCCCCCGTCTCTGCCTGTTGCAGGGCAAAGGCAATCTGTTGATCGCTAAACCTCGACTTCTTCATCGGCAGGCTCCTTTCAATCAAAGCCTAACCGGAAAACTCTCATTTAAATTGGTCCAGTTTTCTCAATGCAGACCAAGACCTACCCACGCTGGTCTGGACGCGAGGTGTGAAGAACTAAATTGAGTTCGAGAGCGGAGATTAGCCAACGTCTGCTTTGCGCCTGCCAGCTCAACCGGTCGACGCAACACTTGCGTAGGCTTAGCAAACACTCGCCAAATCGCTTTCAAGATCTCCGGCTGCCAGCGACGCCAAAGCTCCGTTTTCTCCGCCGCAGTGAGCCCTCGCAACACCTTTCGCTCATCTGCACACACTCTATCTTTTCTGGTCAAGATAAAGTGTTGCGTCGACCGGTTGAGACCACCGGGTAAAGCGGTCATGCGGTCTGTTTTATGAGTAGACGCCCTAACGCGGGCTCCTCAGGATGGGGCGGGGATAAGCACCGACTCGCTCCCTGTGTCCGCGCCGACACGGCGCACGCACAATCTGACAAGAAACTTATCCCCGCCCGTTTCGGTGCGATTACCTTGGCAACCGTCCTGCTCGATTGAGGGCGCTTTCATGAGGCGTCTTGAAAGTGGAGCAGGATGCGGCGCCCGCGGGCGGGAGACGAACGCTCCTCCCGCACTCGGGAGGCCCTGGCTCACCGCCCGCCGGCACTAACGAGACCGGCTGCCTTCAATGGCTGTACGTGGCGGGGACGATGGGCGGCGAAAGCCGCCCGGACCGGGGGAGCCTAATGGGTTCCCGTTGTCCCGCGCCGGGAAGCGCGGCACCAGGGACAGAAGTCGCCGCGATGGCGCGCCGAGAGGCGCCACGTGCTGGCAACGGCACGTGCACTAAGGAAAGGTCGCGCCAATCGGCGCGCCGTCCCCCTCATTGCCGAGGGGGAGAAGAAAGCGACGACGGCGTACCCCGCGCCGCAAAGAATAGGGGCGGCGGAGCGTTGGCTTTCTCCGCCTCATCCTGAGGAGCCCGCCGAAGCGTGAGCGAAGGCGGGCGTCTCGAAGGATGAAGGCGGCCACTCGGCCTCATGGTTCGAGACGCGCCGCTGAAGCGGCGCTCCTCACAATGAGGAGAAATACCGCGGAGTGGCGTTGCCACTGCCAACGCGCCCTGGACGAAAACGCGCGCCTCGCTACGATGCCGCCCGAAAAAAGGGAGCATGCCGTGGCGGAAATCAAAGTGATGAGCGCGGGCGCCGTAGAGTCGATGGTGAAATCGCTCGGCGCCGAATTCGAACGCGCGAGTGGCCACAAGCTCAACCTGCATTTCGGCACCGCCGGCTCGCTACGCGGCCGGCTGGAAGGCGGCGAGCAGGCCGACCTGGTGATCCTGCCGGCGCACGTGATCGCGGCGATGGAGAAAACAGGTCGCTTCGTTCCCGGCAGTGTTACCGACCTCGGCCGCACCGTGACCGGCGTTGCCGTGAAGCAGGGCGCGCCTGCGCCGGATATTTCCACGCCGGAGGCCTTCAAGCAGGCGCTGCTGAAGGCGCGTGGCGTCTCTTACACCGACCCGAAGGCGGGCGGCTCGTCCGGCAACTATTTCGCCGGGCTGTTGCAGAAGCTCGGCATCGCCGAGGAAGTGAACAAGAAGGCCGTGCTGGGCAAGCGCGGCTACGAGGTGGGCTACGCGGTGGCCGATGGCCGCGCCGAAATCGGCACCACTTTCATCAGCGAAATGCTCACCGTGAAGGGGGTGCAGGTGGTCGGCCCGCTGCCGGGTGAGTTCTATTTCGCCAATACCTATACCGCGGCCATCCCCGTCGGCAGCGCGCAGCGCGACGGCGCCTTGGCTTTGCTGCGGGTGCTCACAAATTCGGCCACGCGCGTACGCTGGACCGCTGCCGGTCTCGAGCCGGCTTTTCCTGCGGGCTAGCGCTCTTGCACGAGCGCGGGCGCTTTCCTACCTAGTCGGGGACGGAAGGGCGAATACCCATGGACCCGCTGAAATTCGTCGTCCTCGACGAGGAGGACCTCGAGGTTGTCTCCGCCCACGTGCAGGACGCGGTGGTCAAAGCGTCCGAGGTGCTGTGGCGCCCGCAGGAAAAGCGCGTCGTGGTGGCGCTCAACCGCTTCGATTGGGAAGGCGCGCAGACCGATA
>Ga0307436_1001172_pt1 | contig 11757 bp, 8 predicted proteins | sample SalMarWE160440MG_FD_202513 | JGI IMG/M metagenome (GOLD analysis project Ga0307436, IMG submission 202513) | Salt marsh sediment microbial communities from the Plum Island Ecosystem LTER, Massachusetts, United States - WE1604-40 | ecosystem: Environmental > Aquatic > Marine > Intertidal zone >...
CTCCCTTCCCCCCACCCCAGGACCCGCCCAGCCCCCCGCCCCAGGACGCCGGAGGCTTCCGCCCACACCGGCCGCCAGAGACGGCGGCCGCCTCATTTAGATCATTGAGAAGGGCGGAACCCACCTCCAAGCCCTCAAAGCACCCGGACTCCGTGCCGACCGAGTGGCGACTAGCAAGCTGGAATCGAAGCCCCGATCCCAGTCAACACCAACACTTCCTAGGCAAGAGCGCCCTCGCGGTGAGCGAAGGCGCCAGAGAGCAACGGCCAGTTCGTCCACAACGCGGACGAACTGTTGCCCGGGTCCTGGCGTGGGGGGCTGGGTGGGTCTTGGGGTGGGGAATAGGGCGGGTCTTGGGGCGGGGGCTGGGCGGGTCTCTCCCATATACTCCCCAAATGCCCCCGCGCTTTGACGGTGAGCGACTGCAGCTGCGGCTCTCCGTGGCCGATCTGCTGGACACCAGCTTGACGCGCAGCCTGGGCTTCTCGCAGCGGGGCGGCTTCGAGCGTCTCTGGCTTGGCCAGGCCATCCACGGCCGATATCAGGAGGCGGCCCGGGAGATGCACCCCGGCTATCGGGCCGAAGTCCCGATCGTCCATCACTTCCAGCACCGCGGTTGGACGATCGAGATCTCTGGCCGCATCGACGGCCTGCGCCGTGAAGATGGCAGCCTGATCGTCGAGGAGATCAAGTCGGTGCGTGAGCTCGGCCGCGTGGCGCCGGCGCTGCACGACATCTACGCCTGCCAGGCTCGGCTCTATGCCTGGATTCTGCGCCAGCAGGGAGAGTCCAACATACGAGCGGAGCTGATCTGGATCGAGATCGGCAGCGACGATCTCGAACACGAGCCTTTGGAGCTCGACGAGCGCGAGCTCGAGGCCACGATCTTTCGACGCCTCAACGCCCTGATCAAGGGGTTCGCCGCCGAAGAGACGGCGCGGGCGGAACGTCGTCACGCCGCCGACACGCTGCAGTTCCCGTACTCAGAGACCCGGCCGGGCCAGGAACAGATCATGGAAGCCGTCGACCAGGCCCTGGAGTCCAATGAGCAGCTCTTGATCGAGGCGCCCACCGGCCTCGGCAAGACCGTGGCCACACTGCTGCCTGCCCTGCGGCACGCCTTGCGCCACGACAAGCGCGTGATGGTGCTGACCGCCAAGAACCTGCAGCAGGAGATGGTGACCCAGGTGCTGGCCATGCTCAACGAGACGCAGTCATTTCATTCGCTGCGCTTGCGGGCCAAGGCCAGGATGTGCGCGCACGACGAGATCCTCTGCCACGAGGAATATTGCCCCTATGCTCGCGACTATTTCCTCAAGCTCGACCGCAGCGGACTGCTGGGGCGGCTGCTGGACGAATACGGCACGCTGCTGCCCGACGCGGTGTTCGCGGCGGCCCGAGCGGAAGAGGTCTGCCCCTTCGAGGTCAGCCTCGAGCTGGCGGGCCGTGCTCAGGTCGTGGTCGGGGACTACAACTATGTCTTCGACCCCTATGTCGCGCTGCGCGATTTCCACGAGGACGGAGAGTTGGAAGATTGGATCCTGATCGTCGACGAGGCGCACAACCTGGTCGACCGAGGACGGGGCTACTACAGCCCTGCCCTCTCCTCGCGCAGCGCGCGCACGGCGGCGGAGACGATTCGGAAACAGGGCGGCGAGCTCGGTCCACGGCTCAGCGCCTTGGCATTGGAGCTGGCCAGCCTGATCGAACGCCACGTCGACCGCGAGCTCGAGGAGATGCCGCCCGGGGAGTGCGCCCTGGAGACGGGACTGCCGACCGACGACCTCTGGATGCTGCGGCCCGAGTTCGACCGCGCCTTCGTCGATCACCTGGAGCATCGCCGGGCGACACGGTCGTTTCGCGCCGAAGATCCGTTCGTCGAGCTCTACTTCGATCTCCTACGGTTCCTGAAGGTGCTCGAGGTCGCGGACGACGCGGCGTTCAGCCACTATGTCGATCGACAGGGCGACGAGGCCCGACTCTGCATCCTTTGCAAGGATCCGAGTCGCTTCCTCGGTCGCGTGCTCGGCGCGGCCCATGCGGTGATCGGACTCTCCGCCACTCTCAGCCCCCGCGACTTCTATCGCGACCTGCTCGGCCTGGACCGCGATCGCTCGGCCTTCCTGACCCTGCCCTCGCCCTTCCCGCGCGAGAATCGCCGCATCGTCATCGACGTCGGCGTCGCCACCGCCTACCGACAGCGCAGCGAAAACTACGCTCCCATCGCGGCGCGGATTGCCGCCTTCGCCCAGGCCGTGCCCGGCAACTGCCTGGCCCTCTTCCCGAGCTACGCGTTCCTTCAAGAGGTGGCTGAGCGCCTGCCTCCGACCGGGCGCCGGGTACTGGTTCAGACTCGTCAAGGCGACGAGAAGGTGCGGGACGAGATCCTGCAGACGTTGCGTCGTTCACTGCTCGGTGACGTCTTGCTGCTCGCCGTGGCCGGCGGTGTGTTCGCAGAAGGCGTCGATTATCCGGGTGAGATGCTCAAGGGGGTCGCCATCGTCGGACCCTGCCTGCCCGGAGTGGATCTGGAGCGGCAACTGCTCCGCACGTACTATCAGGAGCGATTCGAGCGCGGATTCGAGTACGCCTTCGTCGTGCCGGGCATGACGCGGGTCATTCAGGCCGCCGGGCGTCTCATCCGCTCGGCCGGAGACCAGGGGGTCATCGGCTTGCTGGGCCGCCGCTTCCTCGCCGCACCGTACCGGCATCACCTGCCCGGTGACTGGCTCGATGGCGCCGAACCGGATGATCTGGCCGGCGACCTGGCGAATTCCGCCCGCGCCTTCTTCGAGGGACTCGAGCCGAGGGTAGTGGGTCAGTTTGGCCGTGGGTAACGGGCGGAGGGCTTCCGCGCCTGCGCGGAGCCCGGCTTGCCGGGCGAGCTCGGACGCGGGATACCGCCCGTGCAGGGTCCCGCTGCCAAACTGAGCCACTACCGAGCCGAACCCCCTTCAAGTACTCCGAAAACTATGATATAAACCCACTACGCTCGTGAAACCATGCGCGTGAATAAACGTACGAACAAGAGGAAGGGCGAGAGTTCGAGACTTTCATTCTTCCTCTTCCCTCCTCCTTAAGCCCCGCCGCAAGGCGGGGCGCTTTTTATCCGGTTGGTCGCCCCCCTGCCCCGTGGCACAATCAGGAGCAATGGTCGAGCAGCGTGTGCGCGAGTTCATTCGCCGTCCCGACGATGCCGAGTTCAACGATCTCGCCCTGGCGGCCTTCCGCTGGCAATGTGAGCGCAGCCCAAAATTGCGCTCACTCGCCATGCGCCGCGGTCACTCTCCCGGCGAACTGCGCGATTGGCGGGAGATTCCCCTGGTGCCGACCCGCAGCTTCAAGACGACGCAGCTCCACACTTCGCCGCCGCAGGTGATCTTCCGCTCGAGCGGCACGACCCAGCCCCGGCGCAGCGTTCATCCGCACGGCCACCTCGACCTGTATCGCGAGGTCATCGAGCAGACGTTCCCGTCCGCCTGCCTGCCGGCCGCGCCCCCCGTCCCGATGCTCTCACTGATCCCTTCGACGGAAGCCCTCCCCGACTCCAGCCTCGCGTTCATGATCGACCACGTGCTGCGGCGCTTCGGTACGGAATGGAGCGCCGTCGCGATCGGCGCCCGCGGCGTCGAATTCGCTCGCGCCCGCTCCTGGATGGGCAAGGCGCAACGCCACGGCCAGGCGGTCGTCGTGCTGGCCACCGGGCTGGCCCTGAAGCAGCTCCTGGACGTCTTGCAGCGGCGCGACTTGCGATTCAGGCTGCCCCGCGGCAGCGTCCTCTTCGAGACCGGCGGCACGAAGGGCCGTGTCGAACAGATCTCTCGTCAAGAGCTACTCGCCATGGTGCACGAGCATCTCGCGCTCAGTGCGGAGCACGTGATCCGCGAGTACGGCATGACCGAGCTCACCAGCCATTTCTATACCGCGGCCCTCCGCGGAGGCGATCCGGATCTGTTCATTCCGCCTCCCTGGACCCGCGTTCGCGTGCTCGACGCGGAATCGTTGCAGCCGCTCACAGCGGGAAAAGAAGGGCTGCTCGCCATCTTCGACCTCGCCAACTTGAGCTCCACGGTGCATCTGCTCAGCGAGGACCTCGGCGTCCTGGAGGACAACGGCTTCCGCCTCACCGGGCGGGCGGAAGGCGCGGCCCTGCGCGGTTGCTCGCTGGCCGCCGAGGAGTTCGCGCAACTGTCGCCGAGCGAGCCCTGACGCCTTCGTCATGTTGCGTGATTTCGCCGTCCCGGAAGCCACGGTGCAGCCCGTCACCGGAACTGCCGTCGCCCACTCCCTGCGCTATCGGCGGGCGCTCTGGGATAGCGCGACGGTCGACGCCTTGCTACGCCATCTGACCGGACACGGTCGCCGGGCCGTGGAGGGACTCGGTGACGACTCCTTGATGCGAGCCTGGGAGTCCACTGTCGAGGAGTTCCTCGACCCCGCATCCGAGCCGCGACGGCGGCTCGATCCGATGTGGTCTCAGGCCTGCGCTCTGTCTCCCGCCGGACTGCAGGCCGGGGTCCAGGCCGTGCTCGGTGGGGTCCGTGGCCGCCCCTTACGGCAGCTGCTGAGCCAGGCCGGCCGGGCCGAAGACGACTCGCTGATCAGCGTCATTCTCGCCGCCAACCTGCCCGCGCTGGCGGTTCAGCCGCTGCTGCCGGCCCTGGCGGCACGACGACCCGTCCTCTTGAAATCGCCCTCCTCGGAACCTTTCTTCGCGGCCACCTTCGTCACCAGGCTGGCAGAGCGCGAGCCCCGACTGGGAGAGGCCGTGGCGGCTCTCACCTGGCGAGGCGGAGACGCTCGGTTGGAACGACCCGTGATGGCCGCCAGCGGACGCGTTCTGGCGTACGGAGAGGCGGAGACCATGGCGCGGCTGCGACGCTCACTGGCCGACCGGCTGGTCGCCTACGGGCCCAAGATCAGTCTCGCCGTAATCGACGACGGCGAACCAGAACGGATCGCCGAGGGCCTGGCTCGGGACGTCGCCTTGTTCGATCAGCGGGGATGTCTCTCCGTTCACGCCGTCCTGACCACCCGGGATGCTGAGGCCCTCGCGCAGGCGTTGGCCCGGCAACTGTCGGCGCTTGCCGAGTCCTGGCCTCCTGGACCCGCGGCTCCGGCCCAGATGGCCGCCGTACAACAGCTCCGCGCCGACGCCGCCCTACGAGGGTTGTGCATGCCTCGACTGCCGATTCGAGCCGGTTCCGTCGTCGTTGAGACCGATCGCGGGCTGGAGCCCTCACCGGGTCTCCGGACGGTGCGCATCCACCCGATCGCCTCGCTGGAGCAGGCACCGAATCTGCTGATGCCTTGGCGTAACCGGCTGCAGGGAGTGGCGCTGAGCGCCCGCCGACTGGAGACCATCGAGCCGTTCCTGCGCCGCCTCGGGGTCTCCAGGGTGGCGCCGCCCGGCGAGCTCCAGTCGGCGGATGCCCTGTGGCACAACGGCGGCGCCCACCCTCTGGACGTGGTGGGCGCGCCCCGCGCTGGCGCCCGGCACCCATCGGCGATCGGAGAGTGAGGGTGTCGAGCCAACAGGTCGAGCGACGCGAGTTCCTGCCCGACAGCCTGCTGCCGCGTCTCTACTTCGGTTTCGCTCACCTCAGCCTTCTCCTGGCGTTCACCCTCCTGGCGCTCCGGCCGAATCACTTCACCGGCTTCTATTACCACCCCCAGATGATCGCGGTGGTGCACCTGGTGACACTGGGTTGGATCACCGGCTCCATCTTCGGCGCGCTCTATCTGGTCGCACCGATGGCTCTTACCGCTCCACTGCCGCGTCGACGCACTGACGTGGTTGCCTTCGTCGCCTTCGCGGTCGGCGTGATCGGGATGGTGGGACACTTCTGGATCGCCGAGCCGACCGGCATGCTGTGGTCCGCCCCGCTGGTGGTCGCCGGGGGACTGCGCGTCCTCTGGCGTACGTTCATAGCGCTCCACCACTCCAGGCTGCCGGCCGAGGTGAGAATGCACTTCGACTTCTCCATGCTGAACTTCTGCCTGGCGGCCGGCCTCGGCATCACCATCGGCTTCGCCAGGCTGCATGACTTCTTCCCCGCCGGACTGCTGTCGGCCGTGCTGGCGCATGCCCATCTCGCGGCGGTCGGCTGGGCCACCATGATGGTGATGGCGGCCGGCTATCGTCTGCTGCCGATGTTGTTTCCTTCCGCCATGCCGCGAGGCTCGAGGGTCTTCGCGACCGCCTGGACGATGGAGATCGGCGTGCTCGGATTGGCCTCCATGCTCCTCTTCAACAGCCGCTGGGCGCTCGCCTTCGGAGGATTGTGCCTGCTGTCAGTCGGGCTGTTCGTCCACAACGTCGCCTGGATGCTGCGGCGGCCCCGCAAGCCGGCCAAGGCGCTGCCTCACCCCGACTGGCCGGTCTGGCAGGTTCGCTTCGCTCTTCTCTGTCTGGCGGTGGCCGCCGGGCTGGGCGGCTGGTTGCTCTTCGCCCGGGCACCCTATGAGCTTCAAATGCGAGTGGCGCGCGCCTACGGCATGGTGGGGCTGGTCGGCTTCCTGACACAGATGGTCATCGGCGTACAAAGCCGCATCCTGCCGCTGGCCGCGTGGATGTGGGGATTCGAGGAGGTCGGCTTCGAGTTCCGTCCGCCGCACCCGTACGCCCTGGTCGCGCGACCATTGCAATTGCTCATTCTGCTGTTGTGGGTTCTCGGCCTGCCGGCTCTGGCGCTCGGCTTTGCACTCGACGCCCCGGCCTGGATCTCCGGCGGCGGCGCGGCACTCGCGCTGGCCACCGCGTGCGGCATCCTGCAGTTGATTCACGTCGAGCGGAGGCGCCGCGTCGCGACCCAGCCCGGCCGGGACCCGTCCCGGATCAGCCCGACTGCAGGACGTTGAGGATCGCCGCACCCGGATGCTCCCACGGCGTCCCGTAGATGCGGCCGATCTCCTTCTCGTTCCGATAGACGATGCCGGTCGGCACGCCTTCGAGATGCATCTTGTCGAAGATGGGGTCGTCGGAAAGGGTGGTGGGCAACCCGTAGTAGCTGAAACGGATGTCCGACTTGCCGAGCGCCTGTTGCAGGCTCAGGATCGTCGGAACGATCTTCGCGCAGTGCGGACACCACTCACCGAAGTAAATCATCACATGGATGTCGCCATGCTGTGCCTTGAGCCGCGCGACTGCGTCCGGATCCGGCGTATAAGCGCGCGCATCGCGGTCATACTGCACGTTCATCGCCCGGATGTGGGTCGCGGTCTGGTCGCCGGTCAACCACGGCCGCTTCTTCAACATGGCGTCCTTGCCGTCAACCTTGAAACGCACCACGTCGCCGCCGACGATCTGGAACGCACCGAGCGCCTTGTCGACGGCATTGGGTAGAAGCTGGTAGCTGCCATCCTTCTTCGGCACCAGCTTCAGGCCTTGCAAAGCCGTGACCTCCCGCGTCCGCGCCGAGAGCATCACCGGTTCGTCGAAGTCCGGCGCCAGAACCAGGAACGCGCCGAGCGTGCGCGAATAGAACACCTCGCTGGTATCCGAGACCTCGCCGTTGACGGACAACGTCCAGACCGGGATCGGCTCGAACACCGGCCGCAGCTCCTGGGCGTGAAGCGCCGTATTGCACGGCAGCCCGATCAGCAAGGCGGCGAGGAGCCAGCGGAGGCAACCACGGTGAATGGGTCGAATGTGAATTCTCATTTCAGATCAATCTCCCTCGGCAGCGGAATGCGGATGAGCGTTGCCCGAGAGTCCAGGCGGAACGCCGTCGATCGTCGCAGTCACGATGCCATCCTGGACCTCGAAACTGCGCGGCAGGCGCCGATAGAGCGGCCTCATCAAGGCCGGCGGCGCCTGCCGAATCTCGAAGGCCGGTCCCCATTGCCACATGAAGCTTTGCACATCGTCGGTCGAAGCCGTACAAACCACCCAGACGCCGGCCTTGCCCTGCCTGAGGACATAGCGATTGAGATCCGGGATCACGCGGGTGAAAGCGGCCGTGTCCAGTTCGGTCAAGATCACCCAGTCGCGTCCGTTCTCGGCCTCGGGCACGATGTCCGAGAGACAGACACGACCGGGAGTACCCTCCTCTCCGACGCAAAGAGCATCGATCGATACACCCGGCCGCAACCGGGTGGCGAGGTCGTCCAGCGGCAGGGACGGCGCCCGCCAGGCGAGCAGGAGGGCGGCGACCCCTATGACGCCGGCCGCCACGAGTCGCTTTCTGAATCGCCGTGCCCGCGGGCGCGCTAGAAAGGCCAGCGCCAGCGCCGGCACCATCAAAAGAGCGTCTTCGAGGAAGGCCTGGGCCGGCGTGCGCTGCACCAGGTTGCCGAAGCATCCGCATCCGGCCACCGCCTCGGCCATCCCGTGCGCCGAACGCCACCACGCCCGCCCCGTGAGCAGCAGGAAGAAGACCACCAAGAGCCCTGTCGGCACGAGCACCACCAACCGACGCGCTCCCAGAATCAGTGCCGACCCGAGCCCCGCTTCCAGCGCCACTGCGAGCATCGCGATGGCGCCGGCGGGCAACAGCAGATCTAATCCAAGGGCTCGAATCTGCTCCCCGAAGGCAACCGGGTCGATCGCTTTTGCCCACGCTGCGATGAGCAGAACCGCCCCCAGGCCAATCGCCGCCAGCCTGCCCACTGCCCGCTGCCAGGCAGGGGGCGTCGGCATGGAATCGGACATCGGGCGGCCGCTCATATCGGACGAAGGCTAGCAAACGCCATACCGCCTCGGAAGGAAACACGGCAATGAGGCGAACGAGCCCGCCGACACCGGCTCAGCGGACGGCCGCCGCCCCGCCCCCTCCTGGGCCCGAAGGCGCCGGGGCCACCGGTTCCGAAGGTAAGACGTCGATGGACCCGAGGGCCTTGTCGAGGTCGAAGAGCACCGCGTCTCGGCCGCGCTTGGCGATCTCATTTTGCAGGATGTGCACCACTGCATCACGCCGCTCCAGCACCGCTTTCATCTCCGCCTTGTAGAGGGAGTCACTCAGGTGGGCCTGCAGCTGGGCCATGTCCAGTCGGCGCAGTGCATTCCACAGACCGAGCGAGCAACGTTTCACGCTGGAAGCGTCCGGCAACCGGGGTGAGCGGGAAAAACTGCGCGTGTGGTCGATAAGCCACAACCGCCCGAGGCGATCGTAGAGGATGTTGCCCTGGTTGCGGTCGATGTTGCCGATCACGTTGTCGAAGACGTGCATGTCGAAGAGCTGGAGCCATACTTTCGCGTTCGGCAGCGGCTTGTGCTCCTTGAAGCGATCCAGCTCCATCTGCCCCTGCTCGATGAACAGCTGCATCGAGCCGTCTTCGTCGTTCCAGTGCCGCAGGACGGCGGGCGGCACGTCGTTCATCCCCAGCAGTCGGCTCAGCTCGTAGGCCGAGACCTCGGACTTGTAGCTGTCCTTGAAGTTCAGCACCGGCCCCGTCGGCAAGTCCTTGCGCAACTTCTCCTCGTGCACGACGCGGAATATCGCTCGCGCCACGATTCCATCCTTCTGGAGCGTCAACCGCTGCGTCGCATTGATGCCGACGTTCATCAGCTTCGATGAGACGACGTCGGCCGTGCGCAAGAAGTCCAGGATCTCGCCCTCATCGTGAAACGGCAGCGGCTTGCCGTCCGGGCCGAGCCAGACCCGAGCCGCGGACTCGTGCGGCTCCACCGCCGCGCCCTCTTCCTCCTGGTCCGGCGCCTGTTTCTGCTGCTGCTGTGACGCCTGCTCCGCCGGCACCGGCAGGCCGGCGCCCATCCATCCGTTCAATGCGACCGACGGCGACACCATGATACCGAGGCGACCCAGGCTCGGTAGCCTCAGGCTGGAGAACTTGCCCTGCCACGCTGCCGGCGCGGCCTCGCCGGCCGGGTAGATGGCCTTGGCCCCTTCCGGGGTCAACTCGAGCGCGGAGGGGCGCCCGCCCGGGTAATGCCCCGGCAACATGCCGGTGTCGATCAGGTATACGCGGCCGCCGAAACGCGACACGATGTCGCCTGGCGTGCCGGTCGGCGAATGGCCCACCACGATCCGGGACGCATTCCATTCACGACACACGGCCTCCACCTCCGGAGCGCCCTCTTCCGGCGTCCAATTCGCGTAGCCGCGAAACCAGAGTGGGCCGTCCGGGCCCATGATCAATGTCTTGCTGAGGTCACCCCAGCGATTCTCGATCTGCTGCAGCTCCTGGCGGGCTTCCGAAGCCGACGCCGGCCCGCTGTGCGACCGCCTCTGCAGCTCGTCGTGCAACAGGCCCAGCATCTCAGGGAGATCGACGAAGGGCAGCGTGACCTCCAACGCCTGCAATCGTGCCGAATCTCGATCGAATTCGCTTATCTCGTTGGCGACGGCATGATTCAGATCTTCGACGGTGCGGACCGACAGGTTGGGGCTCAACCCGCCATGCACGAAGATCGTGCCCTGAACCTGCACCGCGGCGGGAAGGGTTCGGAGCCACTTGCCGTAGTGCCCCTGGGCGGACATGGCCTGGCGATAGGTGAAGTAACCCGGCGGATGCTTCTCGTCGAATTCCTTCTGCGCATCGGAGCCGAGCGGACGAGGCCGCCAACCGTGGCGGCGCGCCATGCGGGTGAGCAGATGCTTCCACGCGATCCAGGCCGATTTCCGCCGGTGAGCAGACTCCTGGTCGGCGAACTCGGCGTAGATCTCCGGCGTGACGTAGCGCAGATCCCCGACGATGTTCATCGCCTCGTGGTTCCCCATGAGGACGATCACCTGACCGCCGGACTGCGTCGCCTCGGTCTGCAGGCGCATGAGGAGATCCATCACCTCGCGCGGCTTGGCGCCACGATCCAGCATGTCTCCCACCTGCACCAAGATGCTGTCGCCGCCGCTCCAGTGCAGCTTCGCGTCGATCAGACCGACGCGCTGCAGCATCGCGGTGAATTGCGGATAGGCGCCATGGATGTCCCCGATCGCCACCACTCGCGGGGCGGCGAGCGCCGCGCCGGGACCGAGGACGGTGGTCAACGCCAGGCTGGCGAGCAGCGTCTTCAGACGGGCGCCCGGCCTCATTGCTCCTCTCCTCCCTCGTCGAAGGAGGACCCGAGCAGCTGCCGGAACAGGGCACGGACGATGTCGATGTTGTGAGCCAGCAAGTCGAAGAAGTCTTCCGCGTCGAAGAACAGGACCAGGCTGTCTGCCGCGGCCCGCGCCGTCTCGACGCGCATACGACCGGTGAGCACGCCACGGACCCCAAAAGTGAACAGCGGCGCCACGATATGGCCTTGGCCCGGTTCTCCGTCCACCGTCACCTGGCCGCGCACCACGCAATAAATGCCGTCCGGCCGGTCACCGGCCGAGTAGATCACGTCGCCATCGGTGTAGTGCTTCTGGTGACTGATGCGTGCCAGCCGCAACAGCTCCTCGGCCCGGCAGAAACGGAACAGGTCGACCGATTGGAGGAATACAACGACCTCGATCTGCGCGAGGTCGTCGGTGTGCTCAAGCGTTCCCGGCTGCATGGTCCCTCCCGTCGTGATTGTCCTCAGCCCAGCGATCCATCACCCAGCGCGCAGTCTCGGCCAGGTCCTCATCAGCCGATTCCTCGGCGACGCGCACGATCTCCTGCATCAGGTCCCGCAAGTGAGCGGTGCGAGCCTCATAGATCGCCGCCTGGGCTACCATCCGGTCCATCTCGCCGCCGCCCACTCCGGCGCGGATCAGGCGTCGCAAGACGTCGATACGATCCTCGTGCAGAACTCCATGATGCGCCGCGGCCTCCAGCATGCGGTCTTCCAGCGCCGCGTCGCCGACGACCAGCTGCACCGGCTTGCGA
>Ga0307436_1001174_pt1 | contig 11743 bp, 10 predicted proteins | sample SalMarWE160440MG_FD_202513 | JGI IMG/M metagenome (GOLD analysis project Ga0307436, IMG submission 202513) | Salt marsh sediment microbial communities from the Plum Island Ecosystem LTER, Massachusetts, United States - WE1604-40 | ecosystem: Environmental > Aquatic > Marine > Intertidal zone >...
CGCTTTCTCGGCGCAGAATAAGCGGACGTTGGCGTGGGATGTCGGCACATGGGGATTGCGCGGATGGTTGACCAGAGACACCCCCAGGGCCTGGAACGACCGCCCGGAGAGCTCGGGCCGTTGCGCGGTGGCGGAAGGGGGCAGGCAGTCCCCGTGCACATGGGAGAAATTGATCCCGGCCTTCTCGAAGACCGCCCCTTCCTCCATGACCCGCGATCGGCCGCCGCCCCCGCCGGGCCGCTCCCAGCTGTCCTCCAGGAAGGTCTTTCGGCCGTCTTCGGCCTGGAGGGCGTCGCAAACGCGATCCTGCAGCTCGAGCAGATAGCCCTTGACCGCTTCGATGTCGGGAGTCTCGCTCATGGTCTCTCTCTCCTGAGCTGTTTCCGGCCCGCCCCAGTCTGTCCCAATCGCCCAGCGGCCGGAATCGCCGCCCCGGGTCAGGCGCGCAGGACCCTTCCGGTCGCCGCATCCCGGATGATGGTCGGTCGTGCCGCGCTGCCGAGGGGTCCGTGAAGGATGAGGTCCATCCCCGGGCAGCGCAGACGCACCTGCAAAGGGGTGCGAGCGGGCCGCCTCCCGCTCGAATTGGCGCTGGTCGAGACCAGGGGGCCCGCACAGGCCCGGCACAGCGCCGCGGCCACCGGGTGGGCCGTGACGCGCACCGCCAGGGCCCTGTGGGCACCCCGCAGCCAACCGGGCACGCGGTCGGCCGCGGGCAGCAGCCAGGTGCTCGGGCCCGGCCAGCTGGCGAGCACCGGCGCCATTTGGTCCGGAGTCAGGGGACGCACGAACGGGCGCAGCTGCTCGAAATCGGCTCCAATGAGGATCAGCCCCTTGCTGGCGGGGCGCCCCTTCAGGGCCAGCAGCCGCCCTACGGCGGCGCGGTTGCGCGGGTCGCAGCCCAGGCCGTAGACCGCCTCGGTGGGGTAGGCGAGGAGCCCGCCGCCGCGGATGCAGCGCGCGGCCTCCCGCAGCTGCCAGGCCTGCACCGCCGTCACGGCGGATCAGCCACGCAGGCGTGAGCGCAGCTCGGCGTCCTTGGCGATGACCGCATCAGCGTTGGCTTTGCGCTCGGCCGCGAGGCGCTCGGCCAGCTTGGGATCGCCCAGGGCGAGCATCTGGGCGGCCAGATAGCCGGCATTCTTGGCCCCCGCCTTGCCGATGGCGACGCAGGCGACCGGGATGCCCCCGGGCATCTGCACCGTGGAGAGCAGGGAGTCGATGCCCTTCAGGGGGCCGGCGTCCAGGGGGACGCCGATCACCGGCTTGAGGGTCAGCCCCGCCACCGTGCCGGCGAGATGCGCCGCCAGGCCGGCCGCGGCGATGAACACGGCGCAGCCGCGGTCGTCGGCGTCCTTGACGTAGGCGTGGGTAGCCCCCGGCGTGCGGTGGGCCGAGGTGATCCTGGCCTCGACGGGGATCGCCAGCGCCTCGAGCACGTCCAGAGTGGCCTGCATAATGGGCAGATCCGAGTCCGAGCCCATCAGGATCGCGACGAAGGGTTTGCTCATGGGTGGGCTTCCGAAGCGAGCGGACGAGCGCGGACGATACCGGAAAGCCCGCACTTGGGCCAGAGTGCGCGCCGCCGGCGATCAGCCCGCCTCGGACTCGGGCACCTCCTCGGTATAGGTGCAGTTGGCCTGGGGGCAGACCTTCTGCGCGCCCCGGCGCTTGCTGACCTTCAGGGTGAGGATCGGCCAGGCGCAGCGCGGGCAGGGCTCCTCCAGGGGCTCGTTCCAGACCGCATAATCGCAGGCCGGATAGGTCGAGCAGGAATAGAAGATCTTGTCGCGGCGCGACTTGCGTCGCACCAGGGTTCCCCGGCGGCACTTCGGGCAGGTCACGCCGGTGTCGACGGGCCGCTCCAGCGGTTCGATGTGGGTGCATTTCGGATAGGCGCTGCAGCCGATGAACTTGCCGTACCGACCCTCCTTGATCACCAGGGCCGAGCCGCACCTGGGGCAATCACGCCCCTCTACCACGGGTAAGGCCTGCGGCTCTTGTTTCTTCTCGGCGGCCAGGTCGCGGGTGTAGGTGCACTCCGGATAATTGGTGCAGCCCACGAAGCGGCCGTGGCGGCCCAGCCGGATCGAGAGCTGCCCACCGCACTGGGGGCAGGTCTCGTCCAGTGCCTCATGGGTCACGTCGCTACGCTTGACGTTCACGTGGATGTGCTCGATGCGCTCCTTGAACGGCTTCCAGAACTGGCGCAGCAGCGGCTTCCAGTCCTCCTCGCCGCGGGAGACGGCGTCCAGCTCGTCCTCTAGCCGCGCGGTGAAGTCGTAGTCCACGTAACGGCTGAAGTGCTCGGTGAGGAAGCGGTTGACGACCCGGCCCACGTCGGTGGGAAAAAACCGCTTCTTCTCCAGGTGCACGTAGTCGCGCTCCTGGAGGGTGGAGATAATGGCGGCATAGGTCGAGGGTCGGCCGATGCCGTATTCTTCCAGCGCCTTGACCAGGGTCGCTTCGGTATAGCGTGGCGGGGGCTCGGTGAAGTGCTGCTCGCTACGGATGGCCGCCAGCGCGACCCGCTCCCCTTCGGTGAGGGGCGGCAGCTGGGTCTCGGCCTCTCCCTCGTCTTTCACATCATCGCGGCTCTCCTGATAGATGGCGATGAAGCCAGGTGTGCGGATGGTGCTGCCGGTAGCGCGAAAACGATTTCCGGGGCCGCAGCCGAGGTCGGCCGCGACCGTGTCGATGGTCGCGTGGGTCATCTGGCAGGCCACCGTGCGCTTCCAGATGAGCTCGTAGAGCCTGTGCTGGTCGCGGCTCAGATGGGCACTTAGCGACTCCGGCATGCGCTCTACCGAGGTGGGGCGTATGGCCTCGTGGGCTTCCTGGGCGTTCTTGGCCTTGGTCTTGTAGAGACGCGGACTCCCAGGACAGGCCGCCGCCCCGAAACGCTTGCGGATCAGCTCACGTATCTCCTCGACCGCCTCCTGCGCCAGGTTGACCGAGTCGGTACGCATGTAGGTGATCAAGCCGACCGCCCCCGCTCCGGTGTCCACGCCTTCGTAGAGCTGCTGGGCGGTGCGCATGGTGCGCTGGGCGGTGAAGCCAAGCTTGCGCGCTGCCTCCTGCTGAAGGGTCGAGGTGGTGAAGGGCGGGGCGGGATAGCGCCGGCGCTGCTTCTTCTCCACCCTCTCTACCAGCAGGCTGCCTCCCGCAGCCTGCTCCAGGGCTGCACGCACCTCCCCGGCCCGCGCGGCCCCGGTGATGCTGAACTGCTCGAGCTTCTCTCCCGCGAAATGGGTGAGCTTGGCGGTGAAGGAGCGGCCCTGTTTGGCGGCATCGGCCTCGATGGTCCAGTATTCCTGCTCCCGGAAAGCCTCGATCTCCAGCTCGCGCTCGACGATCAAACGCAAGGCCGGACTCTGGACCCGTCCCGCGGAGAGCCCCCGGCGGACCTTTTTCCACAGCAGTGGAGACAGGTTGAAACCCACCAGGTAGTCAAGTGCCCGGCGTGCCTGTTGGGCGTTGACCAGGTCCATTGAGATGCTGCGGGGATGGGCGACGGCGTCGTTGACTGCGCGTTTGGTGATCTCGTTGAAGACCACGCGGTGAACGGGTTTGTCGCTCAGCGCGCGGCGCTCGCGCAATAGCTGGAGCAGGTGCCAGGAAATGGCCTCGCCCTCGCGGTCCGGGTCCGTCGCCAGGTACAGGGCTTCGGACTTTCGCAGGCTCCTGGCAATCGCCGAGACGTGGCGATCGCTGCGCTCGATCGGCTGGTAGTGCATGTCGAAGTCGCGCTCGGGCTCGACCGCGCCCTCCTTGGGGACCAGATCGCGCACGTGTCCGTACGAGGCGAGGACCTCGAAGTCCTTGCCCAGGTATTTCTTGATGGTTTTGGCTTTGGCTGGAGATTCGACGATTACGAGATTCATGATCGACGCTTCGGCAGAGGCCCGACCCCGTTGCAGGGGCAGGCCCGGGCGCAATTTTTTTAGCAATAACGGGGAGCGCAGGGCGCTGTCAAGGATGAGCCTCTTCCAATGACAAGTGACCCTGAGCGGTGCTCCGCGGGGTGAGTTAGTGGAGGAGCACCGGGTCTTCGCTGTAGACCATGTCTTCCATCTGGGCGAATGCTGTTTCCCGGCCTGGCTGGCTCATCAGCACCAGCAGCACGATCCATTGGATCTCTTCTTCGCCGATGGCCGCACCGTCCAATGCCAGAGCACGATCGATGACCAGCTCGCGGCTGATCGGATCGAGAATCTCGTTCTGCTCCAGATAGAGCAAGAAGCCCCGGCAGCCGGTGTCCAACCGATGCATCTCGTCGGGGGTAAAGATCCGGTGGGAATGCTCGGACCGCCCACGGGGCGTGTCTGTCTGCTGCTGCACGGCCAGCTCGTCGAGCCAACGGAACGCCTTGTCCACCTCGGCGCTGGAAAAGCCCGCCATGGCGAGCTCCTCCCGAAGCTCTCTCTGGTCTGAGGGCGGGCTGGCCTCCGCGTCCATGTAGTTCTCGTAGAGGTAGATGAGGACATCCACCATGGTTTCGTTCATCGATCTGCTGTCCGCTTGAGACCCGGCCGCCGACCCGAGCCGCGAGGCGAAACGCCCCGGTCAGGCCCGCGGGGAGCGTGAATATCGTCCGCCCGGATTCGATGATACATGACCCTGCAGCTCCAGCAAGAGCAGCATGGAGGCAACGGCCTCGGGGGCCAGACCCGTGCGCGCCACCAGGACATCCACCGCGACCGGGTCGAACCCGATGCTGTCCAGCAGCCGCTCATAATCCGGATCCAGTGCCTCGGTCCCGGGATTTGCGTGGCCGAAGTCCGGTCGATCCCCGGCGGCCTGAACCGTTCCGATCAGGGACGCCAGCTCCGAGAGCACGTCCTGGGCGGTCTCCGCCAGCTTCGCACCCTCGCGAATTAGCCGATGGCAGCCGCGCGCCAAGGGGTTGTGGATCGATCCGGGGATGGCGAAGACCTCCCGTCCCTGCTCCAGCGCCAGCCGCGCCGTGATCAGCGACCCGCTGCGCAGGGTGGCCTCCACGACCAGGGTGCCGAGGCTCAGCCCGCTGATCAGGCGGTTTCTCCGGGGAAAATGTGTGGCCTTGACGCCAGTGCCCGGCGGCAGCTCGCTGACCAGGGCCCCCTGACGTGCAATCCGGCGGGCCAGCTCGAGATTCGATGCCGGGTAGATGCGGTCGGGGCCGGTGCCCAAAACGGCGACGCTGGGCCCCCCCGCCTCGAGCGCCCCAAGGTGCGCCGCTGCGTCGATGCCGGCGGCCAGGCCGCTGGTGACGGTCAGTCCGGTGCGGGCCAGCGCGCCTGCAAACGCCTGGGCGTTGTCGCGCCCTCCCGCAGTGGGGTTGCGGGATCCGACGATCGCCATTTGGGGGTCCGCCAGGACCGAGCAGTCACCCTGCACGAACAGCGCCGGCGGCGCGTCGGGGATCTCGGCGAGCAGCCGCGGGTAGCGAGGGTCGGTCAGTACAAGCAGATGTCGGTCCGGCTGGGCGCCAAGCCAGGCCAGGTCGACGTCGACCTCGGGCCACTGGCCCGAGCGCAGATACTGTCTGGCGTTGCCGGGGACGCCCAGCGCGTCGAGCTGCCTGTCCGAGCGGCCGGGGAGGGAATCGGGCTCTACGCCCTGCTCGAGCAGCCGACGCACCGTGACGCCGCCGATCCCGGGGGCTCGGACCAGGGCGAGCCAAGCCCGCAGGGCGTCGGGATCGACCGGATCCTCCATGCCGCGAGGCGGCCGCCGGCCGCGCAATGGCTCAGGGATTGTTTATCCGATCGAGCACGTGGATGGCGCGGGTGGCGTCCATCACCAGGCCGAAGGCCACGCGGGGGAAGGTGCGGAACACCATCAGGTGACCGGCCGGCTCGTCCGGCAGCTTGACCTTGTCCCAGCGCGCAGGGGAGATGTCGTCGCTGATCGTTTCGCCGCGGGCGTCGATCTCCAGGACGTCCCCGGGCACCAGTCCGTTCGCCTGGCCTCGGTCGAGGGCGACGACCGCGTATTGCCCTATCTGGGTGACCCCGCCCAGGACCGCAATGAGCGACCCGTGCACCGGCTGGTCGGGGGCCTTTGGGAAGAAGGTGGTCAGCGGCTCGGTTTCGGTCACGGGAATCAACCGGTCGCCGGCCAGGGTCTCCTGGGTGGTGCTCAGCAGCAGCAGCGTTGCCGGATCGCCCGTGCGCTGCAGCTGGGCTTCGCCGATGTACAGCCCCTGATAGCCGAGCACCTCGCCGGTGTCTGCATCCTTGTAAGCCTCCCCCGGGCGGACGATATCGAAACGTTGGTGATCGTCGGTCTCGATGGCACGTACGTAGACGCGATTGCCGGCGCCTCCGACCAAGTGCTCGTCCGCATGCGCGACGATGTAGGGTGCGTCATCCAGCTCGCCCCGCCCGATCACGTACGGGCGGGTGAGAAATTGCTGAACGGCGTCGATCGGGATCGCAGGGATCGCGGTGCTCAACGGTGTCGAGCGGATCGATGGCGAGAGCTTGACGTTGCGAGACCCCCGCACGAGCGACAGCAGCGGGCGCCCGTCGGCGTAGGTCAGCACCAGCGTGTCACCCGGATAGATCAGATGCGGGTTCCTGATCTGGGGGTTAACATGCCAGATCTCGGGCCAGAGCCAGGGCTCGCGCAGAAAGCGCCCGGCGATGTCCCAGAGCGTGTCACCCTTGACCACGGTGTAGCTGTCGGGATGCGTGGGGCTCAGCTCGACGCGCTCGGCGCCGGAAACCGCGGTGGCGAGCAGCAGTCCAAAGAGGAATCCGGCGAGCTTCTGGCTAGACTTTCCCATGGTGACCCCTTTGAGTGAAGATAGGCTGCAGTGTAGCCGAAAATGACAGGCCTTCAAGTCGCCAAGGCGACATAGATTCCTGTATGATCATTAATTTAGCGCATTAACTTGCATTGACGCTATAGACTTGGCAAAGACTCGATGGCAATACGCGACATCCTTCATTATCCGGACGCCCGGTTGCGCACCAAGGCGCGGGCGGTTCCCCAGGTCACTGACGAGATCCGGCGGCTCGTCGACGACATGCTCGAGACCATGTACGAGGCCCCCGGGATCGGCCTGGCGGCCACGCAGGTTAACGTCCACCAGCGCGTCATTGTGATCGACACCTCCGAGGACCGTAGCGCGCCCCTGTGTCTGATCAATCCTGAGATCCAGGAGCGCGAGGGTGAAGAGCAGATGGACGAGGGCTGTCTGTCGGTGCCCGGAGTCTACGAGACGGTAGCACGTGCCGAGCGGGTCCGCGTACGCGCCCTGGACCGCGAGGGCAAGCCCATCGAGTGCCGGGCCGACGGGCTCCTGGCGGTGTGCATCCAACACGAGATCGACCATCTCGACGGCAAGCTTTTCGTGGACTACCTCTCCAGCCTCAAGCGCCAACGCATCCGCAAGAGGCTGGAGAAGGAAAGTCGTCAGGGTCCGGTCGGCACCCAAACGGCCGCGAGCCGGGCGATCTAGCGTCTCTCGCCTGGATTATGGGGGGGTGGCCGGCGACCGCGCTGCGACCCGGTTCCCAGTCTACTCTGATCTGTGACCGCTTCGGCGGTCTCCTGGCGCGGACCCGTCATGAGCGAGAGGCTCGATATCCTGTTTGCCGGCACGCCGGAATTCGCGGTGCCCGCCCTGAAGGCGCTGTTGGATGCGGGGCACCGCATCGTCGGGGTTTACACCCAGCCGGACCGCCCCGCCGGCCGTGGCCGCAAGCTGATGGCCAGTCCCGTCAAGGCGCTTGCGCAGGCGCATCACCTGCCCGTCTTCCAGCCCAGGAGCCTTCGCGGCGATGCCGAGCTCGCGCAGCTCCAGGGGCTTGGGCCGGATCTGATGGTCGTGGTTGCCTATGGCCTGTTATTGCCCCCGGGGGTGCTGGGCGCGCCCCGCCTGGGGTGCGTCAACATCCACGCCTCGCTGCTGCCGCGCTGGCGCGGCGCCGCGCCCATCCAGAGGGCCTTGCTGGCGGGAGACGGCTGCACCGGCGTGACCGTCATGCGCATGGACCAGGGAATGGATACCGGCCCGATGCTGCTGACCCGGGACTGTCCCATCGGCGAGCAGGACAGTGCCGGCGATCTCCATGATCGGCTGTCTCTGATCGGCGCCGAGGCCTTGATGGCCGCGCTGCCGGGCATCGCCGACGGCAGCCTGAAGCCGGTGGCTCAGGACGACAGCAGGGCGACCTATGCGCCGAAGCTGAGCAAGGAGGAGGCGCAGATCGATTGGCCGCGCGCCGCCGTCGAGATAGACCGCCAGGTGCGGGCCTTCAATCCTTGGCCTGTGGCCCATACCCTTTGGGCGGACGCTAGCTTGCGGATCTGGCGGGCCCGAGCACTCGCCGCCCGGCCGGCCGGGGTGGCCCCCGGCCTCGTGCTCGGCGCGTCCCGCGAGGGGATCGACGTGGCCACAGGCGACGGGACCCTGCGTATCCTGGAGCTGCAGCTGCCCGGCAGGCGGGCCATGGGCGCCGGCGACTTCGTCAACGCGCACCAGGTGGTGGGGGTTGTGTTTGGCTGAGCCCGACGGGCGGAGCCGGGCGGTAGCCGCCGGGGTCTTGCGTGATCTGATCGCCGGGCACTCCCTGTCCGCTACCCTGGGGGTGGCCCTGGTGGGTCTTCCCGCGGCTGAGCGGCCGCTGGCGCAGGAGCTCTGTCTCGGGGTGGCCCGCTGGTACCCGCGGCTGGATCTGATGCTCGGGGCCCTGCTCGCCCGGCCGTTGAGGGCGCGCGACTCGGACCTGCGGGCGCTCCTGCTGCTGGGCCTGTATCAGCTGCTCTACATGCGGCTTCCGGCCCATGCGGCCGTCGCCGAGACGGTGGAGGCGAGCCGCCAACTGGGAAAGCCCTGGGCCGCAGGCCTGATCAACGGCGTGCTGCGCTCTCTGCTGCGCGATCGCGAGGCTTACTGCGCCCGGGCCGATGCCCGCCCCGAAGGTCAATACGCCCAACCCGCTTGGCTGTTGGAGCGCCTGCGCCGGGCCTGGCCCGAGCGCTGGCAGCTCATCGCAGAGGCCTGCAATCAGCGCCCCCCGATGACCCTGAGGGTGAACCGATTGCGCATCAGCCGGGAGGATTATCAGGCAGAGCTGGCGCGCGCGGGGATCTATGCCCGCTTGCTCTCCGCGTCGGGCGCGGCGCTGGAGCTCTCGGAGCCGCTGCCGGTGCAGCGGGTGCCGGGCTTTGCGGCGGGTTTGGCGTCGGTGCAAGACGCAGGCGCCCAGCTGGCCGCCGGGCTGCTCGATCTCGGCCCCGGCCAACGAGTGCTCGATGCCTGCGCCGCCCCGGGGGGCAAGGCCTGCCACATCCTAGAGTCCGAGCCCGCACTCCAAGCGTTGGTGGCGGTGGACATAGACCAGGCCCGGCTCGGGCGGGTTCGGGAGAATGTGCAGCGGCTTGGTCTGACCGCCCAGCTCCATGTCGGCGACGCAGTCCGACCTTCCGGCGTCTGGGCCCAGAGCCGCTACGATCGCGTGCTGCTCGACGTGCCTTGCTCGGCCACCGGCGTGATGCGGCGCCACCCCGACATCAAGCTGCTGCGTCGCAACGCCGATATTGCCGAGCTGGCCAAGGGACAGGCGCGCATGCTCGGCGCCGTGTGGCCGTTGCTGGAGCGCGGGGGTATGCTGTTGTATGCGACCTGCTCGCTGATGCCCGAGGAGAACGAGCGGCAGGCGGAGCAGTTTCTCCGCGCCACTGCCGATGCCCGGGAGCGACCGATTCGCGCTGCCTGGGGCCAGGCCAGGACCGTCGGCCGGCAGACCTTGCCCGGGGAAGATGGTATGGACGGTTTCTATTATGCCTGCGTGGAAAAGGTCTGACCTTTGACTTCCCCATTCGCGGCCTGGTACCGATCCATCGTATCGCCCCAGGTGCTGGGCCTGGTGTTGATGCTGTGGACCCAGGGGGCCCGGGCAGCCGATTTCGCCGTGGAGCGCGCCTCCACACGGCTCGTCGAGGGGGTCTATGTGCTCGATGCCCAGATCGACTACCGGCTGAGTCAGACCGCCATCGAGGCCCTGGACAACGGCGTGCCTCTCACCATGGAGGTCCACGTTCAGGTGCGCGACGAAGGGGCCTGGATCTGGGAGGCGGACGAGGCCGAATATCGGCTGCGCGACGTGATCCGCTACCACGCCCTCAGCGGTCTGTACGAAGTCGTCAACCTGGACTCGGACCGGCGACGCAACTTCGTCACGCGCGACGCGGCCCTGGCCGCCCTCGGTGAGATCAACGGCCTGAAGCTGATCAAGGCGAAGCGCCTCGATCCGCACGAATCCTACCGCGTCGAGCTCAAGGCCGAGCTGGACATCGAGGCCCTGCCTCTGCCCTTGCGGCCCCTGGCCTACCTGTCGCCGTCCTGGAAGCTGAGCTCCGGATGGCTGTCGTGGCACCTGGCGCCATGAGCCCTTTCTACCGCAGGGCGATCCCGGCGTTCCTGTTGCTGGCCTCCCTGCTGGTCGGGCTGCATCTGATGAGCAGCGCCGTGCAGAACTCCGCGACCTTGAGCCGGCTGTTCATCCCGCTGCTAATGTTCAGCGTGGCCGGCCTGGTTGTCCTGGTGGGGCTGATCGCCTTCAATCTGGTTCGCCTGGTGGGTCAGTTCCGGCGGCGCGAGCCGGGCTCGCGCCTGACCGGACGCCTGGTGGCCATGTTCGTGCTCCTCTCCGTGCTGCCGGTGACAGTGGTCTACTACTACTCGCTGGTATTTCTGCTGCGCGGGATTGATAGCTGGTTCGATGTGCAGATCGACCAGGCCATGAACGACGCCCTGGCCCTCAGCCAAGCATCCCTGGATCTGCACAAACGTCTGCTGCTCAGGCAGACCGAGCGCATGATTGGCGAGCTCTCGGACACGTCCGAGGCAGCCATGACCCTCAGCCTCGGGGACCTGCGTAGCCGCTTCGGCGCCCAGGAGGTGACGCTCATGGACAATTCCGGCAACGTCATCGGAAGCAGCCTGGAGAGTCCGGCCGAGCTGATGCCGGATATGCCGCACAGCACCGTCATCCACCAGGTGAGGAACGGAGAGAACTACGTGGGTCTGGCCCCCGGGGAGAAGGGGGATCTGCTCCAGGTGCGGGTCGTCGTGGCCGACCCCGACGGGCGGCCCCTGATGCTGCAGGCTCTTTACACGACCTCGGCCCCCATCACCCAATACTCGGAGCAGGTACAGGACTCCTACACGCGATACAAGGAGCTTGCGTTCCTTCGCGGCTCTCTGAAATTCAGCTTTACCCTGACCCTGTCCCTGGTGCTGCTGTTCTCGCTGCTGTCAGCGGTGTGGGCGGCCTTCGCTTCAGCCAGGCGCCTTATGGCCCCGATCCGGGACATCGCCGGCGGTACACGGGCAGTCGCGGATGGGCATTACGATCAGCAGCTCCCGCAGCCGGGCTCCCACGATGAGCTGAGCTTCCTCGTCGCCTCGTTCAACACCATGACCCGGCGCCTTTCCTTGGCCCGCGACGAGGCCGACCGCAGCCAGCGGGAGGTGGAGGCCCAGCGCGCCTATCTGCAGACGGTGCTGGGTCGGCTGCTCTCCGGCGTCATGGTGTTCACCGCCGATCTGCGCCTGCGCATCGCCAACCAGGCCGCGCACCAGATCCTCAAAGTGGACCTGGAGCCGTACCTGGGAGAGCCGCTGGAGCGCTTGGCCGAGACCTCCGCGCAGCTTCGCCAGTTCGTCGAGCTGCTGCGCAGCGCGCTGCAGGACACGGTCTCGGAGTGGCGCGAGGAGCTCAGTCTCTACGGCAACGAAGGACGC
>Ga0307436_1001175_pt1 | contig 11732 bp, 11 predicted proteins | sample SalMarWE160440MG_FD_202513 | JGI IMG/M metagenome (GOLD analysis project Ga0307436, IMG submission 202513) | Salt marsh sediment microbial communities from the Plum Island Ecosystem LTER, Massachusetts, United States - WE1604-40 | ecosystem: Environmental > Aquatic > Marine > Intertidal zone >...
ACTCACGAAGTTCGCTATTTGAGATTTCTCGCTGTGAAGCAAGAAATCTTTTTGATCATGAATGAGGTTGTTCAGAAATATGGAGCCGAATTCTGTTATCCGACTCATAATGTTCTTATGACACAAGCCCTTAAAAGCAATTCGACAGCACCTTCTTCGAGAGGTTAGATTTTGCTTTTTTTTCGTCCCACTATTTTGGCTCAGGCTCCGCTGAATAAATAGTTTTTACGGAACTGATATCTTCATTCAGAGTAAATCTGTGTTTGTTCAGGAGATTTTGGAAGACTGACGCTGTTTTTTGGCGAGCTGAATGAGCTCGACAAAAGCGAGCAAGCCAAAAAGGACAAAGATAAAGTAGACAGGTGGGGGGATACGGAGCTCAAGGGTCAAGCTGATCAAAACGATAAACTGGAGAGCCGTCGTCGCTTTTCCCCAGCGTATGGAGCGGAATTGATAAGCCCGCCATTTGCCAGAGACTTTGAGATAAATCGCAAAAACGCAGAGAAAGACATCGCGGGTGACCATGGCAGCTGCTTGCCAGGGCTCAAACTGGTGTTCAATGAGGAGTACAGAGAGAGCGATGAAGACAAAGAGCTTGTCCATGGCGGGATCGAGTACAGCTCCGAGTTGTGTCGTTGAACGGAGACGCCTGGCCAAGAATCCATCAAGGGCATCGGTAAACATCGCCAACACGATAGCGATGAGGCGAAGGGCAATGCTGTGTGACAAAAAAAGGAGCGCTAAGGGTGCTCGCAACAGCGATAACCCATTCGATAGGCTAAACATTGTCTTCCTTTGCTTTTTTCCTTTTCTTATAACAGATGAGAACAATTACCGTCACACTGAAAGCTCCGAAGATTGCCAAATTGACCCATTTAACATTTGTATAGAGGACATCGATGTTTTTGCCCAAGGCATAGTACAGGCTAAAGGAGACAAAGCTCCACAGAAAGCATGCAATAGCGTCCCAAAGGGCAAACTTTGGGAAGGAGATTTTGCTCATTCCAGTGGACATGTAGAGGGCATTCCGAACGCCGAAAGGGATAAAGCGACCGAAAACCAGGGCAAGAGGCCCTCTTTTCTCGTAGAATTTCCTCATTCTGTCGACCCTCTTTTCACTCAGTAGCTTGGAGAAAATGGGGAGCTTCAAAATCCTTCTTCCGACAAGCCGCCCCAAAAAATAGGAGATCCAAGCAGAGAGGGTACACCCCAAATAAAGAGAAATGAAGAGGATGTAGAGATTCTCGGGGATGATTGTTGCTGCCATCGTGGCGCCAATGATCATGAGAAGGTCGATGCTAATGGGAACATTCATTCCAGCGAGCAGGGCAAGCCCAAATAATGCATAGTGGGCATGCTGAGCGTGACTCTGAATCCATTCTAAGAGAGTGTCCATGGAATCTTACCTGCTAGACTTCTGCCTTCGCATAAGAGGGCTCTTCTTCTGAGAGCGCTTCTTCTTCGGTAACCTCGAGCTTTTCATCGAGGGTGGTCAGTTGGCCAAACTCTTTGCCAAGAAGTCTTGTGGCAGAGATCCAACCTCCGATCACGAGGAGGAGGAAAATGCCGACAAAGGGAGCGCTGAGGGAGATCGATCCAAAGACCATGATGAGTCCTTGATGGATAACCGAGGCGCCAGATTTTCCGAGGCGCGAGCCGAATCCGTCAATAGCGGCTTTCCCCTTCATCCGACTCTCTTTGCTCAGAGGGATGAAGGCGAGCTCTTTTGTCGCATCAAAGAGCGTGTACTTGGAGGCCCTTGCAAAGACATTTTGCAGGGAGCCAAAGAAGACGCCCACAGCAAGTGGAGTGGCCCCCATAATCATTGTGAGCTTAGCGAGGGCCGAGTCTTGAAATAGGAAGCAGGAGAAGAAAGCTACGCCAGTTATGAGGAAGATCGCGGGGGGAATCAGGGCGCTTGTGGTCCAGGAGAACCTGCGCATGACCCATCCCGAAACAAAGGCACCGATGGTTGCGACGATGCCGACCCAAACGAGGACGTTACACATATAGGCGGTGAAGTCATTGGGATTGGGGTAGAGCTGCTTGACCTGGTCTTTCCAGACCACTTCGATCAGGGTAAGGGCGATGTTGAACATCAAGACGACGATGGCGATACACATCAAATATTTGGATTTGACCAAATATTTGAAATTGCGACGAATTCCCATTTTGATTTTTTTCGATTCGTCGGCTTTTGAGTGGATAACCGATCCATACCCGAGCTTCTTGTAGTGGAGCCAGCGGAAGATAGCCATGCTGAGCAGGCCTGCAAAAATGATGATTGCATTGAGCATAAAGAGAGCTTGGCTCCAGCCATCTGTTCCAAAGGGCAAATTGGGGTTGTATTTGTGAGTGGAGATGACATAGGAGAGGCGGCCCGACAAAATTGTGGCGAAATTGGCCCCCAGTCCCAAAATGGCATAGTAGCGCTTGGCATCTCGGACCGAGGTGACCTCATTGGCAAAGCCCCAGAAGAGAATGGTCATGATCATGGTGCTCCACATTTCGCTCATGATGTAGAAGCTGGTGAAGGTCCAGTTGCGGAAGATGGCGATCAGCCCTTCGAATCCTTGAGGGAGAATGGATTGGAGTTTGTCGGCGAGTCCATGAGGATGAAGGACCTCCCGATTGGGAAAGAGGAAGAGGGTGAAGATGAGGAAGAATCCCAGGAAAATGCTCATCAAGACATGGTAAACTTTTTCTCGAGAGAGCCAATTGGATAGGCGGGTGAAGATGAAAGTGAAGATGAGAGCGGCTGGCAAAATGGCCCATACCTTTAAGAAAGGAAGAGCTTCGGCTCCTGAAGAGGGAGCGGTGACAATCAAAGAGTCTTTTGTCGCGCGGAGGATACTATAGTTGAAGCAGATGAGGAAGAAGATCAGGAAAATCGGAACGAACTTTTTGTGTTCGTGGGCATAGATCGGCCAGAAGAGAGACCGCAATTTGCTAAACCCTGTAGGTGCCGACATACCTTGCCTGGTTAAAGCCTAATCATACTCGAAGATCGGATAAAAATAAATCGTAAAATTTGTTTGAAAATCGGGGAAAATCGGCTTCTTCAGCTTCTAAAAATCAACTGGAGTTTTTTTAGAGAACACTTTGAAATTTTTCCCTTTATAAGCTCAGGGAAATAAGCTAATTTAACAAGGATTTGAAATAGGCATCTTTCGAGGAGTTCTCAAAAGGTAAACAATAATTTCTGTTGAAAATGAAAGAAATAAATGTAGACATGGCGTGTAGTATATATCGCCTTTAAATTCAGCAAAAGGTGATTATGCTTGAAGAGCATCAATTCCCGGAAGATGGCCGTATTCGATGTATTCGAGCGAAGCTCCACCTCCTGTCGAGATATGGGAAAATTTATCGGCGATCCCGAGGTTATTGATCGCAGACACCGAATCTCCCCCTCCGATGATGGTCACGGCATTGAGGTTGGAAAGAGTCTCTGCAATTGCATTGGTCCCCGCTGCAAACGTGGAAAACTCGAAAACACCTAAAGGTCCGTTCCAAAAGACCATTTTTGCGTTTTCCAGAGTATTGGACCATTGCGTGCGAGTAGCAGGACCAATATCCATTCCCTGCCATCCCATTTTAATTCCCTGGTTTACTTCAATGGTTTTGTGATGGGCATCATTCGAAAATGCGTCCGCAATCACGAGGTCGATTGGGAGGAAAACGGGAATTTTTTTCTCCTCAGCTTCTTGCAAGAAGTCTTTGGCTTTTGGGATGAGTTCTTCTTCGCACAGAGAATCCCCAATTGAAATTCCCTGGGCTTTAAAGAAGGTGTAGGCCATTCCGCCCCCGATGAAGAGCGCATCCACCTTGGAGAGAAGGGAGTTGAGTACGCCGAGCTTAGATGACACTTTGGCTCCACCAATAATTGCGTAGAAGGGATGCTCGGGCTTTTCAAAGTGTTTGCCAAGAAAAGAGATCTCCTTTTCAAGCAAAAAGCCCGGGGCTGCTAAATTTGGAAAATACTTCGCGATAGTCGCAGTTGAGCTGTGAGCCCTGTGGGCTGTGCCAAATGCGTCGTTCACATAGAAATCACCAAAAGAGGCGAGTTTTTTCGCAAAGCTTGGGTCCTTTTCCGGATTTTCTTCTGCTTCATGGAAGCGAAGATTTTCAAGCAACAGTACTTCGCCGGGTTTGAGTGCTTCCACTTTTTTTTCTGCACTTCTGCCGATACAGTCCTTAGCAAACTCCACCTTTTGACCTAAGAGTTCTTCGAGGTGTATCGCGCAAGGGCGAAGGGAAAGGTCGGTGTTGAATTGCCCTTTGGGTCTTCCCAAATGGCTCATGAGGATCACAGCAGCATCTTTTTTGAGAAGGTAGCTAATGGTGGGCAGAGCTGCTTTGATCCGCGTGTCATCCGTAATTTTCCCCTCTTTATTTAACGGGACATTGAAATCGACACGGACGAGAACTTTTTTTCCTGAGACGGGGAGATCTTTTATGTTCATAACTCTGAAAAGGGGTTGGAAGCTTGGTGGAAGCGCTGACCTTTCTTTCGATTCTTCAATTCAGTTTTAATTGAAAAGAGGAGATCTTGATCGAAGTCTTTATTCACGGCCCATCGCAAATACTCGATGGGAATTTCTGAAAAGCGCCTCCCTTTGTGTTTGCCCAGAGGCATTGTCTTAAGTAAAATGGGACGTTCCAGACGGATGCGCAAGTCTTTCGAGGTTTTAAAGCCCTCGCATAAGTACTTGAACACTTCGATATTGACAATCACATCGCTCATAGCTCGATGGGCACCTTCTTCGGCAATGTTAAAGTGTTTGCGGAGTTGCTGCAGCGAGTTGACGGGGCTTTCTCCATAAAGTCTTGCCATACGCAATGTATCAAAAAAGGGGTTTTTGTCGATGTTGCATGGAATTTGCGCTCGCTTACACTCTTCGGCTATGAAGGCAATGTCCATTCCAATGCCGTGTCCCACGATTGTGTTATTCGCGATCATTTTGAGGACTTTGGGCATCACTTCCTTGGCTTTGGGTTTCCCCTCGACCATCTCGTCAGTGATGTGGTGAATTTCGATAGTGTTTTCGGGGATTTTTCTCTCAGGATCGATGAGTGTTTCAAAACTCTCGAGGATCTGATTGAAATGAAAAAGGCAGACGGCTATCTCAATCATCCGATCTTCACGGGGCTCAAGCCCTGTTGTCTCGCAATCGAGACAGACAAATGTCTCTTTTTCGATCAATCCCATCCGATCCTAAGTTTGATTTCTTTCATCAATTGGACGCGGGCTTTGGCGTCTTTAATGGAGTAAGTAATATAGGGTGAAGGTGTACCATGAGTTGTTTCGGCAAGCAAGGCTAAACTTTCTCGACACTGGCGCTCTAGGGCTCCTCGATTGAGCTTGTCGGCTTTTGTGAAAACGATGACGAAAGATCTTTCGAAGTGGCTCGCCCACTCGGCAAAAGCCAAATCGTCTTTAGTAGGCAAATGGCGGGCGTCGATGAGGTGCAAAATAAGCCGCAAGTTTTGCCTTTCATTTAAATAGTCTTCCATGAGCTCGCCCCATTCACTCCGCACCTTTTTGGACACTTTGGCAAAGCCATACCCGGGAAGATCGACGAGGGCGAGTTTGTCGTCCAAGGTGAAGAAATTGACAAGACGAGTTTTTCCCGGCTTCGAGGAGATGTGGGCGAGCTTCCGATTTTGTGTGAGATGGTTGAGGAGCGAGGATTTTCCCACATTGGATTTTCCGACAAACGCGACCTCGGGGATGTCTTTCCCATCTTCTGTTTTGAGATCGGGGAAGTGTTCCTTTGAAGAGGCGGATAGGAGGAATGTGGCGTTTTTAAACATCGATCCTCCTTGTCTGTTCATCGACATGGGACAAGGTGACATGTTGAGTTGTTTTGGGAAGGAGCGAGGCAATCCGATCGGGCCACTCGATGAGGCAAATGCCATCGCTTTCGAAAAAATCGACAAATCCCTTTGCGACAAACTCTTCAGCGCTCTTGAGGCGATAGAGATCGAAGTGATAAATGGGCAGAGGACCTTCATAGAGGTTCATCAAGGTGAAGGTAGGGGATTGGATTGCATCAAAAGGAATTCCCATGAGCTCGGCGACGATTCCCTTGACAAAAGTGGTTTTGCCCGATCCGAGATCTCCATGAAGGGCGATGGTAGCCGATGGTTTGAGGGTCTTTGCCCACTGCCCCCCAAATCTCTGGGTAGCTGAGGGCTCATGCGTGATCATCCTGCTGCTTCTTCCTCGAGCCATCCCTCAACATACGGGGTCATCTCGGGGAATGCAGCAAGAGCTTCGACAAACTTTGAAATCTTTTCTTCTTGGAGCTTATCTTGAATAAATGCGAGGAAGTTTTCTTCGATTTCAAAGCGATTTTGTGTGGGAACTTCAATGAGGGGGATTTTTTTGATCTGGTTGTTTGTGAAGTCGTCGATGACGGCTTTTTTGCTATTAAAGAGTTTTCCTGTCACAGCAGAGGAATAGACCGTTTTGGTGATGGGGGCTTTTCTCTGCACAATATAATTTTTAATGACCTCGGGGTCGTCTGAGACGAAGAAGCGCTTGACGCGTACTCCGTCGACTCTCTCCGTATTTTCAGGGCAATTGGAGACCCAATCGTAGATGGCATCTTGGGGATTGGGATGGGTGTTATTCCCAAAGACCTTTCCAGTAAAGGGACAGATGTAAATTTTAGTGGTTTGTTCGTTGACACTTTCTTTTTGAAACTGGATCTTGATTTCCGTCTCTCTCCAGAGTTTGCCCATGCTTTCCAGATGCTTGATCAGTTCCTCTTTCCCTTGGTAAATTTTCTTTTCACGGATAAAGAGGACGGGTTCGATTTTGAGTTTTTTCTCGAGGAAAAACAGATAGGTAATGACAACGTCTGCTTTCTTATTTTTCTTGAGAAAGCCCAAAATTTCATCTTTTAAATTTTCTGATACTTGCATGAAATACTCCTGAAAACAGTCAAGATACCACGTTATATGGATATTCTTCAACAACTCCAAGGGAAGCATCTCCGAGACATGTGAAAAAAGATTTTTTTTCCAATCTTTTTGTCCAGTAAAATTTATGCATAACACTATTCTCTTCTCCACCTGAACGCAGCAAATTAATTGCTTTTTTGTCGGAACAAATGTAGACTAAACAGACTGCTTTATATTGGAGGATTTCGGATATGACAACAGTTTTGGAAGAAAGTCTTGTTCTCGAAGATATCAAAGTTCCCGGATTTCACCGGGTTATTCGAGCGACGGACAAAAAACGCGGACTCGATGCGATTATCGCCATTCACGACCTCAGCTTGAGTAAATCAGCCCTTGGCGGGACCCGCATTCACAAGTATAAAACTTTTGAAGAAGCCCTCACTGATGCCACCCGGCTCGCCAGAGGGATGACGTACAAGTCAGCTGCCGTGCAAGCGGGTTGGGGTGGAGGAAAAAGCGTCATCAATGCGGATCCCCACTACGACAAAAATGAAGAGCTCCTCACCGCATTTGCAGAAGCAGTTAACCGCCTCAAAGGGATGTATATCTGTGCCGAAGATTCGGGATGCACGACGAAGGATGTTGCTATCATTGCAGAAACCACTCCCTATGTCGTTGGCCTGCCCCATGAAAAGAGCAGTGGCAATCCCTCTCCCTTTACTGCCTGGGGAGTTTTCCGCGGAATCCAAGTCGTGATGAATCAGCTGTTCGGAAACGACTCTGTCGAAGGGCGTACCATTGCCATTCAAGGGCTCGGAAGTGTCGGAGCGCGCCTAGCAGAGCTCCTCTTTTGGCACGGCGGGAAAATTGTCGTGACTGACATCCATATGGAGCGCGCCGAAGCCCTTGCAAAGCAGTTTGGCGGCAGAGCAGTGGCTCCAGAAGCCATTTATGAAGTTCCCTGCGATGTCTTTTCTCCCTGTGCCTTAGGGGGAATCATCAATCCCGATACCATCGAAAAACTCCGCTGTCGAGCGATTGCCGGAGCTGCGAACAATCAGCTGCTCACATCGAGTGACGCCGAGGAGCTCAGACGCCTTGGAATTCTCTATGCACCCGACTTTGTCATCAATGCGGGAGGACTCATCAACGTCTCAGAGGAGACGACAAAAGAGGGATATAACCCCTTCACCGCACGCCGAAAAGTTGATAACCTATACGATCAGCTCAAGCTCGTCTTCAATATCGCCAGAGAAAATGGTATTTCGACAGAAAAAGCAGTGATGCAGCTGTTGAATTACCGAATTGAATACGGCATAGGAAGACGGGTAGATCCGATTTACATGCACCATGCAGGAATCCGTTTCTAACAGAAAAAGGCATTCATGCAAACCATCGCCAAAAGGCTTGAAGACTCTTTGCACAGTGCTCTGCTCGCTGCATTTGGCAAAGCCCTCCAAGAGCATCCGGAGCACTTGCAATCCGAGTTGACCCAGTCGACTCAACCAAAATTTGGGCATTACCAGTGCAATAATGCTCCCAAGCTCGCTGGTATCTTGGGAAAAAATCCCCGAGAAGTTGCAAGCACCATCGCAAGCGCCATCGACGCCCCAGAGATGATCGAGAAGCTCGAGATCGCAGGGCCTGGATTTATCAATATTACCCTCAAAACCTCATTTCTCGAGAAGGAAATTGAAGAGATGATGCGCGACTCCCACTGTGGCGTTCCCATCGCTTCTGAAAAAGACAAAGTCATTGTCGAGTTTTCCTCTCCCAACATTGCCAAAGAACTCCATGTGGGGCATTTGCGCTCGACGATTATTGGGGATTCGATTGCTCGTCTCCTCGAGTTTTTGGGCTATGATGTACTTCGGCTCAATCACATTGGCGATTGGGGGACTCAATTTGGGATGTTGATCGCCTATTTGCGCACATTTGAACCCGATTTTTTTGCCGGAAAGAAAACAGCTGATCTGGCAAAACTCATGGAGTGGTACCGCTTAGCGAAACAGCACTTCGATGCCGATCCCGAATTTAAGAAACAGGCACAGCTCGAAGTGGTGAGACTTCAAGGGGGAGATGAGGCGAGCCGCGAAGCTTGGCAGATGATCTGTGATATCTCCAGACGCGCATTCCAGGAGATTTATTCCCTCCTCGATATCGAGATCGAAGAGCGAGGCGAGTCATTTTACAACCCTATGCTCCCCGAAGTGGTCGCTGATATGGAAAAAAGGGGACTTATCACCGAATCCGATCGAGCCAGATGCGTTTTTCTCGAGGGATTTACCTCGCGCGACGGCTCACCCCTTCCCATGATTGTCCAAAAATCGGATGGAGGTTACAACTATGCGACAACCGATATGGCCGCAGTCCGCCATCGGATTGAAAAAGAGGGAGCTAAGCGAATCATCATGGTGACAGACGCTGGGCAAAGTCTCCACTTTCAGATGATTGCAAAAGCTGCGGAAAAAGCGGGGTATCTCGATCCGGAAAAAGTGGCTTACGACCACGTCCCTTTTGGAGTAGTACTTGGAGCTGATGGGAAGAAGTTCAAGACTCGAAGTGGAGAAACGGTCAAACTCGTCTCACTCATCGATGAGGCAATTGCCCGGGCAAAAGCGATTTTCAAAGAGCGACTTCCAGAGGCTTCGGAAAAAGAGATCGATGAGCTCGGCACCATCTTAGGCATTGATGCAATTAAATATGCCGACCTGGCTTCTCATCGTCTCAAAGATTACGTTTTCAGCTTTGATCGGATGCTTCGCTTTGAGGGAAACACCGCAGCGTTTCTTCTCTATTCCTATGTGCGAATTCAGGGGATTAAGAGGAAGCTTCCAGGAGAACTCAACCCAAATGCACCTGTAAGACTCACTCAAGATGCTGAAATCAATCTCGCTCTCCATCTCAGGCGCTTTGGTGAAACTCTCGAAATGATGGCTCGCGACCTCCTTCCCAATCGCCTCTGTGAGTATCTCTATGAACTCTCAGAAAAATTCAATGCCTTTTTCCGGGACTGTCAAGTGATTGGTTCCGAAGAGGAGAAAAGTCGCCTCGTCCTCATAGAAGCGACCGAGCGGATTTTGGGAAAAGGCCTGCAGCTTCTCGGTCTCAAAACTCTCCCTCGCATGTAAATCTCATTTTCGCTATAGACTGATGTATGGAAGCGACGCCTTTCCAGATTGTGTCGACACTCTTCTTTGCTCTTGCGATTGTGCACGTCTTTTTTTCTGACAAATTTCAAAAAAAAGCAGTTGTTTCAAAGAAAGGCGCTCATGCTTTCTATGCCTTTTTCGGCAACACCACCATCATTTTTGGAATTTGGCTCGTTCCGACCCTCATTTTGATGTTTGTTTTCGAAGGTCCTCAGGCCGTTCAACAAACCTTCGAAACAATCAACTACCGAGAACCCTTTGCTTATTTCGTTTTGATCACCATTGCTACCGTTCGACCAATGATCCAGCTCTTCCACTTTGTGATGGCAAAAATCAGCGATCTCTTTGGGAATCGCCTTTCCCTTTGGTGGGGATCAGTGTTATTTCTCTCTTCCTTGATCGGAGGCATTTTCTCTCCCATTGCCGTGATGGCGCTACTGTGTTTATATCTCTCCACAACTTTTTTTCATATCAAACCGAGTCGGCACCTCACCTATTTCACCTTTACCATCATTTTAGTTGCGATGAGTGCATCGGCAACCATCTTTCCCTTCAACTTCAACTTCTTTTTCCAGTTTGTGGATCCCAATTTGAGTCATCGCGAGCTCTTTCGCCTTTTTGGGGTCAAAGCTCTGATTGCCGTCATTGCCCTTATCGGATTGGGGATGGGAATGTTTCGAAATGAATTTCACAAAATGAAAGAGAGGGCTTTTAAAATCACCCATGACAAAGGGCCTATTACAGCGCGCCATCTCTTCTATTTTCTCCTTCTAGTCCTCGCATCATTTGGAAGTGAAAATGCCTACATCCTCTTGATGGCCATTGCGATTGCGATCATCATTCACAAGGGTTTTTATAGAGAAAAGGGAAAAGAAGGGCAACTCCGGCTCTATTTACCTCTGACAATCGCCTTTTTTACGGCGACACTGCAAATTTTTGCACGCCTCCAAGCTTGGTGGGCAGTCGACCTTCTGAAAAACTTGGATCAGGTCCAAACGTTTTTCTGGACCTATCTACTCACAGGACTCAATGAGCACGTCCCACTCGAAGCGTCATCCTTTACGAAAAATGTCAGCTTTCTCGCCGTCGTTGCAGGAGGAGGACTTACCCTCATTGCCAAATCGGCCAATATCGTGGCAAAAAAACTTCTCAAGCACAACTTCCCCGATCATGCGATCTCTCCTTTCCGTCACCTCATTTATGCGATTCCTCTGACATTCTTATTTGCTCTCATTGTCTTATTCTTAGGGAGAGTGATTTGAGCTTCAAGAAGACCTGCTATTCAGAAAGTTTTTCCCTATTTGCGAAAGCGGTCGATCTTTTTGCTGCGGATCTCTCTGGGAATCATTTTTTTGGTACGGACTGCTCAAAGTTCTCGATATGAGCCCTGTGGAAGATCTCGTCGAAAGAGCCACGATCTTATTCGAAAAAATCGAACCCTGTAAGTTTCGACGTGATTCCAGCAAAAGAAACTAAGCTCAAAATGCCTTTCCTTTCTTGATCAAGCGCAGGATTGATTGAAAACCGATTTCCTCGAATTTTACGGGGAAATGGATTGCCTTCTAGATGGATGTTGGGGGAGATATTGTCAAAAGTTGTGGATTGGCCTTGAGCGCATCCTCGCATTTTTCTAAGCTACCTGTTGTTTTTCATTCGCTTCTTCGCCATCTT
>Ga0307436_1001176_pt1 | contig 11728 bp, 7 predicted proteins | sample SalMarWE160440MG_FD_202513 | JGI IMG/M metagenome (GOLD analysis project Ga0307436, IMG submission 202513) | Salt marsh sediment microbial communities from the Plum Island Ecosystem LTER, Massachusetts, United States - WE1604-40 | ecosystem: Environmental > Aquatic > Marine > Intertidal zone >...
TGTGAGGCGCCCTCGATCGTCCTGAGCCGGTGCCAGTTGTCCACGTAGAAATTGTTCATCGCCGTGCGCCAGCGGAAGATGAAGTGGCTGACGAAGAAGCGGGTGAGAACGCCGACAAACACCGCCACGAAGGCGATCCCCGCGAATGTCAACAGGAAGCCGAAGAACTCGCCGATGGTGACCGGCCGGGTCTTGCCCAACGCCGCCTGGATCATGTCGTAGAAGGGGCCGTACCAGGCGTTGATCGCCACGCTCACCTGGACCTGGAAATAGGTCGTGAACAGGATCAGCGCCGAGCCGAGGATCGACCATCGCTCCCAGGGATGGGGCGCATAAAAGTGCCAAAACCCGGCGAACAGCGCGACCGCCACGGCGAAATAGGCATAGAAGAACAGGAACTCGGGGGTCCAGAAGAGCTGGACGCCGATGACCGGCTCCACGCCCTCCGGCGAAACGACGACGCCGAACGCACGACCGATCTCGGCGCCGAACAGGTACCAGGCGGCGATGACCACCAGCGCCCAGACAATGGCTGAGGTGAAGAACAGCCTCGGCCTCGGGAAGAACGAAACGAACATGGGAGGTCTCCTTGCTGCTCGGCGACCGATGGTGCTGGCTAGCCGAACGACGATGAGCGAGAAGGCACGCCGCGGCAATCGACGTAAACGATGAGAGAAACTAGGCGCCGCACCGGCGTAGGCCAGGCGAGCCCCGGTCGGTCGCTACACAAGTTCGACCTGGAGCACGCCCTTGACCGCGCGCAGCGCGCTCGCAACCTGCGGCGTCACTGGATAGCGGCCTGGCAGCCGCATTTCGATCTCGCGCAGCCCCTCGTCGAGAACTAGCACGAGACTGGCCTCACCGTCCCCGCGCCCGCCCAGATGCCTGGCGAGGCTGGCGAGCGGCGCGGCGTCGCGGACAAACACGCGGATCTGCTTGAGACCGGCCATCACCGCGTCGAGTGACTCGACCGATTGGATGCGCACGTTTATCCCCTCCGGGCGCTCCTCGGCGGAGACCAGGGCCACCACCGAGCGACCTGGTTCGAGGAGATCGCGGTACTGCGACAATCCCTCGGAGAAGAGCACCGCCTCGTACGACCCGGTCGGGTCGGACAGGCGGACGACCGCCATGCGATTGCCGGAGCGGATGCGTCGTTCCTGGCGGGCGGTCACGGTGCCGGCAAGACGACCGGCGGTGGCGCCGTTGTGGACCGATTCAACGAACTCCTCCCAGGCCTGCACGCGCATCCTCTGGAGCACCGCCCGATACTCGTCGAGCGGGTGCGCAGACAGATAGAAGCCGACCGCATCGTGCTCGCGAGTGAGCTTTTCCGCCGCCAGCCACGGGTCCACTACCGGCAGCAGCAGCGGCTGGCGCTCTTCCGCTGCCCCGAACATGTCCCCCTGTCCGAGAACGACGCTGTCGTGGGCGTGGGCGGCGACCGCCAGGATGCGGTCGACGCCGGCGGTCAGCCGGGCGCGATCGGCTTCCAGTTCGTCGAGGGCGCCGGCCGCGATCAGGCTTTCGAGAACGCGCTTGTTGATGATCTTCGGATTGATGCGGCGCGCAAACTCGGCCAGCTCGCGGAACGGACGGTCGCCGCGCACCTCGACCAGGTGCTCGACCGCCTGCGCGCCGACGCCTTTCAAGGCAGCCAGCGAATAGAGGATGCGCCCGTCGGCGACATCGAAATCGACGCCGGAGCGGTTGATCGACGGCGGCTCGACCGTGATGCCGAGCCTGATCGCCTCGCGGCGGAACTCGGCGATCTTGTCGGTATTGCCGCGTTCGAGGGTCAGCGAGGCCGCCATGAACTCGACGGGGTAATTGGCCTTCATGTAGGCGGTCTGGTACGTGATCAGCGCATAGGGGGCCGAGTGCGACTTGTTGAAGCCGTATTCGGCGAACTTGGCGCAGGCATCGAATATGTTGCTGGCGGTCTCCTGCGGTATGCCACGCTCGACGGCGCCGGAGACGAAGCGGTCGCGCTGGGCGGCCATCTCCGAGCGGATCTTCTTGCCCATCGCGCGGCGCAACAGATCGGCCTCGGCCAGCGTGTAGCCGGCGAGCACCTGGGCGATCTGCATCACCTGCTCTTGATAGACGATGACCCCGAAAGTCTCCTTGAGGATGCTTTCCAGCAGCGGATGGATGTACTCGGGCTGCTCGCGCCCGTGCTTGCGCAGGCAATAGGTGGGAATGTTGGCCATCGGGCCGGGCCGGTAGAGTGCCACCAGCGCGATCAGGTCGTCGAAGCGGTCGGGGCGCATGTCGATGACCGCGCGGCGCATGCCGCCCGATTCAAGTTGGAAAATGCCGACCGTTTCGCCACGTGCCAGTGGGCCATAACTATTTGAATCATCAAGAGGAATACGAGAGAGTTCGACCTCGATGCCGCGCCGCCGCACGAGTTTGACCGCCTGGTCGAGCACGGTCAGCGTCTTGAGGCCGAGGAAGTCGAACTTGACCAGGCCCGCCTGCTCCACCCACTTCATGTTGAACTGGCTGACCGGCATGCCCGAGCGCGGATCACGGTAGAGCGGCACCAGCTCGATCAGCGGCCGGTCGCCGATGACGATGCCGGCGGCATGGGTGGAGGCATGGCGATAGAGGCCTTCCAGTTTCTGCGCGATGATCAGCAGCCGATCGACCAGCGGATCGCGCTCCCGCTCGACCTCGAAGCGCGGGTCGTCGGCGATTGCCCGCTCGAGCTTGATCGGATTGGCCGGGTTCTGCGGCACCATCTTGGCCAGACGATCGACCTGGCCGTAGGGCATCTGCAGCACGCGCCCGACGTCGCGGATGACGGCGCGCGCCTGCAGCGTGCCGAAGGTGATGATCTGGGCGACGTGGTCGGCGCCGTATTTCCCCTGAACGTAGCGAATGACCTCGTCGCGCCGGTCCTGACAGAAGTCGACGTCGAAATCGGGCATCGACACCCGGTCCGGGTTGAGGAAGCGTTCGAAGATGAGATTGAAGCGCAGCGGGTCGAGGTCGGTGATGGTGAGCGCCCAGGCCACCACCGAGCCGGCGCCTGACCCGCGGCCGGGGCCGACCGGGATGCCCTGGCGCTTCGCCCATTGGATGAAATCGGCGACGATGAGGAAGTAGCCCGGGTACTTCATCCCCTCGATGACGCCGAGCTCGTACTCAAGCCGGGCGAAATAATCGCTCTCGGCGAGCCCGTGGGCGACGCCGTGGGCGGCAAGACGCCGGGCCAGCCCGTCGCGGGCGGCCTTGCGCAACATCGCCGCTTCGGATGTCTGCACCGCCATTGCATCGCTGCCGGCGTCGGCGAAGCGCGGCAGGATCGGTTTGCGGGTGCGCGGCCACCACACGCAGCGCACCGCGATCTCCACCGTGTTGTCGACGGCCTCAGGCAGGTCGTTGAACAGCTCGACCATCTCGGCGCGCGACTTGAAATAGTGGTTCTCCGACAACCGCCGGCGGTGGTCGTCGGCGATAACCGTGCCTTCCGCGATGGCGATCAGCGCGTCATGGGCTTCGTAGTCGGAGCGCATCGGGAAGAACGGCTCGTTGGTGGCGACCAGCGGCAGACCGCGTCGATAGGCCATGTCCACCAGCACCGGTTCGACCGCCCTCTCGCCACCAAGTCCGTGGCGCTGGAGCTCGACGTAGAGGCGATCGCCGAAAAGAGCGGCCAGTCGATCGACACGGCCGCCGGCAAGCTCGCTCTGCCCCGCCGCGATTGCCCGGTCGATCGGTCCGCCGGGACCGCCGGTCAGCGCGATCAGGCCGTCGCCCAGACTCTCCAGCCGCGCGACGGCGACATGCGGTCTGACGCCGCCGTCGGCCTCCATGAACGACTGCGAGACGAGTTTGACCAGGTTGCAGTAGCCCTGTTCGTTGGCGGCGATGAGGACGATGTCGGCGAGGTCGGGCCGCCGCGGCTGGCCGGGCGCGACCGGCACGGCCCCGTCGGCGAAATCGACCGCGACCTGACAACCGACGATCGGCTGGATGCCGTTGGCGATCATCGTCTCGGCGAACTCGAGAGCGCCGAACAGATTGCCCGTATCGGCTATTCCTGCCGCCGGCATCGCATCGGCAACGGCCAGCGCGGCGAGCCGCTTGATCGGCAGCGCCCCCTCCAGCAACGAATAGGCCGAATGAACTCTCAGGTGAACGAACCCGGCTTCGTCGGCGACCCGACTCATCCATGTCCCTCCTCGACGGCGCCGAAGTGTCGGCGATGGGCTGGAACGTGTCCACCGGCGCCGTCACCGCCCGCGCCCGCGGCTCTATGCCGGGCAGACTTGCTTGTACCGCCTAGCCGGCCTCCTTGCCCGTCGCCCGGTCGCGGTCGCTTACGATGTTGCGACGGGTTGCGCTCTTCGGCCAGTCGAGCTCGGCGACGCGGCCTTCGTTCAGCGTGATGCGTCGATCCATGCGGGCGGCAAGATCGTGGTTGTGGGTGGCGATCAGTGCTGCCAGTCGCGAGCCGCGCACCAGCCTGATGAGGCCGTCGAAGACCATGCCGGAGGTGTGCGGATCGAGATTGCCGGTCGGTTCGTCGGCGAGCAGCAGGCGCGGCGCATTGGCGACGGCGCGGGCGATCGCCACCCGCTGCTGTTCCCCGCCGGACAGTTCCGCCGGCCGGTGGCTTGCCCGCTCCTTGACCCGCATGTAGGCGAGCAGCTGCATCGAGCGGCGCATTGCCTCTGTGCGCTCGATGCCGCGAATGAGCTGGGGCATCATCACGTTCTCGAGCGCGGTAAATTCCGGCAGCAGGTGGTGGAACTGGTAGACGAAGCCGATGTGGATTCGGCGGATGGTCGTGCGGTCCTGGTCGCGCAGCTTGCCGGCCGCACGGCCGCTGATGATGACGTCGCCGGCATCGGGCCGCTCGAGCAGCCCGGCGATCTGGAGCAGCGTCGATTTGCCCGCCCCCGACGGTGCCACCAGCGCCACCATCTCGCCGGGATGGATTTCGAGGTCGACCCCGTCGAGCACGGTCAGTTGGCCGCCGGCGCTGGCGTAGCGCCGCACGACCGAAGCGAGCCGAAGGATCGGCCGTCGCGTCGCCTTGCGCGTGTGTTGGGGCGTTGTTGTCATTCGTAGCGCAGCGCGTCGACCGGATCGAGCCGTGCCGCTCGCCAGGCCGGATACAGGGTCGCCAGGAACGACAACGCCAGCGCCATGACGATGACCGTGGCGGTCTCGCGTCCATCCATTTGGGCCGGCAACTGGCTGAGGAAGTAGAGCTCCGGCGAGAACAGCTCGGTCCGCGTCAGCCGCGAAATGAACTGGCGGATCGGCTCGATGTTGAGGCTGACCACCACCCCGATGACGAAGCCGGCAAGCGTCCCGAACGTGCCGATCGACGCACCGGTGATGAAGAACACGCGCAGGATCGCACCCCGCGTCGCCCCCATGGTTCTCAGGATGGCGATGTCGTGAGCCTTGTCCTTCACCAGCATGGTGAGGCCCGAGATGATGTTGAGCGCCGCCACCAGCACGATCAACGTGAGGATCAGGAACATGACATTGCGCTCGACCTCGAGGGCGGAGAAGAAGGTCGCGTTGCGCTCCTGCCAGTCGGTCAGCAGCACCTGGCGGTTGGCGGCGTGCTCGATCGCCGGCCTCAGCCTGTCGACCGCGTCGGCGTCGTGGAGATAGACCTCGACCGCGCTCGCCTGGCCGGCAAGGTCGAAATAGAGCTGCGCCTGCGAGAACGGCATGATGACGACGGTCGAATCGTATTCCGACATGCCGATCTCGAAGATCGCAACCACCGGGTAGGCTTTGATGCGCGGTGTGACGCCAAACGGCGTGATCGCGCCGTGCGGTTGCACCAGTGTCAGTCGCGAACCGATGGTCAGGCCGAGGTCCGCGGCGAGCCGCGTGCCGATGGCGACGCCGCCCGACTTGTCGAAGTTGGCAAGCGTGCCCAAGCGGACGTTGTTGAAGATGCCGGGGACCTTGGGCAGATCCTGCTGACGCAGGCCGCGCACCAGCACGCCGCTTGACGAGTTCTCGCCGCTCGCCAGCGCCTGACCCTCGACCAGCGGCACCGCCGCCTTCACGCCTGGCACCTGCGCGATGCGATCGGCGACGCCGGCGTAGTCGGTGAGCTTGCTGTCCATCGGCTGGACGATCAGGTGCCCGTTGAGGCCGAGGATCTTGCTGATCAGCTCGGCGCGGAACCCGTTCATGACCGCCATGACGATGATCAGGGTGGCGACGCCCAGCATGATGCCGATGAAGGAAAACCCGGCGATGACCGAGATGAAGGCTTCCCGACGGCGCGATCGCAGATAGCGACCGGCAATCGTCCACTCGTAGCGGGCGAAGGGCCGCGTGCCAATCGGAGTCGCCATTCGCCTACCGCTTTCCTTCGCCGACCAACCGGTTGATCACCGCGTCGAGCGCGAGGGTCTCGCGCGCGCCGCTCGCTCGCCGCTTGATTTCCACCTCGCCCCGCTCCAGCCCCTTGGGCCCGACGATCACCTGCCACGGCAGCCCGATCAGGTCCATGGTTGCGAACTTGGCTCCGGCCCGCTGGTCGAGATCATCGTAAAGCACTGAAATTCCGGCTTTCTTGAGACGCGCGTAGAGACCGTCGCTGGCCGCGTCGACAGCGTCAGCGCCCGCCTTGAGGTTGATCAGCCCGACCGCGAACGGCGCCACGGTGTCCGGCCAGATGATGCCCGCCTCGTCGTGGCTTGCCTCGATCACCGCGGCGACGAGCCGTGACACCCCAATGCCGTACGAGCCTCCATGAACCGCCCGGTCGACGCCGTCCGGCCCCGATACCGTCGTCTTCATCGGCACCGAGTATTTGGTGCCGAAATAGAATATCTGCCCGACTTCGATGCCGCGCGTGGCGAGCTGCCGGTCCTTGGGCACTTCATGGTCGAAGCGATCGGCCTCATGCACGTCCTCGGTGGCCGCATAATGCGCCGTCCACGGATCGATCAGCGCTCGCAGATCGCCGTCGTAGTCGACGTCCTCGCCCGGCACCGGCGTGTCGAGAATTGCCTTGTCGCAGTAAACCGCCGATTCGCCGGTGTCGGCGAGCACCAGGAACTCGTGGCTGAGGTCACCGCCGATCGGTCCGGTCTCGCCGCGCATCGGTATGGCGGTGAGACCCATGCGGGCGAACGTCCGCAGGTAGGCGATGAACATCTTGTCGTAGGCCACCAGCGCCGACGCCTTGTCGATGTCGAACGAGTAGGCGTCCTTCATGAGGAATTCGCGCCCGCGCATGACGCCGAATCGCGGGCGCACCTCGTCACGGAACTTCCACTGAATGTGATAGAGATTGAGCGGCAGCGCCCGATACGAGCTGATGTAGGCGCGAAAAATATCGAGCACCATTTCCTCGTTGGTCGGCCCGTAGAGCATGTCGCGCTCGTGACGATCGGTGATGCGCAGCATCTCCTTGCCGTAGTCGTCGTAGCGACCGCTCTCGCGCCACAGGTCGGCCGGCTGCAGGGTCGGCATCAAGATCTCGATGGCGCCCGCGCGGTCCTGCTCCTCGCGCACGATCTGCTCGATTTTGGCCAGCACCCGCCGGCCGAGCGGCAGCCATGAGTAGATGCCGGCCGCCTGTTGGCGGATCATGCCGGCGCGCAGCATCAGCCGGTGCGAGATCACCTCGGCCTCCTTCGGCGTCTCGCGCAGAATCGGCAGGAAGTAGCGGGACAGACGCATTGTCGCAAACCATCCTCAAACAGGCTTAACGGGCGAGGCAGTCAATCGGCACGCCCGCAAAAACACAAGCCCTTGGTCCCGCCCGATCGACTGCCGCCGAATTTGGCACCGGTGCCCGCTGACTACTTGGCGCGCAACGGGCGATTCGCGCAAAATTCTTGCGACGGTGCTCACAAAATGGTGACAAGTGCCTTCAGTTTGGCTAGGGTTCATTCCATAAGCGGGAGGTGGTGGCCGGACTGGCCGCCGGTCCCAGAAAAGGCATCGCGGTCTAAGTCTTGGGAGGAAGATCCCTTCGCGCGCGCCGGTTGGCTGCTGCCACAGCGCCCTGACAACAAGGTCCAAGCGCCTATTGGGCCCAAGGGCGTTGTCGGAAGGGTTGAGACGCGGAACTCGTGGAGCAAGGCCGGAAGGCCTTGCTTTTTTATTGGCACAGGCGGAACTGCTTGGTGACCAGTATCCGCAAGAGGGCGACCACCGCGGCCCTAACCACCGGCGTCGTCACCACGGTATGCAGCAGATGCGGTCCTGCCAGCACGCTGTGCGCGCCGTCTCGCGCACCACCTCGCCTTCTCCTTCTGCCCGCCCATGCGCCAAGGTAAGACGGCAAAGCAAACCGGCCGTCACAGAATGAAAGGGGGCACGACGAAGCCGATGACGCTCACGCCTGCTCCAGCTCGATGAGCGTGCCCAGGAAGTCCTTGGGATGGACGAAGATGACCGGCTTGCCGTGCGCCCCGATCTTGGGCTCGCCGTCGCCGAGGATGCGTGCCCCCTTGGCGGCGAGGTCGCGCCCGGCGGCACGCACGTCGGCGACCTCGTAGCAGACGTGGTGGATGCCGCCGAACGGGTTGCGGTCGAGAAAAGCGGCGATGGGCGAACGCTCGCCGAGCGGCGCGATCAACTCGATCCTGGTGTTGGGGAGATCGACGAAGACGGTGGTGACCCCGTGCTCGGGCTGGGCCACCGGCTGTGACACTTTGGCTCCGAGGGTGTCGCGATAGAGCGCACCGGCGGCGGCGAGATCGTTGACCGCGATCGCCACGTGATTGAGCCGGCCGATCATGGCAGGCTCATACGATTGCCACCAGAACAGTGCAAACCGGTTTTTTGCCCCATGTTTCCTCAATGGCGGCGCGGATCGCCCGCCGTACTGCCTCGCGGACGAGATCGGGGTCCCGTCGCCGCCGGCGTGGAATCGACTCCAGCGCGGCAAGCGCGCCGTTCAGGGCCGTTTCCCCGAGCGGCCGGCCGTCGGTGCCACGGAGCGGCAGCCCGCTCAGTGCGATTTGGGGATCGGCCGCCAGGTCACCGCCTTCGTCGAGGATCACGGCCGCCGCCACATGCCCGGCGAAAGCCAGCCGGCGCCGCTCGCTCACCCCGACCGCGTCGAGAGCGCCGATAAGACGCCCGTCCTTGTAGAGCCGCCCGACGTCGATCTCATCGATCTGCTTGGCCGGCTGCGGCGCCAGACGCACCATCATTCCGTCTTCGATCATGAGGACGGTCTCGACACCCGCCTCCCGCGCCAACTCGGCGTGGGCGGCCAGATGCATCGCCTGGCCGTGCACCGGGATGGCGATCTTCGGCTTGGTCCATTCGTACATCGCCCGCATCTCGTCGCGCCGCGGGTGACCGGAAACGTGGACCAGCCGCTCACGGTCGGTGATCACCTTGATGCCTGCCGCCGTCAGCTGATTGATAATGCCGCCGATGGCGATCTCGTTGCCGGGAATCTCCCGCGCCGAGAACACCAGCGTGTCGCCAGGGCTCAATTCGATGCGCGGGTGATCACCGCTCGCCACCCGCGACAGCGCCGCGCGCGGCTCGCCCTGGCTGCCGGTCAGCAGCACCACCGTCTTGTCGCGCGGCAGGTATGCCAACGCCTCGTCGTCGAGAAAAGGCCGCACGCCGTCGAGAAGCCCCAGCTCAAGCGCGACGTCGATCGCCCTGCGCATCGCCCGGCCGACGACGATCACGTCACGGCCCGCGGCCGCCGCGGCGAGCGCAATCGATTTGATACGCCCGACGTTCGAGGCAAACGTCGTGAACGCAACCCGCCCGCTGGCGCCGGCGACGATGCGGGCGATCTCACCGGCGACATCGCGCTCGCTCGGGCTGCGTCCCTCGCGCATGGCGTTGGTGGAATCGCCGACGAGCGCCAACACGCCCTCCTCGCCGATGGCCTTGAGGCGTGCCTCGTCGGTCGGGGCACCAAGCACGGGCGTATCATCCAGTTTCCAATCGGCGGTGTGAACGATCGTGCCGAGCGGCGTGCGGATGGCGAGTGCGTGCGATTCCGGAATGGAATGAGCGACGTTGATGTATTCCACGGCGAATGGGCCGACGGTGATGTGTTCGCCCGCCGTGACCAGGTTGATGGGGACAGGGCTTGCCCGGGGCTCGCTGGCGAGCTTGGCGGCGAGCAGATTGGCGGTGAACGCCGTGGCGTAAACCGGCACCTTGAGCCGCGGCCACAGATCGATCAGGGCCCCGAAATGGTCCTCGTGGGCGTGGGTGATGACGATGCCGGCAAGGTTGCGGCGCTTCTCTTCCAGATAAGCGATGTCGGGGAAAACCAGGTCGACGCCCGGCAGATCGAAGTGCGGGAAGGCGACACCGAAATCGACGGCCATCCACCTGCGCCGGTGCGGCGGCCCGAATCCATAGAGCGCCAGATTCATGCCGATCTCGCCGACACCGCCGAGCGGCAGCAGCACCAGTTCGTCGTTGCGACCGGCCACCGGGGCCCTCACCCGGCGCCGACCAGAAACACCTCGCCGGCACTGACCGCGACGCGGCCGCCGCCGGCGCGGACGACGACCAGCCGGCCGGCCTGGTCAAGGGTTTCGCAGCGCCCCTCGATAACGCGGTCGCCGAGATTGACGCGAATGACCTCGCCGAGGCCGCTGGCACGGGCAAGCCAGGCGCGCCGCGTCGGCGCGAAGCCGGCGCCACCGTCCCATGTCTCGATTTCCGACGCGAGGCGGACGGCGACCGCCTCGAACAGCGCTTCGGCCTCCATGGGGACGCCACGCCCGCGAAAATCGCTCGCCGCATGGGTGTCGGTCGCCTCGGGATGGGTCGCGCAGTTGACGCCGATGCCGACCACCACTGCGAACCGGCCGCTGGCGAGCACCTCCCCTTCGATCAAGATGCCGGCAACCTTGTGCCGGTCGAGGAGAACGTCATTTGGCCACTTCAGCGCCAGCCGCTCGGCGACCGCCGGCCCGGCGACATCGATCGTCGCCCGATGCAGGGCCACCGCCGCCACGAACGACAGCGTCGGCGCAAGCGCGGCGGGCGCCGGATCGATCAGCAGCAGAGAGGCGGCGAGGTTGCCGCGGCCGGTCGTCCACGTTCGCCCTCGCCGGCCCCGCCCCTGCGTCTGTTCCTGTGCAGTGATCCACAGGCGACCGGGATCGCCGACGCGCGCTGCCGCCAGCGCCTCGCCGTTGGTCGACGGCAGGGTGTCGAAGGCACGACGTCGATAGCCGGCGGGAAGCGCACGCGCCATCGTTCAGAAGAACGTCTTGGCGGCGAGCTGTGCGGCACTGCTGATCTGGCCGGCGACGAAAATGAACAACAGCACGAAGGCACCGCTGACCCCCAGCACCATCCGCAGCTCAGCCGACATCGGCTGGAAGCCACCGACCGGCTCGTCGAAATACATGATCTTGACGATGCGCAGGTAGTAATAGGCGCCGACGACGCTGGCGAGCACGCCGATGACGGCGAGCACGTACAGGCCCGATTCGATGGCGGCGAGGAATACGTAGAACTTGGCGAAGAAGCCGGCGAGCGGCGGAATGCCGGCCAGAGAGAAAAGCAGCATCCCCAGCATGAACGCCATGATCGGGTTGGTATGTGCCAGACCGGCGAGATCGTTGATGTCCTCCAACATCTGGTCGCCCCGACGCATGGCGAGGATGCAGGCGAAGGTGCCGAGCGTCATCGCCATGTAGACCAGGAGATAGATGACGACCCCCTGAACGCCCGCCTGGGTGCCGGCGGCGAGGCCGACCAATGCGTAGCCCATGTGGCCGAT
>Ga0307436_1001177_pt1 | contig 11722 bp, 13 predicted proteins | sample SalMarWE160440MG_FD_202513 | JGI IMG/M metagenome (GOLD analysis project Ga0307436, IMG submission 202513) | Salt marsh sediment microbial communities from the Plum Island Ecosystem LTER, Massachusetts, United States - WE1604-40 | ecosystem: Environmental > Aquatic > Marine > Intertidal zone >...
TGAAGAACATCATCGACCTGATGCGCTATCTGTTTCCGCTGCCGGTGCCGCAGCGCTGGCGCCGGCGCATGATCGCGCTCGGCTCCGGCCACCCGACGCGCATCATCTGCTCGGCGCTGATCGCGCAGGCCTTCGAGACCGTGCGCTATCCGATCCTGCCCAAGATCACGCGCTTTGAAAGCGAAGCGGCGCGTGAGGAGATCCTGGAGATCCGCCATTCCTCGCTCTACGCGCCACGCGACTTCGACATCTCGCCCTATTTCGAGGTGGTCAAACCGACCTTGGTGAAAGGCTTCGACTACAAGGCCATGGCCTGGGTCGATATTTCGGCCGCCGACGCCGATGAGATGATCTCGCTGGTGCCGGCGGAGGATGAGGCGGTCGAGCCGGAGACGCTGTCGCCGGCGCGTTGAGCGCAATTGCCTCGTACCTCTTGTTGTCATGGCCGGGCTTGTCCCGGCCATCTCGCTTAGTAAGGCACTACGTTCCTGAGCGGGATCACCGGGTCAAGCCCGGTGATGACAAGCCAGTGTTTGCCGGACGCCCTTGCCCTCCCGCGGCCTTGCCCTTACCTCTCCTCCCCATGATCGACGCCGCCGTCAAAGCGCTCGCGCAGATGTTCACGCCCGCCTTGCGCCGCGTGCTCATGAAGGCCGTCGGGCTGGCACTGATCCTGATCGTCATCGTTGGCATCGTGTTGCAACGCCTGCTCTCGGCGCTGGCCGAGCACGGCGCCACCTGGGCCGAGCAGGCCTCCGGCGTCGCCCCGCACGCGGCCTGGAGCGCGCTCGCCTGGGTGCTCTCGATCATGGCCGGCCTCGGCATCGTCACCGGCGCGCTGTTCCTGATGCCGACCATTGCCGCCTTCGTCGGCAGCTTTTTCGTCGACGAGACCGCGGAAGCGGTCGAGCGCGAATATTACCCGGCCGATCCGGTCGGCCGCACGCTGCCGTTCTTGCGCGCAATGATCGAAGGCCTGAAGATCGCCGCGCTGACGTTGCTGGTTTACTTCTGCGCGCTGCCGTTCATATTTTTCGCCGGTCTTGGCGTAATTATTCTGTTCCTGGCCAATTCCTATCTGCTCGGCCGTGAATATTTCGAGCTCGCCGCCATGCGCTTCCATCCGCCCTTCGAGGCCAAAGCCATGCGCAAGGCCAACGCCGCCTATGTCTTCCTCGCCGGCATGGTGATCGCGGTGTTCGTGTCGATCCCGGTCATCAATCTGGCGACGCCGGTCTTCGCCATGGCCTTCATGGTGCACGTGCACAAGCGCATGGCGGGCCGGCGCGTGGAATTGATCGAGCCGCGCTGACGGTCAGAGCTCGCGCTGCGCTGCGTTCCAGTGCCGCTCGAGGTTGGCGATCAACGCCGGGCTGAAATGGCAATAGGCCTGCTCGCGGCAATAGACCGCCATGTAGCGGCGGAAGCTGTCGAGCGGCTCCTCGCCGACGCGGAAGGCGCGCCGGTTGCCGGAAGCGCTCACCACGCCCGAGCCGGTGAAGTCCTCGACCACGCGTGCGATCGTGGCATCGACCTCGCCCGGCGGCACCACCTCGTCGCAGATCATGCGGCCTTCGGGCGAATCGCAGTCGATGCGGCGGCCCATCATAATGGCTTGGCGTGCGATCCGCGGGCCGACGAAACGCGGCAGCCGCAAGTTGGCGGCGCCGGGGATGATGCCCTCCTTGCGTGCCGGCAGCGTCATATAGGCATCGCTGCCGGCGACCACGTAGTCCATCACCAGCAGATACTGGCAGCCGCCGCCGATGGCGAAGGTATCGAGGCCGGCGATCCAAGGTTTTTCGTGCGTGCCGCGGTAGATTTTGTCGGGGCTGGCGCCACTCATGGCCAGGCCGCGCAGCATCTTGTTCACCACGCCCATGTCGCGGCGGATGTACCAGAGATAGGGAATCTTGCCGCGATAGAGATGCGTCAGGTTGATGCCGCTCGAAAAGATCTTGCGGCCCTTGTATTTTGGATGATCGACGAAATCTCCGCTTAGCACGCAGATGTCGCTTAACGGATCGAGGATGGCGATGTCGGCGGCGGTTTCGGTGTCGTCGAGCGTGTCGTTATCCTCGGCATTGAGAAAGCGCGGATTTTTGATGGTAGCGACCGCAGCCTTGCCCTGCCGCTCGACCTTGGCGGGGCCGAAATCGACCACGCCACGTTTGAGGAATTCGGCCGCGCGCTCGTTCGACTCCGGTTTCGGCCGCAGCATGGCGTGACAAAGATGCATACCGGTGTCGGGCTGGGAGAGCACCTCCGCCAAGAAAATGCCCTGATCAACTTCAGCCCCGTCCTTCTCGCTCTGTAATTTTTCGGCTTCGGCGGCGACATGCTGGCGCGTCGGTGTCAACCCCGGCACCAGATTCGCGGCATCGTAGGCCAGCTCATCGACTCGCAGAAAATTGTCGAGGTTTTTAGTCAGTTTGCGATAGATCGCGTCGGCATGAGTTGCGAGATATCGCTCGCGCGTATTGCGGCAATGCAATTGAATAATGTCCGCTGCCAATTGTTGCTCGCGCGTCCGTTTTGGCTTTTTTGGCAGCTTGGACAAAAACTCGGAACCGGCGCGCCAGTATTTCGTCGCAGCGGCGGCATCGCGCTTGAAATTGCGGCCAAAGTGGAGCCACGTTTTCATCCAGACGGTGCCGGGTTTGGTCGGCAGGCCGGCATTGCCGAAAATAACTATCGGATCGGCATGATCGACGACCTTGCCCTTGCCGGAGCCTTGCATACGCCACTCCTTCGTTAGTTTTTTTATAAGAGTTAGTTTTTTATAAGACCGATTTTCCCGGCCACTGGCACAAATCGGCGATGATGCATTTCTCGCACAGCGGCTTGCGCGCCACGCAGGTATAACGCCCGTGCAGGATCAGCCAATGGTGAGCGTGGCGCTTGTATTGCGCCGGCACCACCTGCTGCAATTTCGTTTCGACCTCGAACGGCGTCTTGCCGGTCGCTAAGCCGGTGCGGTTGCCGACGCGGAAAATATGGGTGTCGACCGCGATGGTCGGTTCGCCGAAGGCGATGTTCAAAACCACGTTCGCGGTCTTGCGCCCGACGCCAGGCAGCGCCTCCAGCGCCTCGCGCGAACGCGGCACTTGGCCGCCGTGCTGCGCGACCAGGATGCGCGACAGCGCGACCACGTTCTTGGCCTTGGTGCGGTAGAGGCCGATGGTCTTGATTAGGTCGCGCACTTTGTCCTCGCCGAGCGCCACCATCTTCGCGGGCGTATCGGCGGCGGCGAACAGAGCGGGCGTTGCCTTGTTGACGCCGGCATCGGTTGCCTGCGCGGACAGCACCACCGCCACCAGCAGGGTGAACGGATTGATGTGGGCAAGCTCGCCTTTCGGATCGGGATTGGCGGCCTGGAAACGGCGGAACGCTTCCGCGATCTGTGCATTGGTCCATGGCCGCGGCGCGCCGTGGCCGGCCTCGGCGCCGGCCGCGGCCGGCTTGCGCGGCGGCTTCAACTTTGCGGCCTTGCCCTTACGCGTCTTGGTCCGCGTCTTGGCCGCCGGCTTGCGGGTCTTGCGGGTCGATTTTTTCGCCATGATTTCGGGTATACTGACGCCCATGACCGCCGACAACACAAGTGCCCCGCTTCCGAAGTTCGTGATACGGTGCAGCCACTTCCAACACGAACTTCGGAAGCAAAGGGGCACTAGCAACTATATGATTCTCGTGCCGCTATCGATTTGAAGTTCCTGAAAGAGGTTGTGGCAAATGGTGCAGGAACTTCAAATCGGCGGCACGAGCGACCTCGAACCCACGATCTTTTCCGCTGTGATCACGCCGCACCGGTCGCTCGGCCGCGTCGGCTTCCTGGTGCTGATGGGGATTTTCGGCGGCGTCAGCTTCGCCGCCGGCATGCTGTTCCTGATCGACGGCGCCTGGCCGGTGTTCGGCTTTTTCGGCCTCGACGTGCTGCTGCTGTACTGGGCGTTCAAGCTCAACTACCGCCACGCCGCCGCTTACGAGGAAGTGACGGTGACGCCGGCGGCGTTGACCGTGCGCAAGGTCAGCCATCGCGGCCGAGTGCGCGAATGGGTGCTCAATCCGCTCTGGGTCAAGCTCGACAAGGTGGTGCACGAGGAATTCGGCATCGAGCGGCTGTTTCTGGTCTCGCGCGGCAAGCAGCTGGCGATCGCCAGCTTCCTCGGCCCCGACGAGAAGGCGAGCTTCGCCAAGGCGCTGGCCAACGCGCTGAGCGAGGCCAAGCGCGGGCCGACGCGAACAGTGCTAAGCTAGCCAGAAATCGGGTGGCTCGACCCGCAGCGCCGCCCTAGATAGCGGTCATGACCATGACCCAGACAGGCATGACCCAAGCTCAAACGGCCTTGTCCGACCGCTTCACCCTCGCCCCGCTTTCCACCGCGGCGGCCGATTACGACGTGGTGCGCCGCGCCATCGCCCATATCCGCGGCAATTGGCGGGCGCAACCCGAGATCGAGACCATCGCCGCCGCCGCCGGCGTCAACGCCACCGATCTGCATCATCTGTTTCGCCGCTGGTGCGGGCTGACGCCGAAAGCATTTCTGCAGGCGCTCACGCTCAACCATGCGCGCGACTTGCTGCGCTCGTCGGCGAGCGTGCTCGATACCGCCTACGAGGTCGGCCTGTCCGGCCCCGGCCGGCTGCACGATCTGTTCGTCACCCACGAAGCCATGTCGCCGGGCGAATGGAAGGCGGGCGGCGAGGGGCTCACCATCACCTACGGCTTCCACCCCTGCCCGTTCGGCATGGCGCTGGTGATGACGACGCCGCGGGGTCTCGCAGGGCTAGCGCTCGCCGATGCCGGCAAGGAACGCGCGGCATTGCGCGACATGCGCGCGCGCTGGCCGAAAGCGAAATACGTCGAGGACTTCGCCGCCACCGCCGCAACCGCGCGCCGCATCTTCGACGCCGCGCTCTGGCGCGAGGATCAGCCGCTGCGCGTGGTGCTGATCGGAACGGATTTCGAGGTGCGGGTGTGGGAGAAGCTGCTCTCGGTTCCGATGGGCAAGCTCACCACCTATTCCGATCTCGCCGCGCGTGCCGGCGCGCCGAAAGCGGCGCGCGCGGTCGGCGCCGCCGTCGGCAAGAACCCGATCTGCTTCGTGGTGCCGTGCCACCGCGTCGTCGGCAAGGGCGGCGAGCTCACCGGCTATCACTGGGGCCTCACCCGCAAGCGCGCGATGCTGGGCTGGGAAGCCGGCATGGTGGCGGCTTAAGAACCGCTCCGCGACGTCACATTCATAACGGTATTACGCGCTTGCGCATGCAACCCTTGCGCAGGTCGGCGCGGCGTCAACTTCGCGGCGAGTTGACGATGGCAGAATGATCCTTCAAAACCATGACGGCTCGCGCAGAAGCCGGGAACCAATGAATGCAAGAGCGCCGTCCTGTGATGTTGGTCGTGCTGGACGGATGGGGCTGGCGCGAGGAGGTCGCAGACAACGCCATCCGCCAGGCCAACACGCCCACCTTTGACCGGCTCTGGGCCAATTGCCCGCACGCTTTTCTGCATACGTCCGGCCGCGATGTCGGCCTGCCGGCCGGGCAGATGGGTAATTCCGAAGTCGGCCATCTCAACATTGGCGCCGGGCGGGTCGTGATGCAGGACTTGCCGCGCATCAATGACGCAATCGCCGCCGGCGAGATCGCACGCAAGCCGGCGCTCGTTGACCTGATCAAGAAGCTGAAGCAGAGCGGCGGCACCTGCCATCTGCTCGGGCTCGTTTCGCCGGGCGGCGTGCACTCACATGAGGACCACTGCGTCGCGCTGGCGAAGATACTGGCCAACGCCGGTGTGCCGGCGGTCGTGCATGCCATCACCGATGGCCGCGATACGCCACCGCAATCCGCCGCCGAAGACCTGAAAAACTTCGCTGCCAAGCTGCCGCCATCGGTTCCGGTCGCGACTGTCGTTGGGCGCTATTACGCCATGGATCGCGACAAGCGCTGGGATCGTGTGGCGAAAGCCTATAGCGCCATCGTCGAAGCCGAGGGGCCGCGCTTTTCGGATGCCCAGGCGGCGATCGCCGATGCTTATGCGAACAAGGTCTATGACGAGTTTATCGTCCCGGCAGTGATCGGCGGCTATCGCGGCATCAAGGATGGCGACGGCGTGCTGTGCTTTAATTTCCGTGCCGATCGCGTGCGCGAAATTCTGACCGCCATGCTTGACCCCTCGTTTTCCGGCTTTGCCCGCAAGCGTATTGTCCGCTTTGCGGCCGCGGTCGGCATGGCGCAATACAGCGAACAGCTTGACAAGCTGATGCAGACGATCTTCCCGCCGCAATCCTTCCCGAACATTCTCGGTGAAGTCGTCGCCAAGGCCGGTCGCACACAGTTGCGCATGGCCGAGACCGAGAAATATCCGCACGTCACTTATTTCCTCAACGGCGGACGCGAAGAGCCGTATCCGGGTGAAGACCGCATCATGGTCCCGTCACCGAAGGTTGCGACCTATGACCTGCAGCCCGAGATGTCGGCGCCCGAACTCACCGCCAAGGCGGTGGAAGCGATCAACTCGGGAAAATACGATTTGATCGTGCTGAATTACGCCAACCCCGATATGGTCGGCCATACCGGTAGTCTGCCGGCCGCCATCAAAGCGGTGGAGACGGTGGACAAAGGCTTGGGTCAAATCGCAGAGGCGATCGCTAAGGCCGGCGGCGCACTGCTGGTCACCGCCGACCATGGCAACTGCGAATTGATGCGCGATCCGAAGACCGGCGGACCGCATACCGCACACACCACCAATCCGGTGCCAGTCGTGGTGATGGGCGGCGGCGGCACGCTGGCGGATGGTCGATTGGCAGATATAGCGCCGACCTTGCTGGCATTGATGGGTCTGCCGCAGCCGCCGGAGATGACCGGGAAGTCGCTCTTGCGGGCGTGATTGATCGTGCGCGTTTCTTAAAGGCTCGCTGGCTTAACGCTTGCGGGCCCGGTTTTTGGGTGAATTTGCCATAGCGGCGCCTCCCGGCAATTCGTGGCAGGATATCGGCCGGCAAGCGGGGACATTGGCATGGCCGAACAGGAAACGGGCGAGGGCTTGCAGGCGCTGTGGCCAACGATTTTTCTGCGCCGCACGCTGCCGGGCGCGGACGTCGCCAACCAGGCGCTGGCCGCCTTCATCCTCGAGCTCGACGAGAACAAGGCCGACCTCACCACCGACTATCTCAGCGGCAATCTGCTCACCGCCGAGCATCCGGCCGTTTCCTGGCTGCGCGACTGCATCAACCGCACCATCGCCGACTATTTCCGCCAGCTCGGCATGGCCTACCCGATCGACTGGTCATTGATGGGCTGGGCTAATGTCAACCGGCTGGGCGATTACCACGACCCGCACAACCACCCGCACTCCTATCTGTCAGGGACCTATTACGTGCAGGTGCCGACCGACCGCGCGCCGCTGAAGACGCGCAAGGACGTGCGGCCCGGCGCCATCACCTTCTACGACCCGCGCGGGCCAGCAGTGAACATGAACGCCATCCGCGGCGATCCCTACATCGAGGCCGAATACACGGTAATGCCGCAGCCCGGGCAGATTTTATTGTGGCCGGCCTTCCTCACCCACTTCGTGCATCCGAACCTGAGCGAAACGCCGCGCATCAGCATCAGCTTCAACGTAGTGTTGAAATGGTCGGACGAATATCTGCCGCGGCAGGATTAGGAAGCGCTATCGCGGGTTCTCCACCGTCATGCCCGGCCTTGTGCCGGGCATCCCGCTTAGGTTGGCACGGCCTCGCATCCCTAAGCGAGATGGCCGGGACAAGCCCGGCCATGACAAGCTGAGTGGCACGCGGGCACGCCCTTAAAAATCCTTCAGCCCGAGCACGTCCATCATCGAATAAAGCCCCGGCTTCTGCTCGCGCGCCCAAAGTGCCGCATGCAGCGCGCCGCGCGCGAAGATCATGCGGTCCTCGGCCTTGTGAGTCAGCTCCAGGCGCTCGGCCGGGCCGGCGAACATCACGGTGTGCTCGCCCACCACGCTGCCGCCGCGCAGCGTGGCGAAGCCGATGTCACCGGCTTTGCGCGCGCCGGTGTGGCCGACGCGGGCTTTGACCGCGTGGCTGTCGAGATCGATGCCGCGCCCCTCCGCCGCCGCGCGCCCGAGCAGCAGCGCGGTGCCGGACGGCGCATCGACTTTCTGGTTGTGATGCATCTCCATGATTTCGATATCGAAGGAATTGTCGAGCGTCTTGGCCACGCGCTTGGTCAGCGCCGCCAACAAATTGACGCCAAGGCTCATATTGCCCGACTTCACGATCACCGCCGTCTTGGCGGCGTCCTTGATCTTGGCTTCGTCGGCGGCGCTCAAGCCGGTAGTGCCGATGATATGCACCTTGCCGGCCTTGGCCGCCAGCGCGGCGAAGGCGACGGTTGCCGCCGGCACGGTGAAATCCACGATGGCATCGGCCTTGTCCAACAGCGCGCCAGCATCGGCCACGAGCTTGACGCCGCTCTCGCCCAAGCCGGCGAGCGCGTCGGCGTCCTGGCCGAGCAGCGGCGAGCGCGCGTCTTCCAGCGCGCCTGCCAACGTTAAGGCCTTGTTGTCGGCGATCGCCTTGACCAGCGTGCGCCCCATGCGCCCGCCGGCCCCCGCCACGACTACCTGCATCTCGGCCATCGCTGTGCTCCAAAAAGACGCGCCGGGTATAGACGGCCCGGACCCGCAAAGGAAGCGGCTCGCCCGCGCCTTAGGCGGCGGCGCTATCGGGCGGCGATGATCGTATCGAAAATGACCACGCGCGCGGCCATGCCGCCATTCGCCCGCGCCGCGCAGAACCTGGCCAATGCGTCGCGCGCGGCCGGCAGGCGGTCCTCCGGGATCAAGTTCCAGACGCTCACCGACTGCAGCTGCATGCAAAGCTCGGCCTCGGTGGCAGTCTGCTGCTCGCGTTCGCCGTGTTCGTCCACGATCCGCAGCCCGTGCGCACGAAAATCGCGCTTGGGATCGTAGCCCTTGCGGTGATCGGGCAGCTCGCCACCGACGAACTGCGCCACCAGCTTGCGGAAGTCTTCGTAAAGCGTATCGCCACCTCTTATGTTAGCGATGGCGATGCGGCCATCGGGCCGCAGCACGCGCGCGATCTCCGGCACGGCGCGGGCGGGATCGAACCAGTGATAACCGCAGAAGCTCGTCACCGCGTCGAAGCTGGCGTCTTTGAACGGAATGGCTTCGGCCCTGCCGATCGCATAGCGTATACGCGCGCCGCCGCGGCCGGTGGCATAGCGCACCATGAGCGGATCGACGTCGCAACCGACCACCTCTACCCCGCCCGCGGCGAGCTGACGGGTGGAAATGCCGGTGCCACAGGCGAGGTCCAGCGCGAACGGATTTTTGCCGACCAGATTTCGGATGACATAGGCGACGGTCTCGCTCGGAAATTCCCGGCGCGCCGCGTCATAAGCGGCGCTGATCCTGCCAAAGCGCCCGTAGGCGCGGTCCTCGCCGATCTCGCCGCCCGTGGACATTTTAGGTTTCCATCCCCGATCAAGCCGGCGACATGCTGTTCCGGATCATGCGTCAACCGCCTGACGGCTGCGGGCCGTCGTAGCCTTCGAGCACGACGATCTCGCCGACGCCCTTGCCGATGCGCAGGGCCTTGGCCTTCTGGTATTCCGGCGAGTGATAACATTTCAAAGCCGCCTCGTAGCTCGGGAATTCGATCACCACGACGCGCGAGCGGAATTTGCCCTCGACCGCTTCGGACTTGCCGCCGCGGATGAGAAACTTGGCGCCGAATTGCTTGAACGGCTCGGCATTGGCCGCGACGTACGCCTTGTAACCGTCCATGTCGGTCACATCGATATTCGCGACCCAATATCCCTTCGCCATGGTTGTTCTCCCATTGTCGGTAGTGTCCTATTGTGACTTGGGCGGTTCCCCAAACGCCTCCGCGAGGGTGACGCTGGCCCCCATCAAATAGTAGCCATGTTGGGCGATTGCCTTTTTTGCATCCGCAGCAAATTTGAATTTGCTTTCGTCAATCGATCGAAAATCAGCCCAATAGCCCTGCGGCGAAAGCGGCGGCAACGCGCCGGGGTTAGCCTTATCTATGATCCCGAAAATCGAGCCCGTCTTCGCACTGTCATTGCTGCCAACCCACACCATGACCGCGAATTGCATTGGGTTTCTCCCGCTTTGGAGCCTGATCCACCAACACTATCCGTATTTCAGCTCGCTTGCTCGATCTCGGAAACGATCGCGTCCGCGGCTTTCTTGGGATCGGCCGCCTCCAGCACCGGGCGGCCGACCACCAGGTAATCGGCGCCGCAACGAATGGCGCGCGCCGGACCCATCACGCGCTTCTGGTCGCCGCTGGCGCTGCCCATCGGACGGATGCCGGGTGTGACGAGCACCATGCCGGCGCCAATGATTTTGCGCAGATTCGTCGCCTCCTCCGCCGAGCACACCAGCCCGTCGATGCCGGTGTCGCGCGCCTGCGCCGCGCGCGCGGCGGCCAGTTCCGGCACGCTCATCTCGTAGCCGGCGGCGGCGAGATCGGAGTCGTCATAGGAGGTGAGCACGGTGACGGCGAGAATGCGCAGGCGCGAGCCGCGCTTGCCCTTCACCGCCGCCTTCATGGTCTGCGGATAGCCGTGCACGGTGAGGAAAGTGGCGCCCAGCTGCGCCACGCTTTCCACGCCCTTCTCCACGGTGTTGCCGATGTCGTGCAGCTTGAGATCGAGAAACACCTGCTTGCCGGCGGCGATCAGGCCGGCTGCGAACGGCAGTCCGCCGGCAAAGACAAGCTGATAACCGATCTTGTAGAACAGAACCGACTCGCCGAGACGCGCCACCATCTTTTCGGCGGCGTCGACCGACGGCAGGTCGAGAGCGACGATCAGCCTTTCGCGCGCGTCCAAGCCCAACGCAAATCTCCTCACATCATCAGCCGCGTCATGTCCACCAGCCGTTGCAGCTCGGTGCGGAACAGGTTCGCGGTGCCGGTGTCGATAATATCGTCCATGTCGTCGAAAGCCTGGTCGGCATTGGGGATCGCCACCTGCTCGGGGACCACAAACGCGCCGCAGCCGAGCTCGAGAATCTGGCGCAGCGCCATCAGCGAGCGCAACCCGCCGGCGCGGCCGGGTGAAGCCGAGGCGATCGCGAACACCCGGCCCTTGAAGGCGGCATAGGTCGGGTCGCCGCGCTCGCGCACGCGCGAGACCCAATCGATGGTGTTCTTGAGCAGCGGCGTGACCGAGGCTGAGTATTCCGGGCTGGCGATGAACACGCCATGATGCGCCATGATCATCTGCTTGAGCTTGAACGCATTGGCAGGCTGGCCCATGCGGGCATCGAGATCGGCTTCATAGATCGGCAAGGGATAGTCTGCGAGCGAGATGCGCGTGACATCGACATCGATCAGCGTCAGCTCCTTGGCCGCCAGGGCCGCCAGCTTGACGTTGTGCGATCCGGTGCGGGTCGAGCCGGGAATGACCAGTATTTTGGGCGTAGGCATCGGCGGCTCCGGCTGCGGGCGCGCAAGTCATGCCCTGCCAAAGCAGGGTGTCCAGTAATCCCATGCCTTGATTTTGAAAACCAGCCTAGACGGAGGCGACCGCGACGTAGGCTTTCGCAGTGGCCGGCGCCGACTCTTGCCCGCGATAGACCCAGACCCGCGCCGGCGGCACGTTCATCCAGATCAGCTCGGAGGCCTCGGCCTTGATGCCGGCGAGCGCTTTCGGGATCGGCGTCACCATCGCGTAAGTGAAC
>Ga0307436_1001181_pt1 | contig 11693 bp, 6 predicted proteins | sample SalMarWE160440MG_FD_202513 | JGI IMG/M metagenome (GOLD analysis project Ga0307436, IMG submission 202513) | Salt marsh sediment microbial communities from the Plum Island Ecosystem LTER, Massachusetts, United States - WE1604-40 | ecosystem: Environmental > Aquatic > Marine > Intertidal zone >...
CAGGTGCTCGAACTTGCCGAAATGATTCCAGCCACCAATCTTGATGAGTCCCGGCAGCCGTCCTCTGGCAAGACCGTAGCTGTAGGCGCCTTCGGCCATGAGCAGCGGCGGATCGTCGAGGTCGAAATCGAGGCCGTGATCATTACAGCGCTGCGGGTTGTCGCCATCCTTGTTGCATTGGGGCGCGGGGTCGCCGTTGTAGATGCCGACCATCATGGATGTCCTGTTGGTCGGGGTGACCGCGACGCGTACGCCCGGCGTGGCGAGCGGATAGGCCGGACCGCCGCCTGGGTTGTTCTCGGCGGCAATCGGGGGCCAACCCCAGGCACCGTTGAGGAAGTAGCCACCGCCCTCGCTGATCATGAACTCCGCATCGGCGGCAAGCTGACCGAACCTCACGGAAACGATGTCATTGAAGAGGTACTGCTCGAACCACAGCTCGAACAGGCGCGTCGAGGCATCCGCTTCGAGGTTCGAGATCGGCATGATACCGCCGACATTCTCGGCGGTGATGGAGTTGCCGTGGATTTGATAGCCGTTGGTGAAGAAGCACAGGCCCTTCCACAGGCCGAGCTTTTTCATGTCGGCATTCACATAGAGCTCAAGCACGCCGTCATACTGACCGCCGTCCTTGATGCCGCCCCAGTCGTAAAACGTCTCGCCGAAATAATTTGCGCCCACCCAGACACCCGACTTGGCTAGAGCAGCGCGCGTGCCGGCAACATCGATTGGGAAGGCTATGCCCTCGGGCGATTCGAACGGCTCTTCGTGCACCGCGCAGTCTGCATATGCCGCGCCCGGCAACGCCATGAACGACATGGTAAGCACTGAGCCGACGACCGCCGCTCTGGGGATTTTCGCCGCGGCCGCGCGGCAGAGCCGCGTCACGCGGCGGATCGATGGGTGTTGTCGTCCTGTCAGGTCGCTTGTCGCGATCCGCTTCTTCATTACTCTTCAGCCCCCCAGGCGGTGCTATGTTATATTGCGTAAACTCGCCCAGCGTGCGTCAACTCTGGTCTCAACCTCCTTCGCTCACCTTTGCAGGTGTATCGAGACTGTCTGATCCTTCGAACTCAATGGACTTGAGATCGAGCACAGCGACGGCCCGCTCAAGTGCCTTGGTCTGCGCGAGCAGCGCATCGATGGCGTTCTGGACCACCTTGTTGCCCTCCGCATTCCCCTCGGCGATCATCTGATCGTAGGACTCCGTGGTGAGTGCGCGAAGATGGAGCGTGTTCATGGCGTCCATGGTGGCATCGAGCTTGGCGCGCACCTCTGCGTCAACTTCGGGCGACTTGGCCTTGACTAGATCGGACACGCTCGGGCCCTCCACATACGTCCCATCGGCGCGACGGTAGCGGCCGAGATAGACATTGCGAATGCCGAGCGCATCGAAGAAATGCGACGCATGGGTGTTGTCCGAGAAACAATCGTGCTCCTCCTCGGGATCGTGGATCATGAGGCCGAGCTTCATGCGTTCGCCGGCGAGCTCACCATAAGACAGGCTGCCAAGACCGGTCATGAGGGCGGTGAGGCCCGCTTCATCGCTGTCGTTCATGATGACCTTGCGCGCGTCGCCGCCAGGTGCCCATTGCTTCGCCATCCAGGCAAGCTCGTCGACGAGGAGATCGGTGGCGGTGCCGAGGTAGGCGGCGCGGCGGTCACAATTGCCGTGGGTGCAGTTCTTGAGATCGTAATCCGTGGCATGGCGATTTCCGGGCCCCGGGCCGGTGCCATTCAGATCCTGGCCCCACAATAGAAACTCGATGGCGTGATAGCCTGTGGCGACGTTCGCCTCCACGCCGCCCGCCTCTTGCAGGTCATCAGCGAGAAGCTTCTTGGTGATCTTCGAGGTGTCGAGCTTCTTGCCGCCGATGGTGAGCGAGACATTCTTAATGACGTCGGCGGCGTAGAGCTCGTTCTCAGGCGATTCGGTGCCGTAATCCTTGGCGACATAGTCGATCAGGCCTTCGTCGAGCGGCCAGGAGTTCACGCGACCCTCCCAATCATCGACGATGGCGTTGCCGAAGCGGAACGCCTCAGTCTGCATGTAGGGAATGCGCGCGGCGATCCAGGCGGCGCGGGCAGCACGGAGATTGGCCTCCGTGGGCTTGGACAGAAAGGCATTGACCGCGAGTTCCAGGGTCCGCGCGGTGTCGCGAGAATCTTCGTACCCAGCCTGCGCGATATCCGCATAGGTCGTGAGCACGTCCCTGGTGCTGTCGGCCTGAGCGGGGCCCAAACAAAAGCCGAGCGCCACAAAAGCGGCGGGCACGGCAGTCGACGGTCCACGAAACATCTGCGTCCCTTCATTCGCCGGGAAGAATGCGGCGGCCCGTGGGCCGGTACCTTTGGGCCGCCGCAGGGCTGAGATGAGGAAGCGTCCAGGCTCAGGCTCAGACGCTCCAAGACATTCGGGCTGGGCGGCCGAACGTCTTGTCAAAACCCTAGCGCAGAGCCTAACATGCACACAGTGAACTCTTTTCAGAAAGATAGTTGAATGATATGCATCTCAAAGAGGTCGACGCCAATCTTCTCGTGACCCTGGATGCGCTGCTGGTGGATGCGAGCGTCACTCGCGCGGCCGAACGGCTGGGGCGCAGCGCCTCGGCGATTAGCCACGCGTTGGCCAAACTCCGGGAAATTTTCGCCGACGAGCTGTTTGTGCGGGCCGGCCAACGCCTCGTGCCCACGGCCAAGGCGCTCGAGCTTGCGCCTACGGTTCACGTCATCCTCGCCGGCATGGAAAGCCTGCTCAGGCCGAGCAAGCCGTTCGATCCCTCGCTTTCCGTGCGCGAGTTTGCCGCAGCGTCGAGCGAGGCCGGCGAGCTGATCCTGGTCGAGCCATTGCGGCAGCGCCTCCAGTCGCTTGCACCCAGCGTGCACGTCAACTGGACGCCATTGCACCGCGAGGACACCATCGACGCGTTGCGCAACGCCCGCAGCCATCTCGTCATCGATATCGAGGGGGCGCCGATCGAGGTCCCTGACGTCCGGGTGGCAAAGCTCTTCGACGACACGCTCACCACGGTGGCGCGGCCGGGCCACGCCTTCGCCGCGAAGAAACCCAAGGCCGCCGTCTTCGCCGCCGCCGATCATGTGGCGGTGAACACCCTCCCCACGCTCGAACTGATGGACCGCGCACTTGCCGGGGAGAGATTGTCCTGCAACGTCGCGTCCCATGTATCGTCGGCGCTAGTCGGCGTGCTCGTGGTCTTGAACAGCGACGCGCTCCTGACGCTTCCCGCCTCGCTCGCCGCAATCCTCGAGAAGCAATTCGGGCTTGTGCGCATCGCCCAGCCGGTTGGACCGATCGCCTTCCCGTTCCGGCTGTTGTGGCATTCGAGCTATGACCGGGATGAGTGCCACCAATGGGTGCGCGGCGAGCTGGCCAAGATCGCCCAGGAGATCGCCGGCACCGCTTAGCTGAGAGGTGATTCATCAAGGCCTTCGGGGACCCTGGTTTCCGCCACGATGCTCCATTAAATTAGGGCCCGTCGCCCGCCTATTGCCGAGGGCTGGGCGCTCGGAGGACGTCCATGTTGACCTGGTTTCGCGCTGGCCTTGCCGCCGCGCTGTTGGTTTTCGTCTCCACCCCTGCCCCTGCCGCCGAAAAGACTTTCCAAGACGACGCTCTCGACGACGCTGCCATCACCCTTGCGGCCGACCTCAAGGATGAGTCGGGCACCGTCAAGCTGCCGATCATCAAGCTAAAGGCGCAAGCCGCCTCCAAACTTCGGGCGCAGGATCTCGAGGGTGCCGCCTTTCTCTACGGGCAGATCGTCACCGTCGCACCGGACGACTCCGCCGCGTGGCGTCGGCTCGCCGAGATCTGGCTCGCCATCCCACCGGATGAGAACGATGACGGCAGCACCCGCTACGAGAATGCGGCAACCGCCGCCTATATCGCCTATCAGCGGGCGACGACGCCAAAGGACGAGGCCGCGGCGCTATCGACGTTCGCCACTGCCTCCGGCAAGCGCGACGAATGGCGCAAGGCCCTGAACGCGCTCAAACTTGCGCTCAAGCTCGCGCCCAATCCCGGCCTGAAAGCGACATACGACCAGATTCGTGAGAAATACGGCTTCCGCGTCACCAATTTCAGCGTCGATTCCGACGCCGCCTCCCCGCGCGCCTGTTTCCAATTCAGCGAACCCCTGGTGAAGCGAACTGACTTCTCGCTGTTCGTTTCCGTCGCAGGTGAGGACAAGCCGGCGCTCTCCGTCGACGACCAGCAGATTTGCGTCGAAGGGCTGAAGCACGGCGAGACCTACGACGTCACCTTGCGCCAAGGCCTGCCGTCAGCGGTGGACGAGGACCTGCTGAAGAACGCCAATTTCACGATCTATGTGCGTGACCGCAGCCCGTCGGTGCGGCTCGCCGGCAAAGCATATGTACTGCCGAGCACGGGCCAGCAGGGCATCCCGCTCATCACTGTGAACACGAGTGTTGTGAAGGTGACGATCTACCGGATCGGCGACCGTAGCCTGCTCGACAACGTGCTGGGCTACGATTTCGAGCGTAACCTCTATCAGTACAGTCTCGAGGACATCGCCGATCAGAAGGGCGAGAAGGTGTGGACCGGCGAGCTCAAGGTCGAGAAGGAGCTAAACAAGGAGATCACCACCGCCTTCCCCATTGGCAAGGCGGTGCCGAAGATGAAGCCCGGCGTCTATCTGCTGGCCGCCGAACCCGGCGACGTGCCGAGCCAGGACTATGGCGAGCGCACCACGCAGTGGTTCATCGTCTCCGACTACGGGCTCACCGCCTATTCGGGCGCTGACGGCATCCATACCTTCGTCAACTCGCTGGCGACGACAGCGCCGCTTTCCGGCGTCGAGGTCCGACTGCTCGCGCGCAACAACGACGTGCTCGCCACCACTACGACGGATGCGAAGGGCGCCGCGACGTTCGCGCCGGGTCTCACCCGCGGCGAAGGCGGGCTGTCGCCGGCGATGCTCGTCGCCTCGGGCAAGGGCGGCGACTACGCGTTTCTCGATCTCAAGCAGTCGGCTTTCGATCTCACGGACCGTGGCGTTGCCGGGCGCGAGCCGCCGAAAGGACTCGATGCCTACGTGTTCACCGAGCGCGGCGTCTACCGCACCGGTGAGACGGTGCATATCACCACGCTGTTGCGGAATGCCGCTGGCGTCGCCGTCCCCGACGTGAATTTGACGCTCGTGGTCGACCGCCCAGACGGGATCGAGTACCGGCGCGACGTCGTGCCTGACGAGGGGATCGGCGGCCGCTCCCTTGACGTGCCGATTATCGCCTCGGCGCCAACAGGCACTTGGCGCGTTCAGGTCTATTCCGATCCGAAGGGATCGGCCATCGGCGACACGAGCTTCCTCGTCGAGGACTATGTGCCTCAGCGCCTGGAGTTCGACCTCACGACGGATGCGAAAAGCCTGTCGCCGGAAGCGCCGCCCGATATCACGGTCGACGGCCGTTTCCTCTATGGCGCGCCGGCGTCCGGCCTTCCGCTCGACGGCTCGTTGAAGATCACTGCGGCTGACGAGCGGCCGGGCTTCCCCGGCTATGTGTTCGGCCTCAACGATCCCAGCTCAAGCGACGGCTTCGAGCCCGAGGTCATTCCGCTGGAAGACATGCCGGACACGGACGACGACGGCGAAGCGACCTTCGACGTTGAGCTCGACAGCGTTCCGGAAGCCACCCGCCCGCTCGAGGCCACGGTCATCGTGCGGCTCGCCGAGCCGGGCGGTCGGGCGGTCGAGCATGAGCTGACACTGCCGATCACGCCGACAGCGAACATGATCGGCGTGAAGCCGCTGTTCAAAGGCCAGAGCCTCGGCGACCAGGACACCGCCAAGTTTGACGTGGTGATGGCCGCGCCCGACGGCAAGGAGATCGCGGCAAAGGGGCTCAAATGGCAGCTGCTGCAGATTGAATCCAAATATCAATGGTACCGTGCCTACGGCCAGTGGCAGTACGAGCCGGTGAAAATCACGCGGCGCGTGGCGAACGGCAGGGTCGATGCCGCGCCCGGCCAGCCGGGGCATATCGAAGTGCCGGTGACCTGGGGCCGCTACCGGCTCGAAGTGGAGAGCCCCGACCCGCAAGGGCCGCTCACCACCTACGGCTTCGACTCCGGCTGGTACGCCGAGGCGAGCGCCGACACGCCGGACCTTTTGGAGATCGCGCTCGACAAGCCCGCGTATAAAGTCGGTGACACCATGACCGTCGCGGTCACCGCGCGCAGCGCCGGAACCGTAACGTTGTCGGTGATCGGCGACCGGCTGATCACCCAGACCACGGCCCAGGTGAAGCCGGGCTTGGTCAAGCTGCCGCTCACGGTGGGCGACGATTGGGGTACCGGCGCCTACGTGCTCGCCACGCTGCGGCGGCCGCTCGACGTGGCGGCGAAGCGCATGCCCGGCCGCGCCATCGGCGTGCAGTGGTTCAGCGTCGACAAGGCGGAGCACACGATCGGGGTTTCGCTCGATCTGCCACAGCTAATCCGGCCGCAGACGACGCTCCGCGCGCCGGTGAAGCTCTCAAACCTCGCACCTGGCGATCAGGCGCGCATCGTGGTCTCGGCCGTCGATGTCGGTATCCTCAACCTTACCGGCTACGAGCCGCCCGCGCCTGACGACTATTATCTCGGCCAGCGCAAGCTCTCCGCCGAGATCCGCGACCTGTACGGCCAGCTGATCGACGGCATGCAAGGCACGCGCGGCGAGATTCGCTCCGGCGGCGACGAAGGCGCCGGCGAGCTGCAAGGCAACCCCCCGACACAGCCGCCCTTAGCGCTCTATTCCGGAATCGTCACGGTCGGCCCTGACGGCACGGCCGAGGTGAACTTTCCCATTCCCGCCTTCACCGGCACGGTGAAGGTCATGGCCGTGGCCTGGAGCAAGGACAAGGTCGGGCACAGCTCAGGCGACGTCATCGTGCGCGATCCTGTCGTGGTCACGGCCACGCTGCCACGCTTCCTGTTGACCGGCGACAAGTCCACGCTCCGCCTCGACCTCGACAATGTCGAAGGTGAGACCGGCACTTACCAAATAGCCGTGTCGACTGCTGGCCCGCTCAGCGTCGAAGGCGCCGACAGATCGATCAAGCTCGACGCCAAGAAGCACCGTGCGCTCACCCTACCGATCTCGGCGCTCGGTGTGGGCGAAGGCTCGGTCGACGTCGCGGTCACCGGTCCAGGCGACTTCTCGGTAGCGCGGCGCTACGCGCTCACGGTCGATCCGGCGACGCAGATTCTCGCACGCCGCACGGTCAAGTCGCTCGACCCAGGCAAGAGCATCACGGTCTCCAACGACGTATTCTCCGACCTCGTGCCGGGCACGGGCAGCGTCGCACTGTCGGTGACGCCGTCGGCGGCCCTCGACGTGGCGAGCCTCGTTGCCGCGCTCGACCGCTATCCGCTCGGCTGCACCGAGCAGATCGTGAGCCGCGCGATTCCACTCCTCTATGTCAACGAGATGGCGGCCCAGTTGAAGCTCGCCGCTGACACCAATGTGGATGAGCGCATCAACAAGGCGATTGAGACGGTGCTGGCACGCCAAGGCTACGAAGGCGCGTTTGGTCTGTGGGAACCGGGCGGCAGCGATGCCTGGCTTGACGCTTACGTGACCGATTTCCTGACGCGGGCGCGGGCTACCGGCCACACCGTGCCCGACGAGCGCTTCAAGCTCGCGCTCAACCGCTTGCGCAACTATGTGAGCACCGCGCCCGACGTCTCCACCGACGGCGGCTTGGCGCTCTCCTATGCGCTCTACGTGCTTGCCCGGAACGGCATGACTCCGGTCGGCGACCTTCGCTACATCGCCGACGTCAAGCTGAGCCAGCTCGGGACGCCGACCGCACAAGCCGAGATCGGCGCGGCGCTCGCCATGCTTGGCGACAAGGTCCGCGCTGAGAAGGCATTCCGCGCCGCGGCAGGCGCGTTGCCTGACGAGGTCGAGCCCAAAGGCGGCCGTACCGATTTCGGCTCGGCCCTGCGCGATGCTGCCGCCGTGGTCACGCTCGCGGCCGAAGGCGATGCGCCGAAAGTGATCCTGGTGAATGCCACCAAGCAGATCGGCATCGCCCGCGAGCGCGTCAGCTATACCTCAACGCAGGAGGACGCTTGGCTCGTGCTCGCTGCGCGCGCGCTCGGCAAGCAGAACGTGAGTCTCACGGTCGAGGAAGGAAGCGGCGGCGAAGGCGCCCAAGAAGGGCCGCTCTATCGCACGTTCAGCGAGGAGGATATCGGCATCAACCCGCTGACCGTGACCAATGCCGGCGATACGCCGCTCGACGCGGTCATCTCGGTGAGCGGGGCGCCGACGACGCCCGAGCCTGCTGCCGATCACGGCTTCACGCTCGAGCGCAACTACTACACGCTCGACGGCGACGAGGCCGACATTACGACGGCCAAGCAGAACGAACGCTTCGTCGTGGTGTTGACGGTCACCGAGCCGCAGCCGCAATTCGCCCGCGTGGCGCTGACCGACTACGTGCCGGCGGGCTTCGAGATCGACAATCCGCATCTCGTCTCGTCGGCCGACACCGGCGGCCTGTCGTGGATCACCCATGCCGCGACCCCGGCCTATACGGCATTCCGCGACGACCGGTTCGTTGCGGCGTTCGACCGCCGGAGCGACAGCAAACCGGTGTACACGGTCGCCTATGTCGTGCGCGCCGTGTCGCCCGGCAGCTACGTGCTCCCGCAAGCCGTGGTCGAGGACATGTACCGGCCCGACCGCTTTGGCCGCACCGCCACCGGCACCGTTAAGGTAATCCCTTACAAATGAGCACGTTGAAACGCCGCGCAACCTACGCCGCCATCGGGGCGGTATGGATCGTTGCCGCGGTCGCAGGTGCCGCGGCCGGCTTCGTCCAATCGCTGGGACCGGCGCCGCTGGGGGACGACCTCGAGACCTCGCAGACTGTGGTCGATCGCAACGGCAAGCTGTTGCGCGCCTACCTCACGAGCGAGGGCCGCTGGCGGCTGCCGGCGACGCGCGAAGACGTGGACCCGCGCTTCCTCCAGGCGCTGCTCGCCTATGAGGACAAGCGGTACTTCTCCCATCACGGCGTCGATCCGCTCGCCATGATGCGGGCGGCCTATCAGCTCGTAAGCCAAGGCCATATCGTCTCGGGTGGCTCGACCATCACCATGCAGGTTGCACGGCTCATGGAGCCGCGGCGCGAGCGGTCGATCTATGCGAAGCTCAGGCAGGCGGTGCGCGGGCTAGAGCTCGATTGGGCGCTGTGCAAGGACCAGGTCTTAGGCCTTTACCTCACCCTGGCGCCTTATGGCGGCAATCTCGAAGGGATCCGCGCCGCGTCGCTTGCCTATTTCGGCAAGGAGCCGCGACGGCTTACCCTCGGCCAGGCGGCGCTCCTCGTCGCGCTGCCGCAATCGCCGGAATACCGGCGCCCCGACCGGCATCCGAAGGAGGCACGCGCCGCCCGGAACCGTGTGCTCGATCGCATCGCCAAGAGCGGTCTATTCAGCGCCGACGAGATCGCCCACGCCAGGACAGAGCCGGTGCCCACTGCGCGCAAGCCCATGCCGCTCAGCGCGCCCCATGCCGCCGACGAGGCAAAAGCGGCCTGCGCCGATAAGATCATCCGCCTCACCATCGACGGCCGCTTGCAGCGGCGGCTCGAGCGGCTTGCCCGCGAGCGTGTTGAAGCGCTCGGCGATGCCATGTCGGCGGCGATCGTCGTGGTGGATAATGCCACCGGCGAGATTCTGGCGCGGGTCGCCTCGCCCGATTATTTCGACGAGGCTCGCGCCGGCCAAGTGGACCTCACCCGCGCCGTCCGCTCGCCAGGCTCGGCGCTCAAGCCCTTCATCTACGGACTCGGCTTCGAGGACGGGTTGATCCATCCGGAAACCCTGATCGAAGACCGGCCGATCCGTTATGGCGACTATGCGCCGGAGAATTTCGACCTGACCTTTCATGGCACCGTCACCGTACGCCGGGCGCTGCAACAGTCGCTCAACGTCCCGGCCGTTGCCGTGCTCGATGCGGTGGGGCCGAGCCGTTTCCTGGCGCGGCTCGACGAGGCGGGCGCATCACTCGTCCTGCCGGAACACGAGACCGCGGGGCTGGCGCTTGGACTTGGCGGCATCGGCGTGCGGCTGATCGACCTCACAGCGCTTTACACAGGGCTTGCGCGTCTTGGGACTGTGGCTCCGCTTATCGAGCGCCTCGGCGAAAAGCCGCGGCCGCTGAAGCGCCTGATGGAGCCGGTTGCCGCCTGGTATGTTGCCGATGTGCTGCGCGGTGCACCGCCGCCGCCAAACGCACTTGGCGGGCGCATCGCCTTCAAGACCGGCACGAGCTACGGCTATCGCGACGCTTGGGCCGTCGGCTTCGACGGGGCGCACACGATCGGCGTTTGGGTCGGGCGTCCCGACGGCGCGCCGGTCACCGGTCTCGTCGGGCGGACGGCAGCAGCACCGATCCTGTTCGACGCCTTCGCCCGGCTGACGCTCACCCCCAAAGCCCTGCCGCCGGCGCCAAAAGGGGTGATCTCGGCCAGCACGTCGCGCCTACCGCCGCCGCTCAGGCGCTTTGCCTCCGGGGACAATGCAGGCGAGGCGATGACGCCCAAGGTCCATATCGTGTTCCCGCCGCAAGGGGCGAGCCTGGCGCTCTCCTCGGACGGTGCAGCGCTTGATCCCATCGCCATCAAGGTCGCGGGTGGCACGCCGCCGCTCAACCTGTTGGTCAACGGCACGCCTCTCGAGACGGCGCGAAGCGCGGGCACGCTGTTCTTCGAGCCTGACGGGCCAGGCTTCGTGCGGCTCACGGTAACGGACGCGACCGGGGCTGCGGACAGCGTCATGGTGCGCCTGCAATAGAACTGCTTCTAGTGCTTCGACTTGGAGACGTGCTCGGGCTTACCTTTGCGCTTGGTGGAAGCGAACTCGTCGAGCTCTTGCTCCGTCATCGACTCGTACATGCTCTTGGAAGCGCCCTGGAGCTTGCTGACCGGAATCTCGCCGCGCTTGGCCGCGAGCGCGGCACCCGCGGCCCTTTGCTGGGCTGCTGACTTGGCTGGCATTGCTGTTCTCCGTTCTTACGCCAGCGGTAAAACGATTCGCACGCGTCTAACGTTCCCGGTGCATCCAACGCCGCAAGTCGCCGTGAATTTGTCCACAAAAAGCCGCGACTCTGAGAACGCTATCAACCGCTTGCGGAAAGCGGCGCGCTTACCCCCTACCGCTACGGCACATCCCCGCGACACTCTTGCATGTTTTCCGCCAACACTCCGCCGGAAAGGCGGCGGAGAGGGATTTCGCACCTTGAAGGGGAAACGCTTCAAGGAGGTCAAACCAAGGAGTAGTCCAATGAAGAAGTATCTGATTGCAGGTCTGCTCATCGCCGGAATGGCAACGCCGGCCCTCGCACGCGAGTACTACGTTGCGCAGAACTCGAGCAGCCATAAGTGCTCGATCGTGTCGAAGAAGCCGAACGGCAAGACGCTCAGCATGCTCGGCACCGGGGGCTTCAAGACGAAGTCCGCCGCTCAGACAGCCATGAAGGGTATGAGCGAGTGCAACTCGTAAATCTCGCCTCGTTCGGCGAGACACGGACGCCCGGCAGAGCCAGGCGCCCGGTCTAGTCACCGCCTCAAGGTCCGACGGTTGAGGTCCTTCAGGACCTTGAGGCGGCTTTAGCTTACCAGCCCAGCGTCATTTGTGGAGTCGCGAGAAGCCGGGC
>Ga0307436_1001182_pt1 | contig 11692 bp, 8 predicted proteins | sample SalMarWE160440MG_FD_202513 | JGI IMG/M metagenome (GOLD analysis project Ga0307436, IMG submission 202513) | Salt marsh sediment microbial communities from the Plum Island Ecosystem LTER, Massachusetts, United States - WE1604-40 | ecosystem: Environmental > Aquatic > Marine > Intertidal zone >...
ACCGGTGACGTCGACTTCGTGGAGCAGATCTCACCCGAGGACGCCGAGGTGCTCGCCCGAACGCCAGGCCTCCAGGTCTGGGAGTTCTGGGCGCGTCAATACAACTACATCTGCTGGAACACTCGCAATCCGTTGTTCGCCGAGCCGGCGGTGCGCCGCGCTCTGACCTTGGCCATCGATCGTCAGGCGTTGGTTGACGCACTCTGGCGTGGGCACGCCAGAGTGAGCTCTTCGCCGATCATTCACAGCGTCTGGGCGGCCGATCCCGAGATTCATCCGTGGCCCTACGATCCGGACCAGGCGCTCCGCATCCTGAAGCGGCATGGGTGGGCGGACTCCGATGGAGACGGAATTCTCGATCGCGATGGGAAGCCCTTCAGCTTCGAGCTCATGACGAACACCGGAACGCCGGTGCGACGTGACGCCGCGGTGATGATTCAGGACCAACTGCACCGCATCGGCATCGACGCGCGACCCCGGCTGCTCGAGTTCAACACGGTCAACGACCTGACCCAGCGACACCGATTCCAGGCCTTCCTCGGGGCTTGGGCGATCGATACCTCGCTCGACCTGAAGTACGCATTCCATAGCGACTCGGTGCAGGGTGGGTACAATTTCGGCGGCTACTCGAACCCCGAGCTCGATCGATTGATCGACCGCGCCCGCCGCGAGCTGGATCCGGGCGCCGCCAAGCAGGATCTCTTCGCGATTCAGCGCATCCTGCATCGGGACCAGCCCTATACGTTTCTCTGGGAACCGCAGCGGTTGGCGGGTGGATCGGCGCGCATCCGCGGCGCGGAGCTCAACCCGCTGAGCGATTTCTACAACCTGCGTAGTTGGTGGATCGCCGCCGCGCAATAGCGGGGCAGGTGCGTCATGTTGCGAGAGATCCCGAGACGGCTGATTTCAGCCGCGATCCTCCTGTGGATCGTGCTCACACTGACCTTTGCGCTGCTCCACCTCGCTCCCGGCGATCCGGCGAATCTGATGATCGACCCTCGTGTTTCCATGGCGCAGCGGCAGGCGCTGCGCCATACCCTGGGACTCGATCAAAGCATCCCGCGCCAGTATTTCGACTGGTTGACGGCGATCCTCCTGCATGCCGACTGGGGAGTCTCTTTCAGCCATCACCAACCCGTGCTTCGGGTTATTCGTCGTGCTCTGCCGGCAACGTTGTTGCTCACCGCCAGCGCCCTGCTGATTCAGTACGTGGTCGGCATCGGATGCGGACTTCTCGCGGCTCGCTACCGTGGCGGCTTCCTCGATCACTCGATTCGGCTGCTGACTCAAACGCTCTACAGTCTGCCTGTCTTCTGGCTCGGCCTGATGGCGATCCTGTTGTTCAGCGAGAGGCTCGGCTGGTTTCCCAGCGGCGGTATGCGCGGCACCACGACGGCGGGTGGGTGGAAAGGGGCACTGGAGATCGCCTCCCACCTCTCGCTGCCGGCCCTGGTGCTCGGTGTGGCGTCGGCCGGACGCATCGTTCGCCTGACTCGCAACGCACTGCTGGACGTGCTGCAACGCGACTTCATCCGCACTGCGCGGGCGAAGGGAGCGAGTCAACGTCGCGTCCTGCTGGTTCACGCGCTGCGCAACACGATGCCGACACTGGTACACGCCTTCGGCGTATCGCTGCCGATCCTGCTCTCCGGGGCGCTGGTGACCGAGGTCGTGTTCTCCTGGCCGGGCCTGGGACGCCTCGCGTATGACGCCATCCTGGCTCGCGACTACCCGCTCATTCTTGCCACCACCGCCATGACCGGGGGACTGGTCGTCCTCGGCAGCCTCATCGCCGAGTGGCTGCACTCAGCGGCGGATCCTCGACTGCGGTGCGACTGAGGCCTGAGCCGTCATGCAGCCACGTACCTCGCCATCCCTGGTCGTCGGGCTCGCGCTGGCGGCGTCGTTTGCCCTCCTGGCGATCGCGGCGCCGCTCCTCACCCCGTTCAGCCCCGTCGCCCAGTTGGATGCGGTCGCAGGGCGCTATCTGCCACCCGGATCGCACCGTGTGCTCGTGCGGCTCCGCGACGGCTCGTCACTGCTCGCCGAGGACGTCCAGCCCGCCACCGGTGGCATCACGCTGCAACGAAACGGGGAAACCCAATGGCTGGCCAACGATCGGATGCGGCTTCGGGCCCCGCTGCGAGCCAGCCTCTTCGCCCTCGGGACCGATCGCTATGGTCGCGACATCTGGTCCCGACTGGTGTACGGAGCACGGGTCTCGCTCGGAATCGGCTTGCTCGCTGCCGCGCTGGCGGCCGCGATCGGATCACTCGTCGGGGGAGCGGCAGCGACGCTGGGTGGCCTCACCGACCGGATCCTGATGCGCACGACGGACGGTGTCCTCGCCTTCCCACGGCTCTTCCTGCTGGTGGCGATGGCGGCAATCTTCCCGCAACGAGGCTGGGTGGTCGTCGTCGTCATCGGTGGCACGGGTTGGATGGGGTTGGCACGAATCGTCCGTGGGGAAATCTTGAGCCTGCAACAGCGTGATTTCGTGGCCGCCGCACGGACCGCCGGACTGCCCTTGACCACGATCCTTCGTCGGCATCTGCTGCCCCACGTCAGCACGCCGATTCTCGTCGAGGCGACGACGAAGGTCGGCGAAGCGATCCTGGCTGAGGCCGCCCTGTCCTTTCTCGGCCTCGGCATTCAGCCGCCGACTGCGAGCTGGGGGTCGATGATCGCGGAGGCCGCTGACGCGCTGACTCGGGCCTGGTGGGCCGCGGCGGTACCGGGCATCGCCCTGACCCTCTGCGCACTCGGTTTCAATCTGCTTGGAGACGGCCTGCGGGATCGATGGCACGTACCCGGCGCCTGATACATTGCCTCCCACCGTTACGACGGGTAATGGCATGCTGACGGCCGAGTTCGACTACGAGCTGCCGCAGGATCGGATCGCGCAATACCCTTTGCCGCGAGGCACCAGTCGCCTTTTCGTGCTCGACGCCACGGGTGAGGCTCGGCATCGCCAAATCGGCGATCTGCCGACCATTCTGCGGCCCGGCGACCTGCTCGTGGTCAACGACACGCGGGTGCTTCCCGCACGCCTTTTCGCCAGGCGTGAACCGTCAGGCGGCACAGTCGAAGTCCTGCTTGCGGAGCGCCTCGACGAGCGCACGTGGTCTTGCCTGCTCAAGCCCGGTCGGCGAGCTCGTCCCGGCACGGTTCTGCGATTCCAGGTCGGTCTCGGTGCCGAGGTCATCAGCCGCCAGGGCGATGGTCGCCATCGGATCCGCTTCTCGGAGCCCGTCGAACCGCACCTGGGCGTCTTGGGCCACACGCCCCTTCCGCCGTACATCAAGCGTCCGGACGAGCCGCGCGACAGGACCGACTACCAGACGGTCTTCGCCCGCAGGCCAGGTGCAATCGCGGCGCCGACCGCCGGCCTGCACTTCGACCAGGCCCTCCTGCAGAGACTGGACGAGGCTGGCATCGGACGCACCGAGGTGACGCTGCACGTCGGCGTCGGGACGTTCAAACCGGTTACCACCGCCCTCGTTCACGAGCATGAGATGGAAGGCGAGCGGTACGAGATCTCACCCCAGGCCGTGGACGCGATCGAACGCACGCGAGCCGCGGGCGGCCGCATCGTCGCCGTCGGTACCACGGTCATGCGGACCCTCGAGGGCAATGCCGCGGCCCACGGAGGGAGACTCCTCCCCGGACCGGATCGCACCGATCTGTTCATCGTCCCGGGGTTCGAATTCCAGATCGCAGACATGCTGCTCACCAACTTTCACCTCCCCCGCTCCACGCTCCTCATGCTGGTCTGCGCATTCGCCGGCAAAGAGCGCGTCCTGGACGCCTACGCGGAGGCGATTCGGCTGCGCTACAGGTTCTATTCGTACGGCGACGCGATGCTGATGGAACGGAGGGCTTGAAGCCCCCAGCCCCCAGCTACCAGCCGCCAGCCGCCGGTTCTCCCGCCCACCCGATAAGGAATGAGCGAGAGGCAAGATCTGGTGCGGCTTGTCGAGTGCCGTTCGCCTCTCGTGTCTCTCTGGCAGCTGGTAGCGGGTAGCTGGCGGCTGGGGGCCTTCCGCTCTCCCTCCCCTTTCGTCAGCGGCGGCGCGTCGGCCGCAGCGTGACCGGCACCAGAAACAGGACCGCGTAGGCGCCGAGTGCCCAGGTCGGGGCCAACGGCGCCAGCTCCTGCGCCTGTTCGACGGCGAGAGTGCGCAACAAATAGAGGACTCCGGGCGGCCCGACCAGATAGGTCACCAGCAGCCACTTGTGCGTCCTCATTCCACCCACCCGCCGAGCGCGCCAGACGTATAGATTGCCCAGCACCCACCCGAGCCCGACGGCCAGCGCGTAGTAGGGATAGAGGCCGAGAGTGAAGCGGCCGGCCAGATGGATCAGCCCGAGTGAAGCGCCGAGGGCCAACGACCAGGCCGCCAACGAGAGCACCAGCACGACCTGATCGAGCGGCGAAGCGAGACGTCCGCCTTTCACCGCGTATCTTGAGCGTCCTGCGCTTCCGGTCTCCAACGCAGATCCGGCTGCCGGGCGGCACGCGCCTCGTCACAGCGGCGCACCGGAGTCGACCAGGGAGCACCGTGCAGGAGCGCAGGATCTTCGGCGGCTTCGCGCGCGATGGCGCGCATCGCCGCGATGAAGGCGTCGAGCTCCTCTTTGCCCTCGGTCTCGGTCGGCTCGATCATCAGCGCTCCCGACACGATCAGCGGGAAGTAGATGGTCGGCGGATGAAACCCGTAATCCATCAGCCGTTTAGCGATGTCGAGCGTGGAAACGCCATGCGCGCTCTGCCGCTTGTCCGAGAAGACCACCTCGTGCAGCGAGGGCGTGGCGTATGGAAGGTGATACTCGCCGCTCAGGCCGTTGCGGACATAGTTGGCGTTGAGCACGGCGCCCTCGGCGACTCGAGCCAGACCGGCGCCACCCATCGAGAGAATGTACGTCAGGGCACGCACGAGCACGCCGAACTGGCCATGGAATGAACGAATTCGGCCGATCGTCTGTGGACGCTCCGAGTCCAGGACGAACTTGCCGGCCTTCATCTCCACCATCGGCACTGGCAGGAAGGGCACCAGGTTCTCCGCCACCCCGACCGGGCCGGCGCCCGGCCCACCTCCGCCGTGCGGCGTCGTGAACGTCTTGTGGAGGTTGAGATGGAGCACGTCGCAACCCATGTCACCGGGCCGCGCCTTGCCGACAAAGGCGTTGAAGTTGGCGCCGTCACAATAGAGAAATGCGCCTTTCTCATGCACCAGATCGGCGATCTCTAGGATGCGGTCTTCGAAGACACCGAGCGTGTTGGGCACGGTCAACATCAGGGCCGCGACGTCATCGCTCATCGCGCTGCGGAGATCTTCCACGTCGAGCGTGCCCCGATCGGTGGAGAGCAGCTCCTTGACCTCGAACCCGGCGAAATGGGCCGACGCCGGATTGGTGCCGTGCGCCGAATCCGGGATCAGCACGTAGCGGCGTGACTCGCCACGCGCGTCGAGCGCCTTGCGAATCATCAGCATGCCGGCGAACTCGCCGTGGGCACCCGCCGCCGGAGCCAGGCTGATCCGACTCATGCCGGTCAGTTGCAGCAGGGCCTGTTCCAGTGCCCACATCAAGGCGAGCGACCCCTGGACGGTACTCACCGGCTGACAGGGGTGCACCTGAGCCAGGCCGGGAAGGCGAGCCGTCTCCTCGTTGATCCTCGGGTTGTGCTTCATCGTGCAGCTGCCGAGGGGATAGAGCCCGAGGTCGATGGAATAGTTGTTGCGCGAGATGCGGGTGAAGTGCCGAATGACATCCACTTCCGACAACTCCGGCAGATCCGAAATCTCGCCCCGGATCACTTCGTCGGGCAGCAGTTCCGAAACCGGCTTCTCGTCAACACCGCTCGGCGGAAGCTGCACGCCGAGTCTTCCCGCTCGACTGCGGTCGAAGAGCAGCTCTTCGTGGCGCCAGGCGACTTTCGGTTCGCGATCTGCGCTGCTCATCGTCTCCCTCGTCATCCCACCGAGACCACGCTAGCCGGCCGTGCGATGCTCTCCACCGCTTCGACGTATCGCGTCAATTCTTCGGGCGGATTGCACTCCGTCACCGCGACGAGAATGCAATCGTCGAGCGACTCATAGTCGCCACCAGGTGCCACGCCGCCGAGAACACCGCGCTGCTCGAGGTCCGCCAGCACGCGCTCGACGGGCCGATCGCTGCGCAACATGAACTCGTTGAAGTGCGGCGCATCGAAGCGCATCTCGAGCCCCGCTCCGGCACCGGTCAGACGCTCTCGCAAGACGGTCGCACGTTGCAGGTTGATCTCCGCCAAGCGGCGAAGCCCGACGCGGCCGTGCAGTGCGAGATAGATGGTGGCCGCCAGGGCACAGAGATTCTGGTTCGTGCAGATATTGGACGTCGCTCTCTCTCGCCTGATGTGCTGTTCCCGTGTCGCCAGCGTCAGCACGAAGGCGGGCTTGCCGTCCGCGTCGAGCGTGCGACCCACGAGACGTCCAGGCATGGCCCGCTTGGCCGCATCTCGCGACGCGAGGAACCCCAGATACGGTCCCCCGAACGCAACCGGGAGGCCGAACGACTGCGCTTCACCGACCGCAATGTCACACCCGGAGGCCCCGGGACTCTGCAACAGAGCCAGAGAGAGCGCCTCCGTCACGACCGCGACCACCAGGGCTCCGTGCCGCCTGGCGATCTCGACCGCGGTCGACCAGCCTTCGATCGATCCGAAGTAGTTCGGCGACTGGACGGCGACGCAAATGGTGTCGTCGTCGACCGCGGAGGCCAGTGCCTCCGCGTCCGTCACACCACTCTCGTCCCAGCCGATCTCGACCAGCTCGAGCTCGAGGTTCTGTGCATAGGTGCGCAGCGTGTGCCGATACTGTGGGTGAATCGTGCGTGACACGACGACCCTGTGCCGGCCGCGCTGCAAACGATCCGCCATCAACACACCTTCCGCGAACGCACTCGCTCCGTCATAGAGCGAGGCGTTGGCGACGTCCAGACCGGTCAGCAGGCTGATGAAGGTCTGGAACTCGTAGATCGCCTGCAGAGTCCCCTGGCTGAACTCTGGTTGATACGGCGTATAGACGGTGAAGAACTCGCTGCGCTGCAAGAGGTGATCCACCGCTGCGGGGGTGTCGTGCCGGTAGGCGCCGGCGCCGAGAAAGCAGGCCAGATCACGTCCGCCGATCCGGTTTTGAGCCTCCAGTCGGCGAAAGTAGCGGCGCAACTCCTGGTCGGATAGGGGGCCTTGCACGTCGGGCGGCGCGGACAGCCGGATCGCCGCGGGAAGCGACGAGAAGAGCGCCTCGATCGATTCGGCGCCGATGGCTTCGAGCATCTCCCGCCGATCCTCGTCGCCAGTCGGCAGATAGCGGTGACCCGTCGTCACGTTCTCACTCCTCGTCCGAATCGGAGACGAACTCCTGGTACTCGGCGGCGCCCATCAAGTCACTCACGTCAGGCTCACCGTCGGTCTTCAGCCGCACGAGCCAGCCATCACCGTGTGGATCCTGGTTGATCAGTTCGGGACGTTCGGTCAGCGCCTCGTTGATCTCGGTGATCTCACCGGCGATGGGAGTGAACACCTCGGCCACTGCTTTGACCGACTCAATCGATCCGATCTCGTCCTCGGCGTCGAAAACGGATCCCACGCCAGGTAGCTCCACGAAGACGATGTCGCCGAGCTCGTCTTGGGCGAACTTCGTGATTCCCAGGGTCACGCCACCGTTGTCGATGCGAACCCACTCATGCTCGTCGGTATAGAACAGGTCGTCTGGATACATCCCTATTTCTCCTCTTCATGGCGATGCGATGGCGATGCGCCTATCGCGAAAGGATACAACCGCTTTCCATCCAGATGTACCCCCGGGGCGGGCTTGACGAACCGGTCGTCGTTCCGGTCGCCGGCGCTTGCGCACCACGAACGCCCACCCGGCTGCATCGACCAGGTCTCTCGCCGGATCTCACTTTGGACGCTTATAGAAGGGCAAGGCCACGATGCCGCCGGCGAGACGGCGACCTCTCACCTCGAGCTCGACGGGTTGGCCGGCCGTCGCAGACTCGGAAGGCACGTACGCCATCCCGATCGCCTTCTCCAACGTCGGGCTCCAAGTCCCGCTGGTCACCGTCCCGACCGACTCGCCTGCGATGCTGACTCCGTGACCTTGTCGCGCAATTCCCCGCGACGTGAGCTCAAATCCGACGAGTCGGCGACTGACACCCACCTCGCGCTGCCGCAGCAGCGCCCGGCGCCCGAGGAACTCCCCGGCATCCAGTTTCACCACCCAGGAGAGGCCGGCTTCGAACGGCGTCGTCGTCTCGTCGAGCTCATGGCCGTAGAGGGCCATTCCGGCCTCCAATCGGAGAGTGTCTCGAGCCCCGAGTCCGGCCGGGCGCAATCCATCCTCGGTGCCGACCTCTAGAAGCCTGCGCCACAGCGGCGCCGCGTCTTCCGGAGCGAGGTAGAGCTCGAAACCGTCCTCGCCGGTGTAGCCGGTGCGCGAGATGATGGCCGGCCGGCCTGCCACCTGTCCGTGCTCGAAGTGATAGTAGCGAATCGAAGCGAGGTCGCTCTCCGTGAGCCGGCGCAGGATCGCTTCCGCCCGGGGGCCCTGGAGAGCGAGAAGTGCGTAGTCCTGCGAAGCGTTCACCACCTCGACCCCGCCATCGGCCCGCTCGCTCACCCAGGCGAAATCCTTTTCGATGTTGGCGGCATTGACGACCAGCATGAATTCACCCGGCGCCAGTCGATAGACCAGAAGGTCATCGATGTAGGTTCCCCGTTCGGTGAGCAGGCCGCTGTAGTGCGCCCGACCCGGGGAGAGCTTGGCCACGTCGTTCGGCGTCAAGCCTTGGAGAAAGATCTCCGCGCCCTCTCCGGTCACGCGGAACTCCCCCATGTGGGAGACGTCGAACAGTCCCGCCCGCCGGCGCACGGCTCGATGCTCTTCGATCACGCCGCTGTACTGCACCGGCATCTCCCAACCGGCGAAGTCCACCATCCTCGCACCCGCCTCGACGTGGCACTCGTAGAGCGGAGTCCTGCGCAGCTGGACTGAGTTCATGAAATGGATTCGCCTCCCGGATCGAGCGCCGAAGCGTGGAAAACGTATCACAAGCGCGAAGCCGCCTTCGTTGGCCTAATGGGCGTCACGAACGCTGTCGCGTCACGGTCTTCCGGCTCCTTTCTAACCCTTTCTGGCGCAATCGGTTAGCCACGTCAAGCCGGGCAGTGGCGCGATTCTGCGGAAAATCCCAACTGGCGGCTCGCCACGCGTCGCCGGGCTTCAATCCAATAAAATGCAAAGGCTTTAGAATCAATGATTTACATGGATTGCACAAATCTGTGTTCAATTCGCTCAAGCGGCTGATTTATCACCCTTCGGCAGCCCTCGAAAGCCCACTTTCCGCATGGTTTTCCACAGTCCTTGTGGAAACTCGAGGCCCTCTCTCGTAAGTTCAAGAAACGCTATGGTTTCCCGCTACGGATTCATTCCAGCTCGAGCAGGCGGCGAATCAGCACCTGAAGAGGAAAGCGCTTCAATCCACCCGCCGTGACACTCGACTCGTCGAACTTGCGGACGGTGTCCGGCTCCACGCCTTGCCCCCAGAGCAACACCGGGACAGGGTCCGAACCGTGCTGCCCGGCATCGGAAAAAGTGGCGTGATCAGAAGCGACTGCAATTCGTAGCGGACCCTCGACGCCCTCCAGCAGCCGACCCAGCTGGCGGTCGAGCTCCTCGATGAACTGACGCTTCTGATCCGGTCGCCCGTCATGGGCCGCGATGTCGGCGCCCTTGACGTGCACTACGACCAGGTCGTGGGTACCTAGCTGCTCGCCCGCAAATCGCATCTTGGCCTCCAGGTCGGTGTCCAGGTTCGCGGTCATGGCCGGCGTACTGACGATGTCCGCGTCCAGCCAACGAGCCAGTCCCCCGATCGTGGCGTCTCCGCAGACACATCCGATCTTGAGGCGTCGTCCATCCCGCTCCAGCGGCAAGAGCAGATGGACGCGACCCGCGCCCCGCGTCAACACCGTGTTGGCCGGCGGCAGCCCTTGCTCGACGCGCTCTCGATTGATCGGGTGTCGCCCCAGAATCTCCTCCGCCTGACGCCCGAACGCAGCGAGGATCCGAGCGGTGCGCCGAGCTGCCGGGTCACTCGGATCGAGTGCGACCGGATCGAGCGGCGGACCCGCCCCTGCTCCCTCACCAGGATCGCTTCCTCGGACGCCGGGAGCCAACCCGTCGCCGCGCAAGACGATCGCCAGCCGGTGCTCCGTCGTTCGACGCACGAGCACCACGACAACTCCCTCGCTGTCCTCGACCACCGTCCCATCCAGCGCTGCCGCGAGCTCGGCGCCTCCTTCTCGAATACGGCCGGCCCGGCGGTCGACCACCGCGCCCGCTTGGTCGAGCGTGGCGAGATTCCCGCGCACGGCCACCTCGCCCGGCCCCAATTCGAGCCCTGCCCCCAATGCCTCTACCGGCCCCCGATGCATGGCGCGTGGCGACTGACCGAACAGGGCGAGGGAACCAGAGGCCGTGTCCGGAACCTCTCCCGCCGCAACCGGGTCGGCCAAGCCACACCGGCCCTCGCGAGCCAAACGATCCAGCACCGGGGTGTGCGCCGCTTCGAGCGGCGTTCGTCCACCGAGGGCTCGAACCGGACGATCCGGCAATCCGTCCACGGCCAGCAGGAGAGCCGGCACCTGTTTCTCGAGCGATCGAACCGGAGACTCGGTCAGTGTCGGCAGGCGCCGACGCAGGATTCCGGTGAGCAAACGCAACGCTTGCGACGTGGAGCGCTCCCAATCGGTCGTGTCAAGCATCGGCACATCATGCGATTCCGCACGTTGCAGGATGAATTCCTGAATGCGGCGAATGTCGTCGAAGCTGTCCAGGTAGCGTTCGCTGTCGCGCTGTCCATGCCGGCCGCGGGCTAGAAATCGCTTGCGGTGCGCCTCCTGGTCGACGGTGCACAGCATCAACGGCAGCTGATGAGCCGCCCCTTCGAGATCGGCGAAAGGTACCAGGGGCGGCACCAGATGCACGCCTTCCACGAGCACGTGCATGTTCTCTGCCAAGGCTCGCTCCACGACGGCCCGCACGCCGACGCAGATGTGCGTCGCCTGCTCGAGAAAGCCCCGGGTCAGCTCGCTGTCGGGGTCCAGGTCGGCGCCTGTCTCCGTTTCGCCGTCGTGCTGCTCTTCGCTCCCCGGTCGTTCGAAACTCGAACGGTGGATCGCCGGCAAGATCGAGCGAGCGAACACCATCCGCATCACCTGTCGGATGGTGTCGGTGGCGTTCACCCGATAGATCTTCAGCAGGGGCGCCAACTCCAGCGAGAGCGTCGACTTCCCGGTGCCACTCGCCCCACCGATGTAGATGACCAGTGGGCGGGAAAGATGCTGCAGCCCACGCACCGCTCTATATCTGGCTGCCGTTTCCGCGCCCTCGAATCGTTGCAGGAGGTCCCCGACCCGCTGCGCCAGCTCCTCACTGCGCAAGGTCCGAACGCCGTCGGCGCGAAGGTCGGTCTGCAGTTGCGCGACGAGCCGATAGGCACGGTCCAGGTCGACGCCCGCAGCCTGGATGCTGTTGGCGAGCAGACCGCGGGAAAACGGATGTGACACGCCCGTCGGGTCGATCACTTCGAGGCCCGGCGCGGGGCGCCTCTCGCCCACCAACCAGGGAGCGCTGCCGAATTGCTC
>Ga0307436_1001183_pt1 | contig 11691 bp, 8 predicted proteins | sample SalMarWE160440MG_FD_202513 | JGI IMG/M metagenome (GOLD analysis project Ga0307436, IMG submission 202513) | Salt marsh sediment microbial communities from the Plum Island Ecosystem LTER, Massachusetts, United States - WE1604-40 | ecosystem: Environmental > Aquatic > Marine > Intertidal zone >...
TGGAAATCCGCAGAAGTCCGTTGCTGGTCATCGCCGCCCTCAATGGCCATACGCTCGGCGGCGGATTTGAGCTCGCCGCGGCTTGTGACATTCGTTTTGTTGCCAATGTTGAGCGTCTACAGATCGGCGTTCCGGAAATGGATCTGTTTGGCGCGATGCCGAGCGGCGGTGGCGGAACGCAATTTATCACACGGCTGATGGGGCCGAGTCGAGCACTGCAATTTATTCTTGATGCCAAACCGATTAACCCGAAACGCGCATATGAGAGCGGGCTGGTCGATCGCTTGTGCGATCCGACAAATCTCCTGACGGATGCTGAAGCCTTTGCAGGCGAGGTAGCGAAGAAGGCCGGGCGGATCGGAGTGGCAGCATGTAAGCGGGCGATCTTCAGCGGCTGGGAAATGCCTCTGTCGCAGGCGATGGAGCTTGACGGGGCGCTGCATTGGGATGCCATGCGACGAGGAAATTTCCCCAAGAGAGCGGAAAGCTTTGCCGAACGTTTCGGAGCATCTAGATGAGCGCGCGCGACGTCGCCATTGTGGGCGTTGGCATGACGCCGTTTGGCAAGCACATAGATCGTTCGCTCAAGGCATTGGGTGGACAAGCGATCGACGCGGCGCTTACGGACGCCGGACTTGAGAAGTCGGATATCGACATGGCATTCGTGGCCAATTCCATGGCCGCGGTGGTCACCGGACAGGTCAGCGTGATCGGTCAAAGCGTGCTTCGCGCCAATGGGTTCACTGGAATTCCAACCTTTAACATCGACAATGCCTGTGCCAGCTCGTCGAGCGCTCTTTCGCTTGCGGTTCAGGCGATTCGCTCCGGACCCGCCGAAACCGTCCTCGTGCTTGGCGTCGAGAAGCTTATGAGCTCGGACCGAACCAAAGCCTATTTGGCGCTCAACGGTGCGGCCGATCCCGATTTTATCGCCACGGCCGGTATCGACATCAGCAAGGAAAGTATCTTCGTTGCGGCAATATATCCGGAGCGTCTCAAACGATATGCAGATGCTTATGGTCTGCGGGCCGAGACGCTGGCTCAGATTTCGGTGAAGAACCGCACCAATGCGTTTACCAACGCGATAGCGCAATATCGCGAACCAATGACACTGGACGATGTGCTGAAGTCGAGACAAATCGTCGGTCCGATCACGGCGCTGATGTGCGCGCCCATCGGTGACGGCGCTTCTGCGGCGGTCCTGACCCGCAGGGATCGGACAACCAAGAGCCAACGACCAGTGTGGGTGAGTGCGTCGGCGGTAGGTATGGGTGGCTCGCCTGAAGGGGTTTCGGCAATCAGAAGAGTTGCGATGCGTGCCTATAAGCAAGCCGGAATCTCGCCTTCGGACGTCGACGTTGCGGAGGTGCACGACTCCATCGCTTTCAATGAATTGCTCGCATACGAAGAGCTGGGCTTTTGCGAGCAGGGAGCCGGAGCAACACTGATCGAGTCGGGCGCAACCGCGCTGCAAGGTAATCTGCCGGTGAATCCCAGCGGCGGATTGGAATCGCGCGGCCATCCGGTGGCCGCGACCGGGCTTGCCCAGATCGCGGAACTAGTCGCGCAACTGCGCGGCGAGGCCGGTGAGCGGCAGGTAGCGAACGCTGGCATCGCACTGGCGGAGAATGCCGGCGGTTTCTCGCTCGATGACACGGCTGCCGTCGCTATAACTATCTTGGAAATATGAGCGTTAAGATGAAAATGGATGCTGACATCGCAGTCATCGGTCTCGGTCCAGTCGGAGCAATCTTGACGGGGCTCCTCGGCAGACGCGGTTTGCGGGTGTTAGCAATTGAAAAAGATGAAGATGTCTTTCCGCTGCCGCGGGCGGCGCATATCGATCATACCGGACTACGAACGATCCAAGAAATAGGCTGCCTGGACGACGTGCTTTCGAATATGATCCGCAATAAGCGGCTTGATCTGCTGGATGCGGAGCGGCGTCCGCTGGCGACCATCGCGGCCGACCAAGAAAGTATTTCAGGACTTCCCACCAGCGTCTATTTCTATCAGCCGGAATTCGATCGTCTCTTGCGCCAAAAGGCAATGTCCTATCCAAGCGTTGATGTTTGGGCCGGCAGCGAGCTGATTGATCTTGCGCCTGACGCATCCGGTGTCACGCTCACATCGAAAAGGAAGGTCGGCATCGAATCGGCGCGCGTTCGCTGGGTTGTCGGGTGCGATGGCGCATCGAGTCTCGTGCGTGAAGCGCTTGGGATCAAACTCGAATCGTTCGAATTCGACGAGAGATGGCTGGTACTCGATCTGTTGTTGAGCGAGCCGCATCCTGGGCTACCTGCTGACCATGTCATCGAGATCTGCGATCCGGCGCGACCTTATTTGACGACGCCGATTTCGCGCAACCGTCAACGGTTTGAGTTTATGTTGCTGCCGGGCGAGAACCCCGATGATGTGCGTCGGCCGAAAATGGTCTCGCGACTCTTGGGAGCGTGGATTCCGCAAGCGAAATGCGAGATTGAGCGCACCGCAGTTTACACGTTCCACGGCTTGCTCGCGCAGCAATGGCGTCTTGGTCGGGTGTTTATTGCGGGAGATGCGGCCCATCAAACGCCGCCGTTCCTTGGGCAAGGCATGTGCGCGGGAATCCGTGATGTCTCCAATCTGGCGTGGAAGCTTGCGCTGATTCTGCAAAAGCACGTGCCGCCCACGGCTCTCGACACTTACGAAACCGAGCGCAGCCCGCACGCGAGGTTTGTCATTGAAGCCGCGATTCGGATCGGGCGTGTTGTATGCGAACTCAACGCTGAGCGTGCCGCCGAGCGAAATCGCCGACTGCGGGCAAACGATTTGGGCCTTAAAAAAGAGTTGGCATTCGCGCTGCCTGACCTTCAACCAGGACCACTGGTGGTGGAGGGGGGCGGCTCGCTGTTTATCCAACCGGAGATTGAAGGCAAACGTCTCGACGATATCGTCGGACAGCGTTTCCTCGTGCTTTCCCGCACCAGAGCCGCACTCGGCGCCAGCGCTGCCTGGTGGGAAAGTCAGATGGACGCGATGATCCTGGTGCTTGCGGAGCGGCCGAACAAACGTCTACAGCAATGGCTTGAAAGCCGGCAGACCGACGTCGTTGTGGTGCGGCCAGACCGCTATGTAATGGGGACTGGAAAGACTCTCGATACGATCACAGTCAAGGTCCAGAGTCTGTTAACGAGTAGTGCAAGCAACGATGCCCGGTCGCGGTCCGATACGGTCTTGCCGGCAGTTTGAATGCAGCACAAGGTACTGCATCGCCTGTTGGAAAATGATCAAGGCTGCTGGGCGCCGCTAGCTGATGCGGTGCTTTTGCGGCGAAAGTGCTGTGGCTGGGATGGCATGGCGGGGAAGCTTGCATACGGAGCGCGCGAATGACGAACGAGGTCGTTCCTGGCAGGGAAATATTCGAACACATGACCCTGCTCTCGGTGGCGGCATTCTATTTTGTCGCGTGTGTCTCTCTGGGAACGTTCGCTTACGGTGTGTGGCTCCGGGTGAGGAAGTACCGGACGGGTCGGACCGCCGTTTTCTCGACTAGTGTCTGGCAGCGTATCGTCTATGTCGTCCGGACCATGGTGGGGCACACCACCGTGAAGAAGCGAAACCGCTTCGTGGGAATAGCCCACTGGCTGATTTTTTGGGGCTTTGCCGTCCTGTTCCTGGGCTCGGCGGTGATCGTGGTAGACCACGACCTCCTCAAGCCGATCAATTCATCGCTGCAATTCTGGAAGGGCACTTTTTACGAAGCGTACTCCGCTCTGCTCGACATTATGGGTTTAGGGTTGCTGGTTGGGCTTATCCTGGTGGCCGCGCGCAGGTGGGGTCAACGGCCGCCGCAACTCGACTACACCCGCGCCGACCGCAGTGCACATGAATATAATCGCGATGCCTACCGGCTCGATGACGTGATTTTTCTCGGAGGGCTGTTCTGCATCGTACTCACCGGTTTCTTGAACGAAACATTGCGCATTGTCGCTGATCGCCCGGCTTTCGAAGTTTGGTCGGTGGTGGGATGGCGGCTTGCCGACGGATTAAGCGCCTTGGGATTGACGGCGACGACCGCCGCCCGGCTCCATACTTACGGTTGGTGGCTGCACGCGGCAATCGCTCTCGCTTTCGTGGCTTATATTCCCTACTCGAAGGCGGTCCATATGCTGGCCGCCCTCGCCAATCTTTTTTGCAGAGATCCATTGGCCGGCAAGCGCCTGCCCGCCATTCCCGAGGAAAGCACCACAATAGGGTATCAGACGCTTAGCGACTTCAACTGGAAGCAGTTGTTAGAGCTTGATGCTTGCACCAAATGCGGGCGTTGTCACATCGCTTGTCCGGCCCGGGCGAGCGGATGGCCGCTCTCGCCGCGTGACTTCATCCTGGAATTGCGCGAGCATGCCGAAGCCAGCTTGGGCGGCCGCACATGGCTTCGCGAAGCGACATCGCGACAGCGGGGCGGGTCCCTCGTCGACGGCGTGGTCAGGGCTGATACCTTGTGGTCTTGCACGACCTGCTTGGCCTGCGTCGAGACGTGCCCGGTGGCAATCGAACACGTTCCGCCGATCATCCAGATGCGCCGCCACTTGGTCGCCGAGGGATTGGTGGAGCGTAACATGCAAGCCACCTTGGAAAAATTAGCCCGCTACGGGAATTCTTTTGGCGAGCCCGAGAGCGATCGCGGGAAGTGGACCCAGGGGTTGGGCTTTACCATCAAGGACGCCAGAAAGGAGGCGGTCGACGTCTTGTGGTTCGTCGGCGATTTCGCTTCTTATGATCCGGATCAGCGTAAGGTTACTCAAAGCGTCGCTCGAGTGTTCCACCGAGCAGGTCTCGACTTTGGCATCCTCTACGATGGCGAGCGTAACGCCGGTAATGATATCCGTCGTGTCGGCGAGGAGGGGCTATACCAGCTCCTGGTCGAACATAACGCGGCCGCTCTCGCCCATGCTCGATTCAAAGAAATTGTCACCACGGATCCCCACTCCTACAACACACTCAAGCATGAATATCCGACAATGGGGGCCGACTTTTCTGTCAGGCACTACACCGAACTCATTGACGATCTGATCCGCAACAGAAAACTCCCGGTCAGAAAGCAACTGGACATGTCGGTGACATATCACGATCCTTGTCACCTCTCCCGTTATACCCAGGTCACCGAGGCTCCCAGGGCTGTTCTGGCGGCGCTCGGGGTCACGCTGGTCGAGATGGAGCGCAATGGGGCAAACAGTTTTTGTTGCGGTGCCGGCGGCGGGCGCATTTGGATGACCGGTACCGGTACCGCCGAACGGCCGAGCGAGCAACGCATCAAGGAGGCTCTTGCGATCGCTGGACTAGAGGCTTTCATCGTCGCTTGTCCGAAGGACATAAAGATGTTTCGCGAGGCGGTGAGGGCCACGGGCAATCAGGATCGTCTAGTGGTCAAGGACCTAATTGAGTTGGTTGAAGAAGCCAGCGGTGGCGACGCAAGCGTTTCCGCGGCTGGTACCGGTGTGGCGGCAATCCTTCACTAAGCCGTGGTGCAATTGCCTCGGAATGTTAATTTTGTGGCGCGCTCGCCAGGGCGCCGAGATCTCGGTAAATGTCGTTTGCGGTCGTCTGCAGTACTTCGCGCAGCCAGGTATGGGCCGGGTCAGATTGCGCTCTGCGGTGCCACACGATGTCGACTTGATAGTTAGGAATATCGAAGGGCACCGTAAAGATGTTGAGTTGGCAGAATTCTCTGAACACGAAAGCAATGCGCTCGGGGATCGTCGCAAGCAGATTGGAGCGAGATACGACGAACGGCACTCCCCACACGTTATCAAGTTCTATTGAGAAATTTCTGATCGCGCCTTGGCTCCGCAGGTGTTCGTCGACAATGCCAGCATAAAACGGAATGCGCACGTGCTCGAGGCGAGTATACTGTTTACGGCTCAATTCCCTGCCGATTTCCGGGTGAGTGCGGCGCGCGATGACCACGAACCGATCAAGATTGAGAGGTCGAACAATGTGTGCCGGATTCTTGGTCGGCAGGACTCCGATCACGAAATCCAAATTGGGGCCGCCAAGCAAGCGGTTCACCTGCCCGGCACTCATGTAATCGACGAGAAGCTGCATGCCGGGGGCGTCGGTTCGCAGCTTCAGCATCAGGGCCGGCAACAGGAATAACGTGGCATAGCCGATCAGTCCGATGTGAAACGTGCGATGCACAGATGCTGGATCCCACGCCGATTGAAAAGTACCGGAAATCTTTTCGAGGGCCTGGGCGATCGGTCCATGGACCTCGATCGCCCGCTGGCTCGGCTGCATGACGCCTTTAACGCGGAAGAATAGCGGATCTTTGTAGTGCTGGCGCAGTCGTGTCAGCGCGTGGCTGAGCGCCGGTTGGGTGATGCCCAGGTCGCGTGCCGCCGCAGTTACGTTGCGATGCGCCATCAGCGCACGAAAGGCGACCAGCAGATTGAGGTCTAGTTTGTTGAGATGCATGAAGCTTGCCGCGGTTCAGTACTATGCAGCTCATATATTTTAATTATGCAAGCTATGAATTTCAAGCTTTATAGCGCTGACTGGTACCGTTCCATTGCGTGGACATGAAGGGCGTGTGCGCCCAATAGCCGAACGCCAAGCCCAAGGAGCGTCCATGAAGATCATGACCTTCGTGAAGCATGTGCCGACGCAGGCGGTTACGCCCAGGATTGCCGAGAGACGGGTGCATATCGAAGAGGAGGGGCTTTCTTACGAAGTCAACGAGGCAGACCTCTATGCAGTCGAAGAGGCGATTGCCCAGCGCACGGCTCTTGAAGGCAGCGTGGTGGCTGTAACCATCGGCCCGGCCAGGGCGAAAGAGGCCCTCACGGTTGCCTACGCCAAGGGCTGCGACAACGGCATTCACGTCCTCGACGAGACATTCCGCGGGACCAATCCTGTTCTCAATATTCACGCTGCGGCGCAAATCGCGCGGACACAAGAGCCGGCAATGATACTTACCGGCATCCAGGCTGAAGACGATCTGCAGGGGCAGTTTGGAATCGCGCTGGCCGAATTGCTCGGCTTTCCGGTGGTCACCGCGGTAACCGGCATCTCCGTCGATCCCGTTACCAAGGTGGCAACGGTAGTACGGGAACTCGGCGCCGGGATAAAGGAGGAGATCGAAGTCGATCTGCCCTGCGTTCTCACCGTGCAATTCGGGATCAGGCAGCTTCGCTACCTGCCGATCATGTCCATCTTCAAGATGCGGTCGCGACCCGTGGAAACCATTGCGGTCGCCGACCTTGCTCTGCCGCCGGCGGCAATGCTGGCCGACGTTCGGATGCAGGTCCTCGAACTCAGCTATCCCGACGATGGCGGCAATTGCCAGCTGATCGATGGCTCGCCGGACGCCGCGGCCCGCACGCTGATGTCCAAACTCGTCGATGCGGGAGTCCTCTGAATGGCTGGAAGCGACGTCATCATCGTTTGTGAAGCCGGCAAGGGGCAGACCGAATCTGCCAACGCACGTCTCATCATCGTCGGCCTGGAACTGGCGGAGCGCTGGGGCGGCAGGCTGCTGTGCCTGCTTGCCGGCGATGAAATGGCCGCCAAGGCTGCCGACATCGCGCCCTTCGCCGCTGAGGTTTGGGTCGCCGAGCTCGGCGCCCAGCCCTACAATTCCTACGCTCACTTGGCGGCCGTGCGCCTGATGGCCGACGAGATCCGCCCCGGCGCGATCTTGTTCGGTCACACCTTTATGGGAATGGACTTGGCGCCGCGGCTGGGAGCCGCGCTGGGCGTGGTCACGGTCGCCAACTGCCTGTCGATTGCTGTCGCGGATGACGCGGTTCACGTGGTGCGGCCGATGTATCGCGGGCGGATTCTGGCCAAATTGGCGCTGACGGCGCGCCCGATCGTCGCCACTTTGCAGCCGGGCGGCGTCGAGCCGGCCGCGGCCGGCCGGCAGGGCATCGTCAAAACCGTCACGGTGCCAGCCAACGCCAATCCAAAGGTCAGGCCGCGCCGGACGATCGAGCCGGAACGTACCGGTATCGACATCGGCAAGGCCGGAATTGTCGTGGCCGGGGGGCGGGGGATCGGCGAGCGCGAAAACTTCACCTTGGTGGACAAGCTGGCGGAGGCATTGGGCGGCGTGCCGGCCTGCTCCCGTCCACTGGTCGACATGGGGTGGTTCGGCACCAATTACCAGGTTGGGCTGTCGGGTAACACCGTGAAACCCAAGCTTTACGTCGCCTGCGGCATATCGGGCGCGGTCGAGCATCTGCACGGGATGAAGGAGTCCGAGACGATCGTGGTGATCAACAAGGATCCCGACGCGCCGATCTTCAAGGTGGCGCATTACGGCCTAGTCGGCGACCTGAATGAGATCATGCCCGCCCTGATCAAGGAGGCCAAAACCGCCAAGAGCGCGAAGTCATGCTCGGCGTGAATGGTAAACGTTTTATCGCCGGAGGAGGGCAACGTGGTCATAGATGAGCAAACGACGTTGCAGCTTTATCATCACGGGTCATCGGTCTGCGCCGCGAAAGTCCGCTTCGCGCTAGCTGAGAAGGGTCTGGTATGGAAAGGCCATTACATCGATGTGTTGAAAGGGGACCAGTTCGACCCCGACTATGTGAAGCTCAATTCTAAAGCCGTGGTGCCGACACTGATCCATGGCGGCATCCCGATAGTCGAGTCGACGGTCATCAACGAATATCTCGACGAGGCGTTCCCTGATCCTCCTTTGAAGCCTCCCGACGCGCGCACCCGGGCCGCCATGCGGCTATGGACCAAAGCAGTGGACGAGGATCTTCATCCTGCTTGTGGCGATATCACCTTCGTCTCCTGCCATCGCCACATCGTCAACCGCATGCCGCCCGAGAAAGTGGCGTGGTTTTTGGAGAGCGTGCCGCCGTTTTCGGTCACCGCCGATTGGCACGAGCGCAAAAAGCAGCTCGTCCGGTTGGGTCTGGACGCGCCCGGGATTGCCCACAAGTTCCGCATTCACGACCGCTACCTCCAAAAAATGGAAGACGCCTTGTGCGAACGGCCCTGGCTGGCCGGTGCCCAATTCTCGCTCGCCGACATCAGCGTGACCCCGTACGTCAACCGCCTGGACATGCTGGGCATGTCGGAGATGTGGACGCGTGCCCGTCCGCTCGTGTCGGCTTGGTTCGAGCGTATCAAGGCGCGCCCGACCTTCACGTCGGCATTTCTCGACTGGTGCCCGGCGGACCTGACCAAAGACTTGGCTACATTCGGCTCAGAGACGTGGCCGCATGTGCGCCGTATGCTGGCGAATTAGAATGCCGGCTCGGATACGGTCGAACGCGACCGTCCGCGAGCCCAATTATAGCAAGGACGATCGGCCCTCGTGTCGACAGAAAATAAACTGGGAGTGGGCGCTATGCAGGTCAACGTCGGTATATCTCGTGCCGCTGCCGCCGTCCCCGTGGCAGCGTTTGCACGTGCTGCTCCCGGCCGGTCTTCGCGCCCCTCCGCTGTCAGGGAGCAATACCGATGACAGACTGTTTGGCCGCCGTCGTCACCAAGTACCAAGAGAAAGTGGAGCTATGGCGGGTGCCGTTCCCGGAGATGGAGCCGGGCTCGGCCATGATCCGGGTCGATGCCGCCACCCTGTGTGGCACCGATGCGCATCGCTGGATGGGCCATCTCGGCGACGAGGGTGGTCCCGATCAGCCCTTCATCGAGCCGCTGAAACTGCCCTATGTGCCCGGACACGAAACCTGCGGCACTATTGTTGAAACGCGGGGTCCGGTGACTGATATCTTGAACCGGCCGTTGAAACCCGGCGACCGCATCATCTCCTCGTATCCCCATTGCGGCCACTGCTATTACTGTCGCGTGACCCGGCAGACCACGCTGTGTAACGACAACGTCAGCTTCGGCCACCACCATCCGCACAAGATGATGGGGGGATGTGCCGAGTATCACTACTTTCCGCCCGCCGGCACATTCATTCGGGTCCCCGACGAGGTGCCGTCCAAGTTGGCCGCCTCGGCGGCTTGCGCGCTACGCACGATGATGCACAGCTTCGAGCAAGTAGGTCCCATCGCCAACCACGAAACAATGCTGATCCAGGGGTGTGGGCCGCTGGGACTCTATGCGCTGGCGATCGCCAAGGATCGCGGTGTCAAACAAGCATTGATCATCGGCGCTCCGGCGGCGCGGCTCGCCGTCGCCAAGGAATGGGGGGCCGATCATGTACTCGATATCACCGGCGTTTCCAGCGCCGACCGGGTCGCTTGGGTGCGGGACCTGACCTCGGGGCGGGGGGTCGACATCGTCATGAATTGCGCCAACTCCCACGCCCTGCCGGAGGGGCTGCGGATGGTGCGGCCCGGCGGTCGGATGGTGCAGATCGGTGTTTCCGGAGGATCGGACGTCAGCGTGTCGCCGATGCTGTTCTTTCGCGGCGTACAGATCTTTTCCACCGTGATGGCGGAAGCCCGCCATTTCTACCAAGCGATCGAATTCATCGCGACACGACATCGTCAGTTCGATTTCAACAAACTCATCTCCAACACCTACACGCTCGACCGCCTCGCCGAGGCGCTCAAAGCCATGGACGACTTCCGCGAAGTGAAACCGTTGATTCTGCCGCGTGTCGCTTGAGCAAAGCAGCAAACAAACGAACTTGGCATTTGCCCATCATAGGAGAAGATCGATGAGTACGCCCCATTACGACGGCATCATCATTGGTGGTGGCCACAACGGGATGATCACTGCCGCCTACCTCGCGAAGGCTGGACTGAAGATCGCCGTGTTCGAAGGACGGCCGCAAGTGGGCGGTGGATTCGCCACTGAGGAGGTGACGGCTCCCGGCTTCAAGCACATGATCCACGCGAACTACTGCAAGATTCACGAGAGTCCCGTCCATTCCGACTTCGACCTCGGACGTTACGGGGTGTCATACGTATTTCCGGTGCCGAAAAAAGCGTTCATCCGACACGACAGCTACTTCATGTATTATCAGGATAGGGAAAAAACCTATCAGTGCATCAAACGCATTTCGCTGAAGGACGCGGAAACGTTCCGCAAGCTGTCCGAGAAGTGGTGGAACTGGTATTTGGACTTCATTCTTCCCGAGATGTATTCCGTTCCCCAGCCGCCCGACAAATGGGCCGCTGACATCGCTGCGCGACCGGGCGGCAAGGAATATCTCGATGTGGTGTTGAACTACAGCCCGCTGCAATACGCGCGCGAGGTGTTCGAAACGGAGTTCTGTCAGCTTGCATTCATTCGCGGCGCTACTTCCGCGGAGTACGACGTCGAGTCTAAAGGCATTCCGTGCATGGTGTTCGAAACGATCCTCAACTGGTTCATCGGTAAGACAGCTTGGGTAGTTGGCGGCATTCGCAACGTTCCTCTGGCACTGGCGCGCATCGTGAGGGAGAACGGCGGCGACGTGTTCGAGAACCACCGGGTGGCGCGGATCATCATCGAGTCAGGTGCGGCCAAAGGCATCGCCTTCGAAGATGGGCACGAAGTCCACGCTGACCGCTTCGTCGCCAGTTCGATCGATCCGGTGCACACCTTCAGTTTCATGATCGGCGACGACAAGTTGCCGGACGACGTCGCGGAGAAAGTGGCGAAGTTCAAGTTCAAGGGCAGCTCGTTGTTCCGCCTCCATCTCGCCTTGAAGGAGCGGCCCAAATTTACCATGGCCGAACGCGAGCCGGCCTTGAACGATGCCTGGAAGTTCACCATCGGCTTCGAGACACCCGG
>Ga0307436_1001185_pt1 | contig 11686 bp, 5 predicted proteins | sample SalMarWE160440MG_FD_202513 | JGI IMG/M metagenome (GOLD analysis project Ga0307436, IMG submission 202513) | Salt marsh sediment microbial communities from the Plum Island Ecosystem LTER, Massachusetts, United States - WE1604-40 | ecosystem: Environmental > Aquatic > Marine > Intertidal zone >...
CTAGGGCGGCGAAACATCCCTTCGCGGTTTCTCGGCCCGCCCAGCGAGAGAGGCGTCGTAGGGATCGGCCATGTCCCCGAATGGATAGCTCGGCGCAGTCGACCTGAATAGGCTGCTGATCAAACAGCGATTCCGGGCGCCGAGCTCGGGGGATGTCTTTTCCGAGCCGCAACGCTCCTTTAAGTCCGACCAATACTCGGTGGGGCCGAACGACTTATGGCGGGAGGCGGGGGCTACAAAGGCAGGACTGTGGGCGGAGCCTGACCCTGCTCCCCAACGCAAGAAGGGGACAGCTAAGAACCGGCTGTTGCATTTACTGGATATCCCAAGCGCTGCTACAGACTCCCCTTGATCGGGCGGTTGTTTGCAACGCTGGGGTTAAGTGAGTGCCATTCGCGCCTGATCCTGCTTGCCTCCCGGTCGGCTTACCCACGTGAGGCTCTCCCCAAGATCTCCCCGGACCGGCAGAAAACGGGCCAGACCGGTTCCGGGATCATCGGCCCGCAAGGTCTGGCGCTGGAGCCGGGCGCAGTTCGTTTCACCGCCCTGGCCCTTGCGCCCAGCCCCGCGTCGGGAAACAGCCTTCTTCGGATGCAAGCCCTATGCTGGGGAAAGATCTGCAACGCCGTTCCGGTCTTGGATTGCAGTTCCGATCGCACCGCCGGAGGACGACCGCAATGCGCGCCGCCGAGCTCTTTGTCCGTTGCCTCGAGAATGAGGGGGTCGCATACATCTTCGGCATTCCGGGAGAGGAAAACCTGGACGTGATGGACGCCCTGCTGGATAGCCCCATCCGCTTCATCACCGTGCGCCACGAGCAGGGCGCTGCCTTCATGGCGGACGTATACGGCCGGCTGACCGGCGAGCCCGGCGTATGTCTGTCCACCCTGGGGCCGGGTGCCACTAACCTGATTACGGGCGTGGCCGATGCCAACATGGACCATGCGCCCGTCGTGGCCATCGCCGGACAGGGCTCCACCCACCGCCTGCACAAGGAGAGCCACCAGATCTTGGACCTGGTCAACCTGTTCGAGCCGATCTCCAAGTACGCCACCCGGATGCGGGAGCCCCTAATCATCCCGGAGGTGGTGCGCAAGGCCTTCAAGGTCGCCAAGGCGGAGAAGCCCGGCTGCAGCTTCATGGATTTCCCGGAGAACATCGCAGGCCTGCACATAGAGGGCAAACAGCCCCTCAAGGTACAGGAGGCGCGCACCCCCCGCCCACCGGAGGAAAAGGTGGTCCAGGCGGCCGACGTCATCGCCAACGCCACCCGGCCCCTGGTGCTGGCGGGCAACGGCGTGATCCGTTCCCGCGCCACCGACGCCCTGCGCGAATTCACCAGCAGGCTGAGCATCCCGGTGGCCACCACGTTCATGGCCAAGGGTAGTGTGTCCTGCAGCCATCCCATGTCCCTCGGCACTGTAGGCCTGTCGGCCAGTGATTACATCTCCTGCGGCTTCAACCGCGCCGACGTGGTGATCTGCGTGGGCTACGACCTGGTCGAGTACCAGCCTCACCTGTGGCACCGCAACCCGGAACAGAAGATCGTCCACTTGGACAGCCTGCCCGCGGAGGTGGACGAGCATTACATCCTGGAGGTGGGAGTGGTGGGCGACATCGCCTGCGGCCTGCGCGACATCGCCGCCCGGCTCAGTCCCAGGGAAGGCAACTGGGCGGGCAATCTGCGCCACACGATCGACATAGAGAACCGGGAGTACGCCGAGGACAACGGCTACCCGGTGAAGCCTCAGAAGATCCTCTGGGACCTGCGCAAAGCATTGGCGCCGGATGACATCCTGATCTCCGATGTGGGTGCCCACAAGATGTGGATCGCCCGGATGTGGCAGGCCCAGGCGCCCAACACCTGCATCATCTCCAACGGCTTCGCCGCCATGGGCATCGGCGTGCCGGGGGCCCTGGCCGCCAAGCTGACCTTCCCGGAACGCCGGGTGGTCACGGTCACCGGCGACGCCGGCTTCCTGATGAACTCCCAGGAGATCGAGACCGCCCTGCGGTTGGACTTGGCCTTTGTCATCCTGATCTGGACGGACAGCAAATACGGTCTGATCAAGTGGCACCAAGACGAACGCTTCGGCCGCGACAGCCACATCGACTTCACCAACCCGGATTTCGTGCGCTACGCTGAGAGCTTCGGCGCCCGGGGCTACCGGATGGAGTCCGCGGACGGCTTGCTGCCCACCCTGCAGGAGGCCCTGAGCTGCGGCACCGTGGCGGTGGTGGACTGCCCGGTGGACTACGCGGAAAACATGAAGCTCACCGAAAAGCTCGGCGCCCTGGTATGCCCCATATAGACGATCACATCCCCCATCACCGCCACATGCTGGCGCAACCGACCGCCCCCGCCGGGCGCATCACGGTCGGCAATCCTTACGACGGCAGTCCCATCGCCAGCGTAGACGCCCTCGGTCCGGACGGCGTAGAGCAGGCCTTGGCCACCGCGCACGCTCTGTTCCGGGACCGAGATGCCTGGCTGCCGGCGCACCGGCGCATCGCCATCCTGAACCGCACTGCGGAGCTGATGGCGCAGCGGACGGAGCAACTGGCCCGGCTCGCCGCCGCGGAGGGAGGAAAGCCCCTGGTAGACTCCCGGGTCGAAGTAACCAGGGCCATCGATGGGGTGCGCAACTGTGCCGAGCTGTTGCGCAACCAGGGCGGGCGGGAGATCCCCATGGGCGCCACTCCGGCATCCGCTGGACGCCTGGCCTTCACCAGACACGAGCCCATCGGCCCGGTGGTGGCCGTGAGCGCCTTCAACCACCCGCTGAACCTGATCGTGCACCAGGTGGGGCCGGCGGTAGCCGCCGGCTGTCCGGTGATCGTGAAACCGGCGGAGGACACCCCCCTGTCCTGTTTCGCCTTCATCGCCCTGTTGCGCGATGCCGGCCTGCCCGACGGCTGGGCCCAGGCCCTGCTCACCGACACCATCCCCACCGCTGAGGCCCTGGTGACCGATCCCCGGGTGGGCTTTTTCTCCTTCATCGGCAGCCCCAGGGTGGGCTGGCATTTGCGCTCCCAACTGGCACCCGGCACCCGCTGCGCCCTGGAGCACGGCGGTGCGGCCCCGGTGATCGTGATGGCGGATGCCGACCTGGACGCCATGGTTCCCCTGCTGGCTAAGGGCGGTTTCTACCATGCGGGCCAGGTCTGCGTCTCGGTGCAGCGGGTGTTCGTCCAGCGCAACCGGGCCCGGGAGCTGGCCGAGGCCCTGGCCGAAGCCGCCTGCGCCCAGCGGGTGGGCGACGCCCTGGATGAAAGCACTGACGTCGGCCCATTGATCCGCCCCGCTGAACTGCAGCGGGTACACGGGTGGGTGCAACAGGCCGCAGGCGCAGGCGCGCAACTGCTGTGCGGCGGCCAACCGCTCTCGGCCTGTTGCTATCCGGCCACCGTGCTGTTCGATCCGCCGCTTCGCGCCGAAGTGAGCCAGCGGGAGATCTTTGGCCCGGTGATCTGCGTCTACCCCTACGACGACCTGAGTGCGGCCATCGCGTGTGCCAATGCCCTGCCGTACGCCTTCCAGGCCAGCGTCTTCGGCCGGGACCTGGAGCCGGTGATGGATGCGGCCCGGCGGCTCGATGCCTCGGCGGTAATGATCAACGATCACACCGCCTTCCGGGTGGACTGGATGCCCTTCGCCGGGCTGCGCCAGTCCGGCCTGGGGGTCGGCGGCATCCCTTACAGCTTCCACGACATGCGGGTGGAGAAGATGCTGGTCATCCGCGCCGAGACCTTGTGAGGACCGCGGCATGGACCTGATGAGCCCGGAAACCCAGGGCTTCCTGATGGCCTCTTTGGAGCTGATGGCGGCCAGCTTCGTTTTTGTCGTCGGCCTCGTCGCCTTGTGGGTGGTGCTCGCCTTCATCGCCGACGTCAGCCAGACCAAGCACGCCATCCGCCGCAACTACCCGGTGATCGGCCGTTTCCGCTATGTGTTTGAGAGACTGGGCGAGTTCTTCCGCCAGTATTTCTTCGCCATGGACCGGGAGGAACTGCCCTTCAACCGTGCCCAGCGCGCCTGGGTGTACCGGGCGGCCAAGAACATCGACAACACCGTGGCCTTCGGCTCCAGCCGCGACATCAGCACCCCGGGCCAGGTCATGTTCGCCAACTGCCCCTTCCCCACCCTGGGTGAAGATGCGGTGCGGCTCACCCCGGTCACCATCGGCCCCGATGCGCGCACGCCTTTCACCGCCGCCTCGCTGTTCAACATCTCGGCCATGAGCTACGGGGCCATCTCCAAACCGGCGGTGCAGGCGCTCGGCGCAGGAGCCGCCGAGGCCGGCTGCTGGATCAACACCGGCGAGGGCGGCCTGTCCGCCTATCACCTGGAATCCGGCGCGGACCTGGTGTTCCAGATCGGCACGGCCAAGAACGGCGTGCGCGACCCGGACGGCAACCTAAGCGAAGACAAGCTGCTCGAGGTAGCTGGCTACACCGAGGTACGCATGTTCGAGATCAAGCTCAGCCAAGGCGCCAAGCCGGGCAAGGGCGGAATACTGCCTGGAGCCAAGGTCACCGCCGAGATCGCCGCTATCCGCGGTATCCGCCAGGGCGAGGACGCCATCAGTCCCAACCGCCACCCGGAGGTGGGCAACAATGCCGAGCTGCTGGACATGATCCATCGGGTACGGGAAATCACCGGCAAGCCGGTGGGCTTCAAGACGGTGATCGGCGCCTACGGCTGGCTGGACGAGCTGTTCGGCGAGATCAACGCGCGCGGCATTGAGTCCGCCCCCGATTTCATCACCCTGGACGGGGCGGACGGCGGCACCGGCGCCGCCCCCATGCCGCTGATCGACGACATGGGCCTGCCGCTGCGCGAGACCCTGCCCCGGTTGGTCGACAAGCTGAGCGAACACGGGCTGCGCGAGCGAGTCAAGGTGATCGCCTCGGGCAAACTGGTGACCCCGGCGGACGTGGCCTGGGCCTTGTGCATGGGAGCCGATTTCATCTGCTCGGCCCGGGGCTTCATGTTCGCCCTGGGCTGCATCCAGGCCCTGCAATGCAACAAGAACACCTGCCCGACCGGCATTACCACCCACAACGTCAAGCTGCAAAAAGGCCTGCACCCGCCCACCAAGGCCCAGCGGGTGGCGCACTACGTCAAGAACATGCATTACGAAGTGGGCGTGATCGCCCACTCCTGCGGCGCGCGCCAGCCCAGGGAACTGCGCCGTTTCCATGCCCGGGTTGTGCAGCCAAATGGGCTTACCGTGGCGTTGGACGAGTTGTTCCCGGAGCCGGCGCCACCTTCGAAATCGAGCATCGCGTCAACGCGTTGAGACCCACTGCAGCCCCGGACTGGTACAAAACCCGCCCGTGCCCGACACACCGAGCTCCGGGGTCAAGCTCAGCCAGGTTACCCAGGCCTTGTCTTTTGTCCCCGGCTGGCCGAACCGCGTAACAGCACTGAGCCTGACATTCCGCTGGCTCAGCGCCGCAAGTCGCGCTCCCTGGCTCAGTGGCCGGCAAGATGCGAGAAAAGGACAACGGATACGAACCGGGCTACCCCCTCGCGGAGCCTAGGTCGGCATCCCCATGCCAACCCTGATAATCAAGAAGCGCAACACCCATGCGAAATTGGGCATAATCGCCCATGGCCGCGGTCCAGTCTTCGCCGTGCAACGCGAGGCTCCTCATCCGTCAGTCTTTACGGGAGCGGAGGAACTCTTCTATAATGTTTAGTTTATGCCCAAACTCTTAACCTCGGGCGTCATTATCCGTGACGCACGGACTGAGCAACCAAAACTAAACCTGGAATGAGGTGTCGCTGGATGAGCAACCCCAGACTGTCCCCGGAGCTGCAGAAGATCGTCGAGGCCAGGCACCGCGACCCGTTCGCGGTCCTCGGAAGGCATATGGAGCACGGGCAGGCCGTGGTGCGGGCCCTGCTCCCCCAAGCCGAGCAGGTGACCATCGCCGAAGGGGGCCATGCCATGTACCGGCTGGAGGGGAGCGAGATCTTCGAGTGGCGGGGGGACCCCGCCCAGGTGTCAGACCGCTATCGTCTCATCTGGCGGGACGATCAGCATCGGGAGCACATCGCCCATGATCCGTACTGTTACCCGCCCCAGCTGCAGGATTTCGACCTGCACCTGTTCGGCGAGGGCAAGCACTGGCACGCCTACCGTCTACTGGGGGCGCGGGTCCACGAGGCGGATGGCGCCCGGGGCGTGCTCTTCTCCGTCTGGGCCGCAAGCGCGGAGCGGGTCAGTGTGGTGGGTGATTTCAACGACTGGGACGGTCGCCGGCATCCCATGCGGGTACACGGCAAGGGGGTCTGGGAGCTGTTCGTGCCCGACCTGGCCCCCGGGGCGATATACAAGTTCGAGATCCGCGCCAGGAACGGGGACGTCTTTCTGAAGACGGACCCCTACGGACGCCAGTTCGAGGTGCGGCCCAAGACCGCCGCCATCGTCGAGGCACCTGACTGCTTCAAGTGGGGCGACGCTAAGTGGCTCGAACGCCGGGCGAAGCACGACTGGCTGCACGAGCCCATGTGTATCTATGAGGTGCACCTCGGCTCCTGGCAGCGCGGTCCAGAAGGCGAGCTGCTCAACTACCGGGAACTGGCGCAGCAGCTGGTGAAGCACGCGAAAGACCTGGGCTTCACCCACATCGAGCTCATGCCTATCACCGAGCACCCCTTCGACCTCTCCTGGGGCTATCAGGCCACCGGCTATTACGCGCCCACCAGCCGGTTCGGCACACCGGACGACTTCCGCTGGTTCGTCGACCACTGCCACCGGAACGGGATCGGCATCATCGTCGACTGGGTGCCCGCCCACTTTCCGAAGGACGCCTACGGACTGGCCTGGTTTGACGGGACACCGCTCTATGAGCACGGGGATCCGCGTCTGGGCGAGCACAAGGACTGGTCCACCCTGATCTTCAACTTCGGGCGGTTCGAGGTGAAGAACTTCCTCATCTCAAGCGCCCTATTCTGGCTCGAGGAGTTCCACATCGACGGGCTGCGCGTGGATGCGGTCGCATCCCTGCTCTATCTCGACTACTCCCGCAAGGAAGGGGAATGGGTCCCCAACAAGTACGGCGGCCGGGAAAACCTGGAGGCCATCGACTTCCTGCGCTCCCTCAACGAGATCACCCACGATCAGGTGCCCGGCGCCCTGATCATGGCCGAGGAATCGACCTCCTGGCCCCAGGTGACCAAACCCACCTACGTCGGTGGTCTCGGCTTCGACCTGAAGTGGAACATGGGGTGGATGAACGACACCCTGCGCTACATGGAGCACGAGCCCATCCATCGCCAGTACCACCAGGACATGCTGACCTTCAGCATGCTCTATGCCTTCACCGAGAACTTCCTGCTGCCCTTCTCCCACGACGAGGTCACCCACGGCAAACGCTCCATGCTCTACAAGATGCCGGGGGACGAATGGCAGCGCTTCGCGAACCTGCGCCTCCTCTACACCTACATGTACACCCACCCCGGGAAAAAGCTTCTGTTCATGGGGTGCGAGTTCGGGCAGGGCGAGGAGTGGAGCGCCACCAAGGTCCTCGACTGGTACGTCCTGGACTATCCGTTCCACCAGGGGCTGCGCCGGTTGGTGAAGGACCTCAACGGGCTGTACCGGCAATCCCCCGCTCTGCATACGCACGACTTCGACTGGCAGGGCTTCGAATGGATCGACTGCCACGACGCGCACAACTCGGTGTTGGTCTATCTGCGCCGGGCGGGAGACGACTTCCTGGTGGTCGCCATCAACTTCACCCCCGTGCCGCGTGAGGGTTACCGCATCGGGGTGCCCGCGCCAGGGACCTACCGCGAGATCCTCAACTCGGATCTCGGCGACTATGCGGGCAGCGGATTGGGCAATGGGGGCAGGACCCTGGCGACGGAAGAGGTCAACTGGATGAACCGCCCCCACTCCTTGTCTTTGGTCCTTCCACCTCTTGCCGGGATTGTCTTGAAGCTCGAGCCAGCGCCCGCGATCAAGCAGGGCAAGACCGCGGCGGACGCCGCGAAAGTCGAGCATTGAGGGCTCTGGCCTGCAGCTGAACAGAGGCGGCTGCGCAGGGCGCCGTCACTTGGAAGATCATTTTCCAGGAGAACCCCATGGCGAAGAATCCTCCGCGAAAGGACAAGTCCGCCGACCAACGCAGCCCGAAAGCCCCCGGCCCCGGCGCCGCGGGGACCACGGAGCGCGCAGCGCGATCAGGCACCGACCGTGACACCAGGCTGTCGGAGCCAGAGATCAAGACAAGCCCTGCAGGGACAGCCGACACAGGACCGGCTGGACCGGCGGGCGGGGCAAAACCCGCGGGGGTAAGCCAGCCCGCCGGCGGCGGCAAGATGCGGGAGAAGGCTCCGGACTCAAAGCCCGAGGCTTCCGCTGCGGCCGACCCGCCACGGCCTACAGGCGCTGCGCCCGGGACACCGGCTTCCCCAGCGGGCAGCGCAGCCGCGACACCGGAGCCAATGGCTTCCAAGCCGACACCACCCAAAGCGGAGACCTCAGCAGCCGAGAAGGAGACGGCCACGGCGGCAAGCAAACCTCCGGCCATCCCCGTGCCGACACCACCGGCTGAGCCCACTGAGGCTTCCGCCGGTCCTGCCGCCAGGGCGGCCGGGACCCCGAAGGCCCCCTTTCCGGAGGAGCATGCGCAGCCGACCGAATCGGGCGCGACCGGGGAGGTCACTGGCGCCAGAACGGCGATAGCCCCGCCGGCGGAGGAGCCAACCCCTATTCCGCCCCCAGCGGCCGAGATCGAGGTGGAGCAGTTGGAGCCTCCGCACGCGGTCGAGTCGGCTCCGATGGAGGAGCCGCCTCCGGTCGTCCACCACCTGCCGAGCATCTTCATCGTCCACATCACCCCCGAAATGGCCCCGGTGGCCAAGGTGGGAGGACTGGCGGATGTGGTCTTTGGGTTGACCCGCGAGCTTGCCATCCGCGGCAACCACGTTGAGATCATTCTGCCCAAGTACGATAACATGCGGTATGATCAGATCTGGGGTCTCACGCCGGCCTACAACGACCTGTGGGTGCCCTGGTACGAGGGTACGATTCACTGCACCGTCTACTTCGGGTTCGTTCACGAGCGCAAGTGCTTCTTTATCGAGCCCCATTCCCAGGACAATTTCTTCAATCGGGGCAGCATCTATGGGTTCAACGACGACGTGCTCCGTTATGCGTTCTTCGCCCGCGCCGCGGTGGAGTTTCTGTGGAAGTCCGGCAAGCATCCGGACATCATCCACTGCCATGACTGGCAGACGGCCTTGGTCCCCGTCTATCTGTACGAGATCTACCAGCATCTCGGGATGACGCAGCCCCGGGTCTGCCTGACGATCCACAACTTCAAGCACCAGGGGGTGACAGGCGCCGAGCTGCTCCGGGCCACGGGCCTGCACCATCCGGAGCGCTTCTTTGGCTACCAGCGGATGCGGGACAACCACAACGCCCACGCGCTGAACATCCTGAAGGGCGGCATCGTCTATTCCAACTTCGTGACCACCGTCTCCCCGCACCACGCCTTCGAGACCAAGGACCAAGGGCAGGGATTCGGCCTCGAGCCGACGCTGCACACCCATCACATGAAGTACGGCGGGGTGGTCAACGGAATCGACTATGACGTCTGGAACCCGGAGATCGACACCCACATCCCGGTCCACTACTCGGTCGACCGCATCGACGGCAAGTACGACAACAAACGGGCTCTGCGCTACCGCCTCATGCTGGCGGACAACGAGAAGCCGATCGTCGCCTTCATCGGACGGCTCGATCCCCAGAAGGGCCTGGACCTCGTGCGTCACGCCATCTTCTATTCTCTGGAGCAGGGCGCGCAGTTCGTGCTCTTGGGCTCGAGCCCGGACCAGGGGATCAACGCCGATTTCTGGGGTCTCAAGCGAATGCTGAACGACAGCCCCGACTGCCACCTGGAGATCGGCTTCGACGAGGACCTGTCCCACCTCATCTACGCGGGCGCAGACATGATGCTGGCCCCAAGCCGCTTCGAGCCCTGCGGCCTCACCCAGCTGATCTCCATGCGTTATGGCACCATCCCCATCGTCCGTTCCATCGGCGGACTGGCGGATACGGTTTTCGACAAGGACCACTCGCACCGGGCGCTCCATGAGCGCAACGGGTATGTCTTCGAGAATTACGATCACATCGGCCTGGAATCCGCCCTGGGGCGGGCCATTGCCTGCTACTTCAACCATCCGGAGCACTTCCGGGAGCTGATGAAGAATGCGATGTGTTACGATTACTCCTGGAACAACCCGGGACAGGATTATCTGAACATCTACCACTACATCCGTAACAAGTAGAGGGCCGCAACAACGGCAAGGCACTGCTGGCGGCGCGCCCTGTCGCCGGCCAAGCCACTAACGGTCATGACGTCAGCACCACCTTGAGAATGTAAGTCGCTGACACCATGACCGTCTCCCTCACCCCGGCCCTCTCCCAAGGGGGCAAGGGGGATTCCGAGCGCGCCAAGCGCGACTCTCACGGTGATCGCGATGAAGATCTACAACCTGTTTCCACTTCTCGCCGGACCTTTCGCCGACTGGCGGCCGCACCTCGAACGGGCCGCAACGATGGGATTCGACTGGGTCTTCGTAAACCCAATCCAGCGCCTCGGGCGCTCGGGCAGCCTGTACTCGATCGCCGACTACTTTCAGATCGACAAGACCTTCCTGCGGCCAGGATCCAGAAAGTCACCGGAGGACCAGGTCAGAGAGATGGTGCGGGAGGCGGAGGGACTTGGGCTGCGCGTGATGATCGACCTGGTGATCAACCATTGCGCGGTGGACTCTAACCTCATCAAGGAGCATCCCGAATGGTTCGTCCGTGAAGGCGGACAGGTGGCCCATCCCTTCTGCGTCGAGGGGGACGGCAACAAGGTCGTCTGGGACGATCTGGCCCAATTCGACCATCGACACTCGCCCGACCGGGAAGGGCTTCTGCGCTACTGTGGCGACGTGATCGAGTATTTCGCGGAGCTCGGCTTAAGCGGCTTTCGCTGCGACGCCGCCTATCAGATCCCGACGGCTTCCTGGGGCCAGCTCATCAAGCGGACCCGAGAGGCCCACCCCGGCGTCATCTTCGCCGCGGAGACCCTGGGCTGCTCACCCCGGCAAACGAAGGAGACCGCTTCCGCCGGCTTCGACTACGTTTTCAACAGCTCGAAGTGGTGGGACTTCAACAGCCCCTGGCTGCTCGAACAATACGAGCTCACCCGCCAGATTGCCCGCTCGATCGGGTTCCCCGAGAGCCACGACACCGAGCGGCTGTACAGCGAGTCGGGACACAACGTGAATGCCCTCAAGCAGCGTTATCTGTTCGCTGCCCTGTTCTCCTCCGGGGTCATGATGCCCATCGGATACGAGTACGGATTCACTCGCCGACTCCACGTCGTGAACACCAAGCCGGCGGATTGGGAAGAGCCTGGAGTGGATCTCACCGACTTCATCGCCCGCGTCAATCGCCTCAAGTCCAGCCATCCGCTGTTCCTGGAGGAAAGCCTGATCCAGAAGCTCGACCACCCGAACCCCGCCCTTTTGATCCTCTGGAAGGCGTCCCGGACCGGCAAGGGGGAGGCCCTACTGATCCTGAACAAGGACCCCCACAACCGACAGCATTGCCATGTCGACGACCTGAACCGGCTCGTTCAGACGCAACCCCTTGTAGACGCCTCCCCGGAA
>Ga0307436_1001186_pt1 | contig 11672 bp, 11 predicted proteins | sample SalMarWE160440MG_FD_202513 | JGI IMG/M metagenome (GOLD analysis project Ga0307436, IMG submission 202513) | Salt marsh sediment microbial communities from the Plum Island Ecosystem LTER, Massachusetts, United States - WE1604-40 | ecosystem: Environmental > Aquatic > Marine > Intertidal zone >...
GCCGGACCGCAGTCGGTGAGCGGCGAATACGACGCCCTGCGCGGCGGCTTCGCCGAGACGCTGTCGCCGGCCTTGCCGAACGGGCTGAACGCCGGCCGCCAGCTGTTCTGGCTCGGCCGCTCCCTCCCCGACGCGTGGTCACGGGTCCGGTCGATCCTGCCCTACCCGCAATACTGGGCGATGCGGCTGAGCGGAGCCGAAGTCGCCGAGGTGACCTCGCTCGGTTCGCACACCGACCTGTGGAACCCGCGCGCGAGGACCTTTTCGCGGCTTGCCGAAAGCCGGGGATGGGCGGCGATGTTCCCGCCCGTGGTGCCGCCGTGGCAATCGGTCGGCAGCGTGCTCCCGGCCGTCGCGCGTGAGGCCGGCCTTCCCGCTGACTGCCAGGTCGTCGCCGGCATCCACGACAGCAATGCGGCGCTGTTGCCGCACCTGCTCGACCGGCCGCTGCCGTTCACGGTCTTGTCGACCGGCACCTGGATGATCACGTTCTCGCTTGGCGGCTCGCTCGATCGCCTCGACGCTCAGCGCGACTGCCTGGCCAACGTCGACGCGTTCGGCAGGCCGGTTCCCTCCGCCATGTGCATGGCGGGGCGGGAGTTCGAGATTTTGACTGAGGGTATCAGCGTCACGCCGACGTTGACCGACGTGCGCGACGTGGTGGCGACGAAGGTCATGGCCTTGCCCAGTTTCGTCGCGGGCAGCGGACCGTACGGGCGGCGGCGGGGCACCTGGTCGACCGAACCGAACAGCCTGTCGGCCGGGTCGCGGATGGCAGCGGCCAGCCTCTATGCCGCACTCGTTGCCGATACCAGCTTACAGTTGACCGGCGCGGCCGGTCCGATCCTGGTCGAGGGGCCGTTCGCGCGCAACGAGGTCTTCCTGCGAGCCCTGGCCCAGTTGGCCGGACGCAGCGTCTTCGGCAGGACCGACGCCGCCGGCACGACCATCGGAGCGGCTCTCCTCTCCCTTGGAGAAAGGGCCGCGGCCCCGGTTGAGGGCGAGGCGGTCGCGCCGTTGGAAGTCGACCTTGCCGCGTACGCCGCCGAATGGCGCCGCCGCGCGGATGGCGATTGAAAACCGGCCACGACCAATCGGCGACATTAGCCTCCGTGTTGGCTAGTATCGTGTCTTCTGTGGACAGAGGCGCAAAATGACATCCGACCAAGACACCGTGGTCAACACCCACACTGACGCCCGCGGCATGAACCCGCGCGTTTTACGACTCGATCCGGCAGACAACGTCGTCGTCGCCATCGATCCGATCATTTCCGGCGCTGTCGCCGAGGGCGTCACGGCCGTCGCCCGCACGCCCAAGGGGCACAAGATGGCGGTGCGCGCGGTGGCGGAAGGCGAGCCGATCCTGAAGTTCGGCCAGATCATCGGCTTTGCGACCGTCCCGGTCCGGCCGGGCGAGCACGTCCACACCCACAACTGCGCCTTTCACACGTTCACGCGCGACTACCGCTTCGCCGAGGCCGCGAAGGAAGAAGCGATCTTGCCGGAGATGGAGCGTCGCAAGTTCGACGGCTACCGCCGCGTCAACGGCAAGGTCGGCACCCGCAACTTCATCGCCATACTGACCAGCGTGAACTGTTCCGCTTCGGTGGCCCGCTTCATCGCCGAGACGGCCAACCGGTCGGGCATGCTGGCCGACTACCCGCAGATCGACGGCATCGTGCCGTTCGTCCACGGCACCGGATGCGGCATGGCCGGACGCGGCAGCGAGGGGTTCGCCACCCTGCAACGGACCGAATGGGGCTACGCCACCCATCCCAACATCGGCGGCGCCCTGATGGTCGGCCTCGGCTGCGAGGTCATGCAGATTCCGGGGCTGATGGACGAGTACGGCCTGCGCAACAGCAGCACCTTCCACACGATGACCATCCAGGCGACCGGCGGCACCCGCAAGACGGTGGAGCGCGGGGTTGCGATGATCCGCGAGATGCTGCCCGAGGTGGCCGCGGTGCGACGCGAGCCGGTGCCGGCGTCGGAGCTGACGCTCGCCCTGCAATGCGGCGGTTCGGACGGCTATTCGGGCATCACCGCCAACCCGGCGCTCGGGCGTGCCGCCGACCTGCTCGTCGAGCAGGGTGGTACGGCCGTGCTGTCGGAGACGCCTGAAATCTATGGCGCCGAGCATCTTCTCACCCGCCGCGCCGCCACCCGCGAGATTGGCGAGAAGCTGGTCGAGAGGATCAGGTGGTGGGAGGACTATGTGGCCCGCAACGGCGGCAACATGGACAACAACCCTTCGCCCGGCAACAAAGCCGGCGGGCTGACGACGATTCTGGAAAAGTCGCTGGGCGCGGCCGCCAAGGGCGGCACCACCACGCTGCGCGGCGTCTATCTCTACGGCGAGCCGATCGACACGCGCGGCTTCGTCTTCATGGATTCGCCGGGCTACGACCCGGCCTCGGTGACCGGCCAGGTCGCCTCCGGCTGCAACATCATCGCCTTCACCACCGGACGCGGTTCGGCCTTCGGCTACAAGCCGGCGCCGTCGATCAAGCTGGCCACCAATTCGGACACCTACCGGCAGATGAGCGAGGACGTCGACATCAACTGCGGCGACATTCTCGATGGCGTGTCGATCGACGCCAAGGGCCGCGAGATCTTCGAGGAGGTCCTCACGGTCGCCTCGGGCAAGCGCACCAAATCGGAGGAGCTGGGCTACGGCGACAACGAGTTCGTGCCGTGGCAGATCGGCGCGGTGATGTGAGCCGCCGAAACAGGCCGTCTAGACAGCGCCTTGCATGAAACTGGCTGGGGCGCCAGGATTCGAACCTGGGATCACGGGACCAAAACCCGTTGCCTTACCACTTGGCCACGCCCCAGCGAACCGTGGGTGCCGCCCGTGCGGCTCCGCGAGGCACCCTAATAAAGACTCCGCCAAGCTCGGGCAACGGCGGCGCCACGCGGCCTTGCTGGCCGCCCCGCGCCGACGCTATAAGACGGCTCCACCGGGATCGGAGTGTAGCGCAGCCTGGTAGCGCACCTCGTTCGGGACGAGGGGGTCGCAGGTTCAAATCCTGCCACTCCGACCAATTCCCGCGCTCATGGCAGTTGCCGTCAGCCGGCGTCCGACTGTAGCGCGGCGTCGAGGTCAGCGAAGAACTTGCGGATGCGCTCGGCATCGGCGCCGAGGTCGTGGGCGCCATTGCGGGCGGCCGACCGCATCTCGACCAGCGAGCCGTCGCCGGCTGGCAGAATGGCGATGACCACGTCCTGGCGAAACCCGAACAGGAGAGCGACCGCGACCGCCTCGATGCGTCCGGTTTGATTGGCCTCGGAAGGGGCGCGGTCGGCGAGCACAACCCACCTGCGCTGCTTGACGATGGTCTTGGCCGCGTCGAAGACGCCCGCCGTGCTGACCGGATATCGGTGCGGAACGATATCGGGGTAGGCGCTCTTCTGCAGCGCAATTTCCGCGGGGCCGGGATTGACGACGGCGACATCGTCGGCGGCGCGGTCAGCGAGGGCCCTGACGAACTGGGGGGGATCTTCGGGATTGGTCGAGACGTCGATCAGGCGAGGATAGCTCATCAGACGCCAGGCACCTATCGCCGGGATGGTCAGAACGAGCAGCCCGAGAAAGAACCCGCTCACCGCCGCGCCGATGCCGCGCTGGCCGCTGCGCCAGATCGCCATCAATGCCGCTACCGCCATGATCACCGCCATGGCCGCGATCACGAACCCCATTGCGATCACCGCAAAGGTCGAGGTGGCGTCCGCCCAGCGCAAGTGGTGGGCAACGGCGGCGATGACCAGGACCGGAACCGACAGCTCGGCAAGGCGGGCGCTCCACGGCGCCAGACGCGATCGGCGTTCGCGCCCACGCGGGTTCGTTGTCATCCTGTCGGTCCGGTATGCTGCCCGCTGTGCATGGCCTGCTCCAATCCGTCCGCCCATTCATCGCACGGCGGCCGTCATTGTCCAGATGACCCTCGGCCGCGGGCCGCATTGCCACTGCGACAATCGCCCGCTGCAGCGAGCGGTGCCATCAGACTTGGGTCGGGGCGATATTGTAGCGTGGCGGAAACGGCTCGCCGGCGAGGTGGCCGAACAGGGCCTCCAGTTCATCCCGCGTTGCCACCAGAGCGAATCGTCCACACATGGGCCCGCCAAAACGTCTTCGCACCACGGCCGCGCAGGGCGCGCTTTGCGGGACCCGCGTGGCGCGCTAGCGTAGCCTCGATGGTCGCCCGATCCCATAGCCGTCGGCAACGGCCGATCCTTGGCGTCAGCGTGGTGGTGCGGCGGGGTGGCCGGGTGTTGCTGGTGCGACGTGCCCGTCCGCCGCGCCAGGGAGTTTGGGCACTGCCGGGCGGAAAGGTGGAAGTCGGGGAAGCGCTGGCCGAGGCGGCAGCCCGCGAGGTGCGCGAGGAGACGGGCATCGTGGTCGTCCGTCTCAGGCAGGTCGACGTCGCCGAAATCATAGACCGGGACGCCGCGGACAGTCCGCGCAGCCATTACGTTGTCATTGTCTTCGAAGGCGAAATGCAGTCTGGAACTCTGGCGGCCGGTGACGATGCGGCCGAGGCGCGGTGGGTGCGGCCCGGCGACCTCGACGATCTGGCGCTGGCCAAGGAGACAAAGCGGGTGCTGACGCGACTGACGGGCGAATGATGGACAAGATGCGTTTTCGTCTGAAGTCGGCGCTGGCAGTGGCGGCGATCGCTCTCGCCGCTCTGTCGGCGCAATCGCCGCGGGCGCAGCAAAGCGCCAGCCCTGCCGCCGCCCCCGCCCCTGCCACGGCCGGCGGCTCCGCCGCCTCGCTGCCCTACGAGGGCGAAATGCTGCGCCTGTCGGAAATCATGGGCGCACTCCACTTCCTGCGCCGCTTGTGCAGCAGCAACGGCGCCAGCGACTGGCGCGACCAGATGCAGGCGCTCCTCGAGGCGGAGCAGCCCGACCCCGAGCGCCGGGCGCGCATGATCGACCGCTTCAACCACGGCTACGAAAGCTACCGGTCGGTCTACCGGGAGTGCACGCCATCGGCTAGGTTGGTGATCCAACGCTACCTCGACGAGGGCGCCAAGCTCGCCTCCGATGTCGGCCAGCGCTATGGCAAAAGCGTTGGTCAATGAATGGTTAACGCGAGCGCGCCGATTCTTAGGTGTTCGTTAACCTTTTCTTCATGATCCGGGTGCGGCCAGCCGGGTCCATGTGCTAGCGTCAGCGAGTTAACCTTGTTTCTTGGGGTCGGGGGGTGACGGACATGACCACCACGGTCGAGGCTGCCGATGGCGGCCAAGACGAGATGGCTATTGCCGAAAAGAAACGGCTCGCCCTCGCCTATCTCAGCGAGGCGTGGGACGGGGCGATGGCAGAAGGGGTCGAGCCGGAGATCCTGGCGCACGCGGCGCTGTTCACCGCCCTTGCCGACCTGATCGCAACCTACGGCGAAGAGGCGGTCGCCGAGCTCACAAGGACGCTGCCGCGCCGCGTGAGGGAGCTGGAATTCACCGTCAACCGAATGGTTCAGTAGAGCCTGCCCCCGCCGGCGATTGCCGCGTTGATCCCGTCGTTGAACGTCGCCGACTGGTCGTGGGCGGCAATTCAACCGCGACCGCCGACTTCGTCGATGTGCCGCAACAGGTCTGCGGGGTCCTCGTAGACGCGCAGCGCGCCGGCGCGCTCCAATTCGTCGCTCCCGTAGCCCCCGGAAAGCAGTCCGACCGCCAGCGCCCGGCAGCGCTGTGCCGCCAGCATGTCCCAGATGCTGTCGCCGACCACCACGGCGCTTTCGATCGGCGCCCCCAGCCGCTCGGCGGCGGCGACGAACAGATCGGGATCCGGCTTGGCGTGCTTGACCTGATCACGGGTGACCACTGCCACCTTGGCCGGGTCGATGCCGAGTGCGGCAAGGTTGGGGGCTGCGGTTTCGGCGCGGCCGCTGGTGGCAATCGCCCAGCGAATCTTGGCCTCGGTCAGGGCCGCCAGCAGCTCGCGGGCACCAGGCAATGGTTTCACCGTCTGGGCAACGCGCTGGTAGGCGGCAGCGTGGCGGCGGCGCAGCCGCTCAACCCGATCCGGGCTGATCGGCAGGCCGGTCTCGCGCAGCAACTGGTTGGTGAAGAGGCCGCCGCTCATGCCGATCTTGCGGTGGATGCGCCAGATCGACAGTGCGATGCCCTCCTCCTCGAGCGCCTCGTGCCATGCCAGAACGTGCTGGTAGACGCTGTCGACGAGGGTGCCGTCGAGATCGAACAGGAAGATGTTGGTGTCGGGCATGGGCGGCGCTCCTGCGTCCCCCGAGCTTGGGGGTGCTGGTTCGATTATCGCCGGAAATTCAAGGCCGCAACAGAGCGCGTCCTGCCGATCGCGCTTGCGCGCCGGTCCGCTCCCGCCTACTTACTGCGGCGCGATCATCAAAGGGGCAAGAGGCGACCATGAGCCACGGGCTGGCTGCCCGGCTCGCACGGCGCGGCGTCGTGGCCGTGGGCGGCGACGAAGCGGAGCGGTTCCTCAACGGTCTGGTGAGCGTTGACGTCGCCAAGGCCACGCCCGGGCGGGCGGTCTACGCCGGCCTGCTCAGCCCGCAGGGCAAGGTGTTGTTCGACTTCATCGCATTTCGCGACCACACAGGCTTCCTGTTGGATCTCGCCCGCACGGCAAGCGCCGAATTCATCCGGCGACTCCTGTTCTATCGCTTGCGGGCCAAGGTAACGGTCGACGATTTCTCAGCGGACCGCGAGGTGATTGCCGGGTGGGGTGATGGCAAGCCGCAATTGGATGTGGTGGCGACCGATCCGCGGCTGGCGCAACTCGGCTGGCGGGCGATCGTTCCGGCCGGCGCGTCTGTGCCCGCCGGATCGACGCAGACCGACGAAGCCGCCTACGACGCGCACCGCATCGACCTCGGCGTTCCCGAGGGGGGGATTGATTTCACTTTCGGCGAGGCGTTCCCCCACGACGTCGACATGGACCAGCTCGGCGGTGTCGATTTCGCCAAGGGCTGCTTTGTCGGTCAGGAGGTCGTGTCGCGCATGGAGCACCGCGGCACCGCCCGCCGACGGGTGGTGATCGTCCGCGGCCGGTCGCCGTTGCCGCCGGCCGGAACGGCAATCGCGGCGGCGGGGCCGCCTGTGGGGACCCTGATGTCCTCGGCGGGCGAGACCGGACTTGCCCTCGTCCGACTCGACCGCGCCAAGGAAGCCAGTGACGCGGGCCAGACGATCACGGTCGGCACGGTTGCGATCGAATTGATGTTGCCGCCGTGGGCGAAGTTCGGTTGGCCGGACGGCGTCGGCCAGGATTAAGGCATGGCGCGGCAAGCCTCCCCTGCCCGGGCCTGGCAGCGCATGCTGTCGGGGCGCCGGCTCGACCTGGTCGACCCGTCACCGCTCGACGTCGAGATCGACGATATCGCCCACGGCCTTGCCCGCGTCGCCCGCTGGAATGGCCAGACGCGCGGCCGCCACGCCTTCTCGGTCGCCCAGCACACCCTCGTGGTCGAGGCCGTCGCCATGACGGCAACGCCGCAGATCGGCGCCAGCGGCCGGCTGGCGGTCATGCTGCACGATGCACCGGAATATGTCATCGGTGACCTCATCTCGCCGTTCAAGGTGCTCCTCGGCGGCGAATACCGGGCGGTAGAGCAGCGGCTGCTCGCTGCCATCCACCGCCGCTTCGGATTGCCGCCCGTGCTTCCGGCCCGCCTTGCCGCCAAGATCAAGGCCGCCGACCGCATCGCCGCCTACTACGAGGCGACACGGCTCGCCGGTTTCTCCGAGAAGGAGGCGGCGCGCTATTTCGGGCGGCCGCGCGGGATCGATCCCGACCAACTCGAGCTGACACCATGGCCGGCGGCCCTCGCCGAGCAGCGTTTTCTTAAGCGCTTCGGCGTTATCGCGGCAGCCGCCGCACCAACCGATGGCCGCAAACCGGCGGCGACCTAAATTGACGTCAACGCAAACACGCAGGTCTTGGTCATGCCGTTCGTTATCGTCTGCCCCCTGTCGGAGATCTCCGCCGCCGTTTCCGCGTCGGGAGCGACCTACCTCGTCAGCCTGGTCGACGAAGAGACGGCGGTGGTCAGGCCGGACACGATCCCGGCCGGCAACCATCTGTTCCTCGGCATCAACGACATCACCGAACCGATGGACGGCATGGTGTTGCCGGAAGAAGAGCACGTGCGTGCGCTGATCGACTTTGTCGCCAGGTGGGACCACACGCAGCCCATGGTCGTCCACTGCTACGCAGGCATCAGCCGCTCGACCGCGGCGGCGTTCATCGCGCTTTGCGTTACCCGCCCCGACCGCGACGAGCGCGAGATTGCCGGACGGCTGCGGACGGCGGCATCGTTTGCCACGCCGAACCGGCGGCTGGTCGCTCTCGCCGACCGGTTGCTCGGCCGCGACGGTCGCATGATCGCCGCGATCGCCGAAATCGGGCACGGCGAACTTGCCTTCGAGGGCGTGCCGTTCTCGCTCGCCGTCGAGGACGACGGATGAGATGAGGTCAAGCCGGCAGCCGCGCATCGAGATCGGACTCAACGCCGCCATCGTTGCCGTCCTCGACCAGCATCCTCTCATCCTGGTGGTCGCGGGCAACAAGGCGGGCAGCGCCGGCGAACCCGATGCACTGCCTTTCGGACCGTTCGATCCGCTCGTTCACCGCACTTTCGAGGCGGGCCTGCGCGCCTGGGTCGCCGACCAGACGGCGCTCAAACTCGGTTACGTCGAGCAGCTCTACACTTTCGGCGATCGCGGCCGTCATTCGGCGGCGGGCGACGTCGGGCCGCATCTGGTCTCGGTCGGCTATCTCGCGCTGACGCGGGTGAGCGAGGAATCTTCGCGGGCGCTCGCCCGGTCGGGCGCGGCATGGCGTCGTTGGTACCAATTCTTCCCGTGGGAGGATTGGCGCGACGGGCGGCCGCAGATTCTCGACGACACACTGCTGCCGGCGCTGCGGCGCTGGGCACGAAGCTCGTCGGGCGGAAGCCGCCAGGCGCGGCCCCTCGCCCGCGAGGAACGCATCCGCCTCGCCTTCGCCGACACGCGCTGGGACGAGGAGCGAGCCCTCGACCGCTACGAGCTCCTGTACGAGGCCGGTCTGTTGGTCGAGGCCGGGCGCGATGGCCGGGCGATTCTCGACGAGGAGGCCGCCCGCGCCGCCGGCGCGCCGATGCAGTTCGATCACCGACGCATCCTCGCCACGGCGATCTCGCGGCTGCGCGCCAAGCTCAAATACCGGCCGCTGGTGTTCGAACTGATGGAGGACGCGTTCACCCTGACCGAATTGCAGCTCACGGTGGAGGCGATCTCCGGCCGCCACCTTCACAAGCAGAATTTCCGGCGTCTGGTGGAAGGGGCCGCGCTGGTCGAGCCGACCGGGGCGAGCATGCAGCGCGGGCGCGGCCGACCGGCGGCGCTCTTTCGCTTCCGGCGCGAGGTGCTCAAGGAGCGGCCCGCCCCCGGCTTCCGCTTCGGCGTGCGGACGTGAGAAAAAAGGCCGCCTTCGCCGCCGGTGCCAGGATTTGCGTTTGCACCGCAGCATCAGCTTGGCTAGGAGAACACTCCTAAGAGCAAGCGAGGCCAGCACAGTTTCATGGCAAAGTGGGTCTACGGGTTCGGAGGCGGTCGCGCCGAGGGCCGCGCCGAGATGCGCAATCTCCTCGGCGGCAAGGGCGCCAACCTCGCCGAGATGTGCAACCTCGGCCTGCCGGTGCCCCCCGGCTTCACCATCACTACCGAGGTCTGCGACCATTTTTACGAGAACGGCCGGCGCTATCCTGCTGATCTTGACCACCAGGTCGAGGCGGCGCTTGCCGAGATGGCGGCGAACAGCGGGCGTGAATTCGCCAACCCGACGCGGCCGTTGCTGGTCTCGGTGCGCTCGGGGGCGCGCGCCTCGATGCCGGGCATGATGGACACCGTCCTCAATCTCGGTCTCAACGACGACACCGTGCAGGTGCTCGCCGAACGCGCCGACCGCCGCTTCGCCTTCGATTCGTACCGCCGTTTCATCCAGATGTACGGCGATGTCGTCCTCGGCATCGAGCACAGCCTGTTCGAGGAGAAGCTGGACGACTTCAAGGCCCGGCGCGGCCATCTGCTCGACACCGATCTCGACGGCGACGACTGGGCGGCGGTGATCGAGGAGTACAAGGCGATCATCGAACACGAGCTGCAATCGCCATTTCCGCAGGACCCCAAGCAGCAACTGTGGGGCGCCATCGGCGCGGTGTTCGCCTCCTGGATGAACCAACGCGCCATCACCTACCGCCGTCTGCACGGCATACCGGCGAGCTGGGGGACGGCGGTCAATGTTCAGGCGATGGTGTTCGGCAACACGGGCGAGACCTCGGCGACCGGAGTCGCCTTCACGCGCAACCCGGCAACCGGCGAGCGGGCGCTCTACGGCGAGTTCCTGGTCAACGCCCAGGGCGAGGACGTGGTGGCCGGCATCCGCACGCCCCAGGACCTGACCGAGAAAGCACGGCTCGCGGCCGGCTCAGACCGGCCATCGCTGGAACAGGCCATGCCGGAGGCATTCGCCGAGTTCAAGACGATCTGCGACAGGCTCGAGCAGCACTACCGCGACATGCAGGACGTCGAGTTCACCATCGAACGCGGCAAACTGTGGATGCTGCAGGCGCGCACGGGCAAGCGCACCGCCAAGGCGGCCCTCAAGATCGCCGTCGACATGGCAAACGAAGGCCTGATCGATCGCAACGAGGCGGTTGCGCGCATCGACCCGGCGGGTCTCGACCAGCTGCTCCACCCGACGATCGATCCTGACGCGGCACGCGACCTGATTGCCACCGGACTGCCCGCCTCGCCGGGAGCAGCGGCGGGCGAGATCGCGTTCACCTCCGACGAAGCGGACGCGCTCGCCCAGAAGGGGCGCAACGTGATCCTGGTGCGCGTGGAAACCAGTCCGGAGGACATCAACGGCATGCACGCCGCCCAGGGCATCCTCACCAGCCGCGGTGGCATGACCAGCCACGCAGCGGTGGTGGCGCGCGGCATGGGCAAGCCGTGCGTCTCCGGCGCCGGCGGGGTGCGGGTGGACTATCAGGCCGGCACGATGTCCGCCGGCGGCCGTGTGTTCAGGGCCGGCGACGTCATCACCATCGACGGCGCCACCGGCGAGGTGTTTGCCGGCACCATCGAAATGCGCCAGCCGGAGCTGTCGGGCGATTTTTCGCGGCTGATGGAATGGGCCGACGCGGCGCGACGGCTCAAGGTCCGCGCCAACGCCGAGACGCCCGCCGACGCACGGATGGCGCGTTCGTTCGGAGCGGAGGGGATCGGTCTGTGTCGCACCGAGCATATGTTCTTCGACGAGGACCGTATCGTCGCCGTCCGCGAGATGATCCTCGCCGACAGCGAAACCGGGCGGCGGGTCGCGCTCGCCAAGCTGTTGCCGATGCAGCGCAGCGACTTCATCGAACTGTTCGAGCTCATGGCGGGCCTGCCGGTGACCATCCGCCTGCTCGACCCGCCGCTGCATGAGTTCCTGCCCAAGACCGACAACGAAATCGCCGAGGTCGCCAAGGCGATGGGGGTCGATACCCAGCGGCTGCGCGAGCGGGCCCTCGCCCTGCACGAATTCAATCCGATGCTCGGCCACCGCGGCTGCCGGCTGGCGGTGTCGTACCCGGAGATCGCCGAGATGCAGGCGCGTGCCATTTTCGAGGCGGCGATCGAAGTCAGCGCCAG
>Ga0307436_1001187_pt1 | contig 11666 bp, 10 predicted proteins | sample SalMarWE160440MG_FD_202513 | JGI IMG/M metagenome (GOLD analysis project Ga0307436, IMG submission 202513) | Salt marsh sediment microbial communities from the Plum Island Ecosystem LTER, Massachusetts, United States - WE1604-40 | ecosystem: Environmental > Aquatic > Marine > Intertidal zone >...
ACGGCGCTTGCTCTCGTCGTCTGCCTCGCCGGGGGATTCTGGCTAAGTGCCTGATCTCCGGGCCGGCTGAAGAGTCAGGGCATCTGGTAGCCGGGGGTGGAGAGCGAAAGCGCAACCTCCTCCTCGGTCATGTCCTCGGGGATGCCTTCGAACAGCGGCGAGGAGAGGTAGCGTTCGCCGGTGTCGGGCAGCATGGCGAGGATGACCGAGCCGGGCGCGGCCTCGCCCGCGACCTCCATGGCGACCCCGAAGGACGCACCGCCCGATATGCCGGTGAAAATCCCTTCCTTGCGGGCAAGCTTGCGCGACCAGTCCATGGCGAAAGGGCCGGCGATGGGCTTGAGCTCGTCATAATAGTGCCGGTCGATCGCCTCCTGCAGAACGTGAGGAATGAAGTCGGGCGTCCAGCCCTGGATGGGGTGGGACTCGAAGGCGGGATGGCCCACGGCGGGCGAGCCGTCTGCATTGCGATCCTGGGCCGTGCCGCTGCCCAGCAACTGGGCGTTGGCCGGCTCCGACAGCACGATCTTCGTCTCCGGCCGCTCCTTGCGCAGTACCCGCGCCACGCCGGTCATGGTGCCGCCGGTGCCATAGCCCGTCACCCAGTAGTCGAGCTTCTTGCCGGCAAAGTCCGCCAGGATCTCGCGCGCGGTGGTGTTGGCGTGGATGAGGGCATTGGCCGGTGTCTCGAACTGGTGAGCCAGGAACCAGCCGTTGGCCTCGACCAGTTCCACCGCCTTGCGGTACATGCCAAAACCCTTGGCCGCCTTGGGTGTCAGGACCACTTTGGCGCCGAGGAAGCGCATGAGCTTGCGCCGCTCGATGGAAAAGCTTTCGGCCATGGTGACGACCAGCGGATAGCCCTTGGCGGCGCACACCATGGCGAGGCCGATGCCGGTGTTGCCGCTGGTTGCTTCGACCACGGTCTGGCCAGGCTTGAGGGCGCCGGAGCGCTCGGCCTCCTCGATGATGCTGATCGCCAGGCGGTCCTTGACCGAACCGGCGGGGTTGAAAGCCTCGGCCTTCACATAGAGCTCGACATGGTCGGGGGCGAGGGCATTGATGCGGATCGACGGGGTGTCGCCGATCGTGTCGAGGACGTTGTCGTAAAGGCGGCCCCGGCCGCCGGTGACGCGCTGGGATTGGGACATATTTGTGCGTTCCTCGGATTGGCTCACTGCGAATGGCCGGCAACCCTAGCAGCGATTGCGGCAAGCTCCAATGCGGCGAATCCCGGCTTGACGGCGGGGTGGGCATTTGCTCGCCCGGTTGCGGACACAGCGTAGGTATTCGGCCCCTTATTCCCTTTTTGCCATGCAGGATTGCCAAATCTCTCAATTTCCTTCCAGAATTGGGTTGGCGTGAAATTGGTCGGCCACGACCAGATGAGGAGGAAAAGGCCATGATGATCCAGTTCGTGCAGTTCGAATCGTCGCTTTCCGAAGACGAGGTCCGCGCCGTCGCCATGGAGCGCCTGCCGGAGTTCCGTGCGATCCCGACGCTGGTGCAGAAATATTATCTCAAGCTCGGCAAGCCCAACCGCTACGGCGGCCTCTACATATGGGAATCGCCCGAGGCACTGGCCGCCTACAGGACGAGCGATCTCGCCAAGTCCATTCCGTCAGCCTACAAGATCGTCGGTGCGCCCGATGTCGGCATCCACGAGGTGATGTTTCCGCTCAGGGACTGAGGCCGCAGCATTGAGGGCAGGGATCGCGGCAGGCGGCTGGTCGGCTTTCTTGCCGTAAGCTCTCTCGAAAGGAGGACCACGCATGAACGCCGCTACCGCCCAAGCCGAAGCACCGGCTTCGCTCATCCGCCTCCACTATCTGTGGTTCGTGGCCGCGGCGCTGGTTGTGATGGTGCTGGCGATCGTCAGCGGCAGTATCTGGTTCCTCAACTGGGTGCACGTGATGTGCGGTGTGCTGTGGACCGGCATCGACCTGTTCATGGGCTTCGTGCTCGGGCCGATCCTGAGAAAGCTCGACATGGAAGCGCGCCGGCAGGTGCTGTTGCGCCTCACTCCGCGCACCCTGTTCCTGATGCCGACGCTCGCCGTCATCACCGGAACCGCCGGCTGGTTCCTGGCGGTCGATCTCGGCTTCACGGCGCTTTCCTGGCCCGAGATTGCCTGGGTCTATGCCGCCCTGATCCTGATCGCGGCGATGACAGTGCAGGGGCTGGGCTATCTCTTGCCGACAAACCTGCGCGTGTGCTTCGAGCTGCAAAAGCGCCAGCCCGACGGCGCCAGGATCGGCCGGCTGATGAAGGGCTATTTCTACGTGGTCGCCAGCCAGGGCGTGATGCAGGTGGTGATCATCGTCATCATGGCGAAATTCGTCAGCGGCCTTTGAGCCGACCCTTTCCTTCCGGAATGTTTCGTGTAGTTTGCCGGCCAGTCGCGACCGGCGGCGTGAGTGCCGGATTCTTGTGGACGGAAACCGCCTGCGATGAGCCCCTTGCATTACCTGCCCCTGCCGCTTGCCTTCTTCACCATCCTGGTGGGGCTGTTCGTCCTCCTGGTGATCGTCATCGAGGTGGGGCTTTTGCGCTATGCCTATATGCGGCTAGGCATCAGCTCGCGCATGGCGTTCCTCTTGCTGTTCGCCTCGCTGGTCGGCAGCTACATCAACCTGCCCCTGTTCGACCTGCCTGCAAAAGAGGTGGTGTCGGGACGGGTGATCGACTTCTTCGGCATGCGCTACGTGATCCCGTCGGTCATCAACTGGCCGGCGACGCTGGTGGCGGTCAATGTCGGTGGGGCCATCATTCCGGCGCTGATGTCGCTTTACCTCCTCATCAAGAACAGGCTTTGGCTTTTGGCCCTCATTGCTACTGCCGCGGTGGCCTTGGTGGTTCATTTCATGGCAACGCCGGTGGCTGGGCTCGGGATCGCGGTTCCCGTGTTCGTGCCGGCGCTGGCCACGGCGATCGTCTCGCTCGTCCTGTCGCGCGATGAGGCAGCGCCGCTCGCCTATATCAGCGGCAGCATGGGCACGCTGATCGGCGCCGACCTGCTCAATCTCGGTAAGGTGCAAGGACTGGGCGCGCCGGTGGTGTCGATCGGCGGGGCTGGCACTTTCGACGGCATCTTCATCACCGGCATCGTGGCGGTGCTCATCGCCAGCCTCACACCGGGAACCGGGCCAAAGCCCAGGCGGCGCAAGCGGCACAAGACTCAATAGATGGTGGCGTAACGGGCGCAGAGCGCATCGCCTTCGGTCCCTTCGACGAGCTTAAGCTCCATGCGCTTCATGCCGGTATAGGTGGCAAGCGCCTTGTTGGAGAACCAGCTGCACACCTCCTTGTCCCGCTCAAGGCAATCGAGCGCGGCGGGCAGGGATCGCGGCAGGCGGCGAAGACCAAGAGATTCACGTTCGTTGTCGGTGAGGCCGGCGGGGTCGCCGGAAAAGACGGGCGGGGCGGAAAGGCGGTCGCGGATGCCGGCAAGGCCGGCGCGTACGATGACGGCGAGCGTGAGATGGGGCGAGGCGGGGGCATCGGCGGCGCGATATTCGATGTTGAACTGACGGGCGGCATCGCGGCCGCCAATGGTGGTGACGGGGCAGACGCGCAAGGCGGCCTCGCGATCCTGAGCACCCAGCCAGGTGTAGCTGGCGCTCCAGTGGTGCGGTTCAAGCCGCATGGCCGAGAGAGGCGAAGGCGCGGTGAAGGCGGTCAGCGCCGGCAGGTGGCGTAGGATGCCGGCGCAGAACGAGGCGGCCATCGGCGACAGGTTGCCGGGGCTGTTTGCGTCATAAGCGGCCGGGCCATCGGGGCCGGTAAAGCTGAAATGCACGTGCACGCCATTGCCCACGCCCTCAACCGCGGTCTTGGGGGCAAAGCTTGCCCGCCAGCCATTCAGACGCGCCGTCTCGCGCACAACGGCGGCGCGGTCGGCGGCTACGAGGCCGGTGGCGGGGCCTGAGGCGATCTCGTACTGGTCACGCCCGTATTCGGCGATGAAGATTTCCGGTTCGATCCCCGCCTGCTCCAGTGTCGCCATCAGCTCAGGTGCGAATGGGTCGGCGCGGCGCAGGGCCGAAACGGAAAAGGCCGGGGCCGGGTGCCAGCCAGCATCGAGGATCTGGTATTCCTGCTCGAAGGTGGCGATGACATCGCAACCCGTCTCGGCCTTGACGTCGGCGAGTGCAGCCTTAAGGAAGCCCCGCGGGCAGGCGGTCCATGCGGTGCCGTCGAGCTCGACAATGTCGGCCATGACGATGTCGAGCGGGCTTGATGCGCGCGCCGGCCAGGCGCGGAAACGAGCCGAGGTATCGGCCAGGAGCCGCAGGTCGCCGGCGCTACCCCATGGGTTGGGCTCGGCGATCTCGTCGAACGGAGTGAGCGACATGTTGGCGGGCAACCAGCCGCAGGATTTCACCGGCCCCGATGTGTCGAACGCCTTGCGGGTGAGCGAGCGGGCGCGCATGAGGCCGGCATAATCGACGATGGCGATGCTCACCAAAGGCTCGGCGGCAGCCGGTTCGATGGAGCGCGGGCCGCTCACGATGCCAGCGCCTCGATGCGCGCCACGACTTCAGCGGTCGTCGTCACCCAGCAATAGCCACCGAAAGCTTTGAGTGCGGCGTCGTGGCGGACCTGGGTGTGGGTGGCCGAGGCATCTTCGGGCAGGCTGACCAGATAGCCGCGGTCGGCGGTATCGCGTACTGCCATGTCGACGCACTGGTCGGTCACGACGCCGGCGACGATTAGGTATTTCACCCCGAGATTCTTGAGGACGTAGTCGATGGCAGTGGAATTGAAGACACCGGAGGAGGATTTCGGCAGCACGATCTCGTTGTCGTGGGGCTTGAGTTCGCGGATCGGCCGGCCCTCGGGTGCGCCGCGGGGCACGAAGATGCCGGAAAGGCGATGATCGAGGGAAATGTCGCGGCCGTCCTTGGTCAGCGCCTCGATGACAGTATGGAGAACGTTAATGCCGGCGGCGCGGGCAGCGGCGAGGAGACGCTGCTGGTTGGGAATTACTGCTTCACGCAGGCGCGTGAAGAAGTAGTGATCCTCATCCCAGTCGGCATGAGCGGGATCGAGGCCGGGGCGACAGAAGATCTCCTGCATGTCGACGAAGAGAAGTGCGGTTGCCTCGCGCTCGTAGGGCGCATTGCGGCGCTGCAGCTGGTTTGGCATCTCCTCAATGCACCGCGGCGTACATGATCTTTTCCTGGGTCGCCTCGTGGGGCGAGACTTCCTCGACCACGCGGCCCTGCCTGAATACTAGGATGCGGTCCGACAAGTTCATCACTTCCGGCAGATACGAGGAGACCACGACCACGGCGAGGCCCTCATCCGCAAGCCGGTTGATGAACTGATGGATCTCGGCGATGGCGCCGACATCGACGCCGCGTGTGGGCTCATCGAAGATGACAAGGCGCGGCTTCTGGATGAGCCCCTTGCCGATCACCACCTTCTGCTGGTTGCCGCCGGAAAGCTCGATGACGCGGGCGTTGTCGTTGATTGCCCTGACATTGAGGCGCTTGGACCAATGGGCGGCAAGCTCGCGCATCTCGCGAAAGTCGACGATAATGGAGCGTTCGAGGTCGGCTGCCAGATAGCCGGAAAAGAAATTTTCGGCAATCGACATGGTCTCGAAGATGCCTTCGCTCTTGCGGTCCTCGGTGACGTAGATTACGCGGTCCTTCACCGCCTCGGCCGGCACGCTGTAACGCACATGCCGGCCTTCGAGTTCGATGTCGCCACCGCGCAGAAAATCGCGCTTGTAGATGCCGGAGACGATCTTGAAGGTCTCCGTGCGCCCCGAGCCGACCAGCCCGAAAATGCCGGTGATCTGGCCCCCGAAGATGGAAAAGGAGTTGTTGCGCACGGCGTTGCCCATGGAAATGTCCTGTACCGACAGCACCTTGGCGCCGGCTTTGCGGATCTCGGCTAGACTGCGGCGTTTCTTGTAGATTTCACCCGACAAGGTGCGGCCGACCATGGCGCGCACCACTTCCTCGCGGGTGAACTCGGTTGCCTTGCCTTCGGCGACCTTTTCGCCGTCGCGCAAAATGGTGATGCGGTTGGCCTCGGAAAGCGCCTCCTCCAGGGTGTGGGATATGAAGACGATGGAAACGCCCGAGGTCCTGAGGCGCTTCATCAGGGCGAAGAAATAGCGCTTTTCCTCAGGCGTCAGGCTGGCGGTGGGCTCATCGAAGATGATAACCTCGGCCTTGTGGTGGACCGCACGGGCGATCTCCACCATCTGCCGCTTGGCCGCGCCCAGCGTCGCCACCGGGGCAGTGGGCGAGACGGTGAAGTTGAGCGACTGCAGGAACTGCTGGGCGGCGACGTTGACGCCGCGCAGGCGGTTGAGAAAGCTCTCAGTGCCCAGATAGATGTTCTGGGCGACCGTCATGGAGGGAACTAGGCTGGTTTCCTGGAACACCATGGCGATGCCGTCGCTGAGCGCTTGGAAGGGCGAGGCATAGCGCACCTCGCGGCCGCGATAGAGCATGTGCCCTGACGTCGCCTCCACCACGCCCGCGATCACCTTGGTGAGGGTTGTCTTGCCGGCGCCGTTCTCGCCCACAAGGGCGTGGATCTCCTGGCGCTCGAGTGCGAAGTCGATGTCACGGATGGCGGGCACGCCGCGATAGGCCTTGGTGACCTTGTGCATCTCGATGATGGCGCTCATGACTCAGCCTTTTCACTCGATGGCTCGGCAGCAAGAATGGCATCGCCGCCCTTGGAGGCCGCGAGGATCGCGCCGTCGTGCATGATGGCACTGGTCACGCCATGGCGGGTGCCGTTGGCACGGCTGTGATAGCTGGCGACGGGCTGCAGGCTGGCGTCGAGCTCCACCACCAGCCCCCAGGAGCGCGAGGGCGACCACGGCTTGTGGATGCCCATGGTGCGCACGCCGCCGCACTGCAGGGGCTCGAGGAAGGAGCGGCTGGCCGACAGCGAAGGCGCGATCCAGTGGGGCGGATCGATCTCGCGCATCATGTCGTTGCGATAGTCGTCCTCCAGGAGCACGAACTCGATGAGGCGGTTGCGCGGGGCAAACAGCGAAAGCAGATAGCCGCCCTCGCGCGGCGTCAGGCGGGCCGGATAACCGGGGAGCTGGGTGAGGAGCGGCATGGGCTCGCCGCCGCCGGCGGGGATGCCGACAAGGCGGTGGCGCCAGCTCTCCGACACGATGAGGCGGCCTTCGCCGGCATCCATGGCAACGCCGAAGGGAAAAGCAAGCCCGGAGGCGAGGCACTTGCGCTCGCCTGTTGAGAGCGAGACATGCCACACGCTGCCGAGAGCGTTCTTTTCCATCAGGTCCATGGCCCAGTTGCCGGGGCGGTGTTCTTCGGAACCGTTGCATACAAACAGGTCGTGCTCGCCGGTGAAGGTGAGGGCGACGGGGCAGGCGAAGCCGTCGATCATCTTGCGCCCGGAGCCGGGACCGAGAATCTCGATGCCACCGGAATCGAGCCCCACGGCCAGGAGTCCTTCTTCGCTTGCGGCAAGGGCGGAGACGGTGTTGTCGAATTTGGCCTTCACCTTGGGTTTCGCATTCTTGCGACCGCTGAGTTCCAGCACATCGTGGCCAGAGGAAAACAGCACCTTGCCGTCCATCTCGACCAGGTTGTCCGGTGCCTGGCAGCCGAGGCGTACATCGGCGTCTTCCAGCAGCGTGTTGGGGCGTAGGGCGCCGTCCATTGGGGGGATGGTGACCGCCTTGCCGCGGAAGAGATCGAGGAGCGAATCGAAAATCATGCTTTCGGCCCCCAATAGGAGTCCATGCCGGTCCAGTTCGGGTCGGCGCCCTCGAGCTTGAAGCGGCCGACGCGGTTGTTGAGGATGCCGCCGATGAACAGATATCCCTTGTGCTCGCGCATGGAGGTGACCATGGGATGGCTTTCGCCGGTCATGTCGCCCAGCGTGCCAACGATGCGGCCGTCCCCGTCGAACTTCACCACGCCGCCGGTATTGATGTTGGGAAAAAGCCATTCGTCCTGCGGCAGACGGCGGGTCATGCGCTTGCGGAAACTGGGATGGCGCAGAGCGAGGTCGAAGGATGGCGTGCGCATGCCGAGCCAGGCCATCCAGTAATTGCCGTCCGAGGCGCGGTTGACGTTGTCGGGATAGCCGGGCATGTCGCGGATGACGCATTCGGCGGTGCCGGCCTTGGGGCCTTCCAGCCAGTAGCGGTGGATGCGGCAGGCCCAGCTCTCGCAAAAATAGATGGACTTGCCGTCGTGGGCCAGGCACACACCGTTGGTGTAGCGGTAATTGTCGAGCAGCGTCCGCGTCCTGCCGGTGGCGGGATCGTAGACCAGGAGGCGGCCGGTGGGGCGGCTCTCGATGGAATCGACCGCCCATTCGTGGGCGTCATAGCGGGTGGTGGAATCGGTGAAATAGATTTTGCCGTCCGGTGCAACGTCGAGGTCGTTGGGATCGCGCAACGGCCCGTCATCGATCACCGAGCGGTAAGAGCGGTTGGTCTCGGCCGAAAGCTGCGTCACTTCTCCGGTTCTGGAGATGGCGTAAAGCCCCATGGCGCCGACACAGGACAAGAGCGTGCCCTCGCGGTCGAAAGCCAGCCCTAAGGGGAAGCCGCCGATATGGGCGAAAACCTCGGATTTCCTGTAGTCGGGGGCGAAGAAGCGGATGATCTCGCCATGGCGGGTGCCGCAATAGAGATGGCCGTCGCGGTCGAGGATCACGTCCTCGGGCCCCTCCAGCTCGCCTAGGCCGATGTACCGGGTCTTGGATATCTTGTTGTTGAGGGCATAGGGCGATCCTGAGCCGGGCAGCGCCGACTGCGTGTCGCCCATGCGATGATAGAGGGGCGCCACATAGAGCTCGTTGAGCACCTTGTGGCGGTTCTTGAGCCATCGCATGTCGAGCACCACGGCGGCGGCCAGCATCATGCCGAGCACCATCTGGTTGGTACCGCTGCCATAGCCGAGGCGGACGAGGCCGTTGGTCATCACCAGCACGATGATGGCGCCCATGATCCCCTTGGCGATGGAACCGCGTCCACCGCCGAGCGAGATGCCCCCCACCACGGCGGCCGTGAGCGCCTGGATCTCCAGACCGAAGGCGGTGCCCGGTCCGGCACTGGACAGCCGAGTGGCATAGAGAAAACCGGCGATGCCTGAGCACAGGCCTGAGAATACATAGGTCAAGAAGACGGTCTGGCGCACCCGGATGCCGGCATTGTGCGCCGAACGCCTGGAGCCTCCGACCGCCAGCACGTGCCAGCCCGGACGCGAGCGCGTGAGCGCTACATGGGTAATGGCGGCCAGTGCCAGCGCCGCCAGCACCGGTATCGACAAGCCGAAGAGGGTGCCGTCGCCAATGAAATCCCACACGTCGGAAGGCGTGAAGGACATCTGAACCACCGAGCCGAATTTGACCGCGAGGATGTCGAAGACCGCACGGCCGATGACCAGTGTAACGAGGGTGGTGAGAAAGGCGCGCAGGCGCAGGAAGCCGATGAGATAGCCGTTGATGGCGCCGAAGACGGTTCCGGTGGCGACGGCGACGAGGAGGGCCAGCCACGTGGGAAGCTGGAAGATGGAGAAGGCTGCGAGCGAGGTAAAGGCCGCCAGGGCGAAGATCGAGCCAACCGCGAGGTCGATGCCGCCGCCCAGCATCACCACGGTCAGGCCGATGACGACGATGGAGAATTCGCCGAGCTGGCGGGTCGATTCCTGCAGCGAGTAAGGGGCGAAGAAACCCGGGATGGCGCTGCCGAAAATCGCCACGGTGGCAACAAGCGCAGCGAAGGGAATGGCGTTGTCGGCCCAACGCTTGGTCAGGATCTCACCGATGACGTGATCGGGAATGAAGTTGTAACGCCAGGCCTGAAGCCGCTCGCGGGAACTCATCGCTCAAATACCGGTAGGAGGGACTCGTGGAAGGACGGGCGGCCGGGAAACAGTCCGGCCGCCCGCAAAGCAAAGTGGCCTCAGCCGATCACTTGCCTGCTATCGCCTGCAGTGTCTTGAGGCTCCAGCAGCTGCGTGGGTTCAGGTTGTCCTTCGTTATCGTTGACAGGAGCGTGTAGATGTAGGTTGCGTGCGCGCCCGCAGGCTGGCCGCTCTGCAGGAGATACTTGATCATCGCAACCATCGCCTCGCTCTCGTTGACGAGCTCGGTGGAGACAACGGCGTCGAACGTGCCGTCGCCGAGGAGCTTGCAATCGGTGGTCTCCTCGCCGCCGCCGGTGGTCACCAGATAGATCTGCTTCGTCTTGCCGGCGTCGCGGATCGCGGCCGCTGCACCCGTGGCGTCACCGTCCCAGAAGTCGATGATGCCGCACATGTCGGGATGCTGCTGCAGCATGGTGGTGGTGACGGTGCGCGAGGTGGTGGCATCCCAGTTCGAGTCGGGCTTGGCGACCACCTGGAAGTCGGGATGCTGCTTCATGACTTCCATGATGCCGGCATACTGGAACAGGCTGGTGGCATTGGTCTCGTCGCCTTGCACCAGACCGATCTTCTTTGACGAGTTCGGCCCGCAGCCCTTGATCACCGCCTTGGCTTCCAGCCGGCCCAGCTCGGTCCAGTCGCCGCCGACATAGGCGTCGGCCGCGAAGTTGGCCGGGTTGTCGATGAGGATGACGTAGATGCCTTCCTTCTGGGCCCGCCGCATGAGCTTCGAATAGGAGTTGAGGTCGAACGGCATGGCGATCAACACATCGGGTTTGTTTTCCGACGAGATCGCTTCGGTGATCGCCTGGGCGCCCGCTTCGACCTTCCAGTTCGGGTCGCGGGTCTCGAAGATGCCGCCGAAGCCTTCGACTTCGTGCTTCAGGATGGCCATCCAGCCCTGCGCCAGGTCGAAGCCCGTGGCCATTGGCACGAGCATGATGCGCTTGCCCTTCAGCGCCTTGGCGTACTGGGCCGGCCCCGGATCGGCGGCCGAGGCCTTGTGGACGCTGATGCCCAAGACCATGGTCAGGGCGGCCGCTGCCGCCATAATCATCTTGAGGTATTTCATGTCGCTCCCTTTCCGTTGCGGTTCACTGCTTCTTGCCTCCCGGCTTCGAGTGCCGGTGTCTCTCAAATGTCGCCCTGCTGCGAAGTCTGCTCGTCACGCGGGTTGAGCAGCCCGTCGATGATGATGGCGGCCAGCAGGATGGTCGCCTTGATCAGATTCTGGATGAGGACCTGGATATCCAGGATGGTCATGACATTGGTCATGATGCCGATGAGCGCTGCGCCGAACAACACGTTGCGCACACCGCCCTTGCCGCCCGACAGCCCGATGCCGCCGATCACCGCCACCAGGATGATGTCGTAGAGCAGGTTGGAGTTGACCACGCGCGTGTTCATCCAGTGCAGGCTTGCCGCTGTCAGCAGCCCGGCGATGAAGGCGATGAGGGCCGAGATGACGTAACGCAGCACTTGCATCGGACGCACCGGAATGCCGATGTTGCGCGCCGCGTCCGGATTGTCGCCGGCGTAATAGACGTAGCGTCCCCACTTGGTGTAGCGCAGGAACAGGAAGGTGGCAAAGGCGATGGCGGCGAAGATGAAGACCTCGATGGGGATGCCGGCAAAGCGGATGCCGCCCAGCACCTCGACCCAATGTCCCGCCTGCACCGGTATGGCGTCCTGGGTGATGAGCTGCGAGCGCACATAGCCGAAGACGAAGGCCCCGCTGGCAAGGGTGGCGAAGATCGCCGGCACGTCGCCATAGGCGAT
>Ga0307436_1001188_pt1 | contig 11663 bp, 13 predicted proteins | sample SalMarWE160440MG_FD_202513 | JGI IMG/M metagenome (GOLD analysis project Ga0307436, IMG submission 202513) | Salt marsh sediment microbial communities from the Plum Island Ecosystem LTER, Massachusetts, United States - WE1604-40 | ecosystem: Environmental > Aquatic > Marine > Intertidal zone >...
CGGCTCGAACATCTCGAGCACGCCGTCGCCTCGCTCATCGACGCACTGGCCTGGCGCCGAGGGTGCCGATGACTCGCGCCTCAATGAGCGACAGGCGCACCCGTACGCAGCAAGCGTCGGAGATCCGGCGCTTGCTTGCGCGCCTTGCAGCGGGAGGATTCATCATACGTGATGACCGAGGCGCCTTTCGGCTTGCGGACGACGCGTCGCAAGGAGGGATCGCCGCAACGGTGGCGCGGCGCGTCATCGAAGCGTGCCTCGCGCATGACTGGTTGAAACGGCAACGCGATCGTTTCGTCCTCTCAGAAACGGGGCGGTCAAGGTTGCGCCGGAGCGAGGCAGACACCGACGTTTTCCGACAACAGCATCAGCTGAGGACTACAGCCGAGCGGGAGATCGGCGGCGTGCGCCGTCATGTCGAGGTGAACGAAGCTGAAAGCCCGCTCGGCTGGCTAAGGAGCCGAAAAGACCGGAATGGCAGGCCGTTGATCGACGATGCGCAATTCGAAGCCGGCGAGCGTCTGCGCGCGGACTATTGGTTTGCACATTTGAGTCCGCGGGTAACGGCAAATTGGTCGGCGGTCGCGCCGGCGGAGCGGTCGCGGCGGGCGGCGCCGTCGAACGTGGCCATGTTGCGCGATGAGGTCCTCGCCGCCAAGGAACGAGTGACGCGCGCGCTCATGGCCGTCGGTCCGGAAATCTCCGGCGTGCTCGTGGATATCTGTTGCGAGCTGAAGGGGCTTGAGGAGGCCGAGAAGGCGAATGGCTGGCCGCAACGGGCTGGAAAGGTCGTCCTTCAGATTGCCTTGACCCGACTTGCGAAGCATTACGGGTTGATCGCCGAGGATGGCCTAGCCCGCCGCGGGCGTGGCTTGCGTCATTGGGGTGAGGCCGATTATCGGCCGAGCCTCGATGGGTGGAACCGGGACGAAAGCCAGAATGGCGGGCAGGAGGCTTAGTGCGCTGCCGCTCGGGCGGCTTCGGCGTCACTCTTGATGCGCTTTACCATGGCCATCAAGCCGTTCGAGCGCTGCGGCGTCAGATGCTCGTTGAGATGCAACTCGCTCAGCGTCTTGTTGGCGTCGATGTTCAAGATCTCGTCCGCGGTCTTCCCCGAATAGATGGCGAAGAGAATCGCGACGAGGCCGCGCACGATGTGGGCATCGCTGTCGCCGACAAAGGTGAGGCGCGGAGCGCCATTCCGTTCAACTGTTGTCGAGAGCCAGACTTGGCTGACGCACCCTTGCACCTTGTTCTCGGCGTTCCGCTCCTCCTCGGGGAGGGGCTTCAACTTCCGGCCGAGCTCGATGACGTAGCGGTAGCGGTCCTCCCACTCATCGAGTAGCTCGAAGTCAGCGAGAATTTCCTCGAAGCTCGTAGGGCGCGTATCGGCCGCTTGGTCCATAGGACAAGTATAGAGGGCAATGACGGCCGCCGCGACTGGCCTGCGTCAAAAAGGATAGGGCGCGCAGTTTGGGAGGGAAAGGGCAGGAAACCTTCCCAACTGCGCGCCCTGTTGGCAGGCGGGGGGCTGCCAAGGACTTTCTCATGTTCCGATCGCGAAGCGCGCGATCGACAAGAAATTCAAACCGCTGCGCGCCGCAACACGCCGGCGCTTGACTTGCTAGACGCCCGGTCCGCCCCAGGCCGCCTCGCGGTCCTCAGGGCTCAGCGTGTCCTGAGAGTCCCACGTCGTCGGCTCCAACGGCACGGCTGCCGGAACGGGCATGATGCTGCCGTCGCCGGGCATTGCCACGGGGTCGGGCAGGCGGTCACCGAAATCTTCGGTCTTCGCATCGACAAAGCCCATGAGCATTTGCGCGCCGTACTGAGCCTTCTGGACGAACACCTCAAAGGCGTCTTGGCCGGTGGCACAGGTCTGCGGGTTCCGATCGCAGAAGCCCGCCACATCGTTCACCGTCGCCTCGGCGGTGCCATAGATCTTGTTCTGCTGATCCTTATTGGTCGGAAGCAGCAGGACCAGGATCAGCAGCCAAAAGGCTGACCTGATAAGAAACATCATCGTTTTGCCCTCTCTGTTAACGCGCGGCTTGGTTGCCGCGTCACAACCCTGCAATTCCCCTGCAGTCTCCACCACTATATCTCAAAGGGAATAAGGGACCTTCACTTCAATCCATAAAGTTTGAATCGAAAATTGGATGAGAGTCTGAGTCTTACAAATTTATGACTTTCATAATACTTACTTCTAATGCATTTTTATTTTGGATCAAAATTGGATAAAGTTTGATTCAAACCAGCAAGGATCGTGCCTGCGCTCGGCGGTTTTCTGCCCATTCTGCAAGGTCTGTCCGACCGGGGCGCCCCGAGCTGGCCGGGGAGGCGCTTTATGCTTTCCTTAAGCGCGCCCGCCAATAATCCACCTTCGAGATAATCGGGGACGTAGCGGGCAACTGTCCGCTCGAGATGCGCGTGTTTAGTAGTGAAAGTGTACGCGGGCTGGCCGCATATTTTGGCTCGCTTGTCCACGATTCGGCGCGCGGCGACGCCTTAACCCTCGCCCGCCACCAGTCTTTCATCGCATCGCGCCTGCTCGGCGGCCTCCTCGCGCTGTGTGTCTTTCCCATTTACCTCGTGGTCGGCGGCAAGCCGTCGCTACTCGGTGCGGCCGCGTTCCTATGGCTCCTATCGCCCATTGCCATCGCTATCTTCCTGTCACGGACTGGCCGATTCGCGGCCGCGCATCTGATCTCGGCAGCGAACTTTGCCGGTCTTGTCACTTATTGCGCCTGGCTGACAGGTGGCCTCGCTTCCGGTCTCATCCCGTGGCTGGTGGTCGTGCCTCTCGAGGCGGCGCTTGCCACCGACCGGCGCATCGTCGCCTGGGCGGCGGGCGCTGCCGGTCTTGGGCTCGCCATCCTCGTCGCCCTCGGGATGCTCGGACTCGTGCCGGCGATGCCGCCATTGGGCCTGTCGCCGGAAGCGTTCGCCCTACTCGGTGCCGCATCGGCGACCGCCTATGCGGCGGGCTTGGCTGTCATGGTGCAAATGGTTCACCAACGGTCGGAGACTGCGATTCGTATGGGCGAGGAGCGTTATCGCCTGCTTGCCGAGACCGCGAACGATCTGATCACGCGCCACGACAGTAAGGGCCGCGTGGTCTTCGCGTCGCTCGCCGCCCAACAGCTCCTCGGCGAGCCGTCGCAGAAGGTTCTTGGCGATGGCCTCTTCGAGCACGTGCACGTCGCCGATCGGCCGGCCTATCTCACGGCGTTGTCGCGCTGCCAGGCCAACAATGAAGCGATTGCCGTGGAGTTCAGAGTACGCCGGTCCGGAACGGGTGATACGGCTCGTTATGCTTGGGTGGAGATGCGCTGCCGACCGATGCCGCCGACAGAAGGAATCGAACGTCCGGGCATTGTCGCCATCACGCGCGACATCTCCGACCGCAAGGCGCAGGAGACCGACTTGCTGCGCGCCCGTGACGAGGCCGAGGGCGCGAGCCGAGCGAAGACTCAATTCCTTGCGAGCATGAGCCATGAGCTTCGCACGCCGCTTAACGCGATCATCGGCTTCTCGGAGATCTTGAACCAGGAACTGTTCGGGACCCTCGGTGAGGCGCGCTATCAAGACTATGCACGCCTGATCCACGAAAGCGGCGAGCACCTCCTACACGTGGTCAACGATATTCTCGATATGTCGAAGATCGAGGCCGGCAAATTCAATATTGTGAAGGAGCCCTTCGGTGTTGCTTCGCTGGTCAATTCCTGTTGCGACATCATGCGACATACTGCCGAGCAGAAGTCGCTGTCTTTCAAGGTCGATGTGGCGCCCGATATCCCCGAGCTTGCGGCGGATAAGCGCGCCTGCAAGCAGATGCTGCTCAACGTGATCTCAAACGCGATCAAGTTCACCGAGCCGGGTGGATGGGTGCATGTGTCGGCGCGCCTGGTCGGTAGCAACGTGGTGTTCGCCGTCTCCGACAACGGAATCGGTATCGCCGACCAAGACTTGTCGAAGCTCGGCAGTCCTTTCGTGCAAGCGAACAGTTCCTATGACCGGAGCCACGAAGGTGCCGGGCTCGGACTGTCGGTGGTGAAAGGTCTGGCGCGTCTCCATGGCGGGACGCTTGAACTCACGAGCACCCTCGGCAAGGGTACGACAGCGACCATCGTCCTTCCAGTAGATGCGCCGCCCGAATCGGTCGAGGCGCCGCTGCATGCACCGACCGTGTCGGCGGCATGAGGCTCCTCACCGCGGTGCCGTGCTTGTTTAGCATCTCTTTAGTTTCGGAGGCCAAGATGCCCGTGGAGAGGCGGGGTGCTTCTCTTTCCTGGATTCTCAACGGCTACCGTGAACGATGGGTGTAGTAACCGCGCGGCTCGTGTTCCTGGCCTTTCTCGGCCTCACAGGAACGATCATTTACAACGCGCTCTATCTTCAAGGGCACGATCCGCGGGGCATGGCTGCCTCTGAGCCGGCGACGAGCTCGACCACCGAAGCCCAAATCGTGCATGTTGAGCCCCCGGCCAACGCGCCAGTCGAGCGGATGGCCTCCGTTCAGGCCAAGAGCGTCCCACCGGTCAGCACCGACTTAGCGCCTCTGGATCCCGGAAAGGGCGAATCTCGGCTCGTCGTCAGGGCCGTGCAGCGTGAGCTTGCCGCCCGCGGCTACGATGTGGGTCAAGTGGATGGCAGCCTAAGCGACAAGACACGCGCGGCGATCTCGACCTTTCAGAGCAAACAAGGGCTCCCTGTGACAGGCGTCCCCAGCGACGATCTGCTGCGCCAGATCCTGCTCGGTGACAGCGTCGCGCCTGCCTCTACGGGATCCGTTGCCGCGCCTGACAGTGTTGCAGGTAACGCCGCCGAGAGCGCGACGGTGAAAGAGGTGCAGCAGATCCTTGCCGATCTGGGCTACGCGCCGGGTCCGATCGATGGTGCGTGGGGCGCAAACACGGCGAGCGCTGTCAGCGCATTCCAACGTGATCGGAACATTGCCGAGACGGGGCAGATCACGCCGGAGCTGCTCAACGAATTACGGCGGGTTACCGGACGCGACCTGACAAAGACAGCCTCACATTTTTGATGTTTCGCGCTAGGTTCATCGCTCATGCGCGTGAAGAGCGAGATTTGGGTCAGGGCGTATCTCCGCCGCTGCCAGGCTGAGGCCGTTCCGGTCGTGATCGTGCGCCGCGGGGATGCCGCCGCCGGCGCGATCTTCATCTCAGTGGATCGGCTTGATGGAACGGTCTGTCTCTACGGTCCGGCTCCTGCTGGACTGAATGGCGGCGAGACGGACCGACGTTGGGTACGCTGTCTCGGGGCCGGCGCCATCGCCTCGGCGGAGGCCAGCCTCTATCTTGCACGGCAACTCGAGTTCGACCCTGACCTGTGGATCCTCGAAGTGGAAGATAGGACGGGTCGTCATTTTCTCGGTGACGATGTGGTGGAGGCTTGAAGGTCCCGTCTTCGGTTAGGGGTTCGTTAACCTTAGCTGGGCCTTAATTTGCGAGAGGCGCGTTGGCGTCTCGTGATTGCGCCTCACGAGGCGCTCCGTGGAGACCTAAAATGGCGACCATCTTGGAATTCCGCCGAACCGAGGACGCCGCGGCCCGGATCAAAAAGCCCGTCGAGGGTTCGCTTGGCGAGATCATCATTTTCCCAGGCGTGCGCATCGAGCGCCGGACGTCCAGTGACGCACCCCGGACCACGGGACAGACGAACCGGCGGCGGGCCCCCCGCGCACGGAAGAAGTCGCGGGCCTAAGGACTAGCTCGGATTGTCGTGTGGTCCGCAATAGGCGCTCTTGAGCGCGCGTTCGGCTTCGGCGCTCCGGCTCGGACCGCTGAGCGGGGCGCGGATCAGCGCGATCCCTTCTTTGACGGGTGAAGTCACCACAACGACATTGTCGAAGGCTTCCGGGGAGTCGACGCCAACTTCCGCGACATCCTGGTCTTTAGTGGCGACGATCAAGTCTAGGTCCGGCTGTTTCATGTCGGCGCCGACGACCGCATAGTAATTCTCGCCGAGCGGCGTATAGAACGCGATCACCCAGAGGTCGTCAGCGATCCGTGCTTTTAGGCGTATCGGCCCCTTGGAGAGATCATACCGGCAGACGGCATAACGCACGTCCGGTGCCATCAATGGCATGACCTGTCGTCCCGGAGCTGGTGCCGGCAGTTGGATCATTGTGTTGGCTGGACCGAGCGCGGCCAATCTCGCTTGAGCGTCCCGCGGTGCGAGCATTGGCAGCGTGAGCACGGCCACCACGTGGATCAAGCCCGCAAGCACCACACCAAGTGCAATATAGAGTCCGGGAAGCCTTACTCGCATCGCACTCGCTCGATTTTCGGTAGGCGCTCCAGCGGGATTTGCCCAATTCCGCTGATGTCCGTGTCGCGCGCACCATAGATGCGCAAGACCAGCACGAGATTGCGGTCGGGTCCACGTCCCTCGGGCAACCAGTTCTCAGGACGGGCATAGCGTGAAAGCGTGATGTGAAAGCTTCCGTCGGTGCGGCGAATGGCTTCCTCGCTATTGAAGCTGTAGCGGTTGGAGGGGTTGGCAATGAGCGAGCCATATGTGTCGTAGACGGCGAGCGACCACCAACGCGCATTGAGCGGGGCTCCAACGATTGAATATTCACATCCTGAGCTCAGCGTCCGGCCAAGGCTGTCCGTATGTGCCATGAAGTAGCGGGCGACGGTGGAGGTGAGGGGAAGCCTGCCGCTCCGCGCAAGATGCGCTCGCGTGTAAGGATCGGCATTCGGATTGCCCTCGCTTAGCCAGCTTTGCCACGGACCGAAGCTGGCCGTCGTAAGCGGGGAGCCGCGTTCGATCATGTACCAGGCCGACCCGATGCCGAGGATCAGCGCCACAGCGAACGTGCCGATAAAATAGCCGAGCGCACGCATCGACGTGCTGCCCTCTTCGCGCCACAGGCTGCTGCGCGTCGTGGTGCCTGTTACGGGCATGTTTGGTAGGGCGCTGGTCAAGCGGGCATTGTCTTTCGATCGTGTGGTCGACGCGGCCGTCTACTGAGGAACGATGGCGTCGGTGTCACGCCCTGCGGACACGGTGTTCTCTGGTTCGGGCGCCGCCGGCAAGGGGTCCGGACGTGATGTCCCGTCTGTATTCGCCGCCGAAGCTAAGCTCGGCCGCGCGGGCGCCGCCGCCGGCGCCTCTGCATGACCCTGACCTGGCCGTTGGTTCGGCTTCAGCGGAGGAGCGTCCTTTAGAAGCTCGCTGAGCCTCTTGAGCACTTCGCGCGTCGCGGTGGACATGTCTTTGACGCTTTCGGCGGGAGGCGGTACCGGCAAGTCGGCCGTCGTGTTTTGTGCCAGAGCGGCGGCAAGTCTCGCCCGCTCTGCGACTTGGACCGGATGCGGCGCGATGCCGGGGATGTCCGGGATATTGTCGGTGTCGTGGGCTGCCACCATGAAGTCATGCCATGCTTGGGCGGGGAAACTGCCGCCGGTTACCCGTGCCATGGGCGAGAAGTTGTCATTGCCCATCCAGACGCCGACGACGTACTGGCCGGTGAAGCCCATGAACCAGCCGTCGCGCCATTTCGAGCTCGTACCCGTCTTGCCGACGTTGTAGGTGAAATCGAGTTGTGTCCGCCTGCCAGTTCCGCGTTGTACGACGGCCTGCATCATGGTGTTCAACTCTTCCACCGCCTTGAGGGGGAAGAGGCGCTTGCGCGGCTGCTGGGCCTCGCGTTCATGGGAATAGAGGAATTCTCCCTTCAGCGTGCGGATCTCCTCGATACCATAGGCGTGCGTCTCCAGGCCACCAGAGGCGAACACCGCGTAATTCTGCGTATGCTCGAGCGGGGTCAGTCCCTGATCGCCAAGCGCGATGGAGCAAGTCTTCTTAAGACGCGTGATGCCCAATTTCTTCAAGGTCTCCATCACCTTTTCGCGTCCGACATCAAGGGAGACTTTCACCGCGATCGTGTTGATCGAATGGGCGAGCGCATCAATCAACCGCATGCGGTTACCCTCGCCGGCGGCATAGTTGTGGGGCGACCAGTGCCCGCAATGGGCGCCGTAACCGCTGACAACGGTGTTTGGCGTATAGCCGTTCTCCAGCGCGGTGAGATAGACGTAAGGTTTGAAGGATGAGCCGGGCTGGCGGTATGCATGTGTCGCCCGATTGAACTGGCTCGTACCATAGTCCTTGCCGCCTACCATGGCGCGCACCGGACCGTCCGGCTCCATCACGACCATGGCGCCCTGTGAGAAGTGGCGGGCTCGGCCAAACTGAGCGATCTGCTTGGTGACAGCTTCCTCAGCCATCTTCTGGAGGCTCAAATCGACGGTGGTGCGCGCTTGGAGGATACGTTCGGGTCTGCCGTGCATCAGCCGTTTTACCTCCTCGAAGGCCCAATCGAGGAAGTAGTCGGGTGTGTTGGAATCGCCACGCTCGACGATCTTGGCGGGGTTCAGACGGGCGCCGTAGACTTGGCCCTCGCTCATATAGCCCGCCTCTACCATGTTGGTGAGCACCTCGTTGGCGCGGGCGCGCGAGGCGGCGAGGTTGACGTGCGGTGCGTAGCGGGTCGGCGCCTTGAACATGCCGGCGAGCATCGCAGCCTCGGCGAGGTTTATGTCGCGGACTGACTTGCCGAAATAGTATTGGGCTGCGGCCTCGACACCGTAGGAGCCGCCACCGAGATAGGCGCGGTCGAAATAGAGTTTGAGGATCTCGGGCTTGGTGTAGTGGTTCTCGAGATAGATGGCGATGAACGCCTCTTTGATCTTTCTCGACAGCGCGCGCTCGGGTGACAGGAACATGTTCTTGGCGAGCTGTTGGGTTAGCGAGCTGCCGCCTTGCACCACTTGATCGGCGCGGGCGTTCTCGGCGAGAGCGCGGAACGTGCCCATGACGTCGATGCCGAAATGGTCGAAGAAGCGCCGATCCTCGGTGGCGAGCGTCGCCTTGATCAAGACATCGGGAATCTCATCCAAGGGCACGGAGTCATCGCGCAACAGACCACGCTTGCCGATCTCGTTGCCGTAGCGGTCGAGAAAGGTGACGCTGAACTCGTCAGAGAGGTTGATCTTGCCTTGGGCGATCTCGAATGCGGGCAGGGCGAAGCTCAAGACGACGAGAAAGCCGGCCACGCTCAAGGTCAGAGCCTCGCAGGCGAGCTCGTTACAAGCGCGCAGGAAGCCTTTGACCTCGAAACGGCCGAAAAACGAGGAGTAGGCGCTCCACCAATCGCGGAATCCGATCCAAGCCCCGTAGAGGCCGGAATCGATCCAGGAATCGATTTTCAGCCAATCAATGAGCTTGCCGCGGCGATTGCCTTGTAGAAAGTCCCGCACTTTACCCCGACCTCTCGCTGCGCTGACCTTGAATTGGCGCGCCAAAACCGGCCGTCCAAAGGGGCGAACCCGAGGCGCACCGTACACCTTGATTGCGGCGTTTTATAGAGATTCTGCGGGGTTTCGCAGCCCAAAACGCCTGGGGCCCGGCACCGCCGTAAGTTGCTAAAGAAGGCTCGCGCAACTCTCTTAAGGATGCGCTAAGCAACGTCTCCCGGCTCACGGGACGGGATAGGGACTCCTCATTCGTCGACGGCCGAGAAGCCCCTCTTCTCCATGCAGTCGACGTAGTCGGACTTCGAGATCTTGCCCCGAAGGAGGAGAAGCCGGGTCACGGAGGATATGCCTTTTCGGCGCGCCTCCTCCAGGCAGACCACCTTTGAGGCCTCAAAAGCGGCTTTCGGATTAGCGCTCTCCGCCATGGCCCGCGTCGGCAAGAAGCCGACATCCGGGGCCTTAGGCGGGCGGCTGCATCCGGAAAGGGCCACGGCAAGCAAGCCGGCCGCAAGCAGCGCCACGCAATCTCTCGACACGATGAACAAGTCCCCGCCTTCGTGTTCCGACCGCTCCCAGCGATACACGCCAAGGCGCGAGGTTTCGCTTCCCCGCTCTAAAGGCCGCCGTCCCTGTGCATGTTAGCGCCTTCCGGCGTTCCCTTGCACCCGAGAGGACGCTCAAAGGTTAAGGCCGAAGGATGAAACATGCGAACCCCGGTGTCAGTCTTGCCGCAAACCGAGGCGGCATCAAGGACAAGAGGCGGCGTGCTCGTCACCTGGCATGCGGCATGGAGCGGCAGGCTGTCGCACTTTCTCTACAGTCGTTCACGGGATCGTGCGCAGCGTGCCGGAACCGGCGGCCGAAAGGGACGTTTGACCGGCGGGCCCCTGTATGGGCCGCTAACCCCCCAAGACATAGGAGGTAAGTATGCGAACCTATGTGACCACCCCGCTCCTCGCCGGCGCTCTCGCCCTCGGCCTCGCCACGACGGCTTTCGCCGCCACCGGCCAGTTCAAGGACATGTGTGCCTGGGGCCTCGCCAACCACAAAGAGGTCCACACGAACTGCGATACCATGGCCCAATTTGAGGGCAAGACCTATTGCTTCTCGAGCGCGGACGCCAAGGCCAACTTCATGAAGAACCCCAAGGCGAACTTGGCCAAAGCCGAGAAGAACTACAAGGCGATGGAAGGCAAGTCGTGATGTGAGGCTTTCCGGGATTTGACGAGTCCCGGACCCTCGTGACCGTGCAAGGGCCCGCGCACCAAGCGGGCCCTTCGCATTTATGGCGTGCCCAACTCTGTGCTAAGAATTCCCGAAACGAGGGCCAACATTCACGCCCCAGGGAGGGAGTTCTTGCAATGTCGAAGGTCGCTTCAGTCCGTAGTCTTGCCTTAAGCGCCGCCGTCATCTCGTTGGCGGCGCCGGCGCTGGCGCAATCGGCGGCCGAGACGCCCATGCCCACGAACCCGCAAGCCGGGCCGCCGCCGGGCTATGAGTGTGCCGCGGAGCCGGTGACGGGCAGCGGACCCGGCTTCTCGAGCTCGCGCGAGGGGTCAGAGGATGCGGCGCGCGCGGACTGGCTGAAGAAGGCGCAAGCGATCTACCCGGAAGCGACATGGGAGACGTCGTATAGGGGGGGCGTCAGCTGCGCGGTGCAGGGGCTCTACTCGAAGTGCTTCGCCGAAGCCTTTCCGTGCAAGCCGAAGACGGGCGGCGCGGACGACACCGGCGCGAGCAAGAACGCGCCGGACAAATCCGCCGAGGCGCCGAACAGCGAGTGAAGTGTGAAGACAAGAGGTAAGTGTGCGTGGGCTCCACGCACGGGGAACGCCGCCGAAGTGGCGACCATACTCAACCGGGGGTCACCCACGCACTTTTGGAAGTGTGCCCGCTTTCCGGGACCGAAGCGAGTCCTTACTGCCGCGCTATGTCAGCATCGTTAGCGGTCAGCGAGGGGACGTGCTTCGTCCGCGCTGACCGAAGCCCGCGTGTGAGCCGGCGCGCGGTCCGCCTCCCATCTTCTCCTTTGGCCGCGCTCCCGGTTGCGGTACTTTCGATTGTCTCGGCGGTTGCGGCGCGCCGACGAGGCTGCGCAGACGGCCGAGCATCGAGATTGTGTCGCGATGTTGCTTGATGGATGTCATGCTACCTACATATGACCACAACAGCCTTAAGATTGTTGCCGAATCGCGGGACCGGCGGGAATGGAGCGTTGCATGAACAGATTTGTCTTTGCGGTGTTACTTGGGTCGGCGCTATGCGCCGGGTCCGCACTTGCGGCGGAGAGCGCGGACAAGACGAATGCGCCCGCGTGCAAGACGGCTGAGATCAATCCGGTCACCGGCCACGTGTTCTGCATCGATCCTTTAG
>Ga0307436_1001189_pt1 | contig 11660 bp, 8 predicted proteins | sample SalMarWE160440MG_FD_202513 | JGI IMG/M metagenome (GOLD analysis project Ga0307436, IMG submission 202513) | Salt marsh sediment microbial communities from the Plum Island Ecosystem LTER, Massachusetts, United States - WE1604-40 | ecosystem: Environmental > Aquatic > Marine > Intertidal zone >...
TGGCTGCGCACGATGTTGGAGACGATCTCGCCGCGCCCGTCCGCGCCGCGATAGACCAGCGCCGCGGCGGTCTCGTCGCAACTGGTCTCGATCCCCAGCACCAGGGTGCCCGCTTGCTCCATGATCGCGAAAAGTCTATGGCCTGATTGCAGCGAACCGGAGAGCCGTACAACACCGCCGCTGGCCATTGCAAACGAAAGCCAACCCCGCTCGTTTCCTGACCGTGGGCACCCGCGGCTCGCCTCTGGCGCGTGCTCAGGCGGACGAAGTCCGGCGCCTGCTGGCCGCCGCCCACTCGGTCGCCGAATCCGACATCGTCATCGAGCCGATCACCACCGGCGGCGACCGCGCCACCGACCGACCTATCTCCGAGGCCGGCGGCAAGGGGCTGTTCACCAAGGAGATCGAGCTGGCCCTCATCGAGGGGATGATCGACATCGCCGTGCATTCGGCAAAGGACCTGGCGACAATCCTGCCGCCGGGTCTGGCGCTTGCGGTCTGTCCGAAGCGCGCCGACGTGCGTGACGCCTGGGTCGCCAACGGCGCGATCGCGCTGCACGACCTGCCGCCCGGCGCCCGGATCGGCACCTCCTCGATCCGCCGCGCCGCCCAGATGCTTCGGGCCCGGCCCGACTGCACCATCGTGCCGATGCGCGGCAATGTCGGCACGCGTCTGAAGAAACTCGCCGAAGGCGCCGCCGACGCCACCGTGCTCGCCGCCGCCGGTCTCGAGCGGCTGGGCAAAACCGACGCCGCCACGGAATTGCTCGACCCGGAAAGCTTTCTGCCCGCGCCCTGCCAGGGCGCGATGTGCGTTCAGATCCGATCCGACGACCGGCGCGCCGCCGAACTTCTGGCGCCGCTCGCCGACGCCCGCGCCACCACCGAGCTGACCGCCGAACGTGCCTTTCTGGCCGGCCTCGACGGCTCCTGCCGCGTGCCGGTGGGCGCTCTGACGCAATGGCCCGAAGATCGGCTGCGACTGACCGGCGAGCTCATCAGACCGGACGGAACCCAACACTTCCGCGCCGCGCTCGAGGGCCCGCCGAGGCAGGCCGTGAAGCTTGGCCAGGAGCTGGCGGGAATCCTGCGCGCCGAGGCCGGGGAGGCGTTCTTCGAGGCCCTTGAAGGGCGCCCGCAATGATCACCGGGCTCAGGATCATCGTCACCCGTCCGCGCCCCGACGCCGAGTTCACCGCCCTGAAGCTGAAGGATATCGGGCAAGTCCCCCTGATCGCGCCGACCCTTCAGTTCGTGCCGCTCGCGATCACGCTGCCCGACCCGAGCAAACTGAGCGGCCTGGTGGCCACCTCGTCCAACGCTCTGAGAGCCCTCAGCGAACGCGGGGATATCGAGCAGTTCAAGCACCTGCACGCCTTCGTGGTCGGTGACGCCACTGCCGAGACCGCCCGCGCCTTCGGTTTCGAACGCGTCACCAGCGCCGAGGGAACGGCAACGGAATTGGCGATGCTGTTGCGAAAGGTCGCCGAACCGCAACGCCTGCTCTATGTCCACGGGCGCGATCGCGCCGCCGACCTGGTGGCCATGGTCGCCACCGCCCGTCATCTCATCATCTCCAGCCCGGTCTACGAGATGCGCCCGATCACCGAGCTGCCGTCCTCGGTGATCCTGGCGATCGATGGCGGTGCGGTCGACGCGGCCCTGTTCTATTCGCGGCGCGCCGCCGGGTTTTTTGCCGACGCCGCCAGGAAAGCGACAATCGCCGGCACCGACCTCGCGTGCCTTTGTCTTTCCGAAGAAATCGCCGAGACCCTGCGTAACAGGGGCTTCCACCGCTGCTTCGCGGCCGTCCGCCCCACCGAGGCGGCCTTGTTCGAGCTGCTGGCCACTTTTTCCACCGCCGAAATCAGTCCATGATGGCCCCCCGGCCGCTCGAGCACTCACGCAGCAGACATTCCGATGGCAGACGACAGGAAATCCGGTCCCGTCAAACCGCCCACAATCGAGCTGGCGGCCAAGCCGGCCGGTAGCGGTTCGGGAGATACGTCGGGCCGTTCGAAGACCGTTGCCGGCGCCCGCCGCAAGGCGGCCCAACGCAAGCGGGCCGCTGCCGAAGGCACCTCGCGCGGCAGTGCCCAGTCGAAGGCGCAATCGGCAACCGAACCCAAGGCCAAAGCCGAAACGCCTGCGAGCCAGGCGCCGACGCGGGCCGCGATGCCGGTTGCCGCGATCGGCGCCGCCGCCGCGCTGGGCGCGCTCGTCGCGCTCGCGATCGCCTATCTGCTCGCCTTCGCGGGCTGGTGGCCAGCCCCCCGGTCCGCCGAGACGCCTCCGGCCCTCGTCGCCCTCGAAGACCGGGTCTCCACCTTCGAGTCCGCCGCACCGGATCCCGCGGCGTTCGCCCGCGCCGCCGATCTCGCAGCCGTGCAATCCCGGATCGACGCGCTGGAGGCCGCGCCGGACATCGATACGGCGCAGCTTGCGACGGCCGAGGACCTCTCGCGCCTGCAGACGGTCGTCGACACCCTGGCCGAGACCGACGCGGCGACCGCCGGGCGGCTGACCGGGATCGAGACGGCAGCGGCCGCCGATGCCGATCGGTATGCCACCGCCGCCGACGTCGACGCCTTGCGGGCGGCCCTGGAAACCCAGACGGCGGTGCCCGGTGCCGACGCCGTCGCCCGCTCCCGCATCGATGCGCTTCAGTCCCGCCTTGCCGAACTCGAGGCCGCGCCGGCCGCCGCAAGCACACCCGACCCCGCCACCGGGGAGCGCCTCGCCGCGCTCGAGGAGGCGGCCGCCGCCGCTTCGGGCCTCGCCATGCGCATCGATGCCGTCGAAGCCGCGATCGCGGACCTCCGGGCCAACCTCTCCGAGCTACGAACTTCGGCGCAAGCCGCCGCGCCCGAAGAGATGGCGGCGGTGCGGCGCGTGTCTCTGTTGCCCCTGGCGATCTCCGAGCTCGAACGCCTGGTTGCCGCCGGCGAGCCGTTCGTCGACCCGCTCGCCTCCGTCACCGCGGCGCTGAGCGAGCTGTCGATCCCGGATTCCGTCACCGCGGCCGCTGAGACCGGCGTGCGTCCGGCCGCCTTGTTGCGCGAGGACTTGGCGGACGCCGCCCCGGCGATGCTTCAAGCCCACGCCGATACGCACGCCGACGCCGACCTCGGCACCCGGATCATGGACCAGATCGCCGCCGCCATCGCGCTCAGGCCGGAAGGCATACCCGAAGGCGACGACGCGCTTTCGGTGCTGGCGCGGCTCGAAGGGGCGCTCGACCGCGCCGACGCCGATGCCGCGCGGGTCGAGTTCGCTTCCCTGCCGGCCCAGATGCGCGCCGCTTCTCCCGGCATTGGCGAGGCCATCGCAGCCTTGGCCGATACGACCGCCTTCGTCGAGACGGCCCGCGCCGCCGCCCTCGACGCCCTGGCCACGGCGGAGACCACCGAGTGATTCGCGTCCTGATCGCAATTGCCTTCAGCCTTCTGGTGGCCCTGGGCGCCGCCTGGCTGATGGGCCTGCCGGGCAGCGTGGAGATATCCGCCTTTGGCTACCGGATGCGCCCCAGCCTGGGCCTGACCGTGTTCGCCTTATTGCTGCTGATGGTCGTCGCCATCCTCGTGTGGGCCATCGCGCGTCGCCTGCTGGCGATCCCGGAGCTGATGGGCCGCTTTTCCGACAGCCGACGGCGCCAGCGCGGCCTGGAGGCCCTGTCGGACGCCGTAATCGCCTATCACGCCGGCGACGCGGGGCGCGCCCGTCAGCTCGCCCGCGAAGCGAGTTCGCGCCTCGGCGGGCTGCCGGCCGCGCAATTGCTCGAGGCCCGGGCGGCGCTGGCGGCAGGCGATCTCGCCGAGGCCCGCGCCCACTACCGCGAACTGATCGACGACCCGCGCACCGCGGTGGCGGCGCTTTCCGGGCTCTACGAACAGGCCCGTCAGCAGGGCCGTAAGCGGGCTGCGCTGACCTTCGCCCGCAAGGCCGCCGCATTGTCGCCGTCCCTGGGTTGGGCCAATGCGGCCGTTTTCGACGATCTGGTTTCCAAGGGCGCCTGGGACGAGGCCCTGCAAATGGCGCGCAGCCAGCCGGCCGGTTCGGGCGCCGACCGCGACGCCGCCCGCCGCCGGCAAGCCGTCCTGCTCACCGCGATGGCACGCGACGAGGAAGCAGGCGATCCCGCGGCCGCCATCGAGCACGTCAGGGCCGCACTGAAACTGCTTCCGGACTTCGTCCCCGCGACCCTGATCGCGGCCCGCATCTTCAGCCACCGCGGCGAAGCCCGGAAGGCTTCGAGCCTGCTGCACCGGGTTTGGCGGACCACTCTGCATCCGCAGATCGCCATGCTCTACGCCCATGTCGTCCCCGGCGCCTCGGCGATCGACAGGCTCAAACGCATTCGTTCGCTGATCGAGGAGCCAACCGCCAACGCCGCCGTCGCATCCGTGTTTGCGCGCGCCGCCATCGACGCCCGGGAGTGGAGCGTGGCCCGCAACACGCTCGCGAGATTCATCGCCGGCACCCCCACCCAACGCATATGCGAGCTGATGGCGGAGATCGAGGAGGGCCAGTCCTCCGACTACGGCAAGGCGCGGCAATGGCTTGCCCGGGCCCTTCACGCCCCGCGCGATCCGGTATGGACCGCCGATGGTGTGACCGCCGAGGAGTGGGAGCCGATCTCCCCGGTGACCGGCCGCCTCGACGCGTTTGAGTGGAAGGTGCCCGTGAGCGCCCTGGAGGTGCCCGAACCGCACGAGCACGCGACGCCGGTCGGGCCGGCGGAGACTGAAACCGCGTTGCCAGCGCCGCCTCAAAGCGACACCGAGCCTGCCTCCTAGCCCCCTTGTCAGCCCAACTCGGGGCTCCTAAACAAAAGCGGCCATGTCGCGCGGCGCGCGTCGATGCCCGCGCCCGGGGCCGCCTTAGCTCAGTTGGTAGAGCACATCATTCGTAATGATGGGGTCGTCAGTTCGAGTCTGACAGGCGGCACCACTCCAAGCCGGTTGACCGCAGGTCAATCGATCGCTCCGGTGGAGCGATCGAAGGCGCAGGAGGCCATGAGAGCGGAGCCTGCCCCGGACCCGATCCGGGGCTCGAATGGCAAAGCCCGGTAGGCCGAAGATCACTCGATCGCTCCGGTGGAGCGATCGAAGGCGCCCCTGCATCCGCTTTTTTCCAGGTGAATGAGAATTAACCTCTTTGAAAGGGCGCTGACAGCTTCGCCCTGCGAGGATGGCCCGGTTGCCTCAGTCGGCCACGCGCCACACCGTGGAACCCATCGAGATGAAAAAGCTCGCCCTGTCCCTGGCCGTCATCGCCGTCTCCGGTGTCTACATCCTCAACCGCCCGATTCCGCCCGGCGGCGACCTGAACTCGCTGGCCGGGCAACCGCTTCCCACCACCGAGGGCCCGGCCACCGTGGCGCCTTCGACCCTGCTGCCCGCAAACGCCAGCGCGAGGTTCGCCGCCGCGGCGCCCGCGCCGGCCCCCGCGGCCCCGCAGCCGGCGCTCAAGGCACCCCCCGCCGTGCCGCGCCAGGAGCCCGATGGCACCCGGCACGAGAGCCTCCGAATTGCCGATCTGGCACCGCCGGCGATCGACCCGCCGGCGCCGGCTGCACCCGCCGAGCCGCCCACCACCGCGGCAGACAAGCCCAGGGCGCCAGTTCCCCCGCCCCGCCCCGAAGGTCTGGCGGCGGCCCCGTCTGCCCCGCCGACCCAGCCAATCTCGCCCTCCGGGAACACGGTGACCCGCGTTGCCGCGTCGGGCTACCGCGACGGCGCCTTTACCGGGCCGGTCACCAACGCCTATTACGGCCTCATGCAGGTGCGCGCCACGGTGCGCGACGGCCGCCTGGTCGCCGTCGACATCCTGCGCTTTCCCTCCGACCGCCGCCGCTCCGTCTTCATCAACCGCGTCGCCCTGCCCATCCTGCGCGACGAGGTGGTCCAGGCCCAGAGCTCCCGCGTCGACATCGTCAGCGGCGCGACCCTGTCGAGCCGCGCCTTCATCGCCTCCCTTGACCATGCATTGCAGGATGCAAGGGCCTGAGACTTCGATGCGCCGCACTCGCTGGATGATGGGTATGCCGATCACCGTCGAAGCCGTCGACGCTGCCGACGATGCCCCCATCGAGGCTGTGTTTGACTGGTTCAACGAGGTCGACCGGCGCTTTTCGACCTATCGCGACGACAGCGAGATCGAGGCAATCAATCGCGGCGAACTGGATCGGTGCACGTGTTCGCCGCCGATGCGCGAGGTGCTTGAACTTGCCGACCTGACTCGCCAACAGACCGGCGGCTTCTTCGAGATCCGAAGACCGACCGGCGGGCTGGACCCCTCGGGGATCGTCAAGGGCTGGGCGATTCGCGCCGCCGGAGAGATCCTCGCCGGGCGGGGCCTGACAAGTTATTTCGTCGACGCCGGCGGCGACATTCAGCCTGCCGGGCATAACGCCGACGGCGAGCCCTGGTCCGTGGGCGTGCGCAATCCCCTCGCCGCCGACCAGATCGTCAAAGTCGTCCTGCCCGGCAACCGGGGCATCGCCACTTCCGGCGCCTACGTGCGCGGCCAGCATGTCTACGACCCATTCGACCCCGGCGAGCCGATCGACGATCCGCTGTCGATCACGGTGGTGGGTCCCGATGTCCTGGAGGCCGACCGTTTCGCCACCGGCGCCTTCGCCATGCGCGATCAGGGCATCCACTTCATCGAATCGGTGCCGGGGCTCGAAGGCTACGCCGTCGGCCGCAACGGGCGCGCCACCATGACCAGCGGCTTTGAGGCTTTGTGCGCACCATGATCGCGACAATCGACCGCTATCTCGACCACGTCACGAGCTACCGGCTGGTGCTGCTCTATCTGGCGGCGCTGCTGGGCGCCGCCTTCGTATTCGCCGTGCTCGGCTGGCTGCCGATGGATCCGGCCGCCCTGGCCTTTTCCTCTGTGATCGCGGTCGGCGCCAGCTGGCTCGCCAATCGTGTGTTTGCCGCCGCCTTCGAGGTGCCCGTCAACACCGAGTCCGTCTACATCACCGCCCTGATCGTGGTGCTGATCTTCACGCCGGTGGGATCGAACGACCTCGAGGGGATGGGCGCATTGGTCTTCGCGTCGGTCTGGGCGGTCGCCTCGAAGTTCGTTTTCGCGCTGGGGCGCCGGCACATCTTCAACCCGGCCGCCTTCGGCGCCGTGGTGACGGCGCTCCTGCTCGACCATCCGGCGAGCTGGTGGATCGCCGGGGCACCCCTTCTGCTTCCCGTCGTGATCGTCGGGGGCCTGCTGACCCTGCGCAAGCTCGAGCGGTTCGATCTCGTGGCCACCTTCCTGCTCGCCCATATCGGCGCCATCGCGCTCACCACCCAAGCGGGCGACCTCGGCTTCGCCTTCGACCAGGCGTTCACGGCCTCGCCCATCCTGTTCTTCGCCTTCGTGATGCTGACCGAGCCGCTGACGGCGCCGCCGGTGCGCTGGGGGCGTCTCGTCTACGCCGCCGCCGCCGGGGTGTTGATGGCGCCCGAGGTCAATATCGGCGGGCTCTACTTCGCCCCCGAGCTGGCGCTTGTCGTGGTCAATCTGGCCGCCTTCGCCCTCTGGCCGCGCCGCCGGACCGTGTTGACCCTGGAGCGCGCCGAGAAGGCCGCCGCCGGCATCTATGACTTCATCTTTCGTCCCGACGCCCCGCTCGCCTTCGAGCCCGGCCAGTATCTGGAATGGACGCTCCCCGTCGATCGGCCCGACAGCCGCGGCAACCGGCGCTACTTCACCCTCGCCTCCGCGCCGACCGAGCCCGAGCTGCGGCTGGGCGTCAAGATCCCGGCCCAGGCCAGCGCCTTCAAGCGGGCGCTCGCCTTAATGCGGCCCGGCGACGAGATCCTCGCCTCGCCGCCCGCCGGCGCCTTCACCCTGCCGCGCAACCCCGACGCCAAGCTCACCTTTCTGGCCGCCGGCATCGGCATCACGCCCTTCCGCTCGATGCTGCAGGATCTCATCGACCGCCGCCAGAGGCGACCGATCTCGGTCCTCTATGCCGTCCAGCGCCCCGCCGACATCGCCTATGGCGAGGTCCTCGACGCCGCTGCCACGGAATTGGGCATCCCCACCGTCTATGTCGTGGAACAGGGCGCCGGTGCCGGCCAGGTTCCCGGCATCATCGACGAACGTCTCCTGCGCCGCACCGTCCCCGACTTCCGCGAACGCACTTTCTATGTCTCCGGGCCGCAGGCGATGGTCGAGGCGGTGCGCGTCACATTGCGCCGCATGGGCGTCTCGCCAAGCCGGGTTCGCACCGACTTCTTTCCCGGCTTCGCCTGACACGCCGCCCCGATCGCGCGATCCAAACACGGGCTTCTCATCGCCCGACAGGTCTACTAGTATCGGCGCCGTACCAAAAAAACCCGCCGGCTATCCGGCGCGGTAAGGGAGGAACGCATGAAAACTCTTCTGGCAACAATCGGCGCTGGCGCGCTTTTGGCCGTAGGCACGTCGGCCGCGATGGCTCAGTCGGGGGCCGTTGAAAGGGCAGTGGGTGGCTACAGCTTCGAGGACGCAGCGAAAGAAGCCCCGGGCACCAAGGACTTCCATTCCAATGATGGCATTCTCACCTTCGCCATCGTGACGCACACCGCCGGCAACGGCTTCTTCGATCCCGTCTATGTCGGCGCCACGGTTGCCGCCAACATGATCGGCGCAAAGGTGTTGCTGCTCGGTTCGGAGTCCCCGGTCGACGATCCGGCCCGTGAGATCGAGATTCTCAACCAGATCATCAACGATCCGAATCTCGACGGCATCATCATGACGACGCCGCAGGTCGGCGCCTACGACGATATCGTCAGGACCGCCGAAGCCAACGGCATCCCGGTCGCGACGACCAACTCGTACGATCCGTCGATCCTGCATCGCAACTCCATCAGCCACACCGGCCAGGACGCTTCGGCGGCCGCCATCGCCGGCGAGGCGCTGGTCAACTGCCTGATCGACCGCGGCGTCACTTCGGGCTCGATCATCCTGCCCAACTCGACCGCGATGGGTAACGTCGAGGTCAACAACCGCGTGACCTCCGCGTTCAATGCCATCGTTGCCACGCTTTCGGCCAACGGCATGCTGGACAGCTTCCAGGTCGACGCCGGTCCTGAGAATGTGGGCGTCGACGCCGATCCGAACGATCCGGCGAACGCCATCATCTCCCTGATCGAGCAGCGCGGCGACGTGGTCGGCGTGTTTGCCGGCAACAACGTGTTCACGCCGGCTCTGGCGAGCGCCATCGAGCAGACGGGCGGCACCAACACGACCTGCGCCTACGGGTTCGACCTCGGTCCGGCCCAGCAGGAGGCCATTGCCGCCGGCAACCTCACCGGTTCGCTCGGTCAGCAGCCGTTCCTGCAGGGATTCTGGCCGGTCATGCAGCTCTATCTGCAGATCGACCGTGGCATCTCGGCGGCCAACCTCGACACCCGCGCACAGCTCGTGACCGCGGACTCGGTCGGGGCTGTCGGTTCTCGGTTCGAGAACTAGAGGGCTTCGCCAATTTGGCGTAACCAGCGGCCGCGGGAGGGACACTCCCTTCCGCGGCCCTTTGTTTGACCGATCCCGTTTAACCGAATTCGACCGGGGTTCGAATTCCCGCCATGACCGATAACGCCGTCAAACCGGACCGGCGCTTGCCGCTCGAGCTCATCGGCGGCTGGGAAATCGGGCTGTTGTCGCTGATGGCGCTGCTCGTCATCGGCGGCGCCGTGCTCAATCCGGCGTTTTTCGCCAGCACCGAAGGCCTGCAATCGCTGCTGCGCGACTCGTCCCGCTTCGGCGTGATGGCCGTCGGCATGACCTTTGTCATCGCCAACAAGGACCTCGACCTTTCCGTCGGCTCCACCCTGGGATTGATCGGCGTCACCTTCTCCTTCGTCTTCAACCCTGCCCATTACGACATGGGGGTGGTGCCCGCGATCGCTGTCTGCCTGGCGCTTGGCACCACGATCGGGCTCATCAACGGGGTTCTGGTCACCTTCCTCAAGGTCCCGTCCTTCATCGCCACCCTGACGATTCTGTTCATCGGCCGGGGTCTGGTGCTGGGGATGACGGCCGGCCGCTCGATCCTCTACTCGCTGAAGGCCAAGGAGCCCGCCCACCACTGGTTCTTCTCCCTGGGCGAGGAAAACCAATGGGGGTTCAACAACCAGGTCTTCATCGTCCTGATCGTCGTCGCCCTCGGCGCCGTGGTGTTGGCCAAGACCCGTCAGGGTTACGAGACCTTCGCCACCGGCGGCAACGAACAGGCGGCGGTCTACGCGGGCATCCCGTCCAACTGGGTGCGCATCCGCGCCTATGTGATTTCTTCGCTGTGCGCGACGCTCGCCGCGTTGATGACCGTCGCCCAGAACAAGGGCATCACCTCGGCGGCCGGGGTGCTCAGCGAGCTCATCGTCATCGCCTCCGTCATCATCGGCGGCGCCTCGATCCTGGGGGGCCGCGGACGCGTCCTGGGCAGCTATCTGGGCGCGGTGCTCGTCGCGCTGATCAACAAGGTCCTGCGCGAGGGCTGGGACATCATTCGCGAGGTCGAGATCAACGGCGAGATCATCGCGGTCAAGGCGAAGTTCACCCTGCCCGCCGGCGCCATTCCGGTCTTCATCGGCGCCCTGCTGATCCTCGCCGTGATGATCGAGCCCTACGTCATCCGCCGCAAACTGATTCAGCGCCTGTGGGCGCGGTTGCGCGCCAAACCGCCGCCACGGATCACCGATACCGGCGGCGTGGCCGGGGTCGGTGCCCAGACCGTCGGCACCGTCGCCACCGATCGGGCGCTGGGCGCCAAGACCTTCGTCGGCCGGTTCCTGGGACGCCGCGACGCCCTCGCCATCATGCTGGCGGTGGGATTGTGGCTCGTGGGCCTGTATCTGAGACCCGACTTCTGGGCCGGGCTGCCCAACACCTTCGCGCTCCTGCTCAACTATACCGAGCTGGCGATCCTGACGGTCGGACTGACCTATGTCATCGCCGCCGCCGACATCGATCTGTCGGTCGGCGCGGTGCTGGCCCTGGCCGGTTCGACCACCGCCTATTGTCTGAAGGTGCTGGGTCTCGACCCCGTCACCGCGATGACCATGGGGCTGATGGCCGGCACCCTCGCCGGGGTGATGAACGCCATCGTCACGGTCGGTTTCGGCTTGCCCGCCTTCATCGCGACCCTCGGCATGTTCTACATGGGTCGCGGCCTCGCCGCCTGGTTCGTCGCCGGCCAGCAGCTCACCGGCTGGGCCGAACCGTTCAACCTCATCGGCCGCAAGGTCGGAGATATCCTCAACTATCTGTCCTTGCCCCAGCCCCCCTTCCCGATCAGCGCCGTGACCGACGTCATCTCCGTACAGACGATCTGGATGGTTCTGGTGGCGGTCGTCGCGGCGATCGTGCTCGGACGCACGGTGTTCGGCCAGATGGTCTATGCCACCGGAGGCAACCGACGTGCCGCCGACTATGCCGGCATCTCGACCAACAGGGTGCGCGTGATCGCGCTGGTTCTGTCCGGGTTCTGCGCCGCCATGGCCGGTGTCATCAACGTCGCCTATTTCCGCTCCTTCAATCCCACCGCCGGCCAATTCCGCGAGCTCGACGCCATTGCCTCGGTGATCATCGGCGGCGGCTCGATCTTCGGCGGCTTCGGCACTATCATCGGCTCGCTGGCCGGCGCCGCCGTCATCACGCTCGTC
>Ga0307436_1001190_pt1 | contig 11651 bp, 8 predicted proteins | sample SalMarWE160440MG_FD_202513 | JGI IMG/M metagenome (GOLD analysis project Ga0307436, IMG submission 202513) | Salt marsh sediment microbial communities from the Plum Island Ecosystem LTER, Massachusetts, United States - WE1604-40 | ecosystem: Environmental > Aquatic > Marine > Intertidal zone >...
GGCGCTGATACAAGCGTCTGCGACATGGCGCCCCGCGTCCTCTACGTCGTCACCGAAGACTGGTATTTCCTGTCGCACCGGCTACCCATGGCCCGGGCGGCTAAGGCCGCGGGCTATGAGGTGCATCTCGCCACCCGAATCAAAGATGGCCGTGCACGCGGCCGGCTTCGTGCCCCGCTAGGCGGCCGCACCGTTCTCGGCGCGCATCATTCTGACGATACCGACGTGGGTCTCGACGTGCGGCGTCCAGCCGGTCGCCGTCAATTTCGATACGTCGACCACGAACTCACCTGAGACGCGCTCCCAGTCGGCCTCCCGCCCAAACGACTTGAGAATGCGCTTCACCGCGCCTGAGGGAACTTTCACGAGGTGAGGGGGTTTTCCGAGCCCCTCACGCATGGCGCCGACGAGGTCGGCCACGGTGATCGGCTCTGCATCGGCGACGAGAAACGTCTCGTTCTTGGCCGCCTCCGTCGTGAGCACATGAACAACCGCGGTGACGAGATTGTCGAGCGCGAGTAGCGAGCGGCGGTTGTCGAGGCCGCCGAAGGGAAGCGGCATGGGCGTCTTGGCGATGGTCGCGAGCGAGGCAATGTTGCCTTTGACGCCTTTGCCGTAGACCACCGCCGGGCGGAGGATCGTGTAGGGGACGCCGCTTTGTTCGACGAGACGCTCGGCCTCCAGCTTGGACTGCCCATAGGCATCTGTCGGCTCAGGCAGGTCGTTCTCGGTAATGGCGCGATCTGCAGAGAGCCCTGCTTGTGCGCGCACCGATGAGATGAAGACGAAGCGCTCGACCTTGTCCTTTGCCTGTTTGGCAAGCTCGCCGACGGCCTCGGCGTTGATGCGATGGTACACATCATCAGGTAGGACGCCGGGTGCGTGTGCGATGCCAGCGAGGTGGACCACATGGGTCACACCTCTAAGCAGATCGGACCAGTCGGCCGGCGCGGCGAGCTCCGGCATGGCAACGCGTTCCACCTCGCTTGCGGCGATGATGGCGCCCGGGTCGCGCGCCGCGGCCCGGACCGCGAAGCCTTGTTTGGCAAGCGCGGTGACGAGCTTCTTACCGATGAAGCCGGACGCACCGGTGACGAGGACGCGCGGTGTCACTCAGCGCCCCCGCGTGAAGTTGAAAAGCACGAACCCCGTGGCCACGATACCGAGTGCGAGTGCTGCGAAATCGAAGGCAAGCGAGCAGGCCACCGCCGCAGCGATGGCAAGACTCGCGAGCACGAGGCAAAGCGCAAATACCCGCGCCGTGACTTGTGGTACGCGCAAGCCTTGCGCCACGCCCCGCTGATAGAAGTGTGTCTTGTGCGCGGAAAACACGCGCTCGCCGTTGATGAGGCGCCGGCCAAGGGTCACCGTGGTGTCGGTCAAGGAGTAGAGCGCCAGCAGGAGGCCTGAAACGATGTGAACCTCCGCCACGTAGATCAGCATATACGCGAGAACGAGGCCGATCGGCAGGCTGCCGGCGTCGCCGAGGAAGATCTGCGCGGGATGCTTGTTGAACAGGGCGAAGCCGAGTATGGCGCCCAGCAGAACCAGCGCCAGCAGGCCGATGCTCGCCGGCACTGCGCCGAGCCAGTAGAGAATCGCCACGCCGAGCGTCATCGGCACCACCTGCGCCACTGTCATCCAATCGAGCCCGTCGAGGAAGTTGATGGCGTTCGCGAGGCCGACGACGCCGAGGACCATCAGCGCCCGCTCGACGCCGAGAGGCAGGATGTCGGGCAGCAAGCGGAAGTCCTGCGGCAGTAGAAACACGATGGCGAGCGCGACCAGCGTTTGGGCCAGCAGCCGCCACGACACTTCGAGGGCATGCGCATCGTCGAGCGCGCCCACCACAGTGAGAACGGCGGCGCCCGCCAGCACAGGCGCCAGGCTCGGTGGCGGCAGGGCATTGAGCGCTAGTGCCGTGGCACACACGATGATCAGCGACGCCATGACGGCAAGCCCGGCGCCTTGCGGCGTTGCTGTGGCATGCGACGAGCGCGCGTTTGGGTGGGCAAGCAGGTGGCGGACGAGAATGGGTTTCAAGATGAGGATCAGGCCGGCGCTGAGCCCGGCGCTGGCGGCAACCACGGCGAGCCAGGAAACGAAATCGGGCTGAAACATCTGCCTAGTGCAGCGTGCGCGAGATGGGCTGCCACTCGTCCTTGGCCGAGACCGGAGGGATCGCCCCCCCCGGCGTATAGCCTTCTACCGTGGCGCGGAGCACGTCCTGAAGCTCGACCTCATCAACCTTCTGGATCGCGTCCTCGAGGCGCCCCAGCGCCGCGACGAGACCCTCATAGGGCAACACCGGCTCGGAGTTCTTGAAGATGCGCGGATGGCTGGTGCCGGTCGTGTTCTTGCCGATCAGGAGCTCCTCGTAGAGCTTCTCGCCACGCCGCAAGCCCACATATTCGATACCAATGTCGCCCTCGGGATGGTCCTCGTCGCGGACCTCGAGCCCCGACAGGCGGATCATGGTGCGGGCGAGATCGTCGATCTTCACCGGCGTCCCCATCTCGAGCACGAATACCTCGCCGCCGGTTGCCATGGCGCCTGCCTGGATCACGAGCTGGGCAGCCTCGGGAATCGACATGAAATAGCGGATCACTTCCGGATGCGTCACGGTCACCGGCCCGCCGGCCTTGATCTGGTTGCGGAATAGCCGGACGACTGAGCCCGAGGAATCGAGCACATTGCCGAAGCGAACCATGGTGAAGATGGTCGCAGGGGCTTCTTGCGCCAGCGCTTGCAGGATTAGCTCGGCCAGACGTTTGCTCGCGCCCATGACGTTGGTCGGACGCACTGCCTTGTCGCTCGACACCAGCACGAACCGTTCGACGCCGAGCTCTTTCGCCGCTTCAGCGACCACGAGCGTGCCGAACGTGTTGTTCTGAAGCCCTACGAAAGCGTTCACCTCGACGATCGGCACATGCTTGTAGGCGGCGGCGTGGTAAATCACCTCGACCCCTTGCTCTGCGATGGTGCGCGCGACGAGCTTGCGGTCGAGCACGGAGCCGAGAACTTGGACCACGCTGGTCTCTACCGGCGTGCTGCTTTCGTCCTCGTTGTGCAGCCGCCGTTTCAGCTCCTCGATCTCCAGCGATATCTCGTAGAGGGCGGCTTCCGAGACATCGAATAGAACCAGCGTCTTCGGCTCGAGCTTTAGCAGCTGCCGGGTCAGCTCCGAGCCGATGGAGCCGCCGGCGCCGGTGATCATCACCACCTTGCCACTGACCTGCGCAGTTAGGAGCGCGAGATCCGGGGTCACCGGATCGCGGCCCAAGAGGTCTTCGACGTCGATGGGGCGGAGATCGCTCACCTCCACATGGCCCGAGGCAATATCCTCGAGCGCAGGCAACGTCTTTACCACCACGGGGTAGGCCTCGAGCAATTTGAGCGCCACCCGGCGCTCGCCGCGCAGCGCCGACGGCGTGGCCAGCAAGATCTCTTTCACGTCGTCATCGTCGATGACCTTCCCGATCTTTTCCGGTCTGACGACCTTGACGCCGTGTACCAGCTGGCCGGAAAGCGAGGGGTTCGCATCGATAAAGGCGACGGTCTTGTAGTTGCCCGTCTCGTTCAGGGCGCGCAGCAGCTGGATGCCGATGGGACCCGCGCCGTAGATAATGACGTTCTTCCGCTGGTCGAAGCTCACGGGCTTGTGTTGAGGAGCCGCCCGGAGCAGCAGGGCGCCCGCCCACTGGCGGCTGAGACGAATGAGACCGGCGGCGATGAGAGCGTAGATCACCAAGACCGAACGCGGCTGCCCCGGGACGCCGCTCATCAGCACGACCAGCGCCCACGACCCTGCGGCGATGATCACCGCCATGTAGATGCGCGTCGTGCCCGTAGGCCCGATGAACCTTGTGACGAGCTTGTAAAGTCCGCGCCAGTAGAAGACCAGGACGCCGACGACCGGTGCCGCCAGCATGAGCAGGAAGATCTCGAAATTTTCCGGGATGAACACCCGGCTGAGGCGCAAGGAATAGGCGGCCCACAACGCGATGCTGAGCATCGCGAAGTCGTTTGCAATCAGAAGTGTCCGCTTGAACCAGCGAGGACACTCGATCAGCCAAACGGCAAGACTCATGCGGCCGACCCCGTATCGGACCTAAGTCCACCCAAGAAGATCAAGCACATAGGGAAAGTCCGATGAACCATAGCCGAAGCCTCGCCGGAACGGAAGCAAGGGTTGGCGTCAGCCTTAAGCCCTTTCCGGCGTGGGCTTGAGGTCTCATGGCCTTCCGGTCAAGCTTTGCGAGACTCCGAGAGGAGCGGGATGTAGCACTGCGGGCATGACAGGGGAAACCGATATTCAAGCGAGAGGTGCGGTAGGCGCCTTGGTGCTCGCCGTGGCTTTGGTGCTTGCGCCCGTGCAGGGCGGAGTGGCGGAAGGCAACACACTCACTCTCGTCATGCCCCTCGCCTATGGCACCCATCTGCCGGGCCTTGGAAAGCCTGCGCTGACGCTTGCCCGGACCCTTAAGGAGCGCTCCGGCGGGACGCTCGTGCTCGACCTGAAGCAGCCGGGGGACGGCACGCTGCCCCACGAGATTCTCGACAAAGTGTCAGACGGCAAAGTCGATGCGGGCTTCGCCACGGCGGGATTCTGGGCCGCGAAAGTCCCCGCGGCGACGCTCTTCGGAGGCTTCCCTTTCGGCCCCGATGCCAAGGGCTATCTCGCCTGGTTCGATCACGGCAACGGCAGGAAGCTCTATCAGGAGATGTACGACCAGGCAGGCCTCAAGGTCCGTGTGTTGCCGTGCGCCTTCGGCGGGGCGGAAGCGGGTGGTTGGTTCGCCAAGGAGATCCACTCCAAGAAAGACCTCGACGGCTTGCGGATGCGTATTTTTGGGCTCGGCGCGCGCGTCATGTCGCGGCTCGCCACGATCCCGGTGCTCGTGCCCGGCGGGGACCTGAAGCAGGCGTTCGAGGAGGGACAGATCGATGCGGCCGAACTTTACACGCCCGCGGTCGACCGCGAGGAAGAAATCCAAGACGAGGCCAAGCTCATCTACATGCCCGGGTGGCACCAGCCCGCGACCGTGCTCGAGCTTCTCATCAACAAGGACCGTTGGAACGCGCTGGGGCCAGAGCGCCAGGCCCTGATCGAGACCACCTGCCACGAGCTGCTCCAGTCCACGCTCGGCGAGAGCGCAGGCCTTCAAGCGGCGGCCCTTGCCAGCCTGTCCGCCAAGGATGGTGTCCGCGTTCTTCCCTGGCCTGAGGACGTGCTCCCCGCGCTGCGCGCGGCCTGGGCCGAGATCGCCAGGGAGGAGGGCATTCGCGACTACTTCTTCAAGGAGGTCCTCGAAGACATCGAGAGATTCCAGGCGGGAGAGTCCCGCAGCGCTGCCGGCCCTGCTGCGCCCCTGCCCCAAACGGCGGAGCCGGCGGCAGCAAACCCCGCCGCCCGCTGAAGCGCTACTGTTGCGTCTTCAGATAAGCGATGATGTTGGCGCGCTCGTCGGCGTCGGGAACGCCCTGGAAGGCGAGGGCCATGGGCGATTGCGGCAACATAGCCTTGGGATCGGTGATCCACTTGTCGATGTTCGCCTCCGTCCAGACGAAGCCCCCGTCGCCAAGCTTCTTCATGCCCGGCGAGTAGGGGTAGCCCTCGACGCTCGCCGCCTTGCGGCCGACGATGCCGTTCAGCTCCGGCCCGACCAAAGTCTTGGCGCCCGGGCCCACTTGATGGCAGATCGCGCATTTGGCGAAGGCCTCTTTGCCCTTCGCAGCATCGCCCGCGGCAGACGCCGGCCCGGACAGAGCAATAAGCGTCACGGCGGTGAGCCCCATTAGGCCAAGTTTCCTCATCCCAATTCTCCTTGGTAGACTACCCAGCGGATTTACTTGCCTCTCCGGGCCGGGATTTTATCAAGCCCGGAGACGCTGGCAAAAGGCGGCATGACGACACCCTAACGCGGCGTGCAATGGGGCGTTCCACTTTGGCCCATTTTGGGACTCCGCAAGGGCAGATATTGCCCGCATCCCGCGCCCATGCGAAAGACTAGCGGCAGCTCTTCCCGTAAACGCCACTCTTGACGGCCTGGGGCCCTTTAAATGTCGACAATGATCCTTCCCGATCCGGATCGCGCGGTCATGGCGCGCCGCGGCGACATCTTGAAGCAGCTCAAGCGGCTCGTTCCCAAGGCGACGCTGATCGCCGACCAAGAGGGCTGCCGGACCTTTGAGTCCGACGCGCTGACCGCCTATCGCGTCCTGCCCCTCGCCGTCGTGCTTCCGGAAAGCACGGAAGAGGTTTCGGCGATCCTGCGCTTCTGCCACGACAACCACATCAAGGTAGTGCCGCGCGGGGCAGGGACATCGCTTGCGGGCGGGGCGCTGCCGCTCGAAGACGCGATCGTGCTTTGCCTGTCGCGCATGAACAAAGTCCTCGACGTCGACACGTCGAACCGCGTGGCGCGGGTCCAGGCCGGCACCACCAACCTCGCCATCACGGAAGCTGCTTCGGGCCAGGGCTTCTTCTACGCGCCCGATCCGTCGAGCCAGATCGCCTGCACCGTGGGCGGCAACATCGCCACCAACTCCGGCGGCGCGCACTGTCTCAAATACGGCGTCACCGTGAATAACCTGCTCGGCGTCCGCATGGTCATGATGGATGGCGAGATCATCGACATCGGCGGCACCCATCTCGATGCGCCGGGCTACGACTTCTTGCCCTTGATCACCGGATCCGAAGGCCAGCTCGGTATCGTCACCGAGGCTACGGTGCGCTTGCTCGCAAGCCCAGAAGGATCGCGGCCCATGCTGCTCGGCTTCGACTCCACGGAAGCAGCCGCATCCTGCGTCGCCGCCATCATTGCCAGCGGCATCGTCCCCGTGGCCATCGAATTCATGGACCGTCCGGCCATTCACGTGTGCGAACACTTCGTTGCCGCGGGCTACCCTCTCGATGCGGAAGCCGCGCTCATCGTCGAAGTGGAAGGTTCTGAGGACGAGATCGAGTATCTCCTGGAGAAGATCGAGGACATCGCCGGCGACTTCCTGCCGACCAGCGTGCGCCGGAGCCAGAGTGCCGAAGAGAGCGCGCTGATCTGGAAAGGCCGCAAGGCGGCGTTCGGCGCCATTGGCCAGCTCTCCGACTATGTCTGCATGGACGGCGTCATCCCGCTGTCCCAGCTGCCCAAGGCGCTCGACGAGATCGGCTGGATCTGCCGCAAATACCGCTTCGATGTCGCCAATATCTTCCATGCCGGTGACGGCAATCTCCATCCGCTCATTCTCTATAACGCCAACGATTCCGTTCAGCTGGAGCGCGTCGAGCTGTGCGGCGCGGAGATCCTGAGACTCTGCGTCGAGCTCGGCGGCTGTTTGACCGGCGAGCATGGCGTCGGCATCGAAAAAAGAGAGCTCATGTACGAGCAATATTCCGATGAGGACATCGACCAGCAGGTCCGCATCAAGGAAGAGCTCGATCCGTCTTGGCTACTCAACCCGGGCAAGGTGTTCCCCATCGAGGGCCGCGATGCTCATAAGATGCGCGGGCTCGAGTTGCAGGACCTTGGACCCGAGATTGAGGCCAAAATCGACGTCGAGATTGAGTCCGAAGTGGTGGAAGGACACGACGCCCCGTGACCGGTCACATGCGCCTCGGCTTCCACGCTCCCGAGACGGAGGAGGAGCTCAAGCACCTCGTTGCCGAGGCCGTGGACACGCGCACGCCGCTCGAGGTCATGGGAAAGGGCACCAAGCGCGAGATCGGGCACCCGGTGGGCGCGGGCGCCGTGGTCTCGACCGAAGCCATGGTCGGCATCTCTCTTTACGAGCCGACCGAGCTTGTCATGGTGGCGAAGGCGGGAACGCCTCTCGCCGAGATCGAGACGAAGCTGGCCGAAAACGACCAGGAGCTTCCCTTCGAGCCGGTCGATCTCGGGCCTGTCCTGGGATACGGGCCGCGCGAGGGCACGATCGGCGGCGTGATCGCCACCAACATTTCCGGCAGCCGGCGCATCCTGAAAGGCGCGGCCCGCGACCATGTGCTCGGCGTGCGCGCCGTCAATGGCCGCGGCGAGTTGATCAAGGCCGGCGGCCGCGTGATGAAGAACGTCACTGGTTACGATCTCGGCCGCACGCTCGCAGGCTCGTGGGGAACGCTCGCCATCATGACCGAAGTGGCGCTGAAAGTACTGCCCGCCCAGCGCGAGACCCGTACCATCGTCTGTTTCGGCCTGACCGATCAGACCGCGATCGAAGCGCTATGCATCGCCATGGGCACGCCTTACGAGGTCTCCGGCACGCTGCATGCGCACGCGGAGCTCGCCGCGCGCTTCTCCGACCAGCAGATCGCCGGCGCCGAAGCCGCCGTCACGGCCATCCGCGTGGAGAACTTCCCGGCCTCTGCCCGCTACCGGGCGAGCCGTTTGCGCCAAGCGCTTCTCGCCTATAGCCCGGCGCTGGAGCTCGACCACGAGCGGAGTAAGAAATTCTGGAGCGAGGTCCGCGCGCTCAAAATGTTCCAGGGCAAGCCCAACCCGCTCTGGCGCGTGTCCACCACCCCTACGAACGCCGCCAAGCTCATCAACAATCTGTCGCGCAAGATCGATGTCCGCGCCGCCTACGACTGGTCCGGCGGCCTCATCTGGATCGAGTCACCACCTATCACCGATGGCGGCGCGGTTGATATCCGCCGCACGCTTGCCGAACTCGGCGGCCATGCCACTCTGATCCGCGCCGATGACGCGATGCGCGCCGGCATCGATGTGTTCCAGCCGCTCGAATTACCGCTCGCCACCCTGTCGGCGAAACTCAAGCACGCCTTCGATCCGCTCGGTATTTTCAATCCGGGCCGCATGTATCGGGATATGTAGCGACGCGCCATGCAGACCAATTTCAACGCCCTCCAGCTTGGTGACCCGTCGATCGAGCGCGCCGACGAGATCTTGCGCCGCTGCGTCCATTGCGGTCTGTGCACGGCGACCTGCCCGACCTATGTGCTGACCGGCGATGAGCGCGACAGCCCGCGCGGGCGCATCTATCTCATGAAGCAGATGTTCGAGGGGCGCGACGTGACCCCCTCGACGGTTTATCACCTCGACCGCTGTCTCTCGTGCCTCGGCTGCATGACGGCTTGCCCGAGCGGCGTCGACTACATGCACCTCGTCGACCTCGCCCGCGTGCGCATCGAGCAGCGCGGACACCGCGGTACCAAACAACGCCTCACCCGCTGGTTCTTGACCCGCGTGCTGCCGAATCCCAACCGGTTCAAGCTCATGTTGGTGCTTGGCTGGTTCGCCAAGCCGTTCCGCAACATGTTCGCCAACATGGGCATGCGCCGCACGGCCGCGGCGCTTGCTTTGGTGCCGCCCGGCGCGCTGAAGCTCAAGGTCATGAAGCCGAAATCGGCCTTCAATCCCAAAGCGCCCCAGCCGAAGCGTGTGGCGATCATGCTGGGCTGCGTGCAGGAGGTGCTGGCGCCGCAGATCAATCTCGCCGCTATCCGCTTACTCCGGCGCCACGGCGTCGACGTCATGGTGGTCAAGGACGAAGGCTGTTGCGGCGCCCTATCCCATCATCTCGGTCGGGAGGAGGAGGCGAGGGCCCACGCGCGCCACAATATCGATGCGTGGACGGCTGTGATGCGCGAGCGCCTGCTCGACGCCATCGTCCTCACGGTCGGCGGCTGCGGCACCATGCTCAAGGACTACGGCAACCTGCTCTCCCGCGACCGCGGCTATGCCGAGCGCGCGGAATATGTCTCGGGGCTGGCCCGCGACGTCACCGAGTTCCTCGACGAGATTGGCCTCAATCCGCCGGTGATGTGGACCGGCCTCAAGGTCGCCTATCACTCCGCCTGCTCGCTCCAGCACGGCCAGAAGCTCGATGCGCTGCCGCGCGCGCTGCTCGAACAGGCCGGCTACACGCTAACCGACATTCCCGAGGGACATCTGTGCTGCGGCTCGGCCGGCACCTACAACATCCTTCAGCCCGAGCTCTCCGGCGAATTGCGCGAGCGCAAGCTCAAGAACATCGAATCGATCAAACCCGACGTCATCGTCACCGGCAATATCGGCTGCATGACCCAGCTGAAAGGGGGCACCGACGTGCCCTTCGTCCACACCGTCGAGCTGCTCGATTGGGCCACCGGCGGCCCGTGTCCGCCGGCCATCATCAAGATGAAGGACAGCGCCCATCCGATCGAGGCCCTGGTGGAGATGGCCAAGATGAGCGCCAAGGAGCGCGCCCTCGCCGACTGAGTGGATCGCCCCCACAACGGGGACTATCCCCGCCTTGTCCACTGCCTTCGGATGCCGCGTAGAATGGCGTTACCTCGTCCGCTTGAAGGGCGTTCTCGCGAGGCGTTGCGATGGGCGGGACGGGTGCGGCGCCTGCGGGCTTTCCCTCGCAAGGAGGCCTCCGGGCGGCGCCGGAGCCACCCCCCGGGGCTACTAGGAGCCCCCGCCAGAAGCTGGCTGGGATTTGTTCTCGCGCTCGAGTAGGCCAGAGGCCGATAGCGCCAAGAACAATGAAAAGCGGGGCCCGGCGCTGGAGACGCCGCGATTGGCGCGCCGGAAGGCGCCCGCGTGCCGTAAGGCACGAGCCATTAGGATTTGCGCTTTGCGGCGCGCCATCCCCCTTCGCGGGGAGAAAGGAGCAAACCCCGGATGCGTGAGCGCATCGCGGTAACGGTGACGCGCGGCCTTTTCCAGGGCCACCCTTGCTTGCTGGCGGGGGATCGATGGGCTAGAACGCGGCGGCTGGAGCCCCTTTAGAATCAGCCGCATCCTCCGATGAGCAAGAAAGACGTAAGCCCGCGCCCAGAGGCCCGCCTGCCGAAGGGTTTGCAGGACACACCGGCGCAAGAAATCCGCGCCACCGAGGCGATGCTCGGCACCATCAGGGGTGTTTTCGAGACCTATGGTTTTGAGCCGCTGGATACGCCGGCCATCGAATATACCGACGCGCTCGGCAAGTTCCTGCCCGACCAGGACCGGCCCAACGAGGGCGTGTTCTCCTTCAAGGACGACGACGAGCAGTGGCTGTCGCTGCGCTATGACCTGACGGCGCCGCTCGCCCGCTACGTGGCCGAGAACTACCAGGCCCTGCCCAAGCCGTTCCGCCGCTATCAGGTGGGGCCGGTATGGCGCAACGAGAAGCCGGGGCCGGGGCGCTTCCGCCAGTTCATGCAGTTCGACGCCGATACCGTCGGCGCCGCCTCCCTGGCGGCGGATGCCGAGCTCTGCATGCTCGCCGCCGACACGCTTGAGGCGCTCGGCGTCCCGCGCGGGCAATATGTGGTGAAGATCGGCAGCCGCAAGATTCTCGATGGCGTGCTCGAGCGCGCCGGCGTCACTGCGGACGACAAGGCGAAACATCTCACCGTGCTGCGTGCCATCGATAAGCTCGATCGCCTCGGGGTCGAAGGCGTGCGTCTGCTTCTTGGCAAGGGCCGCAAGGACGAGTCCGGCGACTTCACCAAGGGCGCCGAGCTCGGCCCGAAACAGATTGAGGCGATCATTGGCTTCGTCGAAGCCTCCGGCGGCGACCGCGACCAGACGCTTGCCGCCTTGAAGACATTGGTCGAAGGCGCGGCGATCGGCGAGGAGGGTGTCGCTGAGGTCTCCGCCATGCACGACCTTCTCTCGGCCAGCGGCTTTGCCTCCGACCGCATCGTGGTCGATCCGTCGGTT
>Ga0307436_1001191_pt1 | contig 11650 bp, 8 predicted proteins | sample SalMarWE160440MG_FD_202513 | JGI IMG/M metagenome (GOLD analysis project Ga0307436, IMG submission 202513) | Salt marsh sediment microbial communities from the Plum Island Ecosystem LTER, Massachusetts, United States - WE1604-40 | ecosystem: Environmental > Aquatic > Marine > Intertidal zone >...
AGAAGCCCACACCGGCGACATCGTCGCCATCGCCGGCCTGAAATCCACCACCACCGGCGACACGCTCTGCGCCCAGAACGCGCCAATCATCCTCGAGCGCATGGAGTTCCCAGACCCGGTCATCGAGGTCGCGGTCGAACCCAAGACCAAGGCCGACCAGGAGAAGATGGGCAGCGCCTTGGCGCGGCTCGCCACCGAGGACCCGTCCTTCAAGGTGAGCGTGGATCAGGAATCCGGCCAGACGGTCATCAAGGGGATGGGCGAGCTCCACCTCGAGATCATCATTGACCGCATGAAGCGCGAGTTCAAGGTCGAGGCCAATGTCGGCGCGCCGCAGGTCGCCTACCGCGAAACCATCACCCGCGCGGTCGAGCACGACTACACCCACAAGAAACAGACGGGCGGCTCCGGCCAGTTCGCCAAGGTCAAGATGCAGTTCGAGCCGTTGCCGCCGGGGTCCGGCGCCGTGTTCGAAAGCAAGGTGGTCGGCGGCCGCGTGCCCAAGGAATACATCCCGGGCGTCGAGAAGGGCGTCAAGAACGCCGCGGAAACCGGCGTCCTGGCCGGGTTCCCGATGATCGACTTCAAGGCCTCGCTGGTGGACGGCTCCTATCACGACGTCGATTCGAGCGTCATGGCGTTCGAGATCGCGGGGCGCGCCTGCTTCCGCGAGGGCGTAGTGCGGGCCGGTCCGGTTCTGCTGGAACCTTTGATGCGGGTCGAGGTGGTGACGCCCGACGAATACATGGGCGACATCATCGGCGACCTGAACAGCCGCCGCGGCCAGGTGGTGAGCATGGGGCAGCGCGGCAACGCCCGCGTCATCAACGCGATGGTGCCGCTCGCCAACATGTTCGGCTACGTCAACAACCTGCGCTCGATGAGCCAGGGCCGGGCGCAATACACCATGCATTTTGATCACTATGCGCAAGTTCCTCAGGCGGTCGCGGACGAAGTCCGCGCCAAAATGGCCTGAGTGGGGGAACGGGGAACGGAGTAGGAAGCATGGCGAAAGCGAAATTCGAGCGCACCAAACCGCATTGCAACATTGGGACGATCGGGCATGTGGACCACGGCAAGACGACGCTGACGGCGGCGATCACGAAGGTGCTGGCGGAGTCGGGCGGCGCCGAGTTCACGGCCTATGACCAGATCGACAAGGCGCCGGAAGAGAAGGCGCGCGGGATCACGATTTCGACCGCCCATGTGGAATACCAGACCGACAAGCGGCATTACGCCCATGTGGACTGCCCCGGGCACGCGGATTACGTGAAGAACATGATCACCGGGGCGGCGCAGATGGACGGCGCCATTCTGGTGGTCTCGGCGGCCGACGGCCCCATGCCCCAGACCCGCGAGCACATTCTCTTGGCCCGCCAGGTGGGGGTTCCCGCCATCGTGGTTTACCTCAACAAGGTGGACCAGGTGGACGACCCGGAGCTGTTGGACTTGGTCGAGCTCGAGGTGCGGGAGCTTCTCAGCAACTACCAGTTCCCGGGCGACAAGATCCCCATCGTCAAGGGCTCGGCGCTGGCGGCTTTGGAAGGCCGCGACCCGGAGATGGGCAAGAACTCGATTTTGGAGCTGATGAAGGCGGTGGACGACTACATCCCGCAGCCGGAGCGGCCCAAGGACAAGCCGTTCCTGATGCCCATTGAAGATGTTTTCTCCATCTCGGGGCGCGGGACGGTGGTGACGGGACGCATCGAGCGCGGCGTCGTCAAGGTCGGCGACGAGGTGGAGATCGTCGGCCTCAAGGACACCACCAAGACGGTGGTCACGGGTGTCGAGATGTTCCGCAAGTTGCTCGACTCGGGCGAGGCGGGCGACAACGTCGGCGCGCTCTTGCGCGGGACCAAGCGGGAAGAGGTGGAGCGCGGGCAAGTGCTGGCGGCCCCCGGCTCGATCACGCCGCACACCAAGTTCAAGGCCGAGGCCTACATCCTGACGAAAGAAGAGGGCGGGCGGCACACGCCGTTCTTCACCAACTACCGGCCGCAGTTTTACTTCCGCACCACCGACGTGACGGGGATGGTGAAGCTGCCGGAGGGCACCGAGATGGTGATGCCGGGCGACAACATCGCCATGGAAGTGGAGCTGATCGTCCCCATCGCCATGGACGAGGGGTTGCGCTTCGCCATCCGCGAGGGCGGCCACACGGTCGGCGCCGGCGTCGTCGCCAAGATTATCGCGTGAAGGCGCGCAGAGACGAACAAAGCCCGGCCGGGAACACCAGGCTCCGCCGGGCCGAATAGGAGTGTAGCTCAACTGGTAGAGCACCGGTCTCCAAAACCGGGGGTTGGGGGTTCGAGCCCCTCCACTCCTGCCAGGTTTGGCCGGATAGGACGGGCGGAGGCGGCGGGCGCCGGAACCGGGCCGGAGACCGGAAAGGCATTCAAGACATCATGGCAAGAGTGAACCCGGCACAATTCGTTCGGCAGGTCCGTCAGGAAGTCTCCAAGGTGACCTGGCCCAGCCGCAAGGAGACGGTGGCGACCACCGCGACCGTGTTCGTGATGGTGACGATTGCGATGGTGTTCTTTTTCGTCGTGGACCAGATCATTTCGGTCGGCGTCAAGGCCTTGCTGGGGCTCGGCAGCTGACCATGGAAGCGCTGACCATGGAAGCGAAGTGGTACGTGATTCACGTCTATTCGGGCTTCGAGAAAAAGGTGGCCCAGTCGGTGCGCGAGCAGGCCATCCAGACCAGCATGGCCGATCTGTTCGAGGAAGTGCTGGTGCCGACCGAAGAAGTGGTGGAAATGCGCCGCGGCACGAAGGTGAGCGCCGAGCGCAAGTTCTTCCCCGGCTACGTCCTCATCAAAATGGTGATGACGGACGAGACCTGGCATTTGGTGAAGAACACGCCGAAGGTGACGGGCTTTTTGGGCGGCAAGGGCCGGCCCATTCCCATCACCGAGACCGAAGCGATGCGCATCCTCCATCAGGTCAAGGAGGGTGTGGAGCGCCCCAAGCCGTCCATCACCTTCGAGGTGGGCGAGCAGGTGCGCGTGTGCGACGGGCCGTTTGCCTCGTTCAACGGCTTGGTCGAGGAAGTGGACGAGGAGCGCGCGCGCGTCAAAGTGGCGGTTTCGATTTTCGGCCGCGCGACGCCGGTGGAATTGGAATACGCCCAGGTGGAGAAGATGTAGGCCGCAACAAAGCGGCGGAACACGGGCAAGTGACTGCGGGAGGCCCGCCATGGCCGGGACCGCGGCCCAGCTAACGGCAACGGGTTAACTGAGGACAGCAATGGCGAAGAAAATAGAAGGATACATCAAGCTGCAAATTCCGGCGGGACAGGCGAATCCGTCTCCGCCGGTGGGCCCGGCCTTGGGCCAGCGCGGCGTCAACATCATGGAGTTCTGCAAGTCGTTCAACGCGAAGACGGCGAAGATGGAGCCCGGCATGCCGATCCCGGTGACGATCACCGTCTTTTCCGACCGCAGCTTCGTCTTCGAGATGCGCACGCCGCCGGCCAGCTATTTCCTGAAAAAGGCCGCCGGCATCGACAAGGGCACCGGCACACCCGGGCGCGAGATTAAAGGTTCCGTGAGCATGGCCCAGATCCGCGAGATCGCGGAAAAGAAGATGGCCGATTTGAACGCCAACGACATCGAAGCGGCCGCCCGCATGCTGGCCGGTTCCGCCCGTTCCATGGGCCTCGAGGTCACGGAGTAGGGCCATGGGATTGAGCAAACGCATGAAAGAGGCGCGCGCCGCCATCGACCGCATGAAGACCTACGGAGTCGAGGACGCGGTGAAGCTGGTGAAGCAGTTCGCCAAGGCGAAGTTCGACGAAACCGTCGAGCTCGCGATCAACCTGGATATCGACCCGCGCCATTCCGACCAGCAGGTGCGCGGCGTGCTGTCGCTCCCCAACGGCACCGGCAAGACGCTCCGCGTCGCCGTGTTCGCCAAGGGCGACAAGGCAAAGGACGCGCAAGCCGCGGGCGCCGATCTGGTGGGTGCGGAAGATTTGGCGGAGAAGGTGCAGAAGGGCGAAATCAATTTCGACCGCGTCATCGCCTCCCCGGACATGATGCCGCTCGTCGGCAAGCTCGGCAAAGTGCTGGGCCCGCGCGGTTTGATGCCCAATCCGAAGCTGGGCACCGTCACCGCCGACGTCGCCGGCGCGGTCAAGGCCGTCAAGGGCGGGCAGGTGGAATTCCGCGCCGAAAAGGCCGGAATCATCCACGCCGGCATCGGCAAGGCGAGTTTCACCGAACAGGCGCTGGCGGAAAACGTGCGCGCCATCTTTGGCGCCGTGCAGAAGGCGAAACCGGCCGGCGCCAAGGGAAGTTATATCCGCAAGGTGACGATCAGCTCGACCATGGGGCCGGGCATCACCTTGGACTTGAACAGTTTGGCGGGCGCTTAAGAGCCCGCGACCGAAATCCGCGGCCCCGTCCGGGCAACCGGGCGCGGCCGGGACAAGGGGAAGGGCGACCTTCCCCGGCCTGTCCGAGACTGCAGGTGCGGCCGCAATTTCGCGGCCGTGTAATGGCGCAAGCCGCCTGCAATAGACGGCGTTTCTCCCGCCCCTGAACCGGGCGGGGCTTGAACTGCTGGGACAGGGGCCCAAGGGCATGGGTCTTTGGGCCGAACAGCAACCGGGCCGGAGCGATCCGGTCTGGATAAGGAGAAGGCGAGTGGACCGAACTCAAAAGCACGATTTGGTGGCAACCCTCCAGAAGATGTTCTCGGAGAGCGCCCTGGTGGTCGTGGCCCAGCAATCCGGTTTGACGGTTGCCGAGGTCACGAACTTGCGGCGTCAGATGAGAACGGCGGGCGCCACCTTCAAAGTGACGAAGAATCGGCTCGCGCGTCTTGCCCTCAAGGACACGCCATACCAGGAGTTGGCGCCGCTCTTCACCGGCCCCACCGCGATCGCATGTTCCAGGGATCCGGTGGCGGCGGCGAAGGTGGCGGTCAAGTTTGCCGACACCAACGAAAAGCTCATCATCCTGGGCGGCAGTCTCGGCGATAAGCAGTTGGACGTGGCGGCGGTGAAATCGCTCGCCACTTTGCCAACGCTCGACGCCTTGCGGGGCAAATTGATCGGACTCTTGCAAGCGCCGGCGACGAAGATCGCGGGCGTGCTGCAGGCGCCCGCCGGTCAATTGGCCCGCGTGTTCGGCGCTTACGGCGCCAAGGGCGAAGCCGCATAGAGCCAACCTGAAACCCAGTTCAAGCGAGAGGAAACCATGGCCAATTTGGAAAAGATCGTTGAAGAGCTTTCGTCGCTGACCGTCATCGAAGCGGCGGAGCTCTCCAAACTGTTGGAAGAGAAATGGGGCGTTTCCGCCGCAGCACCGGTCGCGGTCGCGGCGGCTGCGGCCCCCGCCGCCGCCGAAGCAGCAGTGGAGCAAACCGAGTTCACCGTCATCTTGGCGGCGATCGGCGACAAGAAGATCAACGTCATCAAGGAAGTCCGGGCCATCACCGGTCTCGGCCTCAAGGAGGCGAAGGATCTTGTCGAAGGGGCGCCAAAGCCGGTGAAAGAGGACGTGACGAAGGAAGAGGCAGCGAAAATAAAGAAGCAGCTTGAAGACGCGGGCGCGACGGTCGAACTCAAGTAGTGAGACCGCCGCCTCGAAGCAGCGCAGGAACAAAGGGCCGGCCACGGGCTTTCGTGGCCGCGGCCCTTTGCAACCTGACGCCGCATTCCCCGCAATCTCTCCAAGATGCTGTCAAGCGAAATTCGGCGGTTAGGAGCAGGCATGGCTAAATCATTCACGGGTCGCAAGCGCATTCGCAAAGATTTCGGACGCATTCCCGAAGTCGCGCCGATGCCGAATCTGATCGAGGTCCAGCGGCGTTCTTACGAGCAGTTCCTGCAACGGAACGTGCCCGCGGAACAGCGCAAGGACGCCGGTCTGCAAGAGGTGTTCAAGTCGGTGTTCCCGATTCGGGATTTCTCGAACCGGGCGCAGCTGGAATTCGTGCGCTACGAACTCGAAGACCCCCGGTACGACGTGGAGGAATGTCAGCAGCGGGGCATGACCTTTGCCGCGCTTCTCAAAGTGACTTTGCGCCTCGTCGTCTGGGACGTGGACGAGGAAACCGGCTCGCGCTCAATTCGCGACATCAAGGAGCAGGACGTGTACATGGGCGACATGCCGCTCATGACGGACAAGGGCACCTTCATCATCAACGGCACGACCCGCGTCATCGTCTCGCAGATGCACCGCAGCCCCGGCGTGTTCTTCGATCACGACAAGGGCAAGACCCATTCGTCGGGCAAGTACCTGTTTGCGGCGCGCGTCATTCCCTACCGCGGCTCCTGGCTTGATTTCGAATTCGACGCCAAGGACCTCGTCTATGTGCGCATCGACCGCCGCCGCAAGCTTTTGGTCAGCACCTTCCTCATGGCCCTCGATTCGGCGGCGACCGAAGCCAAGCGCGCCAAGGCCGCGGCCGAAGGCTTGAATTTGCCGCAGGACGAAGTCGCCGGCATGTCGAAGGAGGAGATCCTCGCCTACTTCTATCACGGGGTCTCGTTCACCCTGACCAAGAAGGGCTGGAAGGCGCCGTTCAATCCCGACCGCCTGCGTGGCGTGAAGCTGATGCACGACTTGATCAACGCCAAGAGCGGCAAGGTCGTGGCCGAAGTCGGGACGAAGATCACGCCGCGGCTCGCGCGCAAATTCGCGGATGAAGGTCTGAAGGAACAGTTGGTGACCATCGACGAACTTGTCGGGCGCTATGCCGCCGCCGATCTCATCAACGAGAAGACGGGCGAGATTTTCGTCGAGGCCGGCGACCAGCTGACCCCGGAGCATATCGAGCAACTGGAGGCCGGCGGCGTCACGGAAATTCCGACGCTGGACATCGACCACGTCCGCATCGGCGCCTATATCCGCAACACGCTGGCCGCCGACAAGAACTCCAGCCGCGAAGAAGCGCTCATCGAGATTTACCGGGTCATGCGCCCGGGCGAACCGCCGACGCTGGACACCGCCGAGGCGTTGTTCAAGGGACTGTTCTTCGATTCCGAGCGCTATGATTTGTCCGCGGTCGGCCGCGTCAAAATGAATTCGCGCCTGGAGCTGGACGCCGAAGACAGCATCCGCGTGCTGCGCAAGGACGACATCCTGCGCATCGTCAAGGTCTTGGTCGAGCTCAAGGACGGGCGCGGCGAAATCGACGACATCGACCATCTCGGCAACCGCCGGGTGCGTTCGGTGGGCGAGCTGATGGAAAACCAATACCGCGTCGGGTTGCTGCGCATGGAACGCGCCATCCGCGAGCGCATGAGCTCGGTGGACATCGACACCGTGATGCCGCACGACCTCATCAACGCCAAACCGGCCGCCGCCGCGGTGCGCGAATTCTTCGGTTCGTCGCAGCTCTCGCAGTTTATGGACCAGACCAATCCGCTGTCCGAGATCACCCATAAGCGGCGGTTGTCGGCGCTTGGGCCGGGCGGCCTCACGCGCGAGCGCGCCGGGTTCGAGGTGCGCGACGTGCACCCCACCCATTACGGGCGCATTTGCCCGATCGAAACGCCGGAAGGGCCGAACATCGGCCTCATCAACTCTCTCGCGACCTTCGCCCGGGTGAACCAGTACGGTTTCATCGAAAGCCCCTACCGCAAGGTCGTGAACAACCGTGTCACCGACGAGGTCGTGTATCTCTCGGCCATGGACGAGGGGCGTTACACCATCGCCCAGGCCAACGCCGAGATCGACGCGCGCGGGCGATTCGTCTCCGATTTGGTGAGCTGCCGGGCGGCCGGCGATTTCGTGCTCTCCAAGCCCGAGACGATCGATTTCATGGACGTATCTCCGAAACAAGTTGTTTCGGTTGCGGCCGCTCTGGTTCCGTTCCTCGAGAACGACGACGCCAACCGCGCGCTGATGGGCTCCAACATGCAGCGCCAGGCGGTGCCGTTGCTGCGCTCCGAAGCGCCGCTCGTCGGCACCGGCATGGAAGAGGCGGTCGCCCGCGATTCGGGCGTCGCCATTGCCGCGCGGCGCGGCGGGGTCGTCGATCAGGTGGACGCGACCCGCGTCGTCATCCGGGCGACGGAAGAAGCCTCGAGCGCGTCGCCGGGCGTGGACATCTATAACCTCGCCAAGTTCCAGCGCTCGAACCAGAACACCTGCATCACCCAGCGGCCGCTGGTGAAAAAGGGCGACGTGGTCTCGTCGAGCGACATCATCGCCGACGGGCCGTCCACGCATTTGGGCGAATTGGCGCTGGGGCGCAACGTGCTCGTCGCCTTCATGCCCTGGCAGGGCTACAACTTCGAGGATTCGATCCTGATTTCCGAGCGCATCGTGCGCGACGACGTGTTCACTTCGATCCATATCGAGGAATTCGAGGTGATGGCGCGCGATACCAAGCTCGGCCAGGAGGAAATCACCCGCGATATCCCGAACGTCGGCGAGGAGGCGCTGCGCAACCTCGACGAGGCCGGGATCATCTACATCGGCGCCGAAGTGCAGGCGGGCGACATTCTGGTGGGCAAGGTGACGCCGAAGGGCGAATCGCCGATGACGCCGGAAGAAAAACTATTGCGCGCCATTTTCGGCGAGAAGGCGTCCGACGTGCGCGACACCTCGTTGCGCGTGCCGCCGGGCGTGACCGGCACGGTGGTCGAAGTCCGCGTGTTTTCGCGCCGCGGCGTCGAAAAGGACGAGCGCGCGCTCGCCATCGAACGCGCCGAGATCGAGCGCCTCGCCAAGGACCGCGACGACGAACGGGCGATTCTCGACCGCACGTTCCGCTCGCAGCTGACCGATCTGTTGATCGGCCGGGTGGCGGCGGGCGGCCCCAAGGGAATCAAGGCCGGCACCAAATTGTCGGAAGCGGTCCTGGCCTCTCTCACGCCGACGCAGCTTCGCCATGTGACGGTGAAGAACGACAAGGTGATGAAGGAAGTCGAGGCGCTGATCCAGTTGTTCGACCAGAGCCTCGAGGAGCTCCAGAGCCGCTTCGACCGCAAGGTGGAAAAGCTTCAGGCGGGCGACGAATTGCCGCCGGGCGTCATGAAGATGGTCAAGGTCTTCGTGGCGGTGAAGAGAAAACTCCAAGCCGGCGACAAGATGGCCGGCCGCCACGGCAACAAGGGCGTCATTTCCAACATCGTGCCGATCGAGGACATGCCCTATCTCGCGGACGGCACGCCGGTGGATATCGTGCTCAATCCGTTGGGCGTGCCGTCGCGCATGAACGTGGGGCAGATTCTGGAAACCCATCTCGGCTGGGCATCGGCCGGATTGGGGCGCCAGGTCGCCGACCTGCTCGACAAGGTGCGCAAGGGCGGCAAGATCATGGAGCTGCGCCGCCACTTCAAGGACATGTACGGCGACGTCGCCTATAAGGCGGATATCGCCGATCTGACCGACGACGAGCTGTTGGAGCTCGCCGACAACCTGCGGCCCGGCATTCCGTTTGCGACGCCCGTGTTCGACGGCGCGCGGGAGGACGACATCGTCCGTATGCTGGAACGCGCCGGTTTGGACCGCACCGGCCAGGTCAATTTGGTGGACGGCCGCACCGGCATGCCGTTCGAGCGCAAGGTGACGGTCGGTTACATCTATATGCTGAAGCTGCACCACTTGGTGGACGACAAGATCCACGCGCGCTCGATCGGCCCTTACAGCCTCGTCACCCAGCAGCCGTTGGGCGGCAAGGCGCAATTCGGCGGCCAGCGGTTCGGCGAAATGGAGGTGTGGGCGCTGGAAGCCTACGGCGCCGCCTACACGCTTCAGGAAATGCTGACGGTGAAGTCGGACGACGTGTCGGGACGCACCAAGGCCTACGAGGCGGTGGTGCGCGGCGACGACAATTTCGAGGCGGGCATTCCGGAATCCTTCAACGTGCTGGTGAAGGAATTGCGATCGCTCGGCCTGAACGTGGAGTTGAAGGAACGCGCGTATTAAGGCGCGCGGCGGAACGACAAAGGAGAACGCGGGCGCCGGGCATCAGCCCCGCGCCGTTGCCCACAAGGGCAAGCAAAGCGGAGATGGGACATGAATGAACTGATGAAGATTTTCGGCGCAACCTCGGGCCCGGAGCGCTTCGACCAGATCAAGATCTCGATCGCGAGCCCGGAGCGCATCCGCTCCTGGTCTTTCGGCGAGATCAAGAAGCCGGAGACGATCAACTACCGGACCTTCAAGCCCGAACGTGACGGCCTGTTCTGCGCCCGGATCTTCGGACCGATCAAGGACTACGAGTGCTTGTGCGGCAAATACAAGCGCATGAAGTACCGCGGCATCATCTGCGAGAAGTGCGGCGTCGAAGTGACGTTGCAGAACGTGCGCCGCGAGCGCATGGGCCATATCGAGCTGGCGAGCCCGGTCGCGCACATCTGGTTTCTGAAGTCGCTGCCGAGCCGCATCGGTCTGCTGCTCGACATGACGCTGCGCGACCTCGAGCGCGTGCTGTATTTCGAATCCTATGTCGTCACCGAGCCGGGACTGACGCCGCTGAAGCTGCGCGAGCTCTTGACCGAAGAGCAATTTCAGAACGCCGTGGACGAATACGGCCAGGATTCCTTCACCGCCATGATCGGCGCCGAGGCGCTGCGCCTGATGCTGAGCGAGATCGATCTCGAGTCCGAGCGCGTAACGCTGCGCGCCGACCTCAAGGAGACGAATTCCGAGGCGCGGCGCAAGAAGCTGGTGAAGCGCCTCAAGATCGTCGAATCGTTCGTCGATTCCGGCGCCCGCCCGGAGTGGATGATTTTGGAAGTCGTGCCGGTCATTCCGCCGGAATTGCGGCCGCTGGTGCCGCTCGACGGCGGGCGCTTCGCGACCTCGGACCTCAACGATCTCTACCGGCGCGTCATCAACCGCAACAACCGGCTGAAGCGGCTCATCGAGCTCAAGGCGCCGGAAATCATCGTGCGCAACGAAAAGCGCATGCTCCAGGAAGCCGTGGACGCGCTGTTCGACAACGGCCGGCGCGGGCGCGTCATCACCGGCGCCAACAAGCGCCCGCTGAAGTCGCTCTCCGACATGCTCAAGGGCAAGCAGGGACGCTTCCGCCAGAACCTGTTGGGCAAGCGCGTGGATTATTCGGGCCGCTCGGTGATCGTGGTCGGTCCGAATTTGAAGCTGCACCAGTGCGGCCTGCCGAAGAAGATGGCGCTCGAGCTCTTCAAGCCGTTCATCTATTCCAAACTCGAGCTCTACGGCATGGCCACCACCATCAAGGCGGCCAAGCGCATGGTGGAAAAGGAGCGCCTCGAGGTCTGGGACATCCTCGAAGAGGTGATCCGCGAGCACCCCGTTTTGCTCAACCGCGCGCCGACCTTGCACCGCCTGGGCATTCAGGCCTTCGAGCCGGTGCTGATCGAGGGCAAGGCGATCCAGCTGCATCCCCTCGTCTGCGCCGCGTTCAACGCCGATTTCGACGGCGACCAGATGGCCGTGCACGTGCCGCTGTCCCTCGAAGCCCAGCTCGAGGCGCGCGTGTTGATGATGTCCACCAACAACATTTTGAGCCCCGCCAACGGCAAGCCCATCATCGTGCCCAGCCAGGACATCGTGCTCGGGCTCTATTACATGACGCTTGAGCGTCCCGGTGAGCCCGGCGAGGGCATGGTGTTCGGCGACATGGGCGAGATCATGCACGCGCTCGACAATCGCGTCGTGACGCTGCACACGCGCATCAAGTCGCGTTACCGGACGGTC
>Ga0307436_1001192_pt1 | contig 11637 bp, 11 predicted proteins | sample SalMarWE160440MG_FD_202513 | JGI IMG/M metagenome (GOLD analysis project Ga0307436, IMG submission 202513) | Salt marsh sediment microbial communities from the Plum Island Ecosystem LTER, Massachusetts, United States - WE1604-40 | ecosystem: Environmental > Aquatic > Marine > Intertidal zone >...
GTGATCATGAGATTCATCGATACGGCCGCGGCCGTCGTTGCTGCCCGTCATTCCAGGTCCAATGTGGTCACCGCCTCGATTGACAGACTCGATTTCCACCATCCGGTTTTCGTGGGAGACCTTCTGTTTTTCAAGTGTAGTCTGAACCTCGTGGGCAGGACGTCGATGGAGGTCGGCGTTAGGGTTGAATCCGAAAATCTGCTGACCGGCGCTATCGAACACACGGCCTCCGCCTACCTCACCTTTGTGGCGCTGGACGAGAAGGGGAAGCCCCGTGAAGTACCGCCCCTGATTCTTGAAACCCGGGATGAGGAGCGGCGCAACATGGAGGCTAAGAAGAGAAGGGAAGTGCGTTTGGCGGAAAAAAGGCAGGAAAAGAAGTGCCAGCTCGATCCGAATAGGTGCGAATAAGGCGGGACGGCGGCCGAAGGCCGCGTCCCTTTCAATCAAAGTGTCGTTACGAGTTTTGCTGCCAGGTCTCCGAGCTCCGAAGTGCCCATGCCCATCTGTCCGGCCGCGAGACTCCTGATATGCTTGCCCGTAATTTCCATCGCAGCATTCTCTATGGTTTTCCCCGCTTCGGGTTCTCCCAGGTGTTCGAGCATCATGCCCCCGGCGCAGATCGCTGCAAGGGGATTGATCGCGTTCTTGCCTTTGTACTTGGGCGCCGAACCCCCGATCGGCTCGAACATTGAGACACCCCCGGGATTAATATTGCCGCCGGCCGCTATCCCCATGCCGCCCTGGATCATTGCACCGAGATCGGTGATGATATCGCCGAACATGTTGTCTGTCACAATCACATCGAACCATTCCGGGTTCTTTACGAACCACATGGTCGTCGCATCGACGTGGGCATAATCTGCCTTGATCCCGGGATACTCCTTTGCCACTTCATAGAACGTCCTCTCCCATAAATCGAATGCGAAGGTGAGCACGTTTGTCTTGCCGCAAAGAGTGAGTTTGTTCATCTTGTTTCTCTTCCTGCAATATTCAAAGGCATATCTGATGCACCGTTCGACGCCCTTTCTGCTGTTGATGGACTCCTGAACGGCGATCTCATCAGGGGTGCCTTTCTTGAGAAATCCACCGGCCCCGGTGTAAAGGCCCTCGGTATTCTCCCTCACGACGACGAAGTCGATGTCTTCGGGTTTCTTGTCCTTCAGGGGACAGTCCACTCCCGGGTAGAGCTTTACGGGCCTGAGATTGATGTACTGGTCGAGTTCAAACCGCAGCTTGAGCAGTATCCCTTTTTCCAGGATGCCGGGCTTTACATCGGGATGGCCGATCGCCCCGAGGTAAATGGCATCGTATTTCCTGAGGTCGTCCACCGCTCCGGCCGGCAGCACCTCGCCGGTGCGGAGGTACCTGTCGCCGCCGAAATCAAAAAAAACAAGTTCCAGTTTGAAGTCGAACCTTTGGGATGCCGCATTCATCACCTTGATGCCTTCCGTGACTACCTCCGGTCCCGTACCGTCGCCGGGGACTACGGCGATATTATAGGTCTTGGGCATATATTCCTCCTGAATAAAAAAAAGTCCCCTATTCTATCATATCCCCGGGTCTTCTTAGAAGGATGTCACTCGACCAGCCATACGGTGCAGCTTCTTTCCGCATGAACCAGCCTGTCCGATGTGCTTCCGAAAAGAAATTCCTGCTTCCTGGATAAATTCTTGTGGCCGATGACTATCGTGGAGCAGTCCGTCTTTTGCTTCACGTCGAGGATGCACTCAGCAACGGAGGGGCAGTACCGCGTTTCGATTATGACCGCCACTTTGTCTTCCGGAAAACCGGAGCGGACGAGGACGCGCCGGTAATTCTCCATTTTGACTATCGCTGCCGTCCTGTGTTCGGCGACCCATTTCCCGAGGTCTTCGTCGCTGAAGAAATAGTCTTCGGGGGGAGCGGGGACTATATGGAGAAGAGTGACGGAGAAATCCGGGAGACCTCCCAGGAGGTCAGCCACGTATTTTACCGCCCTTTCCGCGTCCTCCGAATCATTTACCCCGATAAGTATACGCTTTTCTTTTTCGCCTTTCATTGACCTGGTGCCGTCATTCAAATGCATTGCAAACGTAAAGTATACTAATTGTAACATGAAGCCAGACTGTGCGATGGTTTGAAACGTCTGCGTTTCGATGAGCCGCCCTGCCCGGACAGGCTTTCGTGCGGCTTGTTAGTGCGTTCCCATGTGATAAAATAAGAAGAAAAATTGAGAACGTGGAGGGAAAATGGCCCGTCAATTTGCAAATGCTGCCGACTGCTGGAAAGCTATACTCTCGGATGTGGCACTCAACAGGGGACTGCTGTGCGTCATTGAAAATTTTTCGCGCGAAAACACTGCGCCGGCCAGAATAGTTTTTGGTACCTCAGGCTGGCGGGGAGAGATGGGCACTGATTACACTTTCAATAACGTGCGGATTGTGGCGGCGGCAATTATCGAGATGCTCAGGAGTAACGACAGGTCTGTCATTGAGGCCATGGGTGTTTCCGGTTTCGACGAGATAAGGGAGCGCGGAGTCATTGTCGGACATGACAACCGGTTTCTCGGCAACGAATTTTCAATGGAAGTTTTGGGGTTACTGGAGCAGGCTGGAATAAAGACCTGGTATGCCGGGGAAGCCCCTACACCCGAATTCTCCGCCGGGATAGAGATGCTGAAGGCGGCATGCTCCATCAACCTTACCCCCTCTCACAATCCGGCGAACTACGCCGGATTCAAGTTCAATCCTTCAGACGGCGGCCCTGCCGGTTCCGAAATCACGACAAAGATAGAGGAAATTTCGAACCGCATGATGGGGGCGGGTTTACTGTTGATGCCTGTGCCGCCTCAGAAAGTCGTCAGAACGGACCTGACCTCCCTTTACATCGATTACGTTAAAGGAAGAAAAACTCTGGATATCGGCAGGATCTGTGAGTTCGTGCGCGGGGCGGACTGTTTCATCTGTGTTGACAATGTTCACGGTTCGACCCGGGGGCGGGTCCAGAGGATCCTCGGAGACAACGGGAATATCAGATATCTCAGAACGGAAGATAACGTTCTTTTCGGCGGCATTGCGCCGGAGCCGTCGGAAAAAAATATGGCCGGGGTCGACGGGGTGCTGAGGGCAAGCGGGGCGCGCCTCAAGCTTGGCGTGATCATGGACCCCGACGGAGACAGGGTCAGGTTTTCAGACGGCGCCATGCAGATTCCCATGAATTACTTCGGTGCCATGGCGCTGCATTTTTTGCATGTGCATAAAGGCATCAAGGGGATTGTCGCAAAGTCGGTCGGAACGAGTAATCTGGTCAATGCTGTTGCCGGCAAGCTCGGGATAAGGGTTAGAGAGACAAAGGTCGGCTTCAAATACTTCAGGCCCTACATGGTAAGAGATGCCGCTGAGCGGGCCATCGTGGTCTTCGAGGAATCGGACGGAATATCGGCCTATAACCATACGCTCGAAAAGGACGCAATATTCGGTCTTCTCCTCGCACTGGAGATGATGTCCGTTACGGAAAAGAATCTGAGCGAGTACCTGAGGGAAATCATGGATGAATTTGGGCATTTCTACCCCGAGCGGTCGGGAATAGCGGTCCCTCCGTTTTTGGCCGGGAAACAGCTGGCGGATAAGCTTGCCGTCCTCAGTGAAAAATATCCTGAAGGAACGGTGCTGAAAATAGGAGAACGCGAGAGGACTGTCAGTGAGGTGATCACCGTTGACGGGACCAAGCTTATATTCGACGACGGCTCATGGCTCATGATACGGCCTTCGGGAACAGAGCCGAAAGTCAGGTTTTATATCGAGGCCAGGACGGAGGAAGGAAAGAAGGCCGTCTTCGAGACCGCGGAACGGATGACGAAAGAGATTCTCGGTATGGCCTGATCTCACGGGCCTCTGACCTTGACAGCCCGCGTCGGGGCGAGAGATTATATGCCCCCGCTTTACAGCGTGTACCCGCTTTCTTCGTGCTGGGTCAGGTCCAGGCCGAGGACTTCCTCCTCCTCCGATACACGGATACCCATCGTCATATCGATCAGCTTCAGCAGGACGAGCGTTACGGTAAATGAGTAGGCAATACCGACAAGTACCGCTTCTCCCTGCACAAACAACTGGTGTACGTTGCCGAAGAACAGGCCGTTGGCGCCCGAAGGATTAATCACCTTCTCCGCCAGGAATCCGGCAGCCAGCGTACCAAGTATGCCTCCCACGCCGTGTACACCGAAGGCGTCCAGCGAATCGTCATATCCAAGCTTGCCCTTTATGTTCAGGGACAGGTAGCAGACAGCGCCGGCAAGGAGTCCGATGACAAGGGCCGACACGGGACTTACGAAGCCCGAGGCCGGAGTGATCGTGGCAAGCCCGGCGATCGCGCCGGTAGCGGCCCCGAACATGGTCGGTTTTCCCCTGTGGACCCATTCTATTAGCACCCATGTCATAGTTGCCGCCACAGCAGCAGCATGCGTCGCAACGAAAGCCATCACACTGAGTCCGCCCGCCGAGAGGGCGCTGCCGGCGTTGAACCCGAACCAGCCGAACCAAAGAAGGCCTGCTCCAAGAACCGTCATCGGGAGATTGTGGGGCGGCATCTGTTCGTGCAGATAGTTCTTCCTCTTCCCTATAAGGAGAGCTGCTGCGAGTGCGGAGATCCCGGAGGTGAGATGGACGACGATACCGCCGGCAAAATCGAGCGTGCCGAGCTCCTTCAGCCATCCTCCCGCGCCCCAGACCCAGTGCGCGACTGGGTCATAGACGACCGTTGTCCAGAGGAGAGTGAAGATTAGATAAGAAGAAAATTTCATTCTCTCGGCGATTGCACCGCTGATGAGTGCCGGCGTTATGACGGCGAACATCGCCTGATAGATCATGAAGGCCATGTGAGGAATCGTTGGGGCATAAGTGGGATTTGGCGCTATCCCTACCCCGTTGAGCCATGCCCAGTCGAGGTTGCCGATTATCCCGTGTATGTCCGGACCGAAGGCGAGGCTGTAGCCGACAACGATCCACTGTATGCTCACGAGCGCTATGGCAACGAAACTGTGCATGATCGTGCCCAGAACATTTTTCCTCCTCACCATCCCGCCGTAAAACATGGCAAGGCCCGGGGTCATGAGCAGCACCAGAGCAGCCGAAATGAGAACAAAAGCGGTATCGCCAGAGTCTATCTTTCCCGTGCCTTGAGCATAGGCTGTAAGGGGGGTGAGGAATACGGCAAATAAAGCAGACAATATGGCCGGGCGAATCATCTTTTTGTTCATCAGGCTCCTCCGGAAAAATCTGGAATAATGAGTAAGAAAAAGCTAGCGAGAAACATGCCAGAGTGACAAATGGTTGAATTGTGCGGAGATGGAAGCACCTGACGGAGAGTAATATCCTACAAAAATGTAGCTTATTGGCTGTCTTCCCGGCCATTCTGCTTGAAATCCAGGAGGATATGGCTTTGATACAATATTGTAAGACATACAATAACGTAGCATAAACTGAGACTTCCAGATGATCGCAACGACTCTGCCTGAAGACCGGCGGGCGCTTGCCGAAGTGCTTCTGACAGGCCTTCGGGCGAATCAGGATCTTCATATGCAGAGACTATTGACATGAAGACACGCCAGAATTACATGAAAGAAACGTGCCATCTTGCGTAAATTGCGGAGCCGCTCAAAATTACAAACCTTTTTCTGGATACCCGTCGTCTTCTTATAGATTTTGTGCAACTGTAAGTTAAAACAGGTTAATGGCGGGGACAGAAAACTGGTAGAATGGTAAATGGCAGGGGCTTCTGATGACGGTGTCCCCGCAATTCGGGATAGAAAGGACGGGTGGATATATGATTAGCCTGGATGACATACGCGATGCCATGGGCAGGGTCCGTCCCTTTGTGCACAAGACGCCCCTGATCTACTCCAATTCCTTCAGCCGGTTGACCGGTGCCGAGGTTTATCTCAAGGTCGAGAGCCTGCAGAAGACAGGTTCGTTCAAGGTGAGAGGGGCTGTAAACAAGATGCTGGGCATGCAGGAGAACAAGGTGATTGCTGCGTCCATGGGCAATCATGCCCAGGGGGTCGCCTTCGCTGCGGGCAAACTGGGCAAGGACGCTGTCATAGTGATGCCGACGACAGCCCCGATAGTGAAGCAGGAGGCCTCGAAAGGCTATGGAGCGGAGGTGGTTCTTCATGGAAGCAGCTTCGACGAGGCGCTCGACTATGCTCTCTCCCGGAGCGACCGTTCGTTTATTCACGCCTTTGACGACGATGAAATAATGGCCGGTCAGGGGACTGTCGGCATCGAGATTGCGGAAGATATGAAAGGGCCGGACATCTTGTTTATCCCCGTCGGCGGAGGGGGGCTTATTGCCGGTGTTTCCCTGGCATTGAAGTCCCTGTCCCCCGGAACCAGGATCATAGGAGTTCAGGCCAGAGCCGCTGTTTCGGCTTATCTTTCCTTCACGGAGGGTAAGATTTCGACAAGTCCGCCCCTCTCGACTCTTGCAGACGGGATAGCCGTAGGAAAGGTCGGGGAAAAGACCTTTGAGGTCATTCGGCGTTATGTGGATGAAATGGTCCTTGTGGACGAGGATTCCATAGCAATGGCAATTCTTCTTTTCCTTGAGAGGAAGAAACTGGTGGTGGAGGGAGCGGGGGCGGCACCGCTTTCGGCACTGTTGCAGGACCCCCTGAGATACAGGGGGAAGAAGGTTGTGCTGGTGGTGAGCGGCGGTAACATCGATTTCACACTTATCGACAGAATCATCAGGAAAGGTCTCGTAAAAAGCGGCCGGATAGGTGTTTTTGAGGTCACTGTGGAAGATGTCCCGGGAACACTCAGTTCCGTTACAGGGATAATCGCGGAGCACAGGGGAAACATCATGGGCGTTTCCCACGACAGGCTGGCTGTGGAGACTCCGCTGGGGAAGACAAGGGTTGCCTTTACGGTCGAAACGCGGGGAAGCGGCCATCTTGATGAAATTATTGCGGACATGACCGCAAGAGGGTTCGAGGTCGGGAAAAAAGGGTGAGAAGGGCCGGAATATTGACAAGATCCCGGAATATGATAGCATTTAAACAGGCAGCCGTCATTCGGAACGGAATATCGAGCGGACCGTGTCATCGGAGAAGATAACCAGTCCATGAGGAGGTAACAGTAATGCCTTACGGCGAAAAGGATTACAGCAAGTTGATAGGCATGGAAGGATTCAGCGATACTTTGCTCAAGAACCATTTCACCCTGTATCAGGGATATGTGAAGAACACGAACAAGGAGATAGAGACCCTTGAACAGTTACTGAAGGAAGGCAAGACGGGAGGACCGGAATATGCGGAGATCAAGAGGAGGCTCGGCTGGGAATTCAACGGCATGAGACTCCATGAATATTACTTCGAGAATCTCGGGGGCAAGGGCGGACCGCTGGACAAGTACGGTCCCCTGGGAAAACAGATGCAGTGTGATTTCGGGAGCTACGAGGAATGGGAGAAGGACTTCAAGGCCACGGGGTCAATGCGGGGCATCGGATGGGTCGTCCTCTACCAGGACGATGCGAGCGGCAGACTGCTGAACTTCTGGATAAACGAACACGATACGGCCCATCCCGCAGGTTGCCGGCCCATACTTGTGATGGACGTTTTCGAACATGCCTTTATTACCGACTATGGCCTGAAGAAGGCCGATTACATCGCATCGTTTTTTAAGAACATCGACTGGACGGCTGCCGGGTCCAGACTGATTGCCGGGAAGGAGGTATGAAATGCCGGTCATAGAATATTCAGGCATGAAGATCAGCGTTGACGATGAGGGATACCTCGTCAACATGGACGACTGGAATGAGACCGTGGCGAAAGCCCTGGCTTCAAGGGAGGGAATAGAAGAACTCACCCAGGACCGCCTCGATATAATAAGGTTCCTGCGTGATTATTACATAAAGTACAATTATTTCCCGATCCTCAATTCGGTCTGTCTGCATGTTCATCAGCGCCATGAATGTCTGAATGACAAGTTCATACATCCGCTCAAGGCCTGGAAGATCGCCGGCCTTCCGAAACCCAACGACATAGTGCTTACCTATCTGAATTACGGGATGGTACCGACATAGGAAAAGACGATGGAGAGAAGCGACAGATTCCCCTTTCTTTCTTCGGGAGAGAAGAGGGGAATTTTTTGCGGTAATAGTTCAGACTCCGACAAGAAGAAAAGACATGCATTTACCGGCGCGACTCCGATGGTACATAAAAATCCCTGAAAAGCGCGGAAAGGGCGCCGAAAAATGTCTTGTAGCGACACCTTACGAACTTTCACCATATGACCTGAGGCGGTCTTCCCTTTAGGCCTCGCGATCTCTTTGATCTGCTGTACTAAACGCGTCAGCTTAACAGGAACTCTTGCACTTGCAGGTTGTTGCAGTCTTTTTTGAGACTTTTCTGATGATCATCCTGTCCACCACCTTTCTTCAGGCAACGATCTACTTATCAATTATATCATAAAGTGCGCACCGGAAAAGGTCCTTTCCCCTGCTGTTTCCGAGAAGTCCGGCCCTGTACCGGCATCCCCCCCTGCAGGATTCGATCTCGGGGCAGTCGCAGTCCAGTTCGCTGAGCCTTACGGGCACGATCCGCCGCCAGCATTCTTTCAGACCGTCTTCAACAGTGCCGGCTGACCTGTCGGCATAAAAGGTGCACCTGGCGATCCGGCCGCCTGCCGACACACAGGCCAGATGCAGACCGCAGGCAAAGCCGGGCGGGCTTTCGTGAACTCCGCCGCCAAAGCCGTAATGAAGATATTTCCCGGCCACCTGAGGAGCTACCTGAAATTCGGGATTATCTCCCAGTCTTCCTGTTATGCAGGGGACATCCACAGTCCAGTCAGAGACCCCGAGTTCGGTGAAAAGATTTTCCATCTCGTCGAAGTCTCCCAGATTCTTTCCGTGCACCATCGTCGAAACAGAGACCTTCATGCGTGATGCCTTGGAGAGCTTAATCGCTTCCATTGCAGCCCTGAATGTCCCCCGGCCACGGAGCGAGTCATGGGCGGATTCGAGGCCGTCGATACTGATCTGGACTTCGTCGACATTCAGTCCTTCCACGATCTCCCTGCTCAGCAGAGTACCATTGGTAAAGAGGACTTTTCTTACCGAGAAACCGGGAAGCATTCTGTTGATCTCGTCGAACCTGCCGTGCAGAAGCGGTTCCCCGCCCGTTATAAGAACCCTCAAACCCTGAAGGGATTCAAACTCCCGCAGGACCTTCTCGACTGTTGCAACGGAAAGCTCGTGGGAGCCGTTGCCTATATAACAGTGCGCGCATCTTAAGTTGCACCTCTCCGTTATCTGGAGTTCCAGATACCGGAGAGAAGGATCCGGGGATTTGAGAAGCGGCGGGCGTTTGACCGAAACCATGTCGGTGGTCAGGATGCCCTCGTTGAGGCAGTAATCAATGAACCCGCTTCTTTCGGATGTGCATCCTTCTGCCGATGCACACCCGGCAAGAAGGGTGAAGGACTCCTCGTCCAGTTCGTAGAGTTCGTCAGTGGTGATGACATATGCCGAAGGCCTTTCAAGGTGCTTGAGGACACAGCTTTCAGCAAGGAAATACCGCATATTTTATTATACAGGAGGCCCCTTTTTTTGATATTATGAGTAAGACGAAGATGGAAGGTAGATCGCTGCAAAAGAGGCTCTGCCGGAGGTTCTGCCGCTATTATAAAGCCTCGAAGGAAGAGAACCTTGCCTGCATGGGCTATCTCGTGATTGAGAGTCTTGAGTGCAGGGGGAGAGAGTTGCCATTTCCCGCAAGTATCGAAAAGCTCGCGGCTTCTGATGAGAAAGTGCTTGTGGGGCGCATGTGCACTGCGTGTCCTTTTTACGAAGACGGCTGCGACTTTGTGAAGGGCGTGACGGATTCGCGCCCCTGCGGAGGGTTCATTATCCTGAATCATCTGACCGGTACGCCCGCGCTTTCAGTGGACGACATACAGGCCGCTATCGATCTTATGAAGTAAATGTTTTAATATAATGCCGATGCCTACACCAAGACAAGGAGGAAAAATGGAAAAGTATTCTATTACCGAAGTTGTTGAACAGGCGGTCCAGACGGAGAAACTCGGATTTGCCTTCTACACGACGATGGCAGAGAAGTTTAAGGAAAACGAGGGGCTCAGAGAGCTTTTTGATACGCTGGCCCAGAAGGAAAAGTCACACGAAAAGAGGTTCTCCGATCTCAAGGAATCGGTGAAGGACTCCGGCGTCGCCGAGTGGGAGGAGGTATCGAAATATTTGCGGGCAATTGTCGAATCGGAATTCTTCCTGGGCAGGAACAAGTCTCTTCCGTCCCTGGACCAAGTAAAGACGGTGTCCGATGCGGTCACCTTCGCCATCGGATTCGAAAAGGAAACGCTGCTCTATTTCTATGCTATCAAAGACGTGATCCAGGAGAAGGGAGTAGTGGAGCAGATCATCGAAGAAGAAAAAAGCCATGTGGCATGGCTGGACCGGTTCCGCAAAGGTCTCGCCGCGAAGTAACAGAGCAATTTGCATCCGCCGTGAAACAGTTTTTTCGATTGGGATAAGGACGCAATCATTTAGGCGGGAAAATTTACAGGGTACCGGGTAATCTCCCTTCGCTAACCCCCGGTTTTCTTTACAAAGTAATTAGTTTAAAGTATTATATAACGTTTTGGGGAGAGGTGGCCGAGCTGGTCGAAGGCAGCCGCCTGCTAAGCGGTTGTGGAGGTAAAACTTCACCCAGGGTTCGAATCCCTGCCTCTCCGCCATTCCAGATGCTGGAGATACGAGAATACACTTAAGGATGAAGGCCGGGATCACTGAATTCCGGCCCAAAGGAGGATTCCTGATGAAAAAGAAATTTCTTGCCGTCGCATGCAGTCTTTCGATGCTGGTAGCGCTCGGTGCATGCAAGAAGAAACAGGAGCAGCCTGCTCCGCAGCCCGGTATGCCCGGACAGCAGATGCCGCAGGGTCCGCAGCCCGGTATGCCGGGACAGATGCCTCCCGGTCAGGTGATGATGCCGAAGGGAGAGACCAACGTGGTAGTTCCGGCCTCGGTCCAGGGGAAATGGAAGGCGGTCGTCATCGCAGTTGAAGACAAAACGACCAAGAAAACTACGGAGTACACGGTAGATCTAAACAGCGAGTTCAAGATCCCGAACTCGGACCTTACGGTCCATGTGGGCGAATTCCTGCCCGACTTTCAGATGCAGGGACTAACCCTGACCTCGAAGTCGGACCAGCCGAACAATCCGGCGGCGGGAATAAGGGTCGATGAGAATAACAAGCAGATATTCCCGCCGGGAGGGAAGAAGTGGGGATGGATCTATGCAAGACCCGAACTTCATAACATACACCCCTTTGAGCACGCTAAGTACGGCATAGTGCTCGTTAAAGGCGTGAAGAAGGGTTAAAGAACATATGCGCCCTTAGCTCAGCTGGATAGAGCGTCGGACTACGAATCCGCAGGTCGGGGGTTCGAATCCCTCAGGGCGCGCCACTTTAACTCTTGATTTCAAAAGAGAAAGTGGGGGCTCACGAAGAAAGGCGAGCCTCCTTTTTTTAGCGTTCTCTTGCGACCGGTTGGTGACTGGAACAACGGATAAAAATCCGCATGTCCGTCGGACGGTGCCTGGCAGTCTTATGCAAGGCTATTCACTCCGTGTTACAC
>Ga0307436_1001193_pt1 | contig 11637 bp, 10 predicted proteins | sample SalMarWE160440MG_FD_202513 | JGI IMG/M metagenome (GOLD analysis project Ga0307436, IMG submission 202513) | Salt marsh sediment microbial communities from the Plum Island Ecosystem LTER, Massachusetts, United States - WE1604-40 | ecosystem: Environmental > Aquatic > Marine > Intertidal zone >...
CATCCCACCCGCTTTCTGGCCGATTGCGGCATGCGGCCGGTGACAAGGGCCGAATTCACCAACCTCGCCATGTATCACGGCGGCCACGGCGGGCGCATCGGCCGCTGGCAGGTGGACCCGGACCTCGTTGACGACAAATGGGACCCGGCGGCGGCCCAGGGCATGCGCAAGGACGAGGCCTTTCCGCTCGAATCCAGTTGCCGTTGGAGCGTCGAGGAACTGCTCTCGAGCCAGCGCAGCCCGACCTGGTGAACGGACGGGCACCAGTTTCAGTCTTGCGACGTGATCAAGGGCCGGAATGATGCTCCGACTGGTGCCTCTTTCTTTTCATCATTCCCGCGAGAGCGGGAATCTATCGGCACATCAGCGCATTGCAGCGCCATTGAATGCCCGCCTGCGCGGGTATGACGACGAAGGGCGCGTGCGCTCCATGTGAGGCAGTGCCACGTGGCTAACGGATTCTGGCCTACAGCGGAATGACGCAAAGAGGCCGAAGTTGGAACCCACAAGTCGTCGTCGCGCTCACGCCGCGTTCACCAGCACGATCTTGCCGGTAAGACCGCCCTTGGCGAGGAGGTGATGCGCCTCGTCCACCTCGCTGAGGCCGAAGCGGGCGCTGATATGGGGGGCGATCTCGCCGGCGGCCACCCGTTTGAGGCAGGCCGCCACGATCTTCGCCTGATGCGCGAGGCGGTCATCGAGCCCGAGCAGCATCGGCGTCAGCATCATGATGTTGTGGATGGTGAGGTTGCCGACATAAGCGCTTTCTTGCGGGTCATCGCCGGGCGTGCCCATCAGCGTGGCGATGCGCCCGTAAGTCGCCATGGCCTTGTAGGTGCGCTGCATCACCTCAGGGCCGACATTGTCGAGGGCGACATCGAGGCCCCGGCCGTCGGTCCAGTCGCGGCAGGCAGCAACGAAATCCTGCTCGTCGTAGCGGATGGCGAGTTCGGCCCCGAGGCTGCGCACGAAGTCGGCCTTGTGCGCGCTGGAGACGGTTGCGGCCACCCGGGCGCCGGTGCGCGCCGCCAGCTGCACCGCCATATGGCCGGTGCCGCCCGCTCCGCCATGCACCAGCACGAAATCGCCGGCCTTCACATGGGCGCGCTCGATGAGGGCTTCGAACGCGGTGATCGCCACCAGCGGCAGGGCGGCGGCCGTCTCGTCATCGACGTCTTCAGGAATCGGCGCCAGTTGCGCTTCGGGCACCACGGCATAAGCGGCATAGGTGCCGGGTGTTGCACCGATGCCACCGTTGCAGAAGGCCACCCGGTCGCCGGGCCTGACCGCCGTCACCGCTTCCCCGCAGGCTTCCACAACGCCGGCGCCGTCATGCCCGGGAACGAAGGGGCCGTTGCGCGGCACATAAGGCCCGAGCTCGCGGAACCAGGCATCAGCCGGGTTGAGGCTGGAGGCGGTAAGCTCGACCAGAACCTCATCGGGACGGCCCGGCCAGGCGAGCTCGATCTCACCGCGCTTCAGCACCTGAGGACCACCCCTGGCCGTGGCTACGATGGCCGACACCTTCATGGCGGGCGTTAACCGGCGCTACTGCTTCGCCGGCTCCTTGATCTCGATCTTGGCCTGCGCTTTCAGGCCGTCCACCACCTCGCGCAGCTTGTTGCGCTGCATGCGCTGGCGCAGGCCGTCCTTGACCTGATCAAAACTGGGCGCATTGACCTTGCGCTGGTCCACCACCTTGATGACGTGCCAGCCGAACTGGGTCTTGACCGGCTCCTTCGAATATTCCCCCACCTTGAGGGCGAAGGCGGCCTTGTCGAATGCCGGCACCATGCGGCCGTGCCCGAAAAAGCCGAGGTCGCCGCCGCGCGCACCGCTCGGACCGATGGATTTTTCCTTGGCCAGGGTGGCGAAGTCGGCGCCCTTGTCGAGCTGGGCGATGATCGCCCTGGCCTCGGCCTCGGTCTTCACCAGGATATGACGGGCCCTTATCTCGACTTCCGGCTTGACCTGCTTGACCATCTCGTCATAGCGGGCCTTGACGGCGTCGTCGGTGATCTTGGGGTCGACCTTCTGGCGCACATATTCATTGCGCAGCGCCTGCATCCTGAACCAGGCGAGGCGGCGCTGGAAGTCGGGCGATTTCTCCAGCCCCGCCTTTTCCGCCGCATCGGCAAGCACCTGCGTTTCCACCAGGATATTGACCAGCATCTGGTGGCGGCTCGCCTCGGGAACCTGCCTGAGCGCATTGCCCATAAACTCCTTGAGCAAGGTGACGTCGGCCTCGGTGATGGTCTTGCCGTCGACGCTCGCCACCACGTCGCTTGCGCCCGCAAAGGCCGGGGCGGCGGCCGCCAGCGCCAGGCACGCGGCACCCAGTGTGAGGCCCACAAGGCGGGGGGCGCGAACGCCCTTGTTCTCAAGTCTCATCGGGCATGTTCTCCATCGTGTTCGGGTTGCTGTTCGGGCCCGTTCGCCCCTGTTCAACGGCCCCTATAGCAGACGCAAAAGGCGCCGGTAAGGCGCCTCATTGCCTGCAGCGATCCGTTGTTCGCCCGCGCGTTACAGTGAAGCCTGCAACTGGCGCAGGTGGTCGAGCCGCTCCTGGGCGCGCTGGCGCTTCGCCATATCGTCGCCGGCATCGGCCACGTCCTCTTCGGCGTTCTGCACTTCCTGGGCCAGCATGTCGGGCGACAGTTCCTCCATCGGTATGGCCTGCTCGGCCAGCACCGTCAGGCCCTTGGGGTTGACCTCGGCAAAACCGCCGCGCACGAAAAAGCGGGTGTCGTGGCCGTCGGTGCCCTTGATGTCGACCACGCCGGGCCTGAGGGTAGAGAGCACCGGGGCGTGATTGGGCATGACGGTGAAATCGCCTTCCGAGCCAGGCACCTGAACCTCGGCCACCTCGCCCGACATGAGCAGTCGCTCGGGGCTCACCATTTCGAAATGCAGTGCCGCCATCTCCGTCAGTCCCTTGCCAGAGCGGCTTCGAAATGAGCCACCGCCTGTTCAAACTTGTCCCGGCAGCCCGGGTTGCAGAAGCCGACCACGTGCCCCTTGTAAAGGGTGAGCGAGCCGGCATCGACGGGCTTGCCCGACCACGGACACGTGTCGTTGATCGCGTCCTCGATCCTGAGCCCCGCCGCCATGGTCAGGCTGCTTCCGCCGCGAGACGCTCGGCCTTTTCCTGGGCTTCCTCGATGGTGCCGACCATGTAGAAGGCGGCCTCCGGCAGGTGGTCGTAGTCGCCGTTGCACAGGCCCTTGAAGCCCTTGATCGTGTCTTCCAGAGCCACCAGCTTGCCGGGCGAGCCGGTAAAGACCTCGGCCACGAAGAAGGGCTGCGACAGGAAGCGCTCGATCTTGCGGGCACGGGCAACCGCGATCTTGTCCTCTTCGGAGAGCTCGTCCATGCCCAGAATGGCGATGATGTCCTGCAGCGCCTTGTATCGCTGGAGGATCTGCTGCACCTGGCGGGCTATCTCGTAATGCTCCTCGCCGATGACCCGCGGGTCGAGCATGCGCGAGGTGGAATCGAGCGGGTCGACCGCCGGATAGATGCCCTTTTCGGCAATGCCGCGTGACAACACCGTGGTGGCGTCGAGGTGGGCGAAGGAAGTAGCAGGCGCCGGGTCGGTCAGGTCGTCGGCCGGCACGTAGATCGCCTGTACCGAGGTGATCGAACCCTTGTTGGTGGTGGTGATGCGCTCCTGCAGGGTACCCATGTCGGTGGCCAGCGTCGGCTGGTAGCCCACGGCGGAGGGGATGCGGCCGAGCAGGGCGGAGACTTCCGAGCCGGCCTGGGTGAAGCGGAAGATGTTGTCGACGAAGAACAAGACGTCCTGGCCCTGGTCACGGAAATGCTCCGCCACCGTCAGGCCCGACAGGCCGACGCGGGCGCGGGCGCCGGGCGGCTCGTTCATCTGACCATAGACCAGGGCGCACTTGGAGCCTTCCACCGAGCCTTTCTTGGGGTCCTTGTTGACGCCCGATTCGATCATCTCGTGATAGAGGTCGTTGCCCTCACGGGTGCGCTCGCCGACGCCGGCGAATACCGAAAAGCCGCCGTGCGCCTTGGCGATGTTGTTGATGAGCTCCATGATGAGCACGGTCTTGCCCACGCCGGCGCCGCCGAAGAGGCCGACCTTGCCGCCCTTGGCGTACGGCGCCAGCAGGTCCACCACCTTGATGCCGGTGATTAGGATCTCGGCCTCGGTCGACTGTTCGACGTATTCGGGCGCCGGCTGGTGGATGGCGCGGGTGTCCTTCGTCTTGATGGGACCGGCTTCGTCCACCGGCACGCCGATGACGTTCATGATGCGCCCCAGCGTCCCGTCGCCCACCGGCACGGCGATCGGCTGGCCGGTATTGTTCACCGGCTGGCCGCGCACCAAACCTTCGGTGGAGTCCATGGCGATGGTGCGCACGGTGTTCTCGCCCAGATGCTGGGCCACCTCCAGCACCAGCCGGTTGCCGCCGTTGTCGGTCTCCAGCGCGTTGAGGATCTCCGGCAGATCGCCCGTGAATTGCACGTCGACCACAGCGCCGGTGACCTGGGCGATGCGCCCGGTGGCGCTGCCCTCGGCCTTCTTGGCAGGGCTTGCGGCCTTAGCCGGGGCGGCCTTGGCCTTGGCGGCGGGAGCGGTCTTCTTGGCGGGTGTTCTGGCCATCTCTCAGCAGTCCTTCTTTTAACGGGTCGCTCTAGAGCGCTTCGGCGCCCGAAATGATTTCGATCAGTTCCTTGGTGATCTGCGCCTGGCGCTGGCGGTTGTAGCTCATGGTCAGCTTGTCGATCATGTCGCCGGCATTGCGGGTGGCGTTGTCCATGGCCGACATGCGCGCGCCCTGCTCGGAGGCGGCGTTTTCCAGAAGGGCGCGGAAAATCTGCACCGACACGTTGCGGGGCAGGAGGTCGGCGAGGATCTCGGCCTCGTCCGGCTCGTACTCGTAGATCGCTCCGCCGAGATCGAGCTTTTCGCCGCTGTCTTCGATCTTGCAGGGGATGAGCGGCAAGGCGGTCGGCTGTTGCGAGATCACCGAGCGGAACTCGGAATAGAACAGGGTGGCCACGTCGAAGCCGCCGGCCTCGAACAGGTGCAGCACCTTGTCGGCAATGCCGCGCGCGTTGCCGAAGCCGATCTGGCGCACCGAGCGCAAGTCGATGGTCTCGATGATCAGATCGCCGTAATTGCGCTTGAGGGCATCGAAGCCCTTCTTGCCGACGCACAGGATCCTTATCGTTCGGCTCTCGCGGGTAAGCTGTTCGATGTGCTCGCGCGCCAGCTTGACGATGGAGGAATTGAAGCCGCCGCACAGGCCGCGCTCGGCGGTACAGATGACAAGGAGTTGGGTGTCCTCCTTGCCGGTGCCGCGCATCAGCCTGGGGGCATCGTCGCGGCCTTCCATGGCGTGGGCGAGGTTGGAGAGCACCACGGCCATGCGCTGCGAATAGGGCCGGGCGGCAAGGGCTGCTTCCTGCGCGCGCCTGAGCTTGGCCGCGGCCACCATCTGCATGGCCTTGGTGATCTTCTGCGTCGCCTTCACCGAGGCGATGCGGTTGCGTAGGTCCTTCAGGCTCGGCATGTCGCGCTCCCACCCGCTTTCGCAGCGTTACCAACCATCAAGGAGCGAACGCCTTGGCGAAGGCGGAGACCACCTCTTTCAGCTTTGCGCCCGTCTCCTCGGTGATCTCGCGCTTCACACGGATGTCGTCGAGGATGTCGGCATGGTTCTCGCGCACATGGCGCAACAGGCCGTCCTCGAAGCTCTTCACGGCCGTAACCGGCAAGGGGTCGAGATAGGCATTGACGCCGGCATAGATCACCAACACCTGCTCTTCGGTCTTGAGCGGCGAGAACTGCGGCTGCTTGAGAAGCTCGGTCAAGCGGGCGCCGCGGTTGAGGAGGCGCTGGGTGGTGGCGTCGAGGTCGGAGCCGAACTGGGCAAACGCCGCCATCTCGCGGTACTGCGCCAGCTCACCCTTGATGCGCCCGGCCACCTGCTTCATCGCCTTGACCTGGGCGGATGAACCCACGCGCGACACCGACAGGCCGACATTCACCGCCGGACGGATGCCCTGGTAGAACAGGTCCGTCTCCAAGAAGATCTGGCCGTCGGTGATGGAAATCACGTTGGTCGGGATATAGGCCGAGACGTCGTTGGCCTGGGTCTCGATCACCGGAAGGGCGGTGAGGGAGCCGGAGCCGTTGTCCTCGTTCATCTTGGCGGCGCGCTCGAGCAGGCGCGAATGGAGATAGAAGACGTCGCCCGGATAGGCCTCGCGTCCGGGCGGGCGGCGCAGGAGCAGCGACATCTGGCGATAAGCCACGGCCTGCTTGGACAGATCGTCATAGGCAATCACCGCGTGCATGCCATTGTCGCGGAAGAACTCACCCATGGTGCAGCCGGCGAACGGGGCCAGATACTGCATGGGCGCCGGCTCGGAGGCGGTGGCAGCGATGATAATGGAATATTCCAGCGCCCCGTTGTCCTCCAGCACCTTCACGAACTGGGCGACGGTTGAGCGCTTCTGGCCGCAGGCGACGTAGACGCAATAGAGCTTCAGCGATTCATCGTCACCTGCGTTGAGCGGCTTCTGGTTGAGGAAGGTGTCGAGGATGACGGCGGTCTTGCCGGTCTGGCGGTCGCCGATGATGAGCTCGCGCTGACCGCGGCCGATGGGGATGAGAGCATCGATGGCCTTGAGGCCGGTCGACATCGGCTCGTTCACCGACTTGCGCGGGATGATGCCGGGCGCCTTGACGTCGACGCGGCGGCGCTCCCTGGTCTTGATCGGGCCCTTGCCGTCGATCGGGTTGCCGAGCGCGTCGACCACGCGGCCGAGCAGTTCCTTGCCGACCGGCACCTCCACGATGGCGCCGGTGCGCTTGACGGTGTCGCCTTCCTTGATGTCGCGGTCGGAGCCGAAGATCACCACGCCGACATTGTCGACCTCGAGGTTGAGCGCCATGCCGCGGATGCCGCCGGGGAACTCGACCATCTCGCCTGCCTGGACGTTGTCGAGGCCGTAGACTCGGGCGATGCCGTCGCCCACCGACAGCACCTGGCCGATCTCGGAGACCTGCGCTTCCTTGCCAAAATCCTTGATCTGCTGCTTGAGGATTGAGGAAATCTCGGCGGCACGAATATCCATGGGTTTCAGGCCCCTTTCATCGCAACTTTGAGAGTGTTGAGCTTGGTGGCGAGCGAGTTGTCCATCATGCGCGAACCCACCTTGACGATGAGACCGCCGAGGATTGCGGAATCGACCTTCTGGGCGAGCAGCACGTCGCTTCCTACCGCCGCCTTGAGCTCGGCCTTGAGACGCGAGACCTGCCGGGCGGACAATTTCTCGGCCGAGGTGACCTCGGCGCTGATCTCGCCGCGCTGCGCCGCAAGCAGGGTGAGGTAGGCGTCGATCATGTCGGCAATGGCGAAAAGCCGCCGGTTCCTGGCGACCAGGCGGATGAAATTGGCGGCGAGAGTCTTGATGTCGGCCTTGGCGAAGAGGGCATCCAGCGCCCGGATCTGGTCATGGGCGGCAAACACCGGGCTGCGCACAAGGCGCACCAGGTCTTCCGATTCATCCATCATCCTGGAGAAGGTATCGAGATCGACGGCCACCTGATCGAGGCTTTTCGCCTCCTGGGCCAGCTCGAACAGGGCGGTGGCATAGCGCCCGGGCACGCCGGAAACGGTATTTGCCTCTTGGGTCACGTCGCTATCGTCTCCTGAGCTTCACCCGGCCATTTTTGCCCTCGCCGGCGCGGTATCGCAACTGCGCGGCCAAGGCGTTGAAATTACAGGATTTTCGGCGACACAACACGCCTCAGCGCCGCAGCCCCCGCCGCGCCACCCTCTAACACGAAGCTTTTGGGCACGCAACCGCCAGAAAGCAGGCCAATCCCACAATTCGCGGGCACAAGACTTTACCGGGACTCAACCGCGGAAACCAGCCCCCTGCGGATATTCGTCCCAGGTTTGATCCCGGAAGAGGCGACCGGCAGCCTTCTTGTTCTTGCCGCCCCATTGCTTGAAGAAAAAGGCCGTGCCGGCCCGCCTGCACTGGCCTTGAATCTGATCGATCCACGCCGCATCGAGGGGGCGTGCTCCTGGTCCGGATTCCCCGCCGACAATGGCCCAATGAACGCCCTGCAAATCGACCTCGCCCACTGAGGCCAGAAGCGGCTCGAATGAAACGAAGCGGATAAACGCTGGGACTTGCCTCAACGTATCGATCCGGTGCGCATAGTCCGCTGACTCAACTGAGGTGCCAAGCCAGACATTGGGCAGGGGCCGTAGGCCAAGCTCACCGACCGTCGCAAGCATCAATTCGGGCCGCTTGGTCAGGACCTGAAACACGTGCCAACTGGCCTTCTCCATGACTTGCCAGACGCGAGCGACGAACTCGGCCGGCACGCCGTCCTGAAACAAGTCGGACATCGAGTTGACGAATATCTTGCGTGGCTTGCGCCATTTCAGAGGTGCATCGAGCGCCTTGTCCGACAGGGCGACACGGCCCGTCCACACCGGACGTCCGCCGCTCTTGCGGGTGACGCCCAGATAAAGCGGGTGCTCCATCGATTGCAGACGTGCCGCCATGCGCATGGCATAGCAGTTTGTGCAGCCAGGCGAGACCATGGAACACCCGATGACGGGATTCCACGTCGCGTCAGTCCACTCAATGTCGGAAAGGCCTGCCATGTCAGTCCTGTTTCATCACCGCGGTGGCGAGCGTCCTCGACAAATTTATGGCTGCCCTGCTTGGGTTCGCCGAGGCGAACAAGAGCGAATACCAATGCGCGCCATTTCGGCCAAGCGGTAACCACGTGTCAATGACGTGGCCCTTGAATATTTTCTTCATGCAGTCAATCATGAACTGTGTAATACCTTCCGGGTCAGTCCGCTTCTTGAAGCTGATTGCCTCGCCAAATAAGTCCGGTTCACTCGATTCTTCGACAGCTGCGCTGCGCCAATCATTAGGGCCGAACATTCTATCCAGTGAGCGTGCGTGCTCGTCGCGCACCTTGCCGGTGCGTGCAATCTGCCGGTTGACGCCCATTCCTGCAGGGAACAAGTACCAGAGATTAATTGCTTTGGTTTCAGCGATGGCAACAAGCGTTTCCCATGCAACCTGATTGCCAAATGGATCGAGGAACACCACCGCCCGGGTGCTTCTCCAGTCCGTCGTAAAGCAAAAGCGCTCCAACCACGAATTGGCGTCCTGGCGTTCAACCTCGATCCGATCTGCCAACTGAGGGAACTTTTCGCCCAAGGCTTTGAGTTCCGCAGCCAGCTCTTTTGACTTCTCAACGAAAAAGTATCGGTCGAACGGCGTTCGGAGTTGCAGCGCTCTTTGCGCTGATCCCTCGATCACGGGATCAATTTCTTCCACATCATCCAACAAGCCGCCCCCTTCGCGCAGAGGTATCTCCCCAGTGCCTGCAAAGGCGTCAACATAGAACAATTCGAATCTCTGCTTTTTGAGGGCAGTCGTGTAGGCGTCGAGATATCTCGCGAGGACATCGAGCTTCTTGCGTGTGCCCGAGTGGCTGAATGGTTGTTGAGCCATAGCCCTACTCCACAATTTGCAAATTTGGAACAAAAATAGAACGAAATTGAATTCGGTTCAACCTTTTGATCGTGAAGCTATCTGTATGCTCGTTCCTACAAAAAACTAAACGGGTCCACATCCACCGCCAGCTTGAGCGAGCCCTTGGCCTCGATCCCGGCGAGCCACTGACGCAAGAAGGCCTGCACGTCGGCCTCGCGCGGGGCCTTGATGAGAAAGCGCCAGCGGTGGCGGCCGCGCACCAGGCTCAAGGGGGCGGGTGCCGGGCCGAGAACCTTGATGTCGCGGGCTTCGGGCGCGCGGCGGGCGATGAGGCGGGCGAAGCGTTCGGTCTCAGTGCCGTCACGGCCGGAGATGATCAAGGCGGCAAGGCGGCCGTACGGGGGCAGGCGGGCGGCGCGGCGGATGGCCATTTCCTGGGCGATGAAGCCGTCGCGGTCGCCTTTGGCAAGCGCTTCCATCAGGGGATGGTCGGGCAGGTGGGTCTGGATCAGGGCCCGGCCGGGCTTGTCGCCGCGCCCGGCACGGCCCGCCACCTGGGCGAGCAACTGCCAGGTGCGCTCGCCGGCGCGCGGGTCGGCGGTCTCCAGCGCCAGATCGGCATCGACGATGCCGGCAAGCGTCAGATGAGGAAAATGATGACCCTTGGCCACAAGCTGCGTGCCGATGATGAGGTCATAGGCGCGATGGGCGATGTCGTGGATGAGGGTGGCAAGGACCTTGCCGTGGACGAGGTCGGAAGAGAGGACGGCAAGGCGAGCATCCGGCCAGCGGGCGCGGGCCTCCTCGGCCAGCCGTTCCACCCCCGGGCCGACGGGGGCGAGTTTTTCCTTCGCCCCGCAGGCGGGGCATACGACCGGCACCGGCTGGGTATGGCCGCAGTGATGGCATTGCAGGATGTTGCGGAAGCGGTGCTCGACCAGCCAGGCCGAGCAATTGGGGCAGGCCATGCGGTGGCCGCAGGCGCGGCACAGGGTCAAGGGCGCATAGCCGCGGCGGTTGAGAAATAGGAGTGCCTGTTCGTCGCGCTCCAGCGTTGCGCTGACCGCGCCGGCGAGGTCCTCTGACAGCCAGCGGCCGGGGGTCACCTCGGCGGTGCGCATGTCGATGAGCGAGACGGCGGGCAGTTCGGCGCGACCGTGGCGGTCGGGCAGATGGATGGCGCGGTAGCGCCCGCGCTCGACATTATAGAGTGACTCAAGCGACGGGGTGGCCGAGGCGAGCACCACGGGGAAGTCATTGAGCGAACCATAGACCACGGCCATGTCGCGGGTGTGGTAAGGCACTCCGTCGCCCTGCTTGTAGGCGGGATCGTGCTCCTCATCGACCACGATGAGGCCGGGTTTCCTCCATGGCAGGAAGAGGGCCGAGCGGGCGCCGACCACGATCTTTGCCTCGCCATTGGCGACGGCGCGCCACACGCGCTCGCGCTCGCGCGGGCGCATGCCGGAATGCCATTCGGCCGGTGCGGCGGCGAAGCGTTCCTCAACGCGGGCAAGGAAGGAAGCGGTAAGGGCAATCTCGGGCAATAGCAGGAGCACCTGCCGGCCGGCTGCCAGTGCTGCCGCCATGGCCTCGAAATAGACCTCCGTCTTGCCGGAACCGGTGACGCCGTCGATGAGGGCGACATGAAAGCCGCGCTCGCTCAGCATGGCACGCAAGCTGGCTGCCGCCTTCTCCTGGCCCGGTGAAAGAGCCACGCGGCCGGCCATCACCTGCGGAGGGCGGAAGGGGCTGTCTGCCGGCAATGCCACCGGCTCCAACGCGCCTTCCTTGATGAGGCCCTTCACCACCGAAGCGCCGACGCCGGCCAGATCGGCAAGCTCGCTCCGGGTGAAATGGACGCCCTCGCTTGCCGCTTGCATGACCCGCTTGCGCTGCGGCGTCATTTTTTCCGGCAAGCGGCCGCCGGGGCGATAGGCGATGCGCTCGGGTGCGGTGCCCAGCGCGCCGGGTGCGCGCAGCGCCAGGCGCAGGACATTGCCGGGCGGCTCGAGATAGTATGACGCGATCCAGTCGATGAAGCGCCGGTGGGCGACGGGCATGGGCGGGGCATCGAGGCAGCCGATGACAGCGCGCAGCCTTGCCCCGCCGCCGTCGCCACCC
>Ga0307436_1001194_pt1 | contig 11629 bp, 8 predicted proteins | sample SalMarWE160440MG_FD_202513 | JGI IMG/M metagenome (GOLD analysis project Ga0307436, IMG submission 202513) | Salt marsh sediment microbial communities from the Plum Island Ecosystem LTER, Massachusetts, United States - WE1604-40 | ecosystem: Environmental > Aquatic > Marine > Intertidal zone >...
CAGGACCGACGAGATTGGTGGTCTTCTGCCAGTGATTCAGGAGTTCGCCGAAGCGGGTCAGCCTGAGAATTGTTTCACGTGGAACTTTAAAGGCTTCGGCGAACGATTCAGGACCGTCGATGAAAGCGAGTCCCTTACGGCTCGCAGTCATGCGCTTTTCGCCGCTGCGCCCTTCTTGAGGTGTGCCAGCAGCAGCATGAGCGCCGCCGGCGTCATGCCGTCGAGGCGTGCCGCCTGGCCGAGGCTTGCCGGCTTGTGGCGCTCGAGCTTTTGGCGGATCTCATTGGAGAGCCCGGGGAGCGCGTCGAAGGCAAAGCCGTCGGGAATGGCGACGGCCTCGTCTTTGCGGAAGGCGGCAATGTCCATTTCCTGGCGTGCGACATAGACGGCGTAGCGCGCGTCGGTTGCGAGCTGTTTCGCAATCGCCTCATCGAGTTTTGCGATTGACGGCCAGATCTCCGCCAGGCGCGGCAGATCGATTCCCGGATAGCTTAGAAGATCGAATGCGCTCCGCTTGCGGCCGTCGCGATTGACGGCGAGGCCGTGCGTTGCCGCCCGGTCCGGCGTCAGCGCGAGACCGCGCAGGAGGCTTTCGCCCACTTCGAGCTGCTTCGCCTTGGCAGTGAATGCGGCGCGGCGCGCTTCGCCCACGCAGCCGACGGCCATGCCACGGGGCGTGAGCCGCTGGTCGGCATTGTCGGCGCGGAGCATCAGCCGGTACTCGGCGCGGCTCGTGAACATGCGGTAGGGCTCGGTGACGCCGCGGGTGACGAGATCATCGATCATGACCCCGAGATAGCCGTCGGCGCGAGTCACGCCGAACCTGTCAGGCGCGCCGGAGGCTGCGAGCGCGGCGTTAATACCGGCGACGAGCCCCTGGCCGGCCGCCTCCTCGTAGCCCGTGGTGCCGTTGATTTGGCCGGCCAGGAACAGGCGCGCGACGGCCTTAGTCTCCAGGCTCGGATAGAGCTCGCGAGGGTCCACATAATCGTACTCGATGGCATAGCCCGGCCGCTTCACCCGGGCCGTCTCGAGCCCAGGGATGGTCTTAAGGAAGGCGTGCTGCACGTCTTCGGGTAGCGAGGTGGAGATGCCGTTGGGATAGACGGTGTCGTCGTCGAGGCCTTCGGGCTCTAGGAAGATCTGATGGCTGTCACGCTCCTCGAAGCGGACGACCTTGTCCTCGATGGAGGGGCAGTAGCGCGGGCCGACGCTCTCGATGGCGCCGGAATACATGGGCGCGCGGGAAAGGTTTCCCGCGATGATGGCGTGGGTCGCTTCCGTCGTGTGGGTGATGTGGCAAGGCACCTGGGCCGTGGTGATCCGCTCGGTGAGGAACGAGAACGGCACGGGCGGCTCGTCGCCGGGTTGCACCTGGAGCCAGTCCCAGTCGATGGTCTTCCCGTCGAGGCGGGGTGGGGTGCCGGTCTTGAGGCGGCCCATGCGAAGCCCGAGGCCGTAAAGCCGCTCGGAGAGGCCGAGCGCCGGGGCCTCGCCCATGCGGCCGGCAGGGATCTTGGTCTCGCCGATATGGATGAGACCGCGCAGGAAGGTGCCGGTGGTCAGCACCACGGCTCCAGCGGCGAAGCGTCGGCCATCTGCGGTCAGCACACCGCTGACGCGATTACCATCGACGGTGAGATCCTCGACCGCCGCCTCAATCACCTCGAGGTTCGGGGTGGCGCAAATCGCCGCCTGCATGGCCTTCCGGTAGAGCTTGCGGTCGGCTTGGGCGCGGGGCCCCTGCACGGCAGGCCCTTTGCTCTTGTTGAGGACGCGGAACTGGATGCCGGCTTCATCAGCCACGCGGCCCATAAGGCCGTCGAGGGCGTCGACCTCGCGCACGAGATGGCCCTTGCCGAGGCCGCCGATGGCGGGGTTGCAGGACATCTCGCCGATGGTGGCAAAGCGGTGGGTGACGAGCGCCGTCCTGGCGCCCATGCGCGCGGCCGCACCGGCCGCCTCGCAGCCGGCGTGGCCACCGCCGATAACGATGACGTCGAACATCTTGGTCAGGTCCGCACCCATTCCCAGTAAGACCATGGCCGGTAAGTAGTCGGTCCGGCCCGCCCCGTCAAAGCACTGAAGGGCCACTGTTTCACGTGAATCACTTCAGGTGGCGGCTACTTGCCGATACAGAACTCGGCGAAGATGGCGCCGAGCACCTCGTCAACGTCGATGCCGCCGGTGAGGCGGCCCAAATGCCGGGCGGCGATGCGGAGCTCCTCGGCTGCGAGCTCGGACGAGAGATCATGGTTAACAAAGCGTTGCAAAGCGTCCCGGATTGAAACGAGCTCCTGGCGGTGGCGGGTGCGGGTGAGGACGGTCTGGCCGGCTCCTGCCATCGCGGAGGCGGCGATTTCCTGGAGGCGGGCGATGAGTAAATCGAGCCCCTCGCCCGTCTTGGCCGAGATGGCAACGCCGTCAAACCCCGCCGGCGCAGCAGCGGCGTCGATCTTGTTCAAGACCGGAATGACATGTCTCGAGCCGCATCCGAACCGTTCCGCGTCGCTTCCCAGAGGTTCAAAGCCGCGCCGAAACCACTCAACGTCGCGCGGCGCCGTCCACTGCGGCGCCGTGGCATCGATCACCCACACGACGAGGTCGGCGTCCTCGGCGCGGGCGAGCGCGCGCCGGACACCTTCCGCCTCCACCTTCCCTGTCCCCTCCCTTATCCCCGCGGTGTCCGCGAGGATCACCGGCAAACCGCCGAGGTCGAGATGGACCTCGATGACGTCCCGGGTGGTGCCGGCCTCCTCCGACACGATGGCGACGTCGCGCTTGGCGAGCGCATTCATCAGCGACGACTTGCCGGCGTTGGGCGGTCCGGCGATGACGATGCGAAGCCCGTCGCGCAGGCGCTCGCCGCTGCGGTCGGCGAGATGCTTGCCGATCGCCGCAAGCAGCGGCGCGACCAAGGCCTTCGCTTGCACTTCGACCTCGACCGCGACATCGGCCTCGTCGGCGAAGTCGAGCCCCGCCTCTACCAAGGCCTGCGCCTTGAGAAGCTCGGCGCGCCAGCCTTCATAGAGACGGCGCAGCGACCCTTCGGACTGCGCCAGCGCCTGGCGCCGCTGCGCCTCGGTCTCGGCGTTGACGAGGTCGGCAAGCCCCTCAACCTCGGTGAGATCGAGCTTGCCGTTCTCGAAGGCGCGGCGGGCGAACTCGCCCGGCTCGGCGAGCCGCGTGCCGCCAATGGCCAGCACCGCCTCGACGAGTGCCGCCACAACGGCGCGGCCGCCGTGGACTTGCAGCTCGGCCATGTCCTCGCCGGTGAAGCTCGCCGGGCCTTCGAACCACAGCACCAGCCCGCGGTCGATCGGCGGCTCACCGATGTCGCGCAAGGACGCATGGCGCGGCTGCGGCACGCTCCCGATAAGCGCCTCGAGCACGGCGCGGCTTGCCGATCCCGAGATGCGGATGACCGCGACGGCGGACGGCCCTGCTCCGCTCGCCGGCGCGACGATGGTATCGGCGCCCACAGCTGCGCCATCACGTCCTGCCGGACTCTCAACGCTGTCACGGTTCATGGGTTATCCTAGGCGCGAGGCGCGGCGGGTCGGAAGGACCATGAACGACAAACCAGGCAACCAACTCGGGGGCGAGACCAGCCCCTATCTCCTCCAGCACAAGGACAACCCCGTTCACTGGCGCCCGTGGGGGCCGGCGGCGCTGAAAGAAGCCAAGGACACGAACAAGCCCATCCTGCTCTCGGTTGGCTACGCCGCCTGCCATTGGTGCCACGTCATGGCCCATGAGAGCTTCGAGGACGAGGCCACCGCGGCGGTCATGAACGACCTCTTCGTCAACATCAAGGTCGACCGCGAGGAGCGCCCGGACCTGGACGCGATCTACATGAACGCGCTGCATCAGATCGGCGAGCATGGCGGCTGGCCACTCACCATGTTCCTCACGCCGGACGCGGAGCCGTTCTGGGGCGGCACCTACTTCCCACGCGAGGAACGCTACGGACGGCCAGCCTTCGTCAGTGTGCTGAATACTGTGGCCCGGGCTTATCGCGAGGAGCCGGACAAGGTCCGCAACAACGCCGATGCCATCACCGCGCGGCTCAAGCCGTCGCAGCCACAAGGCGCGGGTGCGCAGATTAACGACATGACGCTCTCTAATCTCGCGCGGCGCTTCCTCGCTGCGGTCGATCCGGTGAACGGCGGCATGCGCGGCGCGCCGAAATTTCCGCAAACGCAGTTCTTCGAGCTCTTGTGGCGCGCAGGCTTGCGCTACGGCATGCCAAACCCGCGCGAGGCAGTGGACATCACGCTCACCCATATCGCGCAAGGCGGCATCTACGATCATCTCGGCGGCGGCTTCTCGCGTTACAGCGTGGACGAGCGCTGGCTCGTGCCGCATTTCGAGAAGATGCTCTACGACAATGCGCTGCTCGTCGACATGATGACCGAGGCCTGGTGCGAAGAGAAGACGCCCCTCTACGCGCAACGCATCGAGGAAACCATCGGCTGGCTGTTGCGCGAGATGCTCACGGACGGCGGCGCGTTCGCGGCGTCGCTCGATGCGGACTCAGAAGGCGAGGAGGGCAAGTTCTATGTGTGGTCGCTCGCCGAGATCGAGGATGCTCTGGGTGCGGACGATACGGAACTGTTCGCGCACGTCTACGACGTCACCGCGGAGGGCAATTTCGAAGGCCACACCATTCTCAATCGCCTGAATGCGATCGAACTGCGCGACGACGAGACCGAAGCGCGGCTCGCGGCGATGCGCGAAAAGCTCTTCGAGCGGCGCTCGACACGCGTGCGTCCCGGCTTCGACGACAAGGTGCTCGCCGATTGGAACGGCTTGATGATCGCCGCGCTGGCCAACGCCGCCTCGACCTTCGACAGAGCCGATTGGTTCGCCGCCGCCGAGAAGGCATTCGATTTCGTCTTTACACGGATGACGTCCGAGGGCCGCCTGTTTCATGCCCACCGCGCCGGCGAGGCGAAGGCGCCGGCCACGGCGAACGACTACGCCAACATGATCAAAGCGGCGCTCGCGCTCGCCAACGCCGAGGCCAATCCCGAATATGTCGAGCAGGCCTGCGCGTGGACGCACGTGCTCGACGCGCATTACTGGGCCGACGATCTAGGCGGCTACTATCTCGCCGCCGACGACACCGACGACCTCATCGTGCGTCCCTTGAGCGGTTTCGACGACGCCGCGCCAAACGCCAATGCGGTCATGGTGTCCAACATGGTTCAACTCACGCTGTGGACGGGCGAAGAGCGTTATGCCAAGCGCGCCGACGATATCTTGCGCGGCTTCGGCGCGAGCATCGCCGGAAACCCTGTGGCGCATTCCGGATTGCTTGGCGCCTCGCTCGATACGTTGGCGCCGGCGCTTGTCGTGCTCATCCTGTCGAAGGATGGCGATGCCGGCGCGATGCGCGCGGCGTTGCGCGAGGTGTCGCTGCCGAACGTGGTGGTCCAGGAAATCTGGCACGACGAGACGCTGCCGTCGTCGTCACCGGCGCATGGCAAGACGGCAGTCGACGGCAAGACCACGGCCTATGTGTGCCTCGGGCCGCAATGCTCGCTGCCGGTGACGGATCCGCACAAGCTCGTCGAGACCATCAAGACCGCCCGCCAAGTGACGGTGACTTAGGCCTTCGCATTTACCATTTTTATTGGTTTTCTGCGGTTTTTTCGGCTTTATTTTGCTCGCCTGAAAGATCGCCGCTAAAATGCATCCCCTTGAGGGACCTCAAGGTTCTGGCCGGGACGAGATGCCGCGCGAACCCGCCACGGCGCGCGCATGTTCTTAAGCCTATGTATCGCCGCAACGGGTTCTCTCGCGGGGTGGTCTTGATGGGTGCGGTGCGCGGCTTCGCACGTTATTTCTACGTGCCGACCATGATGGTCGGGTTTAATGCGCTCGCGATCTATCTCGTCGCCAACGGCTACCGCTACGTATGGGTCGGGCTGCCCATCCTCGCGGCAATCGGCTTGTCGTTCGCCATGGAGCGCGTGTTGCCTTACGAGGACGCGTGGAACGAGCCCCATGGCGATGCGGCCAAGGATCTCGCCCACGGCATCGTCTACGAGATCGCCAATCTCTTCACGCTCGTCGTGTTCCTGATCATCAGCGCGATGCTGCCGGAATGGAGCCTCTGGCCCCGCGAGCTGCCGATCGTCGTGCAGTTCCTGCTCGCCGTCGTCTTCGTCGATTGCACAATGACCATCGTGCATTACTACAGTCACCGCGTGGATCGCCTGTGGCGCCTGCATGCCGTGCATCACGGTGTGCATCGCCTTTATGGATTCAATGGCTTCATCCGCCATCCGCTGCATCAAGCGCTCGATGTTGTCTCCGGCACGCTGCCGCTTATTCTGATCGGGCTGCCGGTCGACGTCGTCGTGTTGCTCGGCGCGGCCATCGCCATACAGCTCATCGTGCAGCACTCAAACGTCGACTACGCGCTTGGGCCGTTCCAGAAGATCCTCGCCATCGGGGCGGCGCACAGGCTGCATCACGTGAACTGGGCGGGCGAGGGCGACGTGAATTTCGGCTTGTTCTTCACCGTATGGGACCGGTTGCTCAGCACATACCAGCTTCCGGGCGCGCGCAAGCCGACCATCGGTGACATCGGCATCCAGGATTGTCCGCATTACCCGCAAGACTACGCGACGCAGCTCAGGGCGCCGTTCGATCCGGACGGGTTCTGCCCGAAAGCCTTCGCCGCCGACGCGGTTCCGCAGGCCAGCCAGCACACCCCGTAATCAGTTCGCGTAGGCGAGAGCGGACGCTTTACGTGTTCATCGAGTCGAAGAACTCGGCGTTGCCCTTCGTCTGCTTGAGCTTGTCGAGCAGGAACTCGATTGCATCCATGGTGCCCATGGGATTGAGGATGCGGCGGAGCACGTACATCTTCTTGAGCTGATCGGCGGGAACCAGGAGTTCCTCTTTGCGCGTGCCGGAGCGCGCGATGTCGATGGCCGGGAACACGCGCTTGTCGGCGACTTTGCGATCGAGCACGATCTCCGAGTTACCGGTGCCCTTGAACTCCTCGAAGATCACCTCGTCCATGCGGCTGCCGGTGTCGATGAGCGCCGTGGCGATGATGGTGAGCGAGCCGCCTTCCTCGATGTTGCGGGCGGCGCCGAAGAAGCGCTTGGGACGTTGCAAGGCGTTGGCGTCCACGCCACCGGTCAGCACCTTGCCAGAGGACGGCACCACGGTGTTGTAGGCGCGGCCGAGGCGCGTGATCGAGTCGAGCAGGATGACCACGTCACGACCGTGCTCGACCAGGCGCTTCGCCTTCTCGATGACCATCTCGGCGACCTGCACGTGACGCGACGCGGGCTCGTCGAAGGTCGAGGACACGACCTCGCCCTGCACCGAGCGCTGCATGTCGGTCACCTCCTCGGGCCGCTCATCGATCAGGAGCACGATCATGTAGCACTCCGGATGATTGGCGGTGACCGCGTGCGCGATGTTCTGAAGGATGACGGTCTTACCGGTGCGGGGCTGGGCGACGATGAGGCCGCGCTGGCCCTTGCCGATGGGCGCCACGATGTCGATGACACGGCCGGTCTGATCCTTCCGCGTGGGGTCAGAGGTCTCCATCTCGAGCCACTCGTCGGGATAGAGCGGCGTCAGATTGTCGAAATGGATCTTGTGGCGCTGCTTCTCCGGGTCCTCGAAATTGATGGTGTTGACCTTCAGAAGCGCGAAATATCGCTCGCCCTCTTTGGGACTGCGGATCTGGCCTTCGACGGTGTCGCCTGTGCGTAAACCGAAGCGGCGGATCTGCGACGGCGAGATGTAGATGTCGTCAGGGCCGGCGAGATAGTTCGAGTCGGGCGACCGCAAGAAGCCGAAGCCGTCTTGCAGCACCTCGACCACGCCCGTGCCGGTGATGTCCACCTCGCGGGCGGCGAGTTGTTTCAGAATCGCGAACATGAGCTCCTGCTTGCGCATGGCGCTCGCGTTCTCGACTTCGACCTCCTCGGCGAAGCTCAAGAGCTCCGTCGGCGACTTGGTCTTCAAATCTTGCAGCTTCATTTCCTGCATGCGCTGCTACTCCAAACGGAAAAGGGTGAATCTGAGAATTTTCGAATCTCGCGCGAGGTGCGCGATGTCAGTCGAAGGGGTGGGGTATGCCTTGGCGGGACGGCGGCGTGCAACGCCTGCTCCAGTCCGAGTGACCCGATCTTTTTTGGGAGAAAGGCCGGACCGCGACAGCGCCCCGGAATGGATGCGACTCATCTTATAGCAGACCCACGCGGGATGCGGAAAGGGATTTGAACTCCTCTCTAGAACGGGCGGACAACCACGAGAATGACGATCAAGATCATCAGGACGGTGGGGACCTCGTTAACGATGCGGTAGAAACGCGGGCTCCGCGTGTTTCGATCGCCTGCGAAGTCCTTCGTCCATTTGGCCAGTAGGCCACTGAAGCCTGACAACACGACGACGAGCAGCAATTTGGCGTGGAACCAGCCATCCTTCGACCAATCGATGAGAGGCGAAAACGCCAGAATGAGGCCAAAGATCCACGTTGCCACCATGGCTGGCGTGGTGATGTAGCGCAGGAGCCGCCGCTCCATCACCTTGAAGGTCTCGGATTGCTCGGAGCCCGTCTTGCTCATCGCGTGATAGACGAACAGGCGCGGCAGATAGAGCAGCCCCGCCATCCAGGCGATCACGGCGATGATGTGGAAGGCCTTGATATAGGCAAGGAACATGAAAATGCCAGGGGTGGGCTAAGCGGGGCCGGCCTTCACCAGGCCGACGAGCCGCTCGACGTTCTCAATGGGCGTCTCCGGCAGGATGCCATGGCCGAGGTTGAAGATGAAAGGGCCTTGGCCAAGGGTTTCCAGGATCGTTTTGACGCGGGTCTCGAGCGCAGGCCCGCCCACGGCGAGCAAGACAGGATCGAGATTGCCTTGCACGGGGACGCGGCTTTGCAGCCGGTCGCGGATCCACGCCACAGGAAGGCTCGTGTCACAGCCAACGGCATCCACGCCGGCCTCCTGAACGTAGCGCTCGGCGAGCGGCCCAGCCCCCCGCGGAAACCCAATGATAGGCACGTTCGGGGCCTCCGCCTTCACCCGGTCGACGATCGCCTTGGTAGGGGCGATGCACCAGCGAGCAAAGCCGTCCTCAGGCAGACTGCCGGCCCAGCTGTCGAAGATCTGGAGCGCCCGGCACCCGGCTTTCACCTGGCCGATGAGATAGTGGGCGGAGGTCTCCACAAGCAGGTCCATGAGGCGCTGGAACGTCTCAGGGTCACGATAGGCAAATGCCCGGGCCCCAGCCTGGTCCTTGCTGCCGCTCCCTTCGACCATATAGGTCGCCACGGTCCATGGCGCTCCGCAGAACCCGATCAGCGGCACGTCTTTCGGCAGCTCCGCGACCACCCGCTCGACCGTCTCATAGACAGGGGCCAAATGCTTGCCGGCTAGCCTCTCGTCTAGCTTGGCGATGGCGGTTCCATCGCACACGGGGTCGAGCCTTGGGCCTTCCCCTTCGACGAAAGCGACCGACTGGCCCAGCGCGTAAGGCACGATGAGGATGTCCGAGAAGACGATGGCGGCATCAAAGGGAAAGCGCCGCAAAGGCTGGAGCGTCACTTCGGCCGCAAGCTCGGGCGTTAGGCAGAGGTCAAGGAAAGACGGCACCTTCGCCCGTACCTCCCGGTACTCGGGCAGATAGCGTCCAGCCTGACGCATCAGCCACATAGGCGGTGGCATGTCGGCTTGGCCGTTGAGCGCTCGCAGCAGTGTACTCTGCGGGGAGGGGGTCTGGGACATGCGCCTCTCTAAAACACTAATAGAGAGAATCTCTAAAAGGGTTTCTGTTGTTTTTATTGGCCCGTGGATAGCGGACATTCATCGTCATCACCAGTCTCTCAACAAGGTGCTTCTGGGCCTGTTTGACAGTTTGACGATAAAGCGGCCTGGCTGTGGCTCGATTGCCCTGAAAAGATCGGCAAGTCGTGAGCACACATAGCATTCCGGGCTGCGCGTAGACCTGGATGATGCTGGGATGGCTTGTGGGCATCTCCCCTTTAGAGCTGGGGATCAAAAAGGTATTGTGGCGGTCACTGGAAAAGCCGTCATGTTTTCGACATAAGCGAATCTGTGAAGAACTCGGCCGGTAAGTTTCGGGTCAGCGGGGACAGATCCAGCGGTGGCGATGTTGCTCCGTTAACCCCCGACGGTTATCCAAAGGTCATACATGGATATCCAACAGCGCACCTTTCATCTGCACATGATCTCCGACGCGACCGGCGAGACGCTCGTTACGCTCGCTAAGGCCGTGCGCGTGCAGTACGCGCAAGTGCGCGCCATTGAGCATTTGCATCCTTTGGTACGCAGCCGGCGCGAGCTCGACCGTGTGTTGAAGGATGTGGAGGCGACGCCAGGCATCGTGCTCTATACGCTGTTCAATCGTGAGCTGGCTGATGCGCTAGAGCAGTCCTGCAAGCAACTCAATGTGCCGTGCGTCGCGCCACTGAAGCACGTGCTGCAAGTGTTCGAGTCTTATCTCGGCATGGCGTCGACGCCCACGGTCGGCGGTCAGCACGTGCTCGATGCCGACTATTTCCGCCGTATCGAGGCGCTGAATTTCTCCATGGCCCATGACGACGGACATTTGCCGGAGAATCTCAACGACGCAGATATCATTCTTCTGGGCATCAGCCGCACGTCGAAGACGCCGACGAGCATCTATCTCGCCAATCGCGGCTTCAAGACCACCAACGTGCCGCTCGTGCCGGGCATGGCGCTGCCGCCACAACTTGAGCATACCAACGCCTTCGTGGTGGCGCTGGTGGCGAGCCCTGAGCGCATCGCCCAAGTGCGCCAGAACCGAGTCATCGAGCAGGCCCACGGGCATTTGGAGGAATATGTGGACCGGGACGCGATCGCGGCGGAGATTGCTCAGACGCGCCAGCTCTGTGCGCGTCATGGCTGGCCGATCATCGACGTCACCCGGCGGTCGATCGAGGAGACGGCGGCCGCCATCATCCGGCTCTATCACGACCGCGAAGCGCCGGCGCTCGAAGCATGACCGGGCTTCTGCAATCGGGGCGTCCGCCGCTGATTCTCGCCTCGACCAGCAAGACGCGGGCGCGGCTATTGGAATCGGCGGGGCTTACCTTCACTTGCGAGGCGCCGGGGCTCGACGAGGCCGCTATGCGCGAGGCGATGAGCGGTGAGAAACCGCTCGGCCCTTATGACATGGCCGAAGTCCTAGCCCGGGCCAAGGCGGAAGCGGTGAGCGACCTCGCCCAAGGCGCCTTCGTCATCGGCGCCGACCAGGTGCTCGCTTTCGAGGACCAGATCATCTCCAAGCCCGACGACATGGAGGCGGCACGCAAGCAGCTGCTGGACCTCAACGGCAAGACCCATCAGCTCCACACCGCGGTTGCCGTCGCTGCCGGCGGCGAGACCAAGTGGGCGCAGACGGAGACTGCCACGCTCACCCTGCGCAAGCTCACGCCCGAATTCATTGGCCACTATCTCGCCGCCGCCGGCGAAAAGGGGCTCGCTTCCGTTGGCGCTTATCAGATCGAATCCATTGGCATTCAGCTCTTCGAGAAAATCGACGGCGATTTCTTCTCCATCCTCGGCTTGCCGCTTCTGCCGCTCCTCGATGCGCTTCGGCGCGA
>Ga0307436_1001196_pt1 | contig 11614 bp, 11 predicted proteins | sample SalMarWE160440MG_FD_202513 | JGI IMG/M metagenome (GOLD analysis project Ga0307436, IMG submission 202513) | Salt marsh sediment microbial communities from the Plum Island Ecosystem LTER, Massachusetts, United States - WE1604-40 | ecosystem: Environmental > Aquatic > Marine > Intertidal zone >...
AGCTGCCGCAGATCGAGGCGCAAGACCACCGGCGTTTTCTCAAGACGCATTTGCCCGTCGATGCACTGGTGTTCTCGCCCAAGGCCAAATACATCTATATCGCCCGCGACGGGCGCGACGTAATGTGGTCCATGTACAACCACCACGCCAAGGCCAATGAGCAATGGTACGCCGCGCTCAACGATACCCCTGGACGCGTCGGTCCACCGATCGAGCCACCACCTGACTCAGTGGTGCAGTATTTTGCCGAATGGCTGGAGGGCAATGGCTACCCGTTCTGGCCGTTCTGGGAAAACGTCCGCTCCTGGTGGGCGCTGCGCGACCTTCCTAACGTGATGCTGCTACATTTCAACGACCTCAAGGTCGACATGCCGGGCACGATGCGCAAAATCGCCCAATTCCTCGACATTTCCATCGACGAAGCCATGTGGCCGAAGATCATCGAGCATTGCAGCTTCGCTTATATGAAGGCCAACGCTACGGCCAGCGTGCCGATGGGCGGCGCCTTCTGGGAGGGGGGCGCAGAAACCTTCGTTCACAAGGGCACCAACGGCCGCTGGCGGGACGAGCTGGATGCCAAACTCAGTGCCGCTTACCAAGAGCGGGCGCTCACCGAGCTCGGTCCGCAGTGCGCCCGCTGGCTGCAGACCGGCGTCCGCTAGGGCCTGAGAATCACCCAGCCCTGTTCGGCCAGTTCCATCAGTCTCACCGCGCCCGACGGCACCACGACCGCGTTGGATACAAGCGGGGGCACCTTGCCCTCTTTCTTCGCCATGCCTTGCAGTGTGTTGTTGCAGGCATCGAACACGACATTGGGCATGGATTGGGCAAAGCCGGCGAGCCGCTTCTTCACGGGCGATGTGTCTTCGCGCAGCATGTGCAGGCCCTGGTTGAAGGCGACGACCTGGATTTCGATCTGCTGGCCCAGTTCGTTGTAATGGCGCGACACGTTGGCGGCGACATTGAGCACGGTGTTCATCTTCTGCGGGTTGTTGTCACTGATCTGCAGCGCCAGACGATGCACCTCGCCTGCCGCTGCCTGCCCGAACCCGGCGAGCGCTATCCAGACAGCCACACCAAGGGCGCCCAGCGCCCCCTTCACCCATCCCGTCATGCTGCGTTTCCTTCAGCTTGTGTGGTGCCGTCACGGCGGCATTTTTGCATGCAAAAAATTATATGTAACCATGTCAAAGGTAAAGCCTTACAATGAAGGCCGCGGACGCAATGAATGACGGCGCGCCGCTGAAGCGACACGCCGGTCTATCAGGTTGTGCAGTTGTCACAAGCGTTTAACGCCCTTGCCTGAATCCGATCATGAGCGGCGCAATGGCGCCTTAGACGGTCCTCAAGGGGCGCGAGAAGCAGTCCGGCTGCAGCCTGGTGCGCTTGCGCTGCTCCAACGACAGCTTGGCCAGCACCCGCCTCAGACGGCTGTTCTCGCTTTGCAGATGCTGCAGGATGTCGAGCGGCACGGGGACATTGCCGTCGTTATCCTTGAGCCAGGTGGTGAACACCGGGCGACTGACGGCGGTGCGCCGCAGCGCTTCTTCCACAGTATGGCCGCGCGCGATCAGACGGTTGGTTTCGCTCAGTCTTGCATGCAGGTCGTCGTTGTCGGACATGGTGGACCTCGTTTGGCGATGGGGATCGCGCCATACTGCCCGTTTTGCCAGGTGGCGCGAAAGCCGTCCCCTTTCCGGTCACTCACACTCGCTGCGCACCGCACTGAGGCTTGCGACCACGTCTTGGCCCAGATAGCTGGCCGCCGACGGGTTCAGGCCGTTCAGCCGATGGCAAAGCTGGGCGTAACGCGAGTGCCCCGAATAGGTCGTGAACGCCAGGACATTGCACAATATGAACAACGCGATGGCGATGCGGCCGAGGCTGCGCGCGGTTTCCTCGCGCTCTTCGGCCATGCGCTTCCAGGTGAATTGCAGATTGCTTGCGGCGCTCATGCGAATGTCTCCGAAAAGATGAATTAGCCGGTAACCTTGCTTGGTCACCTCCTGTTTATCATGTCGCCCGCGGCAACACTCTCTTAACCAGTATTCTGGGTGTATGGACGGTAAACCGGTACGGTCAAACTCGTGGCAAATTTGTTGCCAATTGTGTCCCTTTGCGCAATCGAGCAGGCTGTCGTCGGGCGATGGCTGACGTCGGCGACAGGGCATGCCGGCAGCGTGATGCAGAAATTCCCATACCCCACCGGCATGACGAATGGCTGTTGATGTGGATCAAGGTGCCTCGACTGCAAATGGCAGTTATTATAAGTTGACTGGTGGTCGCCCGGGGTTGGTGGCCGACAACGCAAGGAGGACAACCATCATGAGCGGGAGTAGCATTCGCACGCAGGCGCCGGCGCACCGGGGTCGCTTGGTGACCGTTGGCACGCTGGCTGGTCTTGCCGGCGGGGCCATCGAAGTGGGTTGGATCGCGCTTTATCAGCATCTGACCGGCCATGCGGCCGCAGCCGTGGCAAGAGGTGTGACGCAGTCGTTATTGCCGGGACTGGCCTCCGCGCCGGCTGCCGTGCCATTGGGTCTTGTGATTCACATGGCGCTGGCCGTGGCGCTCGGCATGGTGATTGCCGTCGCGGTGCCGCGTGTGATGCCGCGCATTGCCGGCACACCGCTGGAGCCGGTGGCGGTCGTCGCAGCGCTCGTCGGCGTATGGGCAGTGAACTTCTTCATCGTGCTGCCGGTCATCAATCCCGCCTTCGTGACCCTGGTGCCGTATGGAGCCAGCCTTGTCTCGAAGGTGCTGTTCGGCTTTGCAGCGGCATTCGTCTTCTGGGGCTCGCGCTGGTTCAGCGCTGCCGGCCGGCAATGACAATGGGGTCACGGTCCCCATTCAAGTGAAGAGATCGTGAGTTGCACCCGAACTGTGCGGGGTTCGGGTGCCGCCACGGCTGCCATAACTTGCGCCAGTGCCTTTGCCATCACCCGGGGCATTCAGCGCGCGGCTCGCAGCCCATCGTCACCAGATTTGAAATGTGTACTGATTTGATTCACTTGCGGTATTTCGCCGCCAGTTCATCCACATAGGCCATGAGGTCATCGAGGTCCTTCAGGGACAGCTCGAAGGGATGCACGACCGGTGGCGATTCAAACGTTTGCGGCAATTCGCGGATGCGCGCGAAATTGGGATGCGGCCTGAGGTTGTAGAAAGTCTTGAAGCGCTTGCGCCAGTCCGCCAGCTTCGAGGTCACCATGACCTTGAACGATGGCGACATGTCGAGGCCCATATTGTGCTCGCCCGGCAACACATGGCAACGCGCGCAGTCGGTCGCGGCCAGCTTCTGGCCGTGCTCGGCATTGCCGCCGGCCCTGGCCGTCGGAGGGCTCCCGGCCATCGCGAGAAGCCCCGCAACGAGGATGACATGCCGTACCCCGATACCCATGTGAGCAAGCTTAGCAGCAATACATGGGATGGCCAGTGTCCCGCTCCGCGCCTGACTATTTCGTCGCAGCCAGTTGCGCGAGCTCGCGCCGGAAGGGCAGCCGGTCGCCGATGTCCGGCTCGTCCAGCTCACGCGCATAGCGGTGGCCGGCATAGGTGGCCCAGGCAATGGGCGCTGGCGCCAGGCAGTCGCCAAAGCGCCTGACCGTTTTGAGCCCGGCAGCGCCCCATTCTCCGGCCCGCGCCTCGAGGTCGCGGTAAAGCCCGTCCTCAGGCAACCGCGCCGTGACCAGCACGAGCGCATCGCAGGCGATCTCCTCCGGGCGCCCGGAATAGGTGCAGGCGATCTCCACCCCGCCCTGCTTCACCGTCGAGAGGCCGCGGGTGATGCGGATATCGATCCCCAGCCCGATCAGCCGCGATTGGACAAAACCCTGTTCCAGCGTGTTCGTGCTCCAGTCCGAGACGCAGCTTGCCGGTGTTATGAGCGTGACGCGGTTGCCGGCCGCAACCAGCAGTTCGGCCGCAACCCCGCCCATGTAGTAGTGGTCGTCGTCATAGACCACCACGTGACCGTCGGGGTGCGTGCCCGCCATCAGCTCGTCCGGCGTCATGACCGCCATGGCCGGATCGATGGCGACCGGCTGGGTGTTGTAACGGCCAACCCCGTCGCGGCGCCATGTCGCGCCGGTGGCGATGCCGGCGTGCTCGACCTCAAGGCCGAGGACATCCTCGGCGGCGAGACGCGAATCGAAGAACACCTCCACATTGGGCATCTGGGCGATCTGCCGGGCGCGATAATCGCGCACCCGCCCCCAGGCAGAAAGACCGGGCAACCTGCATTCGCGCGCCACCCGCCCGCCCAGTTCGGTGCCGGCCTCCGCCAGCAGCACATGATAGCCGCGATGGCCCAGCGCACGCGCGGCTTCGAGGCCCGCCGGGCCTGCCCCGACGATAAGCACCTTTTCGCTCGCGCCCTTGCCGGCGATACGCTCGGGGTGCCAACCTTTTCGCCATTCCTCCATGAAGGTGGGATTCTGGGTGCAGCGCGACAGCGCCATGGTCATGTCGCCGGTCACGCACATGTTGCAGCCGATGCACTCGCGGATGTCGTCGCTTGCACCCTCGTCGATCTTTTTCGGCAGGAAAGGGTCGGCGATCGACGGCCGCGCCGCACCGATGAAGTCGAGCACGCCTGCCTTCACCTGGCGCACCATCTCATCCGGCGAGGTGAAACGGCCCACCGCCACCACTGGCTTCGAGGTGAGCGCCTTCATGCCGGCGACGAGGCCTTCCATATGACCTTCCGGCTTGAAGCGCGAAGTGGCCGAGCACTCCTCCCAAGAGCCGTGAGCAAAATCCCATAGGTCGGGCAGTTCGGCGAGCATCGCCACCACGTCACGGATCTCGGCATTGGTGATGCCGCCATCGCCCAGCGCCTCGTCGGCCAGGATGCGCACCGGCACGGCGCAGGTGTCGCCGACCGCCTCCTTGGTGTCCTCGATCAATTCCTTCAACAGCCGCGCCCGGTTCTCGAGGCTGCCGCCATACTCATCCGATCGCCGGTTGATGCGCCGCGACAAAAAATGCTGGATGGTGCCGAACCCATGGGCGCCATAGACATAGATGAGATCGAAGCCGCATCTTTTCGCCCTGAGCGCCGCGTTGCGGTGCCAGCGGCGCAAGTTCGCGATATCCTGCTTGTCCATGGCCCTCGCCTGCACTGGGTCGTTGGAGAAGGTGAGGATGGGCAGGTCCATGGGCCCCAGCGGCGTCTCGCGTGAATAGAGATTGGGCCCGTTCATGCCGTTGTAGCACAGCTCGATGCCGGCCAGTGCCCCGCCCTCGTGCACGGCATCGGCGATGCGTTCGAGCATCGGCATGTCGTCATCGTCCCACAGTCTGAGCTCGATGAAGGGCGTGATCTCCGAGGTATGGTGGATCTCCACCTGCTCGGTGCACAAGACCGCCCAGCCGCCTTCCGCCTTGACGCGGCGCATTCCGGCGTTGGCCGAGGGGTCGCGGTAGCCGGCGCCGTTGCAATGCGGCACCTGGTAAAACCGGTTCTTCGCCGTCACCGGCCCGATCTTCACCGGCTCGAACAGGATATCGTAGCGTGGATCGCGCGCCATTCGTCGCCCCCCTACATCGCAGGCGCGCGAGACTAGAGCAAACCGCTTGGGTTGAGAAAGCCTCAGTTCTTCATCTGGCGAATGAGCGCGGCGAGACTGCGCTGGTCGCCCACCTGCTGGGCCGGAGTCTGCCGCTGGGCGAGACCCGAAGGCTGGCCGAGGCGCTGGGCGACGGCGGCGGCGGCAACGTGCGGATCGATGGTGGAGCGCACGATACCGGCCTGCTGCCCGCCAGGGGCCGGCTGGCGGCGCAGCGTCGGTTGCGTGGCAGGCCGCGTGGCCTGCCCGAATGTGGCTTGTGGCGGCGGCGCGGGCCGTGCCGCGGCAGCCGGCTGAACGGGGGGCGCGGCGGGTGCAGCGGGTGCGGCATGCTGAGGCTCGGGCGGCAGAGCTGTTGCGATCGCGTCGGGGTGGTCTGCCTCCCCGTCCGGGTTCATCGCCTGCATGCGCCAGCGGTTGACCACCTCGGTGAGGAAGCCGTCGTCCTGGATGTCGTTCACCCAGTTCTGCGAGAACGAGGCGGTCGCGCTCTTGGGCAAGGCCTCCGGCGGCAGCATGTCGAACTTGATGCGCGTGGGCAGTGCAACGCCTTCACCGAAGGTAATGGCCTCGCCCATGCCCATGGTCGGCATGAACTCGAGCAGCGAAGCCGCAGCATCGGAAATCCCTGCCTTGAGAATGTCTTGATCGCGCTCGTTCGACAGGCGCAGGGAGAAGATGGTGTTGCACTGCGACAGGATGGTGGGGTCGAGCTCGGCCGGGCGCTGCGACACGATGCACAGCGACACGCCGTATTTGCGCCCTTCCTTGGCGATGCGCGATATGGCCCGCTTGGTGGGCTCGAAGCCGGCTGTGTGGTCGATGGGCACATAGCGGTGCGCCTCTTCGCACACGAAGGTGATGGGCACCCGGCCACCGCTCCACAGGCCGAAGTCGAAGGCAAGCCTGGCCAGCACCGACACAGTGACGTTGATGATCTCGGAAGGAAGCCCGCCCAGCTCCAGGATGGTGATCGGCTTGCCGTTGACCGGCACCCGGAACAGACGCCCGAGCACATCCGCCATGGTGTCCTGCACGGTCAGGCTGCCGAACATGAAGCCATAGCGCGGGTCGCGGGTGATGGTCTCCATGCGCGCCTTGAGACGCTTGTAGGGCGCCAACTCGCCCTTCAGATCGAGCTTTCCGATATGCTCGTCCAGAAGGCCGATGAGATCGGACGAACGATAGGGCACCGGCGTATCGACGCCGACGCTCTGATTATCATGATGGTTCTGCCTGAGGCTGGAGGCGCGGTCGCGCCGGCTGTTGCCCATGTAGCGCAGCTTGGCCAGCGGGATGAGCTCGCGCAGGATTTCGATATCGGCATCGCGGTTGGGTTGGCTGCCGATCAGGATCTCGACGATTTCCTCGAAATTCAACAGCCAGAACGGCAGGTTGAAATTGTCCGGCTTGACCAACTCGGCCCATTGCCCGAAGCACGGCGCATACTCGCGGTGCAGATCGAGCAGCAGGATATGGGCGTTGGGATTGCTCGCCAGGATGCGCCTGAGGATGAGCGCCACCGAACAGGACTTGCCGGTGCCGGTGGTGCCCAGAACGGCAAAATGCTTGCCCAGCAACTCGTCGATCTTGACCATGGCGGGAATGGAGGAATCCTGCTGGATGTAGCCGATGCGCGCCGCAGCGCCCGAGTTGCAGGCATAGGCCATGGAGAGCTCTTCCTGCGTGGCCCGCCCGACGATGTCGCCCAACGCCGGATAGGTCGAAACACCGCGCCGGAACAGACGCGGCCGCCCGGTCTCGTCCTTGGGAAGTTCGCCGATGAACTCCACCTCGACGATGCGCGTTTCCGGCTCCCCGGCCGTCGCCGGGGTGGGCGCCGACAGGGCCGAAACCAACGCCAGGGCCAGCGACACCGGCGTGTCGACCTTGAGCAGCGTGCCGATTTCCGGGCTCTTCACCTGGGGATCGCCGGGCAGTGCACCGGTCTGGTCGAGCAGGATGATCGCATGCCCGCCCGTCACGGCCACGATGCGTCCGATACGTTCGTCCTGTTGAAACTCGCCCTCAGCCTGCATAGCCCAATCCCGATGGATGACGATTCATTAAGCGGTCCAGCCCATTACATTTGCCTTAACGGCCCTGCTGATGCTGAGGCAGGGCCGCCTGTACATCAGCCGCCGGCGGCCCGGCCGCACCGGCCTTTGTGTTCTGCTGACGATAGATCGGCAGGTAGAGATTGACACAGGTTCCCTTGCCCTGCTCGCTCGATACATTGAGATTTCCCTTGTGCAGCCGCGCCAGCGCCAGCGAGATCGGCAGTCCGAGGCCGGTTCCCTCGTGGCGCTTGTTGAAACCCTGATTGACCTGGCCGAACGGCCTGAGCGCCATGTCGACCTCCGCCGCCGACATCCCCGGTCCGGTATCGGTCACCGAAATCAGCACGAAGTCGTGGTCACGCGGGCGCGCCGAGAGGGTGATGGCGCCCTTTTCCGGCGTGAACTTGACGGCGTTCGACATGATGTTGATGAGGATCTGCTTGACCCGCAGCCGATCGGCGAAAACCGCAGGCAGGTCGGGGGCGACGTCGTCGCACACCGAGATGCCCTTTTCCCGCGCTTTGGCCTCGATGATCAAGAGGCAGCTTTTGAAGACGGGGCCAAGATCGATATCCTCGCAGTCGACCTGCAGCTTGCCGGCCTGGATCTTGGAGACATCGAGGATGCCGTTGATCAGCGACAGAAGATGCTCGGCCGCCTCCTTGATATAGCCGGAATACTGCTGGACCTTTTCCGGATCGGAGACCTTCAGGGTGCCGAGCATCTCGGAAAAGCCGATGATGGCGTTGAGCGGCGTTCTCAGCTCGTGACTCATATTGGCGATGAATTCCGATTTCGCCTTGGAGGCGAGCTCGGCCTCAACCTTGGCCGCGCTCAAGCTGAGTGCCGACTTGCGCTGGCTCGACGCGCTCGCGAAATGATCCGAGAATTCGCCGATCAAGGCGCCTTGCTTGAACCAGTGATTGCCGAATGTGCGCATTGCGATCCCCGAGCTTGCTGGTAACGTTAGCCTGAAGCCGATAATTTCGGGTTAAGCAAAACTGATAAACCTGAACTTACCTTGTCATCTTTACCTTGCGCGGCAAGCTGCTACACTGCAGCCAACGACATGAATTTCAGGACGTTCGCGAGCACCATGGAGCCGCATCGGCGGCACGGGATGCGAGGCTCGTCCGGGCGGTTCGACATTGAAAGCTGAAAGCGATGCGGGCTTGAACAGAGCCCGCCCGCGGGCAACCGACGCAGAAGCCGAACGCCAGCGCCGCAGCGCCGCCAGACAGCGGGCCGGGCGCGGCGGTCTTTATGGCGCCCTTGATCTGGGCACCAACAATTGCCGTCTGCTGGTGGCCGAGCCCGCTCCCGGGGGGTTCGCCGTCATCGATGCCTTCTCGCGCATCGTCCGCCTGGGCGAAGGGGCGACCGCCTCGGGCGCCCTCGCCGATACGGCCATGCAGCGCACTGTCTCGGCCTTGAGAGTGTGCGCCAACAAGCTGCGCTGGTGGCAGGTCGACCGGGTCCGCCTCATTGCCACCGAAGCCTGCCGCATGGCCGCCAACGGTCCGGCTTTCATCGAGCGCATCCGAGACGAGGTCGGCCTCGATCTGGAGGTCGTCGACCGCGAGACCGAGGCGAAGCTGGCCGTTGCCGGCGCCGCCCCGCTGATCCACCATGATGCGCGCTCCGTCCTCGTCTTCGACATCGGCGGCGGGTCTACCGAGCTGATGTGGTTGGGTTGCGAGCCCGGCAATCACTGGATCGAAGCCTGGACCTCCATTCCCGCCGGCGTCGTCACCATCGCCGAGCGCTATGGGGGCGCCCATGTCGATGGCGCGGCATTCGCCGCCATGCGCGCCCATGTCCGCCCACTCATCGAAGAGTTCATCGCCCACGTGCGCTCGATGCGCAACGGCGCCTTCACCGGCTCCGACCACCTGCTCGGCACCTCGGGCACCGTGACCACCATCTCCGGCGTCCATCTGAAGCTGCGCCGCTATGACCGTTCGCGGGTGGACGGCTGCTGGCTCGATGCCGACGACGTCGCGCGGGTAACGGGCGAGCTCATGTCCATGAGCTATGAAGAGCGTGCCGCCAGTCCCTGCATCGGGCGCGAGCGCGCTGATCTGGTGCTGGCCGGCTGCGCCATCCTGGAAGAGGTGCGCGCCCATTGGCCCTCGGCGCGCATCCGCGTCGCTGACCGCGGCCTGCGCGAGGGCCTTCTCACCCAGATGATGGTCGAGGACCGGACCTATGGCGGCGCCACGTAAGCCGCGCCGGCCGCGCAAGGCAAAGCGTTCAGACGCCAGCGGCCGCCGCCTGCATGTGCGGGTCGAGACGGCCAAGGGGCGCACCCCCTCCTCGCGCGACTGGCTCGAGCGCCAACTCAACGACCCTTATGTGGCGGCCGCCGCGCGCGAGGGCTGGCGCTCGCGCTCAGCCTTCAAGCTCATCCAGCTCGACGACCGTTTTGGCCTGATGAAGACGGGCGACAAGGTGGTCGATCTGGGGGCCGCCCCCGGCGGCTGGTCGCAGGTCGCTGCCCACCGGGTCGGTGCCGCCGAAGGTAGAGGCAAGGTGGTGGCCATCGATGTGCACACCATCGAGCCGATCGCAGGCGTGACCGTTCTGAAAAAGGATTTCTTCGATGCCGACGCCCCTGCCGCCTTGCGCCAGGCGCTGGGCGGAGATGGAGCTGACCTCGTCCTCTCCGACATGGCCGCCCACGCCACCGGCCATCGCCAGACCGACCATTTGAAGATCATGGCGCTGGCCGAAGCCGCCCTCGATTTTGCCCGTGAGGTGCTCAAACCCGGCGGTGCTTTCGTCTGCAAGGTGCTGCGCGGCGGCACCGAGACGACGATGCTGGCCGAGATGAAGAAGGATTTTTCCAGCGTGCGCCATGTCAAGCCGGCCGCCAGTCGCGCCGACAGCGCCGAACTCTTTGTCGTCGCCACCGGGTTTCGCGGCGGCGGGCAAGGCTGAGCCCACCGGCCCTGGAGCAAGCGCCGGCCGAATAGAGCGGTTCGGACGGATCATGCCCTATCCGGCCAGGGCTACGAGCTTCTTGAATTCGCTGATGGTGGCGAGTGCGCAGGTCGCCACGCTTCTTGCCCGCGCACGTAACTCCTCGGCGGAGAGTTCGCGCACCAGGTTCTCCAGCACCACGGCAGCGCGCTGCAGCCTTGCGGCACCGATGCGCGCCGACAGGCGTTCCAGTTCGACAGCCATTGCGTAGATGCCGTCTCGATCGTCGCCAGTGGCAATGCTCGTTTCAAGACTGGCGGCCAGGCCGCGCAGATCGCAGATCGCCTTTTCCAGCATGGCCGGCGTGATGTCGGCCGTATCATCCGGCAGGCCGTTTCGCATCCACGTCAGGTCGATGAGCGGCATCTCGCTGCGCCCTATCCTCACCACGCTGGAACTTTCGGTGCAGGCATGGCCTTCGGGCAAGAGCCCCGCCATGGCGCTCCACAGCCGTGCTATGGTGACCGGCTTGGGGACCGTGCCGTCGAAATCACCCTCGCCGTTCAACTGCCCGCCCAACTGCGACAGGTAGCCGGAAACGGCGATGACCGGCGTCCTCTTCGTCCACTGCTTGGCCTTTTCGATCTCCCTGATGCGTCGCGCCGTCGCCAGCCCGTCCATCACCGGCATATCGATGTCGAGCAGGATCAAATCGAAGCGAAAACATTGGAACAGCCCGATCACCTCTTCGCCGTCCTCGGCGACGTCCACCTTGAGATTCATCCGCCTGAGCAGCGCCGACATCAACACCCTCGCGGCAACGGCATCGTCGGCGAACAGCACCCGCGGAACCCACGCCATGCCCTGTGCGCCCAAACGGGCAGCGGCCGACTGTGGTTCGTCTTTGAACATCAACGCATGATTGTCTTGTATCATTTACTCAACTCCAGATGGCGATTGCCTTCCTTTACACGCTGGCGATAACCAAAGCCTTATTCTGGCCGGCGCGATTTGACACAAATAGATGCCGGCGCCACAGCGGCCGCATGGCGCCATCGACCT
>Ga0307436_1001198_pt1 | contig 11591 bp, 11 predicted proteins | sample SalMarWE160440MG_FD_202513 | JGI IMG/M metagenome (GOLD analysis project Ga0307436, IMG submission 202513) | Salt marsh sediment microbial communities from the Plum Island Ecosystem LTER, Massachusetts, United States - WE1604-40 | ecosystem: Environmental > Aquatic > Marine > Intertidal zone >...
GCCGGTATCAGTCAGTCTGGCCGTTCAATCTCTTATACAGTGCCTTTCTCGATATCCCGAGCACCTTGGCCACCTTCGACTTGTTCCCGTTATACTGGGTGAGAGCGTCTCTTATTGCCTGCAGTTCCATCTCCTTGAGCGTCGTTCCTGGACCTGCCTTTTGCGGCATTTCAGCCCGTGGGCTCACTTCTTTGGGAAGTTCCGCCGGCGTAATGTTGCCGTCCCCGGCCAGCACGGCCGCCCGTTCGATGATATTCCTGAGTTGCCTGACATTCCCGGGCCAGGGATATTCATACAGCGCGCTCATCGTCTCATCAGAGGCCCCCAGACTCTTCTTCTCCCTGACGCTGAATTCCCTCAGGAATTCCTCCACCAGAAGGGGGATGTCCTCCCTCCTCTCCCTAAGCGGAGGCAACTGCACGGTAATCACGTTTATCCGGTAAAAAAGGTCCTCCCTGAAGCTCTTCTTCTCTATCTCCGTCCTCAGGTCGCGATTGGTCGAGCATAGCAGCCTGAACTCCACCTTGATCGTCTTGTTACTGCCCAGCCGGACGATCTCTTTCTCCTGAAGGACCCTCAGCAGCTTTGCCTGCAAGGGCAAATCGAGTTCGCCGATCTCGTCAAGAAACAGGGTACCGCCGGACGCTTCCTCTATCCGGCCTATCCTCCTGGTATGAGCACCGGTGAAGGCACCCCTCTCATGGCCGCAGAGTTCCGACTCCATGAGTTCCTTGGGTATGGCGGCGCAGTTGACCGCCACAAACGGCTTGTCTCTCCTTACGCTTTTGTAATGAAGCCACCGGGCTACCAGTTCCTTGCCGGTGCCCGTCTCGCCGCAGACTAGGACGCTGCTTTCAGAGTTCTTCACGGCCCCCATCGTCCTGAATATTTCGAGCATTTGCGGCGTCTCTGCTATGATGCGGCAGCCGTCACCTCCGTTTGACGGGTCCTCCCTGGTTTCGATCTCCCTCTTCAGTCGCCTGTCCTGGATGGCCTTTGCAAGCGTGGCCTTCAGCTGCACATAGTCCGGAGGCTTTACAAAATAATAATATGCCCCTTTTTGAAGCGCACTGATGGCAGATTCCACAGTGCCGTAAGCGGTAAGAAAAATCACGGGAATTTGCGGGTAGTTGTCCTTGACATAGCCAAACAGTTCCATGCCGTCCTTGCCGGGCATGCGCATATCGGTGATTATTGCATCTACATTCACTCTGTGGATCAGTCGCGTGGCGCTCTCGGCATCGCTTGTGCCATGGACAGCATAGCCGTCCTGCCGGAGTATCGAGGATAGCACCTTGATTGCATTCGGCTCGTCGTCTACAACTAAAACGTCACCCTTGCCCGACATGACCCACCTCCCCAACTTACATGATAATCAAGATCTGTTTGGTCCCTGTTTCCCGCTTCTCAACTGAAAAAAGCATCTTTATCGGGTAATCAATCGGCATTCTGCTCTCCATTTTGCATCCCTCAGCAGAGGGATTCCGTTCTGTGAAAGCATCACTGCCAAGCCCCCCGATCCGGCTCATCAGACGACCTTAATAGCTGCCAGATCTGAAATCCTCAAAATCCCTGCCCCGGGGTTTAAGAATTTTCGCAACCCAGAATAGGCATTTTCGAAGCCCGAACTCAGCCATTCTTAACTTCATTATATAGCAGGCTGAGGGAATGTCAAGCCACAACTTCAGGCTGCCACAATCCGCGTTCGCAACGTTATGCCCCTGTGCTTGACCTGCTCCTCTATATTCTGCCAGTGGTATTTTGCACATCATCGGCACTTGTGTCAAGCATCGGTTTCCGTAATTACCAAGTCGCGCTCCTGCCGTGTTGGTACCCCTTTCGCCCGACTGTTATCGTTATATCCTTTGGAAATCTTGTGGAATAATCTTGCCGGTGACGAAGAGGAGCTCTTGTTTGCGGTGCTGCAGGACACATCTGCGGAAGAAAGGGCTTGCCGTTCCCGACAAACGTTCCCGGAAGGTCCGAATGATGCGGACAAGATATGGCCGGAGTCGTTGAAGTTTACAGGACAGACGAAGGGAAAGAAAGATCCGGCTTGGGGGGGTTGATCAAGTCCATCAGGACGCGTCCCAGTTTATCCTCGTCATGTCTGATTTTCCCTTCTTCTCCTGATATCACATCTGCCAACACTGCAGTGAGTCCAAAGGCATTGATCTTTTCACTGTCTATCAGGACCGGTTGAAACCCCTCGCACGCGTATTTCTCTAACAGAGTGTCCGGAACCCTTCCATTATTAATGACTACATACTGGAAAAAACCATGCTCGGCGTGATTGAAGATGGCGCGTACGTGGTCCGACGCGGTATAGCCGTCCGTCTCTCCCGGCTCGGTCATCAGGTTGCAGATGTAAATCTTTTTCGCCCTAGATCTCCTGATTGCCGAGAATATGTCTTTTACCAACAGGTTCGGGATTACGCTGGTGAAGAGGCTTCCCGGTCCCAGAATAATGGCATCCGCCCTTTCGATTGCGCTTATGGCCGAGGGGTGTGTTTCCGTATGCTCAGGGTGTAGAAAGAGACGTTCCATTCGGCCCCTGTATTTGACTATGGCCGATTCCCCCTTAATAACTGTGCCATCCACGAACCTGGCAGAGAGAGAAACGTCTGTCCGGGTGGAAGGAAGTATCTGTCCGCGCACGTTCATTATCTCGCTGCAACACTCGACGGCCTGCATGAAATCTCCCTTCAGGTCGGTCAGGGCGGCAAGAAGAAGATTCCCCATGTTGTGTCCCGTCAAGCCGTTTCCCTTCTTGAAACGGTATTGAAAGAGGTCGTTGGATAAGGCACTGTTATCTGAGAGCGCCGACAGGCAATTGCGGATATCTCCCGGAGGGAGGATCTCCAAATCCCTCCTCAACCTTCCCGAACTCCCTCCATCATCAGTCACGGTTACAATGGCAGTCAGCCCTTTTCTGCTCTGCTTGAACTTACTGACGTCATGGAGTACCCCGCTGTAAAGCCTGTTCTTCAGGCTTCTTAAAACGACGGGCAGCCCTGTTCCGCCTCCCAACGCCACTACTGCGGGACGTCCCGGTCTCGTCTCTCCGGTGACACTCACCATGAGCGGGTTCACTGTCGATACTTCGCGGCGAGATATTGTCCCTGCGTCTAACATTGCTCATCCTTTACGGTAAAAAAAGACATAAAAAGTGAAGTTCCCGCGGCTTGCTTATACAAGATAGCGAGCCCCTCCGCGGGCAGTCTTTTCTTTGCTCATCACCCGCTTTACCAGCGACCTGAATTTTTCATAATCCAGGGGCTTCATCATGCAATAGGAATTCTTGGCGTTCTTCAGAATTGTGAACAGGTTCTCATCAATGTCATCGGAAAGAATTATCGTAGAAATACCCATCTTCTTTATTTCTTCGAAGAGTGGGGTACAATAGGGATAGCTTGTAATGACCAGGCCAAACTTGTTGATATCGCCGGCAGAAGGTACGTCGCCGACAGCGGAAACGGTCTCTGCGTCATATCCCGAGCTTTCAAGAAGAGCCGAACAGACGCGGCCAAATGGCGATTCATCAAATATGAGAATTCTATTGCGGTGCATAAGTTTACAGAATTCTAGCAATTTTGATGCCTCACAGGAACATTTCTTCAGAAGGCACAGGATTGGCCTGTTTCAAAGCAAAGAAGCCGGCAAGATGACGGGTCCGGCCGAAAATTCGCCCGAAGCCGTCATTGTGAGCTTTTCGCAGTGGCGGTCAAGCGATCCTGTCCAGGTCTGATGTCGTGCTTCAGGGTATCAGCGTCGACTGAGATTAATGGTTATCGACGCCGATTTTTTGAATCAGGTGCATTTCCCGACGAAATTCGGCCCTTTAAGGGCTGTATCAAAAAGAAACATCGGTAACAACCTAATGAGACTTTTGAATCCAATAGATACACTGTCCCCGGCCATTCCGCACATAATCACTTCCCCGAAGATCTTCCGGGTGTCTTCCCGATAACGGTCAATCAGTCGTTTACCCTCGATGTTGATTTTTCCCCGTTGATCGGCAAACACAATCTGACCGTTGTCCCCTTGCCTTTATCGCTCAGGATTTCGAGGTGCCCTCCGTGGTACTGAAGGACCTCGCGTGTGATACCCAGACCGAACCCCTTTCCTTTGGTCATGCGGGGGTTCGGAGGGTTGTCGACACGCCTGCCGTCCATTCCGGACCCCGTATCGGAAATCTCTATCGTTACAAAGTCTCCGGAATGGGTTTCCCTCTGCGTCTTCACGGTGAGCCTGCCGCCCGAGGGCATGGCGTCCATGGCGTTGTTCAAGACACTCAGGACTGCCTGCTCGATCTGAAAGGCGTTTGCCATTACCGGCGGAATGTCTCCGTACTCATAGGCCGGTTTTATGTTGCGGACATGGGCCTGGAGTGATGTGAACGACTGGAGCTTCTTCATCAGCGAATTCAAGTCCGTCGGAGAAAATCCCTCGTCTGAAATCGAGGTGCTGAGAAATTTCGAGATAAAGCTGTCAAGACGTGCTATCTCTTCGTTCATTATCTTTGCGAACTCGACGAAGGACGGCTCGGCTGCATATCTTTCGCTGAGATACACCACCGCGCCCTTGATGGCGTTGAGAGGATTTCTTACCCCGTGAGCAAGCGTCGAGGCGTTCTTCCCGATATCAATAAACCGCTGTGAGTGGCGGAAACTGACGGCAAAAGAGCAGGGTGAAAGGTTCGAAATCGTCACCTTGACCGCCCTTACGGCACCGCCCTTCGCGGGACTGATGCGGATATCCGCAGTTGAGTGATCGAGCAGGCAGCAAAAGACATATCCCTTCAGTATGCGGCCCTTCTTTTCTTCCAGGACAAGCGACAGGGCGTCTTTGCCATCGGAGAAAATCGGCTGCAGGACTTCAAAGTATTTCCTCCCCCGGACTTGAGCGGCTTCCTTGCCCGTAAGTCTGACAAGGTCCTCACTCCAGAAAGTAATCCTTAATTCTTTATCAGTAGAAAAAATATATGCCATTTTGGTGCTTCCTAATTTTAAGTTTAACCGGAGAGCCGCCAATGTCAAGTTTACCACACTCGAGATTCGTTCAAAAAAGCATGATTGGCATATGTCTTGCTACATTCCTGGCAGGCGGAGTGCACTCAATCGAGCGCTGAACGCGCGGGAGGATACCATGTGCGGCATAGTGGGTTACGTAGGCAGGAAGGATGCCATCTCCCTGCTTGTTGACAGTCTGAAGAGGCTTGAATACAGGGGCTACGACTCCGCTGGAATTGCCTGCCAGAACGGAAAGGGCCTGGAAGTATTCAAAACCAGGGGCAAGATCAGGGACCTTCAGCAGATTCTTCCCGGCAGCTGCTCCGGGATCAGGGCGGGGCTGGGACATACCAGGTGGGCCACTCACGGAGAGCCTTCGACGAGGAACGCCCATCCTCACGTTGCGGGAGGCGTCGCGGTGGTGCACAACGGGATCATCGAAAATTATCGTGACCTGAAATCTCGACTCGTCAGGGAAGGATGCCGGCTTTCTTCGGACACCGATACGGAAGTGATCCCCCACATGATTTCAGCTAACCTGGAACGGGGGCTGTCTATCGAGAAAGCTATTGAAGAGGCGCTTGCCCAGCTGAGGGGCACGTACGCCCTTGGGATCATGAGTGAGGCCCATCCTTATACGCTGTTTGCCGTGAGAAAGGGAAGCCCCCTGGTGGTCTCTATGGGTGACGAGGAATTCTTCTTTGCCTCGGATATCCCCGCGGTTCTTCCCTACTCAAGAAAGTTCATCTTTCTCGAGGATGGACAGATATGCAGGCTGTCCCCCGAAGGCCTGGATCTCCGTTGCATGGAGACTGGGAGCAAGGTGCCCGTAAGTGAAAGGATCACCGAGATTTCATGGAACCCCTCCCTGGCGGAAAAAGGCGGTTTCGATCATTTCATGCTGAAGGAGATTTATGAGCAGCCCCGGACGGTATCGGATACTTTCGCCGAGTGGGTCAAAGATCCGCGGAAACTTCTCGATGAATCGGGTTTCTCGCCGGAGGTCATACTTGGTCTGAGACGGGTGCACATTGTGGCCTGCGGTACTTCGTACCACGCGGGACTGATCGGGAAATATCTCATAGAAGAGATCGCCAGGATACCGGTCACTGTTGAGATAGCCTCGGAATACAGGTATAAGAAGCCGATTAATGAGAGAGGTACTTTTTTTATCTCCATCACCCAGTCGGGAGAGACGGCCGACACCCTCGCGGCACAGAGAGAGGTCAAGCAGATAGGCGCGACGACTCTCACTATCTGCAACGTCCTGGGGAGCACTTCGTCGAGGGAGGCCGATTTTGTCCTTTATACCCGGGCAGGTCCCGAGATAGGGGTTGCATCGACAAAGGCATTTACCGCCCAGATGACCGTTCTCTATCTGTTCGCCGTCGCCCTCGCTGCCGGGCGCGGCAAGCTTCATCATAAAGAGGAGAGCGTCCTGATATCCTATCTTCTGAAAATACCCGAGCTCCTGAAAGAAACGCTGAAGAAGGACCGCGAAATCCGGGAGATCGCCAGGACCCTTGTCCACGCGAAGAATTTTCTCTTTATGGGAAGAGGGATCAATTATCCCGTGGCCCTCGAAGGGGCGCTGAAGCTTAAGGAAATATCCTATATTCACGCGGAAGGATATGCCGCCGGCGAGATGAAGCACGGTCCTATAGCCCTCATCGAAGAGGGATTACCGGTAGTTGTCGTGGTCCCCAAAGACAACCTCTTTGAAAAGATATTTTCCAACATAGAGGAAGTGAAGGCCCGGGCCGGCAGGGTGATAGCGGTGACCGACAGCCCTGAAAGTCTTGACGGGAAAGTGGATGATCTGGTGGAGGTCCCGACCACCCATCATGCGCTTTTCCCCTTTGTCAATATCATCCCTCTGCAGTTGCTTGCGTATCATATCGCGGTGATGAGGGGGTGCGATGTTGATCAACCGAGAAACCTTGCGAAGAGTGTGACCGTTGAATGACAAGGGGACTTGAGATAACTGCGCTATCTTCTGAAAGGTCATCCTGCGCGGTCTGATACGTGGTGGAGGAACTGAAGAATGCCTATCAGGACGGTCGAACATGGAAATATGAGGGCCTCCGGAGGGCGTACGCGCATGAAAATGCAGCCGGGGCAATCAGGTAAGTCAGGTACGGAATTGATGGGCCATATTTCCTTCCAGAAGTTTCCTGTTGTCGGATTGCCGTCACTTGAGGACCCCGGCAGGCTGTATGACTCCATTGTAGAGATTGCCTCCATCCTCACGAACACGGCCAGGGTGTCCCTTATGCTACCCGAGCACGGAGTGCTTCGCATAAAGGGCGCGAAAGGTATCGACAAAGATGTCGCCAGAAAAATCAGAATAAAGCCCGGCGCCGGGATTTCGGGCAAAGTGTTCAAGGAAGGAGAACCGATGGTAGTCGCCGATGTCGGCAAGAGCCTTCCGGCCCAGAAGAAACCGAATTACCGGACAGGGTCCTTTGTCATCGTGCCTCTGAAACTGGGCGAGGAGACAGTCGGGGTTCTCAACATTTCAGACAGGATTGACGGTCGGGCTTTTTCCGAAGATGATGTCAAATTTATCCGGAACCTCGCATACTTCGCCTCCATAGCGATCAGGGGAGCACATTGTTGCAGCAGGCTGGAGGAGTTGAAAACACTTTCTTTGACGGACAGTCTGACAGGACTCTTTAACAGAAGGTATTTCGATGAGCGCCTCCACGAAGAACTGCACAGGGGTACACGCTACAATTCCTTTTTCTCGCTCGCTATTCTCGACATAGACGATTTCAAACTCTTCAATGATACGGAGGGCCACCTTGCGGGAGACGGAGTGCTCAAGGCAATCACGCATATAGCCAGGGAATCTCTGAGGTCTATCGATGTCATTGCCCGGTATGGCGGCGAAGAATTCGCCATCATAATGCCTGAGACAAGGAAAGACGAGGCCTTTCTCGTGGCCGAGAGGACGAGAAAGAATATCGAGGAACTCATGTCCGGCCATTGGGAGAAGTTCCCGCATAAGGACATCACGGTAAGCATAGGTATCGCATCCTTCCCCTGGGACGGTAAAGACGCCGCGACGCTGATAAGAAGTTCCGACAAGGCCCTTTACAGGGCAAAGGTAAGCGGTAAGAACAGGACCGTCGTGTGGGGAACGGGAGAGCCGGAGTAGTCCTGACGCCTGAATACTGAATTATGTAAGACGAAGCGTCACTTCCTCGACCCGTGGTGCAGACTTTTCATGAAGACCTTCCCGACTGTCAGTCCGATCACTGTTCCGATGATCGCGCCCGCAAAGAAGTCCGAAAACCAGTGGATCGTCATCGAAACGCCTATGCCTACGTACAGGGCATAGAGAGCTGCCGCGCATCGCGTTACCCTGCTGTCCGGATACAGCGTCCATACCGCTGCCGCCATCGCGAATGCGACGGTGGTATGTGAAGAAGGCCAGCCGAAAAAGACCCCTCCCTTCAGAAATCCGAAGCGGAACTCCCTGCTGGTATCGACCATACTGCGGACGGCGTGTCTCAGGCCGGGCCTTCCCGTGAGGGCCTTATAGAAAGAAGCGATGAGCAGGCCGATGACGGCCGCCTGCGCCGCTGCATAGGCGCTGCGGACGGCGCGACGGTCCTTGCGGACGATGCCGAATGCAAACGAGGCGATTGGAAACACTACCGGTACGAGCCAGCCCAGGAAGACCGCCGGAAAGAGATAGCGGGCAAACGGCCTTGTAGTCTTGAAATAGAGCCAGTCAAAACCGGAAGTGACGATTATAACTGTAGTAATGATCGCAAGAAGATGCCACAGCAGGTTGCGCCCCCAAAAGGACCGGAGGATATTGCGCGGCAGCGTATGGAAGAACTCCCGCGTCAGGCCGGACATGGTGACTGTCCTGCCGGTCTCCTGGTCCGGAAAGGGAATACAAAGATCGGGTCCTGTTTCGTCATCCTGTTTCATGCACGTTTATATTATGCTGTACGAATGACCAAATTGGAATCGCGGGGCTGCCTTCTTCATCCGGTCCCTGTATCCGGAGAATATCGAGTAAAACAGTCAGGCCGACAAAGGTCAAATGATTCATGACCCCGTTCCCCATGGAGTTGATGTTATCACTTTCCCTTCGTCGTACCTCTCTTCACCTCCCTTCTCATTTGATGGTGACGGTTAATCGCCCTTGTTGACAGGCGGGTGGGACTTCAGCCACGCCTTCATGAGAAGTATTTCGTGCCGCTGATTCCTGATAATCCTGTGGGCCAGCTTGCGGAGTTTCCTGTCTTTGCCATACAGCAGCAACACCTTGGCCATGTCGACGGCGCCCTGGTGGTGCGGAATCATCATGGTGACAAAGTCGTGATCAGGATCGCCGGTCCTCGACGCCTGCTGCATGCCCCTGCGCATGACGGCCATGGATTCGTCCATGAGAACAGGAAAGGACTTCTCCCTGGTCGCCTTAAAAGTCCCTTCAGACAGCATCTTTTCCTCATTACCGCTTTGATCGCGGTGAGCGTCCCGGGCAAGCACCACGTCACTGATCGATGCGGCTAATATTATCAAAGAGACGATAAGAACTCCAAACGACAACTGTTTGATTTTCATTTATTCTCCCTTCTTCCTCCCTGAAGACACACGGGGATATCGTAAATACTCCAAAACCTGTTGTAGCGGGATGGGGACGTGTCATCGCAGGACACGTCCCCATGGAAACTGCGTTCAAATTCTATCATAAAAGTCTTGCAGTGGGCAGCTGACCTCCTGCGGGGGTGAAAATCACGGGACAGTTCACAACGATATCAGTCTGCTCGATGGTCACGAGGCCGTCCGACTGGGCCGCCAGGACCTCTTCTTCCGAGGTCAGCGTATGCGGAGTTGTGCCCGGGTTCCATGTCACCTTGCTGACCCGCCAGAGCGGAGTGTACTCGGGGTCTGAGTTGTCGGGTCCGGCAGGTATCGGCGCGGACGGTATCACATTGCCCTGCGAGAAATTGGTGACTGCATAAATGTCGTCAACGGCGTCGGCGGTGATGGCATCGGCGAGCCTTGCCACAAAGTGCACGTTCTGCTGCCGGGCGACCCCCTGGTCGGACGCCTCTGTCTGTATGTAATACGCGACCTGGCCCTTGTACCAGCAACTGACCAGCGGAAGTTCGACGGTAGCAACGGTTTTTCCCGTCGTAATCTTTGCAGTGGGCAGCTGACCTCCTGCGGGGGTGAAAATCACGGGACAGTTCACAACGATATCAGTCTGCTCGATGGTCACGAGGCCGTCCGACTGGGCCGCCAGGACCTCTTCTTCCGAGGTCAGCGTATGCGGAGTTGTGCCCGGGTTCCATGTCACCTTGCTGACCCGCCAGAGCGGAGTGTACTCGGGGTCTGAGTTGTCGGGTCCGGCAGGTATCGGCGCGGACGGTATCACATTGCCCTGCGAGAAATTGGTGACTGCGTAAATGTCGTCAACGGCGTCGGCGGTGATGGCATCGGCGAGCCTTGCCACAAAGTGCACGTTCTGCTGCCGGGCGACCCCCTGGTCGGACGCCTCTGTCTGTATGTAATACGCGACCTGGCCTTTGTACCAGCAACTGACCAGCGGAAGTTCGACGCCGGTAAACTTTTTCCCACTTCTCGAACTTCCCCCGCAACCGGCAGAAATAAAAAGTAATATGACCACTGCCAGTAATGCCGAAATGTTTAAGGCGATCTTTATCTTACCCGTACCCATTCTCCCTCTCCTTTCGCTTTTATACGCCCCTTGCGGGCGCCCGACTTGAAGTCGTTCAGTGAGTTGTTTCAGCTTGATTTGATCATGCTGAAATCATTCGTGCATGGCCTGTATTCGCATATTCAGCAATCAGTCATTTCTTGATCACCTCCTTTTCCCTCTTCTTTCCACGCGAAGTGAATGCCGCGGCGCCCTGTTTCCGGAGATTGTGCAATACCCGTAATGTTCAGCGCGCCAATGCATGCAGCACAGCCGAAGGACGTGCAGGGACTGTCCTGCTTCCACGTTAGCAGCAGAAAATCACGGAATTGTCACGGAAGAGTAACAATTTCATCGCGGAATTGAGTTTCAATGGAGATCGGCTTGCAGGCCAAAACTGTCGAAGGGTGCTACCGGGTCCTGCAATATGCGCGGGATTACAGGAAATATCAGGATGCCGTGCGATATGTTAGCAATATTTTATTCTTCCGTGATAATTTCGTGACCATTGTGTCGTAAACTGGTTTCAAAACCGGCGGGCAGCAGCCTTTTTGAAAGGCCGCCCCCTGTCGTGAACTGGAAAATCCAAGGAGGTGAAACATGAGGAGAACCATCGTCTTTACAGTAATCGTCCTGTTTTGCTCTGCAGTGGCGCTGGCAGGTGCCTTCGGCAAGATGGACCTGAAGGTGGGCGACGAGGTTTACGCATGCAACTGCGGGGAAAGCTGTCGCTGCCAGGCCATGGCAAAAATGCCGGGTAAATGCACCTGCGGCAAAGAAATGGTGAAGGCCAGGGTAATGAAGGTCGAAGGGGACATGGTGATGTTGAAGGCCGATTCATGGGAGAAAGAACGTTCTTTCAAGACCACGGGCAAGTATGCCTGCGCCTGCGGGCC
>Ga0307436_1001201_pt1 | contig 11587 bp, 7 predicted proteins | sample SalMarWE160440MG_FD_202513 | JGI IMG/M metagenome (GOLD analysis project Ga0307436, IMG submission 202513) | Salt marsh sediment microbial communities from the Plum Island Ecosystem LTER, Massachusetts, United States - WE1604-40 | ecosystem: Environmental > Aquatic > Marine > Intertidal zone >...
CCTGAACGGATACTCTCGGACAGCTCCCTTATTTTAGTATGAGATAAATTAAGGCTCTCGAGATTTATTAAATTCCTTATTGTCTTGGGCAATTCCGTTATTTTAGTATGAGATAGATTAAGACTTGTGAGATTTGTTAAATTCCCTATTGTCTCAGGAAGTTTTGCTACATCAGTACCAAATAGGCTAATTTCGGTGAGATTTGTTAAACTCCCTATTGCCTCAGGAAGTTTCATTATATCAGCGCCAAATAGGCCAATGCTTTTGAGACTCGTTAAATTTCCAATTGTTTCAGGCAGTTCCGTTATTTTAGTATGAGATAGATTTAGACTTATGAGATTTGTTAAGTTCCCGATTGTCTCAGGAAGTTTCATTATTTTAGTATGAGATAGATTAAGACTTGTGAGATTCGTTAAATTCCCGATTGTCTTGGGCAGTTCCGTTATTTTAGTATGAGATAGATTAAGACTTATGAGATTTGTTAAGCTCCCGATTGTCTCAGGAAGTTCCAATAATCCACTTGAAATTAGGTTAAGGCTTTTAAGATTTGTTAAATTCCCTATTGTCTCAGGAAGTTTCGCTATATCTGTACCAGATAGGCTAATTTCAGTGAGATTTGTTAACCCCCCTATTGTCTCAGGAAGTTCTATTATGCTGCTTGAAATTAGATTAAGACTTGTGAGATTCGTTAACTTTCCTATTGTCTCAGGTAACTTCGTTATTTTGCTTGAAACTAGGTTGAGGCTTTTGAGATTTGTTAAGTTTCCTATTGTCTCGGGCAGTTCCGTTATATGAGTAAAAGATAGGTTAAGGTTTTTGAGATTTGTTAACTTTCCTATTGTCTCGGGGAGCTCCGTTATACCAGTACCAGATAGGTTAAGGTTTTTGAGGTTTCTTAATTTTCCTATTGCCTCAGGGAGTTTCGTTATTTCTTTATTCCAAGATAGATCGAGCTCCTCGATGTCTTTGTTTCTTTCTATCCAATTCGAAAATCCTTCTATACTTGTAAATTCCAAATTTTGAGTATTCTTACAATGATGAAGGGCCATTAAGGCAACTGCTCCAATAGCTACAGCTATCATCCATTTTCTATTGGTAAAAATTCCTTCAGGTTCGCGTATAGCATTAGATTGTGCGACTTGAAGATCAACTTCTTTATTTGAGGAATCTTGAAATGGATTGCCGGAGAGATCGACCTCCCTAAAATAGTTTGTATAATTACTGCCTACAGCACTCATCTTAAATACCTATAATTAATAAATTTACTTTAAATTATACAATCAATTTATATTTAAAGTAAACAGTTTTTTTAATCGAATGACAAATAAGATATGTCGAATTCCTCTTTGAGGAAAAATGGTTTACTTCTGATTCAATGGTGTGCAAATCGATGTGAGCAGGTTTTCAGGGCAACCTAAGGAGCTAAATCATAGATCTTAAGCTTCTTAGCAATCCGGATGGGCTCCATAGGAAAGCGCCAGCGACGAATAACACCAAGTAGGCACACTCCAAAATAGCGCAAACTCTCAATCGAATCGCTCAAAAAAATAGTAATGATTTTTTGAAATTATAATCGGATAGGTTCATAGACTTTGTGCATAGAGAGGGTCATGAAGAGGAACCTCTCTATGTGGATTGATGGAAAACAATAGGCCAAAAAGCGGACCAAAAATCTGGGAGAAAAAGCCCAAAAAGGAGATTTGTTAAATAGAGGAGTCTCATAAGGACCATACCTTGTAGAGTCGTTGGAGCTCTTTGGCACGATTCCATGAAACTATTTTGATTCCTTTATGCATTGATTGGCAAAGACAATGCCATCGTTTCATTGGATTCAAAGTCAATTTTTTACTCTCCTTGACACCAGAGAGACTTTCCTTTAATATGTTCCCATATTTTAACGGAGAAGATTCATATGAGCGTCAATACTGTTGCAGCTGCAACTGTTACTTTTTCTTCAATGACAACGATTGCAGCAGCTGTTATGGCAGCAAGTGTCGCATCGACTGTTGCCACCGTTGCATATGCCGTTTTGGCCATCACCGCTTTAGCTGTCTCCATCGCATCCATCACGGCATGGATCGATAAAGATTCAACGGATTCGGAAAAGTACTTTGAAAAGATGGGCGAGCACATCAAATATTCGATTGCTGGTGTCTACCATCTCGCCGCACAGACCCTTGTTCGATCCGTTTTCAAGGGAATTGGCGAAGGGATTGGAACGGCGATAAGACGCAAAATTGCTGGTCCCGACGTCACATACAGAAAAGAAGTCCAGCGCGTCTAGAAGGATATCTCTAGTGCATTTCAGTTAAAAAAGTCCCTGCTTTAGCCTGGGGCTTTTTTTCTTTTGGTTAAATCTCAAATTGAATAAGTTGAGACATCACGGTACCTTCAGGGTCGTGAACCGCATGCGCATGAACAATTGGCTGAAAACACTTCTCACTTTCTTAGTGGTGTTTCCAAACTTGGCATACCCCGAAGATGAGGGGCTACTGCAGGAGTTTGACGATGACGCCTTCCTTTCGGGGAAAGTCGATCCCCCCGATTCACAGGGGCTCGTCGGCTGGTCTCTTTTCAGCTCGATTGATGGTGAAGACACCTACATCATCAACTTCAATTCCGTTCCCATAGTCGAATACCTCCGCTTTGTTGGAAAAATTGCCAATGTGAATTTCCAATTTGAGGAAAGGGAGCTCGACTTCAATGTCAGTGTGATGGCCGATGATCCATTGACAGTGCCCAATATCGTCTCAGCCCTTATTCAAACGCTGAGAGCGAGGGGCTTTTCCGTTTTGGAACAGGATAACAATTTGCTGATCACAGCAAGTCGTGAGGTCAATCAAATTGCGACTATTGTCACTCCTGAGAGCAAAGATAAAGGGGAAAAAGCCCCCATTGTTACAAGGGTCTTTCGCATCGAGAATGCCAATCTAAGTTCCGTAGCTACCATTTTGAGACCCATGCTCTCTTCAAGGGCGATGATTGACACCTCTGCAGAAACAAGACAGTTGATTGTGACTGACATCACAACAAACGTCGACAAAGTGGCCACTCTCATTCACAGTCTTGACATCGCCCATTCAACACTCGATATCGATGTCTACAAAGTCCGTCACATGTCGGCAATGGAGCTCGTTCTCCTCGCTGAGCAAATCGTAAAGCCCTTTGCTGGGGAAAACCCCCTGATTTTTGTTCCTCAAACTGAAACCAATTCGGTCTTCATCGTCTCCACCCCTAATCTCATCGAACGATCTGTCGAAGTCATGGAAGACCTCGATCAGACTCCCAAAGTGGAGAAAGGACCGATGGGCGACCAAATCTTCCTCTATAAAATCACCAATAAACCTGCAGAAGAGCTCATGGACGCGATGGAAGAAATCGCCGAAGAACTCGAGGGCACAGGCTCCCAATCGGTCAAATTGATCTCAGCACTCGAAAATGCCCGCTACATCAAAGATTCTAACTCGATCTTGTTTGTCACCGATACAGACACGCAAAAGAAAGTAGAGGCCATTCTCAAGACGCTTGATACCTTTAGCGATACACGCAGCTACTACATCTATAAAATTCAAAAAGCAGGAAAAGAGCAAATTGAGCGCTCGCTCGATCAGCTATCCAAGAGCCTGCGCAGAAGCTCGGGAAATCAAGATCTCGTCGATGCAATCCAAAGCATGCGCTACATCAAAGAGACTGACTCATTTATCTTTACAGGAACGGATGAATCTTTGAAAAAATTGCGCGAACTTCTGCCCACATTCGATGTCGCAGTCGCCGAGTATTCTCCATCAAGCCATTACTCTCTCTACACCCCAAAATATCTAAGTGGAAAAGAACTCGAAAAGGCAATTGACGAGCTCGAAGATAGTTTGTCGAGTGCAGGACTAACCGATCAAGCCCTTCTCAATGCGATCCAATCGATGAAATGGGTCCCTGCAACGAACACGCTGCTCTTTACGGGCGATCCCGAATCTCTCGATCACATCCAGTCGATCATCAAATTAATCGATGTCCCCTCTGGCTCGCCTAACAAGATTTTCATCTATAAGCCCAAATACATCTCCAATGAGCAAATCGAAGAGGCTCTCGATGAGCTGGCCGATCGGCTCGATCACAAAAATCTCTCCGACCGCAATTTGGCAATGGCGATCGATGACATGGCTTGGATCCCTCAAAGCCAGGCTTTCCTGTTCAAAGCGGATCCTGCAACAATCGAAAAGATTGAGGGCTTTTTAAAAGATATCGATAACCCGCAAGAAGCCGAATCCATTGCGGCTGCTTACTTTCTCTATAAACTCAAGTTTGCACGCGGAGATGACATCATTGAACAGCTCGACAAAATTGCTCGCAATCTCCCATCGAAAGATCCCAATCAAAAGGCGATCATCGATGTGATCGACAAATCCTCTTTCTTGCGCGACTCCAATGCCATCCTTTTGACCGGATCTCAAAAAGCAGTAGAAGAGGTCAAAGCCCTGATTACAGAATTCGACGTCAAAGGATCCACTCCCCCTACGTACCAAAAAACTTCGTTTTTTATTTACAAGCCCAAATATCTCAAAGCGATGCAGCTCGAAGAAGCTCTCCGGGAAACTGCTGAGGATTTGAAGAATTCTGGACTCATCGATCCAGCCCTTCTGCAATCGATTGAAACCATGCGTGTCGTCGAGGTCACGGGCTCGATCATCTTCACAGGGACAGAAGAATCTCTGAAGAAAACCCAAGAGATCATTGAAAGCACTGACGTCCCTGGAGCGCACGTGGAAGAATTGGGAGAATTTGCAGGGCAAACATTTTTCATTTATCGGGTTCGCTACATCTCGGTTGCCGAGCTCATGCGACTCTTGCAAAATGTCATGGTCAATCTCGAAAAATCAAAAGATACGACCAGCTATGGAGTCATCAAATCGATTAAGGGAGCTAAAGAGATCAAAGAATCGAATTCGATCCTCTTTACAGGGTCTCCCGAAGTACTCGAGAAGATTTCCGAGCTCCTCAAGCAACTCGATGTTCCAGGAGGCCTTGGAGAGCAAGTTGCCGAAGGGGGAAAAACTGCTCTTGAGCCAGGAGAGTACGTCATCTACAAACCCCAAAATATCAGCGGACCGGAACTCATCGACATGGTCCGCGACTTTGAGCAGAACCTTCAACAATCGGGAGTTCGAGAGCCCCAACTCTTCCAGACAATTGACAACCTGCGTTTCATCGAGAGGACGGGCTATATCCTCATTTCGGGAAGCGTTCAATCTGTGGAAAAAGTTCAAGAACTCTTGCGCAAATTTGACGTTCCAGGACAAGGTGGTGTAACTTCTCTGACCCAACTGGAGACGAGTTTCCTCGTCTACAAACTTCACTATCATCCTGGCAACGAAATCCAACAAACCCTCAAGAAGATCGCATCCGACCTCGCGGCAGCCAATCCCGAGACAGGCTCCAATCTCATGAAAGCGATCAACTCGCTTCAGTGGATCAAAATCACCAATTCTCTCCTTGCAACGGGAACTCCCGATGTACTGACACAGCTCAAAGAGCTCATCAAAAACATCGATGTCCCATTGCGACAAGTCTTCATCGAAGTACTGATCATCCGCACGACCATCGTCAACAATCAGCAGTTCGGGCTGCAGTGGGGCAGCAAAGTTCAATACCTCAACCGCTTTGCTGGTGGGGTGAGCAACTTCCCAGCTCCGAGCCCTACGGGGAGTTCCAATATCGCCCTATCGCCCGCCTTGAGCGCTGTTAACGCTACCAGAACCCCTCAAGCCAATGACATCCCAAATCCCTTAGCAGTCGTCGATAATCAAGGAAGCTCTAGCGTCCCTGGTGGATTTGATCTCGGAATCATTGGAGACATTATCCTTCACAGAGGCAAGACCTTCATTTCACTCGCTTCCCTCGTCAATTCCCTTCAATCGGATCAAGATACCATCATTGTGATGAACCCCAAAATCATCGCACAAGACAACCAGCAAGCAACGATCTTTGTTGGACAAAATATCCCCTTCACCGGTTCACAGGTCACAATTCAAGGCAGTGGCGTCAACTCCCAAGTGCAATCCAATATTGAATACCGCGATGTCGGAACCAATTTGACCATCACGCCTATTTTGGGAACCAATGATATTATCACTCTCGATATTTCGAATGAAATTACGAACCAAGTGGAAAATACGACGGGTGTAGGTTCCACATTGCAAGGACTCCAAACCACTCGAACCTCCCTCAATACCCGCGTTCATGTGCCCAACAAGCACTTTGTCGCACTCAGCGGCATGATCTCCGACACCAAATCTCACTTCAAGTCAGGGCTCCCTTGTTTAGGTGGTCTCCCTGTCGTCGGTGCTTTCTTTAGCCAAAACGACCGCCTCAATAGTAGAGATAATTTAATTTTCTTTATTCGCCCTGTAATTGTTGATTCTATTGAAGAATATGAGCGAATCACGCACAATCAAGAGTGCCTCTATAAAGAAAATGCGGTTAAACAGATTCTCAAAGAAGAAATTGATGAAGGGATTGATTGGGTCAGGGACGCTGATTTTTATTGTGAGTAGCCTATGCCTATTCACTTCATGCAACTATGTCCCCAAAAAGATGACCCCCGAGCTCTCGTACGCCGTCCACGACACCCATCTTAAAAATTTGCCCTCTCCCTTTGTCCCTCTTTCTGAAGAGGAGAAATTGACTCCCTGGGGAATCGAGTATCAAATTGGCAAGGGATTTGCCAAGAAGCTCGACCTCTATCGGGCGATCACGGCCTTTGAGCGCTCAGCCATCCTCGCCCCCGAAGATCATCCGCGCAAGCTCGAGACGGATTACCAGATTCTTTTCAGCTACTACCTAGGGAAGCGCTACAAAGAGATCGACCAGCTGGTGACAACGAGTCCTCTTGCCACCTGCAACTCCTCGTTTCCCGCCTTCGTCGATTTACTCGTGATTCTCTTTGACACTCAGATGCACCTCGATCAGGAGGAAAAAGCCTGTCAGATTCTCGAGCTCATTGAAAAGCACGACCAGTCCACCTATCAGACCCTCCTCCTCAGTTCCCACCTGAGAGAAGCCAACCTAGAAAAACTCAAGGAGTTTGGCTTTCTAGGCCTCGAGCATTACGATGAGATGGCAAAGTCCCCAAAACTCGCGGGCATCCTCAGCGCAATCCTTCCCGGCACCGGCTACCTCTATGTGGGCCAATTGCAAACCGCGATCACCGGGTTTCTTCTCAATGCCCTCTTCATCCTCGCAACAATTACTTTTTTCAAAAGGCGTTTTATTGCACTCGGCATTCTCTTCCTCTCATTTGAAATCGGCTGGTATGGGGGTGGGATCTACGGGGCTAGCGGCCAAGCGGTCTACTACAATCAAAGAGTCTATGAAGAAGTCGTAACCCCCATCATGAACCAAAATGGGTATTTTCCCATCCACCAGCTCCGCCATGCGTTTTAACTGTACTTGGCTTCTCTTCCTCATTCCCACATTTGCCTTTGCAGAGCTCGGCTATGTCGAGCCCTGGGGGACCGATTCAAGCACCCTCCCTGCGCAAATAGAAAAGACCGAGGTAGGACACCTGTCCATGCTCGCAAAAGCCGCCGAAATCGCGATCATCTTCCATCAAAATGTGCTGAGTACAACCACAGGCCCCAGAAGCCACTTCAAACCCTCTTCATCCCACTATACTCTAGGAGCCATTCGCGAGTATGGATTCATTCGGGGATTTTTTATGGGATGTGATCGCCTGATGCGAGAAAACTCCGATCCTTGGATCTACAAGACCAAAAAATTCGAGGACAAGATCTATAAATGGGACCCACCTTCAGATGGCTTTATTTTGGATCATCCCCAAGAAGTTGCAAGGTAAGTTCTTTGAAATCCTTTCCTTCGTAGAGTTTGAAAATCTCTTCTCGCATCTTTTTGAAAAAGAGAACGCGCTCATCGATGGGAGAATAGACAACAAAGCTCGGCAATGTAAGAGAGGATAGAGGAGGGCCATCCGATTCAGGAACTTCTTTGCAAGAGAGAAATCGATGGCTCCCAATTTGTTTTCCCGCCAATTTCCAACTGAAAAGTTTCGCATTTTCTTCGCCAAATCCAAACAAGAGGCCAGATAGAAAGTGATCTTTGAAACACATTTTCCAAAAGTCAGAATCTGGTGAATCGATTTCAAGTGCCATCTGTACAGGCTCAAAATCTGAACCAAAAGCTCTTTTAAATTCTTTGTAATGCTTGTCTAATATGAGAGCAACCGCTGAAAGGTTCGCAAAAAAAAGAACCTCCTGATGCCAAGGACTTTTGAAAAATCGAAAATTATTTCCTAAGTACTGATCTTTGATTTGTTCCCAATGTTTCCATGACTCATATTCTTCAATAAAATGGGGAGCAACCTGTTCAAAAGTATAAGTATTCCTTGTTCTTTGAGAAAGTCGATTATAAATCTGCTTGAGCTCTTCTTCGGAAGGCATCGAAACAAGACAATCAAATTCAGATATTGGTTTCGCCCCCACTAAAGTATAAATGCCAGAATGAGTAATCAGAGCATGGCGCAAAAACTTTTCTGTTGACTCCATTTTTTTGGGGCTGATATCTTCCGATTGTTTTTTTTGGCAGCTAGAAAAAATAAGCAATCCAAAAATCACTACTCCCAAACCTTTGGAGAACCACATGAATTTCAAAACACTGACCGCTTTATTCATCGTTTTTACTTCCCTTTGCAGTGCCAGTTTACCAGAAAAACAAATAGAGGTAAATGGATCTTGCCGTGTAGAACTTGACCAAATCGAACTCACAAAAGAGGGCATGTTCCTTCACAGAGAATTTGGTGCGCCATTGCGAATCACGAATTTGTATTGCGAAGATGAAGAGTATTATGGCTTTTTGGATCGTGGAATATCGCTGTACAAGTTGTGGAAGAGTATACAAAAAACATCCCGGGACCTGTGATACCTGCGGATCTACAGAATTTGTGGAAAATGAAGTCGACCTCTTTCCAATTGGTTAATAACCACTAGAAGTTTTTGCCCCTGATTTTACTGAGGAAGCTTTTTTCCCGCGAAGGGAAAAACGGAGGGGATTCCCCGTAAAGGCAAAGGCTTTGCGGAAACTATTGATGAGATATTTCTTGTAAGAATCGACCATCAAATTGGGCCTGTTGACAAACATCACAAAAGAAGGAGGAGCCACTCCGACTTGAGAAATGTAGTAAATGCGCAGGCGTTTTCCACCCACCATCGGAGGATGATTGAGTTGCATAGCCCTGTCCAAGAAACGGTTGAGCTCTCCCGTCGTTACCCGATGATTGGCCTCAGCGTAGACCCGGTCCACCTCGGCATAGACCTTCTCTAAATTGCGCCCTGTCTTAGCGGAAATGAAATGAGCGGGACAATGACCCAAGAACGAAACTTCATCGCGCACAGCTTTGAGACAGTGCTCCATCCGGAAGCCCTTGACCAGGTCCCACTTGTTGAAGAGAAGAATGCATCCCTTCCCCTGCTCTTCAACCATGCTGGCGATCCGCTTTTCCTGGCTTGTCATCCCCTCTTCAGCATCGAGCATGAGGATGCAGATATCGGCCCGTTCGATAGCTCGCTCAGTGCGGATGGCGGCAAATTTATCGACCACTTCGTGCTCTGCCCTTTTCCGTCGGATCCCCGCCGTGTCGATGAGCCGGTAGAGCTTTCCTTCGACTTCGATCTCAATATCAACACTATCGCGCGTAGTTCCCGCAATTGGTGAAACTAAGCAGCGCTCTTCGTTGAGGAGATGGTTGACGAGCGTCGATTTGCCCACATTGGGACGGCCAATAATCGCCACGTTGATAGCATCATCTTCGATAACCTCTTCCTCTGGCCATTCGATCTCAGACAGAGAGGCTTCGAGAAGCTCAGCGACATGAAGGCCGTGGCTTGCAGAGATCCCAACCATATTCTCAAACCCCAAGCTATAGAACTCGTGGATCCGATCCATCTGATCGAGTGTGTCGATCTTGTTCACAGCCAAAGTCACAGGCTTGCCAGTTCTGTGGAGGATATGCGCCACTTCACTATCAAGCTCGCTTAGGCCCACCTTTCCATCAACAACAAAGACAAGAGCATCTGCCTCTTCGATTGCCACCTCGGCCTGTCTGCGGATCTCTTCATTGAAGGAAATCGTCGCAGCGGGGTCGATTCCCCCAGTATCGATGAGCTCAAAGGGACGGCCAAAGAAGTCGGAGAGTGCATAGAGGCGATCGCGCGTGACCCCTTCCGCTTCGTCAACAATGCTGATTCGCTTTTTACAAATGCGATTGAACAGAGCCGATTTGCCCACATTGGGACGGCCGACAATGGCTAATTTGGGATATTTTTTTGACATTTCGGATCTATTATATCCGATCCTGCTATATAGAGACAGGCCTCCTTTTCAAACTGGAATTTACCCATTGGGCCGACTCGGTTGGTCAGAATCACTATGGACGCTTGCATTCAATTATTTGGTCAATTCTTCTTCTTGGCGTATACATTCCAATAAAATAATTTTTTTGAAATTCTTGAAGCTGATCGATTCAGATTCTGGTTTTTTTAAAAATCACCCTCATCTAGTAAGTATGGTGTAGCCAAGATCGATCAGATGTTTTGTCTGACTGAAGTTCAAAGATATTCAAGAGATTCTAAATTTGGCGCCGATCAAGATCCGGGTTGATTCTGATCATTTCTTGTCATCTATGCATTTTATTGATAGGGCATCATCCATGTGCAAATAAAAGGGTTCTAAGCGTTTTTGCAATTTTAACCACTCTATTGGGAGTGATTTCAGTTTATTATGGCTTATATTGAGTTTTAACAGGCAGCGGCGCGAACACAACTCGTTTGGGACTGATTCCAATTGATTATGGCTTATATCAAGTTTCACGAGGTTTATGAGAAAGCACAACTCTTTTGGGATTGATTCCAGTTGATTATTGCTTATATCAAGTACATTGAGATTGCTGAGTGAACCCAACTCTTTTGGGATTAATTCCAGTTGATTATTGCTTATATAAAGTAGCATGAGTTTGCTGAGTGAACCCAACTCTTCTGGGATTGATTCCAGTTGATTTTGGCTTATATTAAGTAACATGAGTTTGCTGAGTGAACCCAACTCTTTTGGGATTGCATTCAGTTGATTTTGGTTCAGATAAAACATCCTGAGCTCAGGGAGTGAACCCAACTCTTCTGGGATTGATTTTAGTTGATTTTGGCTTATATCTAGTATCTTGAGGTTGCTGAGCAAACACAACTCTTTTGGGATTGATTCCAGTTGATTTGAGCCTATATTAAGCTTCTCGAGGTTGCTGAGAAAGCGCAACTCTTTTGGGATTGATTTCAGTTGATTTGAGCTTATATCAAGTATCTGGAGGTTGCTGAGAAAGCACAACTCTTCTGGAACAAATGTAAGCTGCAAATCAGATAAATCAAGCTCCTTCAGAGTATTTAACGCCTCTCGATTCTCCGACGACCATGCAGCGAGTTTTTTTGCTTGTTCTATAGCTGCATCTGCGCTTTCAAATACCCCTGAGAAATTGAGATCACAAGTTGTTAGATCTACCATTTTTTTCCAAACAACAAGAGTATCCCTTGCTTTG